>Ga0214167_1000373_pt1 | contig 23948 bp, 19 predicted proteins | sample TroBogypolimnion_45_FD_153006 | JGI IMG/M metagenome (GOLD analysis project Ga0214167, IMG submission 153006) | Freshwater microbial communities from Trout Bog Lake, WI - Practice 18AUG2009 hypolimnion v3 | ecosystem: Environmental > Aquatic > Freshwater > Lake > Hypolimnion/Profundal zone ... | reverse complement strand
CATTGCCGGCCGCCTTGCGCAGCATTGATGTCGATGTGCGCGTGCTGGTGCCGGGTTATCCGCAAGTCATGGCGCAACTGGGGCCGAATGAAGTGGTGGCGACTTTTGCCGAGTTGCCCGGTTTTCCGCCGTCGCGATTAATTTTTTCCATCATGAAGAGCGGCGTGCCGCTGCTGGTGTTGGATTGTCCATCACTGTACCAGCGTGCCGGCGGGCCTTATTCGGATCCGGACGGGCATGACTGGGTTGATAATCCGCTGCGCTTCGGATTGCTTTCCAAAATTGCCGCAGTTTTAAGCTGCGATGAATCGCCGCTCTCCTGGCATCCGGAAATCGTACATTGCAATGACTGGCAAACTGGCTTGACCGGCGCATATCTGAGTGTGTCGCCCGGTGCGGTCCCTAACGTGATTACCATTCACAATCTGGCGTTTCAAGGAAATTACCGCCCGCATAAAGTGCAGTTGCTGCATCTGCCGCCGGACAGTTACGACATGAATGGTCTGGAGTTATACGGCAATATGTCGTTTCTCAAGGCCGGGCTATATTACGCCTATCACATCACCACGGTCAGCCCCAATTACGCACGTGAAATTCAGGGCGATGAACTGGGCTTCGGCTTGCAAGGTTTGTTGCAGGGGCGTAGTTCAGATATCACTGGCATCTTGAACGGGATCGATACAGAGGAATGGAATTCGGAGTCGGATAAACATCTGCCCGCGCATTACAGTAGTGCCCGTATTAGCGGAAAAGCCGCCAACAAACTGGCGCTGCAAACGAGAATGGGGCTGAATCAGGATGCGGACGTGCCACTTTTGGGGGTGGTCAGTCGCCTGACGCACCAGAAGGGGCTGGATTTGCTGCTGGAAATTGTACCGCGTTTGCTGGAATTACCCGTGCAACTGGTGATTTTGGGGAGCGGTGAACCCGCGATGCAAAAGAATGCCCGCTATCTGGCGCATCATTATCCGGGCAGGGTGGCTGCGATGATCGGTTTTGACGAGAGTCTGTCGCACCAAATTGAAGCCGGATCGGATATGTTCATCATGCCATCGCGTTTCGAGCCTTGCGGGTTGAATCAGTTTTACAGTCAGCGTTACGGCACACCACCGGTGGTGCACAACACTGGCGGGTTGGCGGATTCTGTAGTCGATTGCAACGCAGATACACTCAAGGACGGCACGGCCAGTGGTTTTGTCTTCAGCGGTATGAGCACCGATAATTTATACGACACCATCAAACGCGCCGTTGACCTCTATCACGACCCGCGTAAATGGAAGGCGTTGCGAAAAAATTGCATGAGCAAGGATTTTACCTGGGAGACCAGCGCAAAAGCCTATCGCGCGGTTTACTATAAAGTTCTGGGTCGTTAGTGCATCACTTGTTGAAATATCTGCTTTTTATGTTTTTTTCGGCCAGTGTCTGTGCCGTACAAGTTGACCCGCAAGCCATCGTGGATGCGCATAACAAGTGGCGCACCCAAGCGGGTCTCACAGAAAAGCTGAACTATTCATCCTCGCTGGCAGCGAGTGCACAGAACTGGGTGAACAATCTCAAGCGCACTAATGCCTGCCAGATGCGCCATAGTAAACCGGACGGGCGCTACGGTGAAAATCTCTATTGGGCCAGTGCGTTGAAATGGTCTGACGGACGCCGTGAGTTGCAAAAAGTGTCTGATGAGCAAGTCGTGGATAGTTGGGGTAGCGAGCGGGCAGACTACGATTACGCCCATAATCACTGCAAGCACGGCCAGGTGTGCGGACACTACACGCAGATGGTCTGGCGGAGCACCACGGCGGTGGGTTGTGCGGTGGCTGTGTGTGAAAAAACGCAGGAACAAGTTTGGGCGTGTCAGTATAAACCGGCTGGCAATTGGGTCGGAAACAAACCCTATTAGCGCTGAATATTTTTGTCGGCGTAATAAAAAACAGGTTTCCATTATTCATGAAAACCTGTTTTTTTATAATCAATTTTTTACTTGATTAAACCCCTTGCTTCAAACTCGCCGAAATAAAGTCATCCAGATCGCCGTCCAGCACGCCTTGAGTGTTGCCGACTTCAAAGTTGGTGCGCAGATCCTTGATGCGCGACTGATCCAGCACGTAGGAGCGGATCTGGTGTCCCCAGCCGATGTCGGTCTTGCCGTCTTCCATGGCCTGTTTCTCTTCGTTGCGCTTGCGCAGTTCCTCTTCGTACATGCGCGACTTCAACATCGCCATTGCCTCGGCGCGGTTGCGGTGTTGTGAACGATCGCTCTGGCACTGCACCACAATATTAGTTGGGATGTGGGTGATACGCACCGCAGAATCGGTTTTATTGATGTGCTGACCACCGGCACCTGAGGCGCGATAGGTATCCACGCGCAAGTCGGCGGGGTTGATGTCGATCTCGATCGAGTCATCGACTTCAGGATAGACGAACACGCTGGAGAACGAGGTGTGACGGCGATTGCCTGAGTCGAACGGCGATTTTCTGACCAGGCGATGAACACCCGTTTCGGTACGCAGATGACCAAAGGCGTATTCGCCGATGATTTTGAGTGATGCTCCCTTGATGCCAGCGACATCACCATCGGACAACTCCAGAATTTCTACCTGGTAACCTTTACGCTCGGCGTAGCGCACGTACATACGCATTAGCATGGAAGCCCAATCTTGTGCTTCGGTACCACCGGAACCAGCCTGTATGTCCACAAAGCAACTGTTCGGATCCATCGGGTGGTTGAACATGCGGCGAAATTCCATTTCGGCAACGCGACGTTCGATGTCCTGAATATCATCAGCAGTACTCTGCATGGAGTCTTCGTCGTCCTCCGCCTGCGACATCTCAAACAGTTCGGCGGCATCCGATAAATCCTGCTGGATCTTGGCTAAGCCCAGCACGACACCTTCAAGCATCTTGCGCTCGCGGCCCAATTCCTGAGCGCGTTTGGCATCCTGCCAGATGGCCGGGTTTTCAGCAAGTTCGGATACTTCGGTCAGTCGTTCGCTCTTGGTATCGTAGTCAAAGATACCTCCGTAATTCCGCACTGCGCAGGGCTAAATCTTGTAATTGATTATTAAGGGAATTGATTTGTTCGACTTCCATGATATTGTCCTGTGCCAGTGCTTGCTGAAAAGGGCGCGATTATAACGCAAACAGGCCGAACAACACCCCGCAAGCGATAGCGAGAAAGCCGATGGATACGTGTTTCGCGAGGTTCCACCCTCCCAAAGAGACAACCAGTCCAAATTTGAATGACAGGTTGGACAGATAGGCAATGGCAATGGCGGTGACGGTTTGTTGTTCGCTTAGTTGTCCCAGATTAAACAGGCGCAGACTGGACAGGGTGATGGCATCGACATCGGTGAGCCCCGATACCAGCGCGACGATGTACAAGCCCTGAGAACCGGCGACATCTCGCATCCATGCCGAACCTAACAAAACAACCACATACAGCAGACCGAAACCGAGTGCGGTATGCAATTCTGCCGGATTGGAAGTTTCAGGAACATACAGTTCCGTGCTTTTGCTTATTCTGCGCCACTGGTACAGCGCGACGATCAACCCGAATAGCAGTCCTGTGGCCAGTACCGGAAACAGTCTGGGCAGTGCACCGTAGGCGACGACCGCGCTGACCACCATCAGACGGGTCAATACCACCATGCTGGCGATTACGATGACCGAGGCGGCAAGATAGGACATGGCCGGATTGGCTTTGCCGTGTTTAGCGTAGATCAGTGTGGTGGCGGTGCTCGATGCCATGCCGCCGAACACACCTAGAAACAAGGCGCCGAAACGCGTGCCCGCTGCATGCAATGCGGCATAGCCCGCCAGACTGATGCCGGAGATCAATACCACCATCAGCCAGGCGTGATAAGGGTTGAAGGCGTGATAAGGGCCGAAGCTCTGATCCGGGAGTATCGGCAGGACGATAAAGGTGAGCACGGAAAATTGCAGTACGGCGACCAGATCGCGACGTGTCATTTTTTGCGAGAATCCGCGCAATTCGGGTTTGAAGTAGAGCAGGGCGGTGACGCCGATCGCCAGCATGACAGCAAGCTTGGCCATGCCATACCAGATCATCGCACCCAGTCCGTAACCCAGCAGCAGGGCGATCACCGTGGTGGTGCCGGGATCCTCTTCCTGGTTGTTGAAATAGGAAGCGATAATCATCGTGGCGACGGACAGCATACCGGCAATCAGCAGCCAGGGAGAGCCGGCCTTGCTCGATAGCAGCGCCATCAAGGTGCCGAATACGGTAACCAGTGCGAAAGTGCGCAATCCAGCACGTGCAGAGGGGTTGCGCTCGCGCTCCAGACCGATCAGCAGGCCGATGGCCAGGCTAGTGAGAAATTGCGGCAGGGCTTCGATGCCGTTGCCTTGCAGAAGACTGGTTTCCATATTTTCGCGGATTGAGGAACTAGGAATGTAGATTGAGATGATATACCCATCACACTATTTTGCACTCACTCCTCACTCCTCACTCCTCACTCCTCACTCCTCACTCCTCACTCCTCACTCCTCACTCCTCACTCCTCACTCCTCACTCCTCACTCCTCAATATGCCTGACGATGAGTTGCAAGCTTTGATTACCGTTGTACTCGTTGATGCTCAGGGCGTAGACCGCACGAATTTTTTCCGGAAGCGGCTCGTTGTGTCCGAACAGGATCGCTTCGATAGGATTGCCCTTTAATCCCAGGCGCAGTTTCAGATGTTTTTCACCCACTACGCGCTGGCTTTGCACCATGAACACATCATCAAATTGTGGGGCCGGAAAGCCTTGACCCCAGACTTGTTCATCCAACAGGCGCGCGGCGTCCAGCGTCATTTCCGCCGGGGACAGCGCGCCGTCAGTTTCGATGCGCAGCGTCAGGTCCTCAGGAGAAATTAACTCGCTGCACACCAACTCAAAAGCAGCGGCAAACTCGCCAAAATCATCCTGATTCAGGCTGAGTCCGGCAGCCATGCTGTGGCCACCGAATTTCTTGATGAGTTTGGGATGACGTTTGCTGACCAGATCCAGCGCGTCCCGCAGATGCAGTCCTGAAATTGAACGCCCTGAACCCTTGATTTCGCCAGCGGAGGAGAGTGCAAAGGCAATCACCGGGCGGTGAAACTTGTCTTTCAGGCGCGAGGCGAGAATGCCGATTACACCCTGATGCCAAGTTTCATCGAACAGGCTCAGGCTAAAATTACCGGTGGGCTTGACGGTTTCCAGCGCTGCCAGCGCGCTGTCCTGCATCCCGGTCTCTATGCTGCGCCGCTCCCGGTTCAAGCTATCCAGTTCACTGGCTATCTGCAACGCACGCGCCGTATCGTCAGTTATTAAGTTATTGATTCCTAATGACATATCGTCCAACCGTCCGGCGGCGTTCAGTCGGGGACCTACGGTAAATCCCAAATCCAGACTGGAGACTTTTGAGGGTGATTTCTTTGCGACTTGCAACAGCGCGTTGATGCCTGCGCAGGCACGACCGGCACGAATGCGCTGCAAGCCTTGCTGCACCAAAATTCTATTGTTCTGATCCAAGACCACCACGTCGGCGACCGTGCCCAGGGCGACCAGATCGAGTAGTCCGATCAGTTTGCGTCCCTGTTCGTCTGATAGCTGTCCTCTGTTGCGCAATTCGGCGCGCAGCGCCAGCAACACATAGAACATTACGCCCACGCCTGCCAGGTGTTTGCTGGGGAAGGCGCAGCCGGGCTGATTCGGATTCACGATGCAGGCAGCGTCAGGCAGTGTCTCGCCGGGCAGGTGATGATCGGTGACGAATACCTGCATACCGAGCCGGTTGGCCTCCGTGACGCCCTCCACACTGGCGATGCCGTTGTCTACGGTGAGTAGAATATCGGGATTTTGTTTCGCCGCTAGCCTCACAATTTCAGGCGTCAGTCCATACCCAAACTCAAAGCGGTTAGGCACGATGAAGTCGATGTTCGCACCGAATAGACGCAGGCCGCGCACCGCCACTGCACAGGCGGTTGCCCCGTCGGCATCGTAGTCAGCGATCACCAGTAATTTTTTTTGCGCCGCAATCGCATCTGCCAGCAAGACCGCCATTTCGCGTGAATTTTTCAGGCTGTCAAAAGGCAGCAGATGGGCAAATGTGGTGTCCATTTGCGCCTTATCTGTGATGCCGCGCGCGGCAAATATTTTCGCCAGCGCCGGAGTGTAGCCGCTTGCAATCAGATGTTGGAGGGCGGCATCTGGAATATCGCGTGGTGTGATTTGTGTCATGGATAACGGATTTGGAACTCGTGTAAAAATAAATTTTTAATTAAAAGCAATATGTTGCAATGTTTTATTAATAATTATTTTAAGTTTTCCACAAACTTGGCGATGCGGTGTGCCGCTTCGACCGTCTCTTCGGTATTCGCGACCAGAGCCAGGCGTACGAAATTCTCGCCCGGATTTACCCCTTGCGCGCTGCGAGCCAGATAACTGCCGGGCAGGACGGTGACGTTGTAATCGTGATACAAGGCTTGCGCGAACACGGTGTCTGAAATTGGCGTGCGTACCCACAGATAGAATGCGGCATCCGGCATCACCACCGGCAATACCGGTTTTAAAATCTCGACGACGCGGGAGAACTTTTCCGCATACTGGCGGTGGTTTTCCTCTACGTGGGTTTCATCGTTCCAGGAGGCGATACTGGCGGCTTGAATCACCGGATTCATCGCCGAACCGTGGTAGGTTCGGTACAGGGCAAATTTCTCGATTACGCGCGCATCCCCTGCAACAAAACCTGAGCGCATGCCGGGAACATTGGAGCGTTTAGACAAGCTGGAAAATACCACTAAATTCCGGTAATCGGCACGACCCAGTTGCTGTGCGGCTTCCAGTGCGCCTAAAGGCTTTGTGTCAAAGTAGATCTCAGAATAACATTCGTCGGATGCTATGATAAAACCGTATCGATCCGACATCTCAAACAGTGTTTCCCATTCGGTCAAAGGCATGACACGCCCGGTCGGGTTGCCGGGCGAGCAGACGTAGATCAGTTGCGTTCTTTGCCATACATCGATGGGAAGTTGCGCGAAATTCAGTGCGAAATTATCTTCGGGCAGTGTGTTGAGAAAGTAGGGGGTTGCACCCGCCAAAAACGCAGCGCCTTCGTAGATCTGGTAGAAGGGGTTGGGACAGACAACGGCAGGTTCTGCTTTTGAACGGTCGATAATAGTCTGTGCGAAGGCAAACAAGGCCTCTCGACTGCCGTTGACCGGCAATACCTGCGTTTTGAAGTCCAGCGCAGGAATGGCGTAGCGACGGGATAACCAATCGGCTATGGTGCTGCGCAACGCGTCAGAGCCTGCGGTTGTGGGATAATTAGCCAAACCTGCCAGATTTTCCGTCAGGGCATCCTTGATAAACTGTGGCGTCGCGTGTTTAGGCTCTCCGATCGACAGGCTGATCGGGCGATAATCCGCATTGGGCGTGACTTCACGAAACAGGGCGGCGAGTTTCTGGAACGGGTAGGGTTGCAGCTTGTTCAAATCTGGATTCATTTGCTATCTCAATGGCGCATAAAAGTCAGCGAGCATTATAAGGGTCGTACCAGTGCCATCAAAATTAAATGTCATGCCGGTCGCGGGAATCTTGTCCGGCGCGTTGATCTGGGGACTCATTTGGTATCCGTATCGCGTATTGCAGGAGGCGGGCATCTCGGGGCCGTTGGCAACGCTGATCACCTATGCGCTGGCGATGGGCTTCGGCTCGTTCATGTTGCCGCGCGTGTGGCGTGAGATACGCAGCGCTGGTTGGTGGGCACTATTGCTATTGTTTTCCGCCGGATGGGCGAATTTCGGCTATGTGCTGGCGATGCTGCACGGCGAAGTGATGCGCGTGTTGCTGCTGTTTTATATGGCGCCGGTCTGGACGATCTTATTCTCCTTCTGGCTGCTGGGGGAGCGTCTGAACCGCTACGGCTATCTGGTGATCGCATTGTCGCTGGGTGGCGCATTCACGATGTTGTGGGAACCAAGTCTGGGTCTGCCAGTACCGCAGAACTCATCCGAATGGTTGGGACTCACCGCCGGGATTGGTTTTGCGTTATCTAATGTGGTTTCGCGTCGCGCCAGTCATCTGAGCGTGGAGGCCAAAACCTTCAGTATCTGGATCGGTACGGCGCTGCTCACGGCGCCTTTGTTGTACTGGCAAGGCAGTTGGCAAGTGACGGGAATCGCCGCACAAAATTGGCTGATCTTAAGCTGTCTGGGCGTGGCACTGTGTGCTGTCAGCTTTGCGGTGCAATACGGTGTCACTCATATGCCAGCGAATCGTGCTATGTTATTGTTTTTATTCGAATTAGTTGTCGCGGCCATTTCATCCTATTTTCTGGCAGGGGAAGCGATGCAGTTACTCGACTGGCTGGGAGCCGCGCTGATTGTCTCTGCCAGTCTACTCTCCGGCAAATTATACAAAGCGTAGGCCGTAAATTGGCGGAACGCCGTAGCTTCTGCCATCTGTTTTATTGCGCCAGCAACGTTTCGAACTGTTCGACCGGCACTGGTTTACTGAATAGATACCCCTGACAGGAAGGGCAACCGTGTTCTTCCAGAAACGCGCGTTGTGCTTCGGTCTCCACTCCTTCGGCAATGACCTCCATCCCAAGATTGTTCGCCATACCGATGATCGTTTGTACAATGATCGCATCACGCGGTTTTACCCCCATATTGCGTACGAAGGACTGGTCGATTTTAAGTTGATCCAGTGGCAATTGGGTCAGATACGCTAGTGAGGAAAAACCGGTGCCAAAGTCATCCATCGAAAAGCGCACACCGATTTCTTTGAGTTGACTCATCTTGGCGATGGTGTCGTCGACATTGTCCAACACCAGCGTCTCAGTCAGTTCAAGTTTCAGCAAAGCGGGGTTAATTGTATGCTGTGTAATGCTCTGTTTCACCTGCTCGACAAAACCTGTCTGGCGGAACTGGCGCGCGCTGACATTGACAGCCAGTTGCAAATGGCGAGTGGCTTCAGTATTTTCCCATAATTTGAGTTGGGCGCAGGCTGTGTCCAGTACCCATTGACCGATAGGCAAAATCAGGCCGGTATCTTCCGCCAGCGGGATGAAATCCTGCGGGGAGACTAGTCCTCGTTCGGGATGACGCCAGCGCACCAGCACTTCCGCACCGATGATCTCGCCATCGTGGTTGACCTGTGACTGGAAAAACAGCAAAAACTGGCTTTGCTCCAGCGCATGTCGCAGGTCTTTCTCAAGCGCGGCGCGGATAGACACCGCCGCTTGCATGGCCGGATCGAAGAAGCGCAGGGTATTACGTCCGGCTTTTTTCGAATGGTACATGGCGATATCGGCGTGTCTTAGTAATTCTTCACTGGTTTCCTGGTGCTCGCAATAAACCCCCGCACCGATGCTGGCGCTGCAATGAAATTCATAACCTTCGAACAGATAGGGGCGAGCTAATTCTATCAGGATTTTTTCACCGATTTGTTCAATCAATACGGTTGTCTGTTGTATGTCTACACTCAGGTTTTCCATTATAACCACAAATTCATCACCGCCCAGTCGTGCCAAGGTGTCGCCTTTACGCACCACCTGATGCAACCGGCGAGCCACTTCAATCAGCAGCAAATCACCTACCGCATGACCGCGTGTGTCGTTGATGAGCTTGAAGTTATCCAGATCCAAAAACAGGATGACGCCGTACATATGGCTGCGGTAGGCGCTGGCGAGCGCCTGGTTTAGGCGGTCTTCCAGTAAGCGGCGGTTGGGCAGATTGGTGAGCGGATCGTAATACGCCAACCGGTGTATTTCGGCGGCAGCATCTTCGTTTGCAGTGATGTCAGAAAAGGTGCCGATGTAGTGGCTGACATGACCATCGGGTGCGCTGACTTGCGAAATCGTCAGCCATTCGGCGTAAATTTTGCCATTCTTACGCCGATTCCAGATTTCACCCTGCCAGTAGCCGGTTGTTTGTAACGTCGACCACATCGATTGATAAAACGCTTTACTGTGTCGACCGGAGCTGAGCAGGTGAGGCTTTTGACCGATGGCCTCCTCAGCGCTGTAGCCGGTCAGCGTGGTAAAGGCCTGATTGACCTTGATGATGATTCCATCCGCATTACTGACCATTATGCCTCGCTGCGACTCAAAGGCGATGGCGGCAACACGCAGGTCTTCTTCGTTCTGTTTAAGTGCGCTGATGTCGCTGAACACGATACGCAACAACGGTTCCCCGATCTCGTTATTCACCAATATTGCCTCTATCCTTGCCCAGAACTGAGTGCCATCGGGTCGCGTCATGCGCAGTTCGCAGCTTATGGCGGATTCGTCTTCAACGAGTTTCTTGCACAGCAGATAAAAAGTATCCTGATCTTCCTTGAGTATGAATCGGGTGAAGGGTTGCTTGAGCAGGCTGCTACGCTCGGTGCCCAACAGACGTGCTGTGGTGAGATTTGCCTGCAGGATCTGTCCTTCCAGGTTGATTGTGCTATAGCCTACCGGTGCGCGGTCGTAAAAGTCGAAATACTGAGAACGGGAAGTATCCAACTCTGCCAGTGTTTTGCGCAGTTCCTCGTTCTGCATTTCCAGTTCGATTTGATGCACCTGCAGCTCATGCAGCAAGTCTAGTGTTTTCTCAGGCGCATGCAAATTACCGGGGACATGAAGTGAACGCGTTTTTTCTTCAGCCATTCGGCGTAGATCTTGGTTTTTTTCCATGAGATTTTTGCTTTTTAGAAGCATGCAATGGCATTGATGTTAAAGTTTACACGTCAACGTAGTCAAGGCAATAATTAAAATTACTTGAATAATAGATAAAGCAATTTTCGACCTTGATCCTGGGCTATATACATGGCTTTGTCTACGCACTTGAATAGGGCGGTCATTTCGCTTGCGTCCTGCGAATAAAGCGCGATACTTATACTCGCTGATATATGCTGACCGGCCTGGTGATTGACAAAGTAAACGGCTTGCGCCAATAGCTCAAGAATTTGTTCAGCAGCCCGCCGGCTTTGCGCGAGGTCGTGTGGTTTCGGCAGAATCACGGTAAATTCGTCGCCGCCCAGACGGGATACAGTGTCAAAATCGCGGAGGACACATTTTATACAGCGTGCCAGTTTTGCATAAGTTATATCGGTATTGAGGCTTATTTTAGTCAGACCGGATATTGCATTATCGCTGCGAATAATTGACGCCCTTGTGTATAATTTGGCGTCATTCTTAACTTCCGGCTCATATCATGTCTACACAAATCATCGGTACCCCGCTTAGTTCTTCCGCCACTCGCGTCATGCTGCTGGGCAGCGGCGAGTTAGGTAAAGAGGTCATCATTGCATTGCAACGTCTGGGGGTCGAAACCATCGCGGTGGATCGTTACGCCGATGCACCGGGACATCAGGTTGCGCACCGGGCTCATGTGATCAATATGGCCGATGGCGAGGCATTGCGCGCCTTGATCGAACAAGAGAAGCCTGATTTAGTCGTGCCGGAAATCGAAGCGATCGCTACGGTGATGCTGGAACAACTGGAACAGTCGGGCATTGCGCGGGTGATTCCGACTGCGCGCGCTGCACGCCTGACCATGAACCGCGAAGGCATACGCCGGCTTGCCGCAGAAACGCTGGCTCTGCCAACTTCCCCCTACGAATTTGCCGACAGTTTGGAAGAGATGCGCGCTGCCGCCAATCGTATCGGCTATCCCTGCATCATCAAACCGGTCATGTCCTCGTCCGGTAAGGGGCAATCTAAGGTGGATACATCCGCTGAAATTGATGCTGCCTGGGATTATGCGGCCAGCGGCAGTCGGGTCAATCAGGGGCGAGTGATCGTCGAGGGGATGATACATTTCGATTATGAAATTACCCTGCTCACCGTGCGGGCGATGGGGGCGGGTGGTCAGGTTGAGACGCATTACTGCGCACCGGTAGGTCACGTTCAGGTCAACGGCGATTATGTGGAGAGCTGGCAACCGCAAGCAATGAGCGCAGTGGCGTTGCAAAGCGCGCGCAATATCGCCAAAAAAATTACCGATGAGCTGGGCGGTTTAGGTCTGTTCGGTGTGGAATTGTTCGTTAAGGGCGATGAAGTCTGGTTTTCTGAAGTCAGCCCACGCCCGCACGACACCGGTATGGTGACCATGTGCACGCAGGTTCAGAACGAATTCGAGTTACACGCCCGCGCCATACTCGGTTTGCCGGTGAATACCGCGTTGCGCCAACCGGGTGCGTCTGCCGTGATCTACGGTCAGATGGATCAGATGGGAATCGCCTTCGAGGGCGTGGCAGACGCGCTGCGCGTACCGGACAGCGATATTCGTTTGTTTGGCAAACCGGAATCGTTCACTCGTCGCCGTATGGGCGTTGCACTGGCAACCGGTTGTGATACTGATGAGGCGAGGGCAAGGGCGAAGCTCGCAGCCAGTCGTGTTAAACCGGTTAAACCATGATACTCGGCATACACCACAGCAGTTTTTTGGTCGCCGATTTACCTCGTGCACGCGAATTCTATGAAGGCGTGCTCGGGTTAAAAGTGAATCTAAATCGTCCCGCCATGAGTTTCGACGGGGTGTGGTATGACGTGGGAAATCAGCAGATACACCTGATGTTGTTGCCCAATCCTGAGTCGGGTTTATCGCGTCCCGAGCACGGCGGGCGGGATCGCCATGTCGCATTGAGCGTGTCGGATAGAAGCGCGTTGCTTGAAAAATTGGAACGCTCGGGCGTGGCTTATACCTTGAGTCAGTCCGGTCGCGGTGCCGTGTTCTGTCGCGATCCGGATTGCAATGCAATTGAATTTATCTAATATTCAAATAGTTGAAGTAATATGTTCGAGTGATTTAACATCGATGTTTGGCATGGGAATACGCCTTGCATCAGGGAATTTTGTATAGTGTTTGGCGGTCGCGCGCAGATAGCTGGGGTCGTAATGCAGGGTAAGCAATTCGCCGACCATGGTGGCAAAGTCGCCGGCATGGATCAGATCTGACCAGCGTGACAGTTGCTTTTCACCGTGAAACTGATGCAACGGTTGCAGGTGGTCTATCAGTAATTGCGGGTTTTCGACATAGTAGCGATAGTCTTCCAGGAGCCCTGCGACGCGGGTCGCCAGTGGCGTCTCCATCAGAATACACTCGCTGGCATGCATCGCGGTCACCAGTGCTTTGGGTAGCGTGATCAGGCCGATCTTGTTGCTCTCGGCTTCCACATACACGGGGCGTTCAGGGTTCAGTTTATTCATGGCGAGCAGCAGCGCACTGTCGAAACTTTTCTGTGTAGGCTGTTCCTGTCCGGGCAGGCGGCCTAAGAGCGAACCGCGATGTTGCGCCAGTTGCTCCAGATCCAATATTTGCAAGCCATTCCCGGACAGTGCGGTTAACAGACGGCTCTTGCCCGAACCGGTCGGCCCGCACAGGATGCGCAAGGTGAATTTTTGCGGCAGCACTTCGAGTTCATCCAGAACGGCGCGCCGATAGGTCTTGTATCCGCCTTCGAGTTTATGCGCCGCCCAGCCGACTTGTGAGAGGATGATGCTCATCGCGCCACTGCGCTGTCCGCCCCGCCAGCAATAGATCACCGGCTTCCAGGATTTTGGATGATCTTTGAAACAGTTCTCCAGATGGTGGGCGATGTTTTTTGCCACCATTGCTGCGCCCACTTTACGCCCTTCAAATGGGGACACCTGTTTGTATAATGTACCGACGATCACGCGCTCCTCATCGGTAAATACCGGGCAGTTGATCGCGCCGGGAATGTGGTCATCGGCGAATTCTGCCGGGGTGCGCACATCAATAATGTCGTCAAACTCTGCCAGTTGTGCTAGTTTTGCGGTTCTGAACAGCATATATAAAGGCACCCATGTCGGAAGAAATAGAAGTAAAGCTGACCCAATTGTCGCACGGCGGCGGTTGCGGTTGCAAAATTGCACCTGCCTTGTTGCAACAAATTTTAGGAGAAGCGAAAGAAAAGTTACCCTATCCGGATCTGTTGGTTGGCACGGAGACCAGCGATGATGCTGCGGTGTATCGGTTGAACGATACGCAGGCGATCATTGCCACCACTGATTTTTTCATGCCGATTGTCGATGACCCGTTTGATTTCGGCCGTATCGCGGCGACCAATGCGTTGTCCGACGTGTATGCGATGGGTGGAACGCCCATCATGGCGCTGGCGATTGTCGGCATGCCGATCGGTAAACTATCGGTCGAGACTATACGCGCCATTCTGCAAGGCGGTGAGTCGGTCTGCAAAGCGGCGGGTATTCCGCTGGCGGGCGGACATTCGATCGACACGCCGGAACCCATCTACGGGCTGGTGGCCCTGGGTATCGTGCATCCCGATCGTGTCAGGAAAAATAGCAGTGCGCATGAGAATGATGTGCTGATTCTGGGCAAGGGCTTAGGTGTCGGCGTGATGGCTTCTGCCTTGAAGAAGGGCGTGCTCTCAGAGGAAGGTTACGCGCAGATGATTGATAACACCACGCGGCTCAATAGCGTAGGTTCGGTGTTGGGCGGCATGGACTGTGTGCATGCACTGACCGATGTGACCGGGTTTGGCCTGCTGGGGCATTTGCTGGAGATGAGTCGCGGTTCAAATTTGAGCGGTGAAATTCATTTCGATCGGGTGCCTTTGCTGTCCGCCGCTTTGCCGTTGATCCAGCAGGGCATCGGCCCCGGTGCGATCGAGCGCAATCTGGAGAGTTACGGTCGCGACATTCACTTTGCTGACAACATCGTGCACTGGCAGCAACGTCTGCTGGCCGATCCACAGACCAGTGGCGGTTTATTGGTGGCCGTCTCACCGGAGTCCGTTGATGAGGTACTGGCGTGTTTCAATCAGGCCGGGTTTGCACAGGCATCTGTCATTGGCACAATGAAAAGCGGGGAATCAGGGGTGTGGGTTTCGTAGGGCTGCTCGGGCGGAATGCGAGCGGTTCCGCCCGGGCGTACTGACCAGCGTATCATTCGGGTTGGTGATATGCCTTTAGAATGTCGAGAAAGTGCTTTCGATCTCAACGGCGGCACTAGGAAGATTTTCAATGGCAGCAGATATGACGAGTCGGATTCAGTATTCAGAATATTTCTTTGCACTGCCACGTACCCTGTCCGCTGGATATTTCGCCGCATTTTTTTCAATTTTTTGCAGGGCGGCGTCCTTTAAATTTACGCCCAGTTTATCCGATAAACGTACCAGATACAGCAATACATCCGCCAGTTCTTCGGCGACTTCCGCCTGTTTTCCGGGCTGCAGATCAGCCGACTGGGCTTCGGTTAACCATTGAAAATGCTCCATCAGTTCGGCGACTTCAACCATCAGCGCCATCGACAGGTTTTTGGGGGAGTGAAACTGATCCCAGTCGCGGGCAAATGCAAATTCTCGCAACTTGTCACGCAATAGCAGTAAATCGGCAGCGTCAGTCATAGCATGTTCCAATAAAACGTAGGTGTGCTATTGTGACCCAACTTCGCCTCAAGTGCACTTCCGACTACTGCTATCGTTGATTCTATCTGTTGCCCTTAATGAACTTATCGGCGGCAGGACGGTGAAGTTTAGCGCGACTTATTATTCGGTCCGCTGAGGGCGTTTAAACTGATTGAAATGTCAAACCATCGATTTGCCTGTTTGTGAACTCAGTGCGGGCATGGCACAATCGTGTCCCGAACAAAAAAATAAAATTCATGCTGAGCTACCGCCACGCTTTTCACGCCGGCAATCACGCCGATGTGTTGAAACACTTTATCGAGATACAGTTGCTGCGCTATATGGCGCAGAAGGATAAACCATTCTGGTACATCGACACCCACGCCGGTGCCGGTTGCTATGAACTCGATACCGGCTATGCCACCCAGAATGCCGAATATGAAAGCGGGATCGCTCGGCTGTGGAATCGAGATGATTTGCCGGCGCCGTTAGCCGATTACGTCGCGCTGATCAAACACATCAACCCGGACGGGGAGATGCGGCTTTATCCTGGTTCTCCGCTGGTCGCTCAGGAACTGTTGCGCGCCGACGATAAGATGCGTCTGTACGAGCTGCATTCGACAGATAGCCAGTTGCTGCACGAGAATTTCGCAGGTCACGGCGTCGTGGTACAGACCGGGGATGGCTTTGGCGCGCTGAAAGCCTTGTTACCGCCGCCGCCGCGCCGTGCGCTGGTGCTGATCGATCCGCCCTACGAAGATAAACAGGATTACCAGCGTGTCGTGTCTGCGCTCCAGGAAGGCTTAAAGCGCTTTCCTGGAGGTATGTATGCGATTTGGTATCCTGAGTTACAGCGCGCCGATGCGCGTCAACTGCCTGAAGAACTTAAAACGTTGCCGGTCAAGAGTTGGCTGCACGTGGCACTCAGCGTGCAGGGGTTGAGCGCCGATGGTTTCGGTATGCATGGCAGCGGCATGTTTATTCTCAATCCGCCCTTTAATCTGCACGCCGTGTTGACGGACGTAATGCCGTATTTGGTTCGCGTGTTGGGACAGGATGACCAGGCGAAATACACGTTGCAACAGCACGTAAGTTAGTTTTTATTTTTCTGATTATTAATATATTTTTTAAGGTGACGAGATGAGCGCTAAGCATCAGTGGAAGTTTTTCCGTGCAGGCGGTTTCGATCAGGTGCAGCTCGACAGCGGTGCCGATTTACTGGCGCTCAAAGAATTGGATCAGAAACTCTGGGTGGCCTTGAGTTGTCCGACGCGCGGCATCGAGTTCGACACACGCACGCTGGATCTGATCGACAGCGACGGGGATGGCCGGGTGCGTGCCAACGAGGTGCTGGCGGCGATAGACTGGGCAGCCGGGAGGCTGAAAGATGCCAGTTTGCTGGTGAAGGGGGGCGATCGCCTGGCTCTCGCGAATATTGATAACAGCACCGATGGCGGACGTCAGTTGCTTGCCTCTGCACAGCTCATTTTGAAGAGTCTGGGCAAATCCAATGCTGCTGAGATTTCACTGGCCGACATGGCCGATATCGGCAAGCTGGTCGCAGGACAGGCGTTCAACGGTGATGGCGTGGTCACGCCTAATCAGGATGCGGCCACGACGGCCATCATCGGTGACATCATACGTTGTACCGGTTCGACCCCCGATCAGGGCGGCGAGGCGGGCGTGGATCAGGCGCTCGCTGAACAATTCTTTGCTGGCGTTGCCGACTGGATAGAATGGCATAAAATCGCTGAGACAGATTCTAGTATATTGTTTTTAAATGATAAAACAAATGAGGCGGCGGATACGTTTCATGCGGTTCAGGATAAAGTGGCGGATTACTTTACGCGCTGCCAGTTGGCTTCTTATGACGCGCGTGCGGCTGACCCATTGAGTCGCTCGGTCGCTGATTATCAGTTTCTCGCGACGCAAAGTCTGTCGGCGCAAAGTTCGGAGGTGGCGGGTTTCCCGCTGGCCACCATCGCGCCCGATAAAGCATTACCCTTAATACACGGCATCAATCCTGCGTGGCAGGCGAAACTGCGCGCGCTCAATGAGTTGGTGGTTAAGCCCTTGCTGGGCGAGAAGGCGGAGCTCACGGCGGATGAATGGGAATTGCTTTGCGATAAGTTTTCCGCTTTTGACGGCTGGCAGGGCGCGCGTCCTGACACGGGCGTGGCGCAACTGGGGTATGAGCGTCTGAGTGCGATACTGGTCGGACAAGAGCCAACGGATTTGCTGGCGCTGATCGAACAGGATAAAGCCGTGGCGGCAGAGGTTAAGGCGATCGACGATGTGGAGAGATTGCTGCACTATCAGCGCGACTTGTATACGCTGGTTAACAATTTTGTCTCGTTCCGCAATTTCTATACCGGACGCGAGAAGGCGATCTTTCAGGTTGGCACGCTGTATCTGGACGGACGCAGTTGCGAGTTGATCGTCAAGGTAGAAGATGTCAACAAACACGCGGGATTCGCGACCATGAGCGGTGTGTGTCTGGTGTACTGCGATTGCGTGCGCGGGACGGATAAAATGAGCATCGCGGCGGGTTTTACGGCAGGAGATGCGGATTATCTGCTGGTCGGCCGCAACGGGGTTTTTTACGATCGCAAGGGGCAGGACTGGGATGCGACTATCGTGCGCATCATCAACCATCCGATTAGCCTGCGTCAGGCGTTCTGGTCGCCGTATAAAAATCTGATCAGGATGATCAGCGAAGGATTGCAGAAGCTTGCCGCCGCCAAGGCCAGTGCCGCTGAAACCGGCTTGATCAAGGCGGTGACAGAGAGTGGTAAGGCAGTGGTGGCAAACCCAGCACCGGTAGTGCCAAAACCTATGTTCGATGTCGGCAAGTTCGCCGGTATTTTTGCGGCGATCGGGCTTGCGATCGGTGCTATCGGCGGTATCTTTGCTTCCGTGGTGGGCGGCCTGTTAGGTTTGAAATTCTGGCAGATTCCGCTGGCACTGGCAGGCTTGCTGTTGCTGATCTCGGGTCCAGCGGTGATGCTGGCTTGGTTTAAACTGAAAAAGCGCAGTCTGGCACCGATACTGGATGCCAATGGTTGGGCGATCAACGCACGGGCGCGCATCAATATCCCATTCGGCACTTCGCTCACCCGACTGGCCGATTTGCCGGCAGGGGCGAGCCGTTCTCTGGTCGATCCTTATGCCGAGAAGCAAACAGTCTGGCCCTTTTATGTGCTGATAGCAGGCGGACTGTGTGCACTGGTTGTGTTGTGGTATGTCGGCTTCTTTGGACACCACTGAGCCGCAGGCCGGGGTCGATAAATTCGACCCCAAGCCGATTCTGGCTAGTCTGCCGCTGCTGCCGGGCGTGTACCGTTACTACGATAGTCGCGGTGCCGTACTTTATGTCGGCAAGGCAAATCAGTTAAAAAAACGTGTCTCTTCCTACTTTCAGAAGACCAATGTTTCGCCGCGCATCCGGCTGATGGTGTCACACATCGCGCGCATCGAAACTACGGTGACGCGCTCGGAAGCGGAAGCACTGCTGCTCGAAAACAACTTAATAAAGTCTTTAAAACCACGCTATAACATATTGTTTAGAGACGATAAATCTTATCCATATATCGTTCTTACCGGCGAACGTTTTCCGCGTATCACCTATTATCGCGGTGCGCCCAACCGTCAGCATCAGCACTTCGGTCCTTACCCCAATTCCTATGCGGCGAAGGAATCGATCCAGTTGTTGCAGCGGATTTTTCGCATCCGCACTTGTGAGGACAGCGTGTTCAACAACCGTACGCGGCCTTGTCTTTTACATCAGATCAATCGCTGCACAGCGCCTTGCGTCAACTTAATCTCCGAAGTGGATTATCAGGCGGACATCCACAGCGCGGTGTTGTTGTTGCAAGGTCGTCATCAGGAGGTCGAGGGCAAATTAAGGGGCGCGATGGAAGTGGCGGCGGAAGAGATGCGCTACGAGCAGGCGGCGGTGCTGCGCGATCAGTTACGCGCGCTGCACACCGTACAGCAAAAGCAATTCGTCGAATCGACTGGTGGGACGACCGATGCGGACATCATCGCGCTCTCTGAGCAGTCCGGCGGATTGGTCTGCGTAAATCTGGCGATGGTGCGCGGCGGTCGGCATCAGGGCGATAAGAGTTTTTTCCCCGAACACGCCGAGGATTTATCCGCAGGCGACATCGTGCAGGCTTTTATTGCCCAGCATTATCTGGGGCGTGCGGTGCCGCCCTTGCTGGTGCTGGCGGCAGATTGTCATGACGAGACGCTCTCGCAGTTGTTATCCGAGCAGGCAGGACATGTTGTGCGCATCAGTACGGCATCCGGCGGCGAACGTCGTCAGTGGCTGGAAATGGCTCAGCGCAACGCGCAACTGGCGCTGCAACAGCGTCTATCCCAGCAGGGCGGTCAGCAACTGCGTCTGGATCGCCTGCGTGAGTGGCTACAGATGCCTTCTGTGCAGCGCATCGAATGTTTTGATATCAGTCATACCATGGGGGAGGCGACGGTCGCTTCCTGCGTTGTGTATGAGAGTCTGAATATGCACTCATCGCAATATCGGCGCTATAACATTCCCGTGCTGAGTCAGGTCGCAGGTGCGGTGCAGGCTGCCGGCGCGATCACGCCCGGCGACGATTATGCGGCGATGCGATTCGCGCTCACGCGCAGATACGAAAAGCTGGTGAGGGGCGAGGGCGCGCGGCCTGATTTGATCCTGATCGACGGGGGGCTAGGTCAGTTGCACATCGCGATGGAGGTGATGCAGACGCTGGGCTTGCATGATATGGCACTGGTCGGCGTCGCCAAAGGGGTGGAGCGCAAGGCGGGTATGGAGCAATTGATTTTCCCCGATGGTACGGCTAAACAGATGCAAAGCTCAGATCCTGCGCTGCATCTGATCCAGCAGATACGCGATGAGGCACATCGTTTCGCCATCACAGGTCATCGCGCCAAACGCGGCAAGGCGCGCACTACCTCCAGTCTGGAAGAGATCGCCGGGGTAGGGGATAAGCGCCGCCGCAGTCTGCTGACCCATTTTGGCGGGCTGCGCGAGGTCACACAGGCGAGTGTCGAACAACTCAGTCAGGTGGAAGGAATCAGTAAATCGCTTGCTCAAGTGATTTATCAACGGCTACACTAATCACATGAATATAAATATCCCTAATTTGCTCACCTGGCTGAGAATTCTGCTCATTCCGGTGTTCGTCACGGCATTTTATCTGTCCGATGAGACGCTGCTTCCCCATTTGAAGAATCAAATCGCCACCGGCGTCTTTGTTCTGGCGGCTGTGACAGACTGGTTGGATGGTTATCTGGCACGCAAACTCAATCAATCCTCGGCTTTCGGCGCTTTTCTCGACCCGGTTGCGGATAAATTGATGGTGGCCGCAGCGCTGATCCTGCTAGTCAAACTGGGTCGTGCGGATGCCATGATCGCCTTTATCATCATCGGTCGCGAAATTACCATCTCTGCGTTGCGTGAATGGATGGCCAAAGTGGGCAAGAGCAGCAGTGTCGCTGTTTCCATGCTGGGGAAAATTAAGACAACGTTTCAAATGCTTGCGATCGCCTTGTTGCTTTATCAGGGTGAATGGGCTGGCGTGGATGGTCAAGTGATCGGGTCTGTGCTGCTGTACATGGCGGCGCTGCTGACTTTGTGGTCCATGGGCTACTATCTGGTGCTGGCGATGCAAAAGTTAAAAGAAATGTAAAAACGGCGTTGCTTTATCGGGCTGCGTCTGTATAATGCGCAGCCTTCGGGGTGTAGCGTAGCCTGGTAGCGCGCCTGCTTTGGGAGCAGGATGTCGGGAGTTCGAATCTCTCCACCCCGACCAGGTATTTGAGTGTTTCAGCCGTTGCTCCATCCGGCTGAAAAAGAATTTGTGCCCATAGCTCAACCGGATAGAGCACCAGCCTTCTAAGCTGGGGGTTACAGGTTCGATTCCTGTTGGGCACACCAGTGTCTGCAGGGCCGAACGTAAGTTCGAAAAGTTTAATGGTGGCTGTAGCTCAGTTGGTAGAGTCCAGGATTGTGATTCCTGTTGTCGTGGGTTCGAGCCCCATCAGCCACCCCAAATAAAACCCGCTAATTCAAAAGGTTAGCGGGTTTTTTCTTGTTTGATATATTTAAAGTAATTTTACTGTGTGGAATTTTGTGGGGGACGCTGTGGGGGCGATGTGGGGGTGAGCGCTGTGTTTTCTGCGTATCCTGCAACATAGCCAGGTGCGAGGTGAGCATAACGTAGGACCATCGTCATGTCTGCCCATCCTCCAAGCTGGCGAAGCACGTCCAGAGGTGTTCCTCCCATCACATGCCAACTCGCCCATGTGTGGCGTAAGTCATGAAAGGTGAGTCCTGGATCAATTTTGGCACGTACTAGTGCCTTATGCCATGCTGCTGTTGTTGTATGGTAGATAGGTTGTCCTCGATAGGTAAATACATAGCGCCCATCGATGCCACGTCGCGTCTGTAGTACCAACAATGCATCGCCGTTGAGCGGGACAGCTATCGGCTTGCCGGATTTGCTTTCATCAGGCCATATCCATGCAATGCCTCGCCCAGTATCCACGTTATGCCACGTCAGGCCGGTGATGTTAGCGCGGCGCAGACCTGTTGCCAGCGCAAAGCGTGTTAAGGCAGCAAGGTGTTCTGGAAGCTCTGCGATGAGATCGCAAGCTTTGTCACGAGTAAGCCAGCGGAAGCGCTCACGCTTTTCCGGCATATAGGGGATTTTCGGCACGTTGTCGTTGTGACCTTTCCCTCTGGCATAGTTGAGTATGGCGCTGGCCAACGCCAGATACCGGTTCGCAGTTGCTGGCTTGCGGTCTTTTAGGATCAGTTTGCGCAGTTCGAGCAGTTTGTCTGTTGAAATTTTCGTGATGGACTGTCCGGTCAGATGCTCTGTAAGTAGAGCTAGGCGCTGGCGGTCAGATTCAAAGCTTTTTTTGTACTGACCATGCTCGGTGATCCATTCTACAGCCGCCTCGTCCCAAGTGATGGATCGAGCGTCTCCTAGTTTGCTGATGCGCCAAATTTCAGCGCGGCGGCGGTCGTGCCATTCTTGCGCGGCGGCTTTGTCGGACGTTCCAGTAGTTTCGCGAGTTCTTTTACCGCCGATTTCCCACTCGCACCAGTAGATATTTCCTCTTTTGTAGATCGCCATGCGATATCCTCGTTTTTATTTGATCTATATTGTGCTCGTAGCCAATCGGCAAGGTCAACGTCAAGGAACACCCAGCACTTTCCTGGTTTTGCACCCGGGACTGCACCTGCGCGTGCTTTCGCTTCCAGCGTATGCGGATGAAGATGGACAAACTCTGCAGCTTCGTTAAGGTCTAATGTCTTCATTTTTAGTCAAAACTTAACTAAATAGACAAGCTATTGACGATTCAATATAACTTCTGACTTTTCTCATCTCCATGCTCATATAATCAAGGGCGTGCATGACATCAAGCTGTTTGCCGCTATTATCGGTAATTGAGCAGTCCAAACATCTTCGCTCGGCATTGTTTAAAATCATGTCTATCAAATTTATCTTCATGATATGTTCTCTCTATACATATTTTCCAATTGCTGCTGGTCGTATGAACGTGATATCGCAGAATGTTTGAGATTGTTGGTAATTCTTCGTTGCATGATGCAGGAGTCCGTAGTAACGGTTGGCTCTCAAATATCTATTAGGCATCGGTGCTGTTAGTTGATGCATCTTGCCCTGAGTTTGTAATCAATCATTACAACCTCCCATATTTTGCTTTTAGTGTAAGCATTCCGAGGTCATCCAAAAACTGATCTGCCTTTCGCATGGCATTTTGCATAGCAATTGCTTCTTCTAGAGGGGCTGTAACGTCGTAACCATCACTGCTTAGTTGATTCAGCAGTGACATGAGCGGTGACTTGAACTCGGTTGCGTCGGTTAACATGGATAGTGATAGGTATGCTGTATCTTCATCTGGCGGGATAAAGTGCTGCTGATCAAGCATTGTGCGTGGATATTGGTATCTATCTTGTGATGTCAGAAACGCTACTGCTTCTAAAAAACGGTCTGCTGGGAGCATGCTGCAGTCCTCGATCTGAAAGTGAGCATTAAAGCGATTCCGTATTGCAGTGAGTATTTCTACCGAGTTTCCGAACCGCTGGATTGCAATTTGCTGTAACGCCTTGTGATGTGCGGGGGGGATTTTATCTGTTGATAGTGAGGCGGTGTCGATTACCGTTTTGCGAATTGTAGGGAGAATTTCAGCCGATAACTTGTTCTCAAAAATTTGAGCTTCTTCCTTGCGCGAGTTTATGATAAGTCGGTATACATTGCCTTCATCGATATATGCAATATCAATATTCTCGCTTTCGGAATAGCTTGTACATTTTTTTACGCCTCTGTCCCGACAGTGTTTGCATAATGCATCGGTGTCATTGTTATAACCGAGAACGTTGCAAACATCTTTTGCTGAAAATGTCAAACAGCGTGCAACACTTTCCAGATTAGGGGTGGAAATGGCTGTTCACGCCACCGGAAATTGTCAACCTAGTTGTCGCCTGAACACATGCGATTATGCTGCCATTTTGAGTTCTAAATCTCCTTCTATTTCCTCGTCTTTTGCGGTGAT
>Ga0214167_1000364_pt1 | contig 24558 bp, 26 predicted proteins | sample TroBogypolimnion_45_FD_153006 | JGI IMG/M metagenome (GOLD analysis project Ga0214167, IMG submission 153006) | Freshwater microbial communities from Trout Bog Lake, WI - Practice 18AUG2009 hypolimnion v3 | ecosystem: Environmental > Aquatic > Freshwater > Lake > Hypolimnion/Profundal zone ... | reverse complement strand
CTTAGCGCGGAAGTGGTAGCCCCGAAGGGATTCGAACCCTCGTAGCTGACTTGAGAAGCCAGAGTCCTAGGCCACTAGACGACGGGGCCGCGCTATTTAGTTGTCCATCTTTGGTGCGGTGGTGCTGGAGTAAAGCTTGTACTGCGCTGGGGTACCAGGACTCGAACCTAGACACGCTGAACCAGAATCAGCAGGGCTGCCAATTACCCCATACCCCAATTGGCTCAAACTTCCCGGCCCGTGAGGGCCGCAAGGAGAAGGATAACCTGAAAATCCGCCCCGCGATTACAAGGAAGCCTTGATGCGTTCCAGACTCTTAACCGCCCCGAGGAGCTCCATCGATTCGAAGAGGGGTGGAGAGATATGGCTGCCGGTGACCGCGATGCGGACCGCCCCGAAGGCGATGCGGGGCTTGAGGCCTAATTCTTCAATCAGAGCTGTTCGCAGGACCGCTTCGATGGAGTCATGAGTCCACTCGGTTAAGCCGGTGAGGCGATCGAGCGATACTTGTAAGACCTTCTTGCTCTGCTCATCGGCAATCTTGGCCACTGAATCGGCGTCGACCGCGAAATCATTTGTGAATAAGAACTTAAGCATCGGTGGAATTTCCGCAAGGGTCGTGATGCGCTCTTGAATAATAGGAAGAGCCATCTTTACAAGTTCAATCTCATCTGGTGCACCCGTCACGACGCCAGCGCGAGTCAAAAATGGCAGTGACCAATCGAGAAATGCTTCTGGTGTTAAGGCGCGAATCTTGTCGCCGTTGATCGCTTCCAACTTCTTCATATCAAAACGCGCTGGGCTGGAGTGCACGCGTTCGACGGTAAAGAGTTCAACGAGTTCTTTCATGGTGACATCTTCGCGATCTTCCCCGGGTGACCAACCAAGCAGTGCCAAGTAATTACAGATTGCTTCGGGAAGATATCCCGCATCGCGATACCAAGCGATGGATACTTCACCATTGCGCTTAGAGAGCTTGGCATTATCTTGACCCATCACAAAGGGCAGGTGAGCAAAGAGCGGATAATCCTCGGGTGCAACACCCAAAGCTTGATAGACGCGGATCTGGCGCGGGGTTGATGAAAGGAGATCTTCTCCACGCAGCACATGCGTGATCTTCATCAGAACATCATCAACAGCAACTGCCAGGGTATAGAGCGGTGAACCGTCGTTACGGACCAACACAAAATCAGGTACAAAATTATGATCGAAGCTAACCTCACCACGAATCAAATCAGTGAAGGTTGTGCTCCCCTCTGGCATAAGCATGCGGACTACCGGTTTGCGACCGAGCGCCACGAAATCTGCGACCTGTTCTGCTGTGAGATTGCGACAATGGCCGTTGTAACCAGGAGCTACATTGGCAGCGCGCTGCGCTTCGCGAACTGCTTCTAACTCTTCGGATGAGCAATAACAGTGATACGCAAAGCCGGTATCTAAGAACTGTTGGGCATACTTCGCGTAAATATCTAAACGTTGTGATTGCAGGTATGGACCATAAGGTCCCCCAACTTCTGGGCCCTCGTCCCAATCCAGACCCAACCAGCGCAGAGTTCCGAGTGCGGCTTGGATGTACTCATCTGTAACACGTTCGGTGTCGGTATCTTCGATACGGAATACAAATTTGCCGCCGGTGTGACGGGCGTAGGCCCAGTCAAAGAGCGCGGTGCGGATATTGCCGACATGCAGCTCACCGGTGGGTGAAGGTGCAAAGCGGACTCGTACCTCTTTAGTGCTAGACATTTTTTGAACTCACCTTGTTGGTTAGTACGCCGATTCCTTCGATACTCACTTCCACGGTAGATCCCGCCGCCATTGGTCCGATTCCCGCTGGAGTGCCGGTCAGAATTACATCCCCCGGCAAAAGCGTCATCACTTGGGAAACGAAGGCGATAATCTCTGGAATCTTAAAGATCATGGAGCTCAGTGGTTCGGATTGCTTTACTTCACCGTTGACGGTCGTCGAAATAATCTGCTCACCTGGCAGGTAATCGGTCTCGACCCAAGGGCCAATCGGACAGAATGTGTCGAATCCCTTGGCGCGCGTCCATTGGCCATCTTTCTTCTGCAGATCGCGAGCAGTTACATCATTGGCGATGGTGTATCCAAAGATCACATCCGCAAAACGTTCTACGGGGACATCTTTACAAATACGACTAATCACAATCGCCAGCTCGCCCTCAAAGTCAACGCGGTCTGACATCCGTGGCCATTGAATGGTGTCGTTGGGGCCAATGACAGAGGTATTTGGCTTCAAAAAGATAATAGGTTCCTCTGGTACAACTGAGTCCATCTCGGCGGCGTGATCGGCATAATTCTTGCCGATACAGACCACTTTGCTGCGCGGGATGATGGGCGCCAATAGCTTTACATCTTTAAGAGCGACCTTGGTCTCAGTGGGGATAATTCCAGAGAAGAGCGGGTCCCCTTTGAGGACCAAGATTTGATCCTTCTCGTTGAGGACTCCAAAATGGGGATCGCTTCCGATCCCGACCGATTCATTCGGCGTAAAACGCACAATACGCATGGGCTTAGCCTACCTGCTTATTTAGCGCTCACTTCATCCAGAGTTGGCTCTGCCTTTGTTGCAAGCACGGTTGCGATGCGGTGACGACGACCCACAGGGCGTTCTGCCACTAAATTCCAGCCCGCAATGGATATCTCGCTACCTGGAATAGGTACCCGACCCAAAGCTTTCGCTAAAAGCCCGCCAACGCTATCGACATCTTCACGGGCACTATCTTCGAGTTCAATTTTAAATGCATCTGCAAAATCGTCAATATTCAAGCGAGCTGAAACTCTGGCTTGGATCGGCGTGATCCATTCCACCTCTTCGGCTTCATCATCATATTCATCGGCGATCTCGCCGACAATTTCTTCCAAAATATCTTCGATGGTGATCAGTCCTGCGGTTCCGCCATATTCATCAATAACAACCGCCATATGAATCTGATCGCGCTGCATCTCTTTAAGTAAATCAGCCGCAGTTTTATTTTCGGGAACGAAGGTGGCACTACGCAAGTGTTCGGCAACGGTTTCGCTCTGTTCAGATTCGTGATGCTCGTGCACGCGCCTGGCTAAATCTTTGACGTATGCAATTCCGATGACATCATCTAAATTCTCGTCGATGACTGGAATGCGGGTGAAGCCAGATCTCAGGGCGAGAGACAGGCCCTGACGTAGCGTGCGATTTCCTTCGATCCAGACGATATCGGTGCGCGGAACCATCAGTTCGCGAACCAGGGTTTCACCTAGATCCAATACAGACTGAATCATTTCGCGCTGCGAGTCCGCGATAATTGCACGCTGCCCCGCCTGATCGACCAATTTGCGGAGATCGGCTTCATCGTTAAAGATTGTGGGAAGAGTAATTCCGTAGCGTTTAAGTTGCTGCAGTATCTTGTTAATCATTAGCGCTCCTGCCACTGCGACAAGATCGACTCTTGCAGATCAAACATCGCCTTCTCTTGCGCAGGTTCTGCATGGTCATACCCCAAACAGTGCAGAACTCCATGAATCGTCAGAAGATGTAGTTCTGCTTCTAAACCATTCTTAGCTTGAGCCAGCGCAAATTGTGGGCAGAGGACGATATCTCCCACGATGCCAGGGTCTGGCGAATGCGGTACCAATTCATCCATGGGAAAGGAGAGGACATCAGTAGGGCCTTTGAGATCCATCCACTCTTCGTGCAATTCGCTCATTCGAGATTCATCGACGATTGAAATAGCTAGATCGCAGTCTTCATGCAAGCCCATATGGTGCATCGCAAATTCTGCCACGCTGACGATATCTGGCTCATTGACGCTGATGCCCGACTCATTAGAAAGTTCTATATTCATGATGATCCCGTAAAGGGATTAACGATCACCGCTCCCGGATGTACGGAGCGGACGGAAGTTTGCGCTCTTCGTTGCATCAAAGCGCCCGTATGCACTCACAATTTCGCCTACCAAGCGATTACGGACAACATCTTCAGCTGTCAGATACATAAAACAGATGTCATCTACACCATCGAGAATATCTCCAACAACTTTCAGTCCGGATGGAGTTCCGCTGGGAAGGTCCACCTGGGTTACATCGCCAGTGATCACCATCTTGGAACCAAAACCCAAGCGAGTCAGAAACATCTTCATCTGTTCGGCAGAAGTGTTTTGAGCTTCATCCAAGATTACAAAAGCATCATTGAGTGTGCGGCCGCGCATGTAAGCGAGCGGAGCAATCTCAATAATTCCAGAGGCCATCAGTCGAGGAATCGACTCTTGATCGATCATGTCATGCAGGGCATCAAAGAGCGGACGCAAGTATGGATCAATCTTCTCTTGCAGAGTTCCCGGTAGAAATCCCAGGCGCTCCCCTGCTTCTACTGCAGGGCGAGTCAAGATAATGCGGTTAACCTCTTTAGCTTGCAGCGATTGAATCGCCTTAGCCATAGCCAAATAGGTCTTGCCGGTACCAGCCGGCCCGACTCCAAAGGTAATTGTGTTTTCGTCGATCGCTTCGACATAGCGCTTCTGGTTAGCAGTCTTAGGTCGGATCGTCTTGCCTCGATTGCTCAGGATATTGAGCGATAGAACTTCAGCAGGGTGATCAACGGGAACGTGCTTCACCATTCCGATCGCGTGTTGAATCGCGTCCAGGCTGAGCGATTGTCCGGCGCGTATCAACACTAGAAGCTCTTTTATGAGAACTTCGAATTGTGAGACTTCGCGCAGCTCGCCTTTAACAAAGATCTCATTGCCGCGGAATGTGATGCGCAGATCCGGGAATGTGGCTTCAAATATGCGCAGGTAAGAATCCTGTGGTCCAGTGAGCGCGACCATGGGAATGGCGGCGGGGACGGTAATCAAAGGTTGGTCCATTACTTACAAATCTTACGGTTAACCGGGTGGCCAGGCGAATGGACGCCCGCCCAATAAGTGGAGATGTGCGTGGAAAACGCTCTGACCGGCGCTTGCTCCCGTGTTAAATGTGATCCGGTATCCATCTAGACCCAGAGTTGCGGCCAACTCTCGCGCCGCCCCAAAGAGTTCTGACATCGTGGCCGAATCAGCGGCCGCCAACTCCGCGGCGTTCTCAAAATGCTGACGAGGAATGATCAAGATATGGGCGGGGGCTTGTGGATCTAAATCCCTAAAAGCAACGACTCGAGCGCTCTCGTATAAGAAGTTGGTCGGGATTTCACCAGCGGCAATCTTGCAGAAGATGCACATAAGAAAAGCCTATTCCTACCAGCGCCCGATGAGGGCTGAAATAGCGCAAAGAGCGGCGAATCCTGCATGCGCAGCACGAAATACCTCTGGCCCAAGCAGAACAACGGTTCCGCCGGCACTTGCGAAAAGTTCTAACTCTGTTGGCGTCAAACCACCTTCTGGTCCAATAACAAGGATAATCGGGCCACTGGAAATACCCTTTGCTGCCTCGGATATCTTCGTCATTGCACTCTCATGTAGGACGAAGAGATTTGATTCGCCACCATAACGCTTCGCGATCTGAGCCGTGGTGATGGGCGTTTCAATTTCAGGAAGGGTAATTCGCCGAGATTGCTTCGCTGCAGCTACTGCAGTCTTCACCCACTTATCGCCGAAGTCATCCTGCCACTTGGCGATCGATCGTTCAGATTGCCAAGGAATGATCGTCGTTGCACCGGCCACCGTTAGAAGTTCAATAGCCTCTTTGGCACGATCGGATTTCATCAGCGCTTGAATAATAATTAACTCTGGCTGCACCCCTTGTGCAATGCCCCGTTCTAGGACAGAGACTACAAAACTCTTCTTATCAATCGATGCAACACTGCCACGCACCCAGGCGCCACTGCCGTCGGCGAGCATGATCACTTCGTTAATTTCAACGCGCAGCACTTTGATCGCATGATGGGCTTCATCCCCATCTACCACAAGGCTCACTCCTGTGCCTAAATCTGGTACGAAGAAAAGTGTCAACATCGCTTATCGATTAAATGCGTCGCGCATGCGCCCAAAGAGGCTCTGCTCTTGGTGATCCTTCGTGCGATCGTGCAGCAGGAAACTCCCTACTTTTTCTCCACGAGAGTCCGCAAATTTCTTCAAAAGTTCTTGCTCCTCTTTATTGAGCTTCTGAGGCGTCACTACTTCTACATGAACGATGAGATCCCCGCGCCCACCACCGCGTAACTTCGTTACTCCCAAACCACGCAAGGTCACCGCATCTCCAGATTGGCATCCTGCTTTGATCTCTACCTGTTGCTCTCCATCGAGGGAATCGATCTTTACTTCAGTGCCCAGAGCAGCAGCAACCATCGAAATGGAGAGCGAAAGGTGGAGATCTTTTCCATCGCGAATCAAAAATTCGTGCGTCTTCTCGACGATCTCTACATATAAATCTCCAGCAGGTCCTCCCCCGGGGCCGACCTCTCCTTGTCCTGCGAGATGGATGCGATTTCCACCTTCTACACCTGCAGGAATCTTCACATTGATTGTGCGTCGCGAGCGGACTCGGCCATCGCCGGCGCATTCACCACACGGCGTTGGAATCACAGAGCCATACCCACTGCAATTGTTGCAAGGACGACTCGTCATAACATTTCCGATAAAAGATCGGGTTACTTGTTGGATCTCGCCGCGACCTTTACAAATGCCGCAGGTCTGGGGCTTGGAATTATCAGCGCAACCAGATCCACTGCACTTTTCGCAGCGCACTGCTGTTTCAACGGTGAGCTCGCGCTCTACCCCGAAGCAGACCTCGTGCAATGTAAGTTCGACGCCGATAAGTGCATCCTGTCCAGCACGTGCACGTGATCGTGGTCCCCGCGAACCACCTCCACCGAAGAAGGCATCCATGATGTCGCCGAACCCAAAGTTCTGGGCTCCTCCACCACTAAATTGTGAGAAGGGATCTCCGCCCAGGTCGTACTTCTGACGTTTGGTCGGATCGCTCAAGACTTCGTAAGCAGCGGTGATCTCTTTAAATTTATCTTTGACGGTTGGATCGGGATTTACATCAGGGTGATACTCGCGCGCCAATTTGCGATAGGCCTTCTTAATTTCATCAAAAGAGGAATCGCGATGCACCCCAAGGGTTGCGTAAAGATCAGCCAATCGATGTTCCCCCTAGAAATGTTCCGATATATCGTGCAACAGCATTTACCGTCGCCATAGTTTGGGCATAATCCATTCGGGTTGGGCCAATAATTCCCAACGCACCCGTGGATTGTCCTTCAATTCCATAGCCAACGCTAATTAAAGAGGTGGTCTGCAGGCTTTTTTCGGATTGTTCATCCCCAATTCTGACCTGAACGATCTGGTTCGCATCTGCCAGCAAGCGGAGCAGGATCACCTGCTCTTCCAGGGCTTCTAGGATAGGAAATATCGAGGCCGCGCTCTCCTGCGCGCTCCCCTGGGCCAAATTCGCAATTCCAGCTAAAACAACTTTGTTCTCATCGGGATACTGAATAACGGCAACTTGTTTGGTCAACTGCGCCAAGAGTTTAGCGGTGCGAATAAAGAGGTCTTCGCGGTCATGCGAACTAGATAGAAATGTCTCGATGGCGCGCCGCTCGGCGGTAGATAGTGGCTTAACCTCTGCCAACTTATCAACGAAGAGGCGATAGCCGGTATTGGTCGGAATGCGACCAGCGCTGGTGTGGGGCTGAGTAATCAAACCTGCATCTTCCAGAATCGCCATATCGTTACGAATGGTTGCTGGAGAAACTCCCAGCGGATGGCGCTCGGCAATTACCTTTGATCCAACGGGCTCTTGGGTCGCGACATACTCATCCACGATGGCACGAAGTATTTCTAGCTGGCGTTCTTGCATGGTTTCCTAAATCTACTACAACAGGATTTCGCGCACGATGCGATCGGCGATAAGTCGCCCGGTCTGGCTCAAAATGACCGAGCCACCTTCCCAGGCGGGGCCAAGCAGGTAGCCATCTGCCAAGAAGCTTGGGAGTGAACGCTGCTCGTTCGGTGAAAGTGAAGATAGGGGTATTCCCGTAGCCAATCGGATCTGCAACATGATCTCTTCGCTGCGCGCTTCATCGGCTGTCAAAATCTCCTGCTCCTGCATGGGATTCCCAGATTCAATCACCTTCTGCGTGTAAGCAGCTGGGTGTTTTACATTCCAAAATCTGCGCCCATCAATATGCGAATGTGCACCGGCGCCAGCGCCCCACCAGTTATCGCCATTCCAATACGCAATATTGTGGCGACATTCAGAACCTTGCTTTGACCAGTTGCTGAGTTCATACCAATCAAATCCTGCCGCTGTGAACTTTTCATCGGCCATTAAGTATTTATCAGCGGTCTGATCATCATCTGGCATCACAACTTCGCCGCGTTTTACTTGTGCGCCGAGCTTGGTGCCGCTTTCGACGATCAAGGCGTAAGCAGAGATGTGGGTTATCGGTAGCGATAACGCGGTATCGAGGGTGGTCTCCCAATCGGAGATCGACTCCCCCGCGGTGCCGTAAATCAGATCGACGCTCACTTCATCAAATCCCACTTCACGCGCCCAGGTCGTCGCTTTCAATACGTTTTCAGGATTGTGAGTGCGATCGAGCGCCGCCAAGACATGTGGAACCGCTGATTGCATTCCGAATGAGATGCGGTTGAATCCCGCCGCGCGCAGGTCATGCAACTTCTCTTTGGTGACGGTATCTGGATTTGCCTCGGTAGTAATCTCTGCATCTTCTGCTAATTCGAAGTGCGACCCAATCGATGCGATGACCCTTCCCAGATCTTTGCTCTCCATCAGAGTCGGTGTTCCACCTCCGAAGAAAATAGAAGGAACTACTGTCGCGGTTGAAATTTCCCGCGCATATTCAATCTCACGAAGAAGGAGGTCGATATAGCTCCGTGAAGTGACAGAGAAATCATTGGTGATCGACAACTCTCCGGGTGTATATGTATTGAAGTCACAATAGCCACAGCGCCTTACGCAGTACGGAATATGTACATAAAAGGCGAGCGTATTCATTCGCGCTCTTTAGCTTTTGCCTTCGCCTTATCGATGTCGGCATCGGTTGTTAGTGCGGCGACGAAAGCCTCTTGCGGAACTTCAACGCGTCCGACCATCTTCATGCGCTTCTTGCCCTCTTTCTGCTTTTCGAGGAGCTTGCGCTTACGGGAGATATCTCCGCCGTAACACTTAGCAAGAACATCTTTTCGAATGGCGCGGATACTTTCGCGGGCGATGATACGTCCACCGATGGCAGCCTGAATAGGAATTTCGAACTGTTGCCTTGGAATTAACTCGCGCAACTTACCGGTCATCATCGTTCCGTAGGTATAAGCCTTATCTTTGTGAACGATTGCACTAAAGGCATCGACCTTCTCACCCTGCAACAAGATATCGACCTTCACTAGATCGCCTTCAGCTTCCCCGATTGGCTCATAGTCGAGTGAAGCGTAACCGCGCGTGCGGCTCTTAAGTTGATCAAAGAAGTCAAAGACGATTTCGGCGAGCGGCAAGGTATAGCGAATCTCAACGCGATCTTCAGAGAGGTAATCCATTCCGAGCAGAGTGCCGCGGCGCTCTTGGCAGAGTTCCATGATGGTTCCGATGAATTCTGCTGGCGCGAGCACGGTGGCACGAACGATTGGTTCTTCGACCTTCTCGATCTTGCCCTCTGGATACTCAGAAGGGTTTGTAACTGTCAGGAGTTGTCCATCACCGGTGGTCACTGAGTAGACCACGTTGGGAGCAGTAGAAATAAGTGTCAGATTTGATTCGCGCTCAAGTCGTTCGCGCACAATTTCCATATGCAGCAGGCCCAAGAAGCCGCAGCGGAATCCGAAGCCCAAGGCGGCCGAACTCTCTGGCTCGTACACCAGCGCGGCATCATTTAATTGCAATTTGTCGAGCGCTTCGCGAAGTAATGGGAAGTCAGCGCCATCAATCGGGAAGAGTCCAGAGAAGACCATGGGGCGTGGATCTTTATATCCCGCCAAGGCAACCTTCGCCGGATTGTTATAAGTAGTGATCGTGTCACCTACGCGAGATTGACGAACATCTTTTACGCCGGTGATTACATAACCTACTTCGCCAACGCCAAGTCCCTTAGAGACAACTGGCTCAGGTGAGATCACACCAACTTCGAGCATCTCGTGGCGTACGCCAGTTGAGAACATCTGAATCTGATCGCGAGTGGAAAGGTGGCCATCAATAACGCGCACGTATGTAACAACGCCGCGATAAGTGTCATAGACAGAGTCGAAGATCAGCGCGCGAGTAGGAGCGTTGGCATCGCCAATAGGTGAAGGGATCTGCAGAACGATCTGATCCAAAAGTTCGGTAACTCCGGCGCCGGTCTTGCCAGATACTCGCAAGCAATCCTCAGGCTGACATCCGATCAACTTTGCAAGCTCTTCGGCAAACTTCTCTGGCTGGGCAGCAGGTAAATCAATTTTGTTAAGAACAGGAATGATGGTGAGGTTATTTTCCATCGCTAAGTACAAGTTGGCGAGAGTTTGCGCTTCGATACCCTGAGCGCAATCCACGAGCAGCACGGCGCCTTCGCAGGCAGCGAGCGAGCGCGAAACTTCGTAGGTAAAGTCGACGTGACCAGGTGTATCGATCATGTTCAGGATGTATTCCTGATTATCTAATCCAGAGCGCCACGGCAGACGAACGGCCTGTGACTTAATCGTGATTCCTCGCTCGCGTTCGATATCCATGCGATCGAGGTATTGGGCGCGCATATTGCGCGGGTCAACGACTTCGGTGATACCGAGCATGCGATCGGCAAGTGTGGATTTACCGTGGTCGATATGCGCGATGATACAAAAATTGCGTAGCTGCGCCGGGCTGGTGAAAGAAGGTTGCGGAGCTTTCGCTAGTGGTATCGCTGGCATGACTTACCTGTTACGCCTCGGCGTAAAAAGAGTTATTTAGCTGAAGACTTGTTGGCAGCCTTCGCCATTGCAGACTTCTTATTTGCTGCGGCGTTAGCGTGGATGACACCCTTTGATACTGCGATGTCGAGCGCCTTTGATGCAGCACGGAGTTCCGCGGCGGTCGTTGTGACATCCCCAGTAGCTGACGCATCCTTGAAACGACGGATAGCGGTCTTGATCGATGAGCGGACAGACTTGTTACGAGCCTGAGACTTCTCATTGGTACCGATGCGCTTGATCTGAGACTTGATATTTGCCACTTATTTGACTGCTTTCTTCTTTAATAAACCGCTTGTGAGCTAGCCACGGTGGTGACGAGCAGAGGTGAAGGCTACCAGCGAGCGGCCGTTAGGCTCAAATTCACTTAATTGGGGCGCGATTTAGAGCGTGAAATGGCGATCACGCTACGTTCAAGAGCGTAGATCGGGTCAGAGGCGGCTCCTTTAATATCGGCATCGGCCTGCGAGAGCGCTACGACCGCCCCGGCCAGAGTGGCGGGTGTCCAACCAGACAATTGGCGGCGCGCCTTGTCAATCTGCCACGGCGAAAGCCCCAAAGTCCCCGCAAGCTCGAAAGATTTGAGACCACGACTGGCGCCAGAGACTTTTGCAAGGGCGCGCAGTGAACTAGCCAGGGCAGAGATAATCATGACCGGATCTACCCCAGTCTCTAAAGCCTGGCGAAGAGTGACGAGGGCGAGATCGGTCTTGCCATCGAGTACGGCATCAGCGACATCAAATCCAGTGGTCTCGATGCGACCTTGTTGGAATGTAGCTACATCATCTTCGGTGATGGTGGAACCTACAGCGACATCGGATGCTAGTTGAGAACAGGCCCCTGAAAGTTCGCGCATATCGGAACCGAGAGCATCGACGATGGCAACGATTGCTTCTCCAGTAATCTTGCGACCCAAGTGAGCAAATTCGCTTCGAACAAAATCCGCTTTATCGCTCTCCTTTTTGATTGCTTCCGCGGCGATGAGGGTGGGCTTGTTCTTCTTAATCTTTTCGACCAGAGCTTTTCCTTTGACTCCCCCTTTGTGCCAGAGCAATAGGAGAACGCCATCGTCGGGATCTTCGAGATAAGTGCTTATTTCATCCGAAAGATCAGAAGCTAAATCTTGAATATCTTTTATCACGATTACTCGCGCATCACCAAAGAGAGAGGGTGCAAGTGCATCGGTGATCTGTCCGAGTTCGAGAGTATCTGCAGTTAAGTGAGTGACCGTTGCGCCCTTGTTGGCTGCAACAGCCTCGGAGATCGCGCGGTCAGCCAGAAGTTCCTCGGCGCCTTGAATCAATGTGATCCCCACGAGCGCCATCTTAAAGCGATCCACCCACAAGCTAAGACCAATACGCCGACCGAGCCGCCTGCAAATCCCTTGTTGAGGTGAATTACTGGAACTTTGGCGAAGTTGGTCGCGACCCAAACGATCATTTCGGCGAAGGGTTTTTCTGTGAGGGCCAGCAGGTAGGAGAAGCCGGCGGCGAAGGGGGCCACCAGCGCGGCGATAAAGCCAATGATCGTGATTGGGGCGACGACAGGCTCTACAAAGAAATTACTCGGCAAAGACATGATCGAGAACTGTCCTGAGATGGCGATGGTGAGCGGCGTGCAGATCAGGTTGGCAGAGATGGGTATTGCTAGAAGTTCCGCCAGTCGACGCTTGCGCAGAAAATTCTGTAGCCAATTGGCCACTGGAGTATTGAGAAGAAGTATCCCGGCGGTCGCCGCCACCGATAGTGCAAAGCCAGGATCGGTGGCCTCAAAGGGGTCGATCAAGATCAGGAGCGAAATTGCTAGGCCAAGCGCGGCTAGCGCTGACGATCTCACCCCACGCGCCTTTGCGATCAAGAGCACGCTCACCATCACCGTCGCGCGCAAGACCGAAGGCGAAGGACGTACTAAGAAGATGAAGCCAAGCAGCACAATGGCGCATATAAATAGGCGCGCTCGCAAATTGGGGATGATCCATTGCAAGAACCACAACATGAAAGTGGCAATGATCGCAAAATTCTCTCCACTAACGGCCGTCAGATGAGTAAGCCCAGCTAGCAACATGTCATTTACAAATGCGTGAGTCTCAAGGGAAGTGTCCCCCAGAACCAATCCTGGAATGAGCGCACCGCTGGCCCCACCGACTCGACGTGAGACTGCCCGGAAGTCACTGCGGATAGCGCCAGTAATCTGCCCAACGCTGCCAGCGCCGTGTAACTCGTTTATCGCTCCCCTCTCGGCAAATAAACCAGCCACGCGCTTTTCTGGAGTGGAATACATGATTCCAGTGCAAGAGATCACAGAACCTGGAAGATCTGTCCAACCTTGGGCAGTTGTAAAACGCATAGGCAAATGAGTGCGATAGGTAGCCTTACCAATCTTTATTGATATGACGCTGATAAGGGCTGTGGTCGTTGCCGGTTTTATGTAACCCACCATCTGCTTTGGCTCACCAAGTTTGGGATCACTCACTACTGATGCGACGATGTGCACTGACACTTTCTTATCGAGCAGCGGTGCGACGATGCTGGTTTGTAGCGCCCGCTGGTGCATAGCCATTAATCCAGCGCCGGTAAAGAGCGCTGCGATTAAGACGAGAGCGCTGGATCTATGCCATCCGATCAACCAGACGATTAAGGGAACGACGAGGATGAGCCAAATGCGATTTAGAAGTCCAATGCCGGCTGCGCCAATCCAAATTGCAACCCCAACGGTGAATAGCGCTAGATCCGCACGAAGTTCTTGAGGTTCGCGAATTTGCTCTTCCCCATTCCGCTCACCTTCGTTAAATCATCGATGGTTGCAAATGCTCCATGAGCTGTGCGATAGGCCAAGATCCGAGCGGCCATCACCGCGCCTATTCCTGGCAACTGCTCGAATTGCGCCACCGTTGCGGTATTGATGTTGATGGTGCCCGAGCTGATCTTTCCCTTCGAAGCCCCCGATTTCTTTGACTTTGAGGCAGTGCTTACTGCCGGAGCGCCCACGATGATCTGCTGCCCGTCGGTTAGGAGTTCGGCGAGGTTAATATCGGTGAGCGAAACTCCTTTAAGGGCGCCACCGGCCGCCTTAATGGCATTGGCGGCGCGCGAACCTTGTGGCAATTTATAGATCCCTGGATGTTTAACCTTTCCTGCCACATCAACGACAACGAGTGCGGGTGGAAGTGGCGGGAGTGAGTATGTCGGCATAGGAGAGATTGATGGTTGGGCGGGAGACGCAGCGTTTCCATGCGCCAGTGAAAAGAAGATGGCACCGACCGCCATAGCCATCGCTAATACGAGGTAAATGGCGCGACGTTGCACATCGCTCAATTGCGGAAATTCGAACATTGCGCAAGGTTAAAGAGCGCCCTACACCGACTCAATCCTTATTAACTGCGCTGTGGATTAAATAACGATGTTGACGAGCTTTGGCGCAACGGTAATGATCTTTTTGATCCTCGCCCCTGCGATCTCGGCTTTAATCACCGCGTTGTCGAGAGCCATCTTCTCTAAATCGGCCTGCGAGATATTGGGCGATACTTCAATGCGCTCTTTGATCTTGCCGCTAATCTGCAAGACTGCGGTGACATTATCAGCGCCTAACAACGATTCATCAATCGTTGGCCAGCCGGCAAGTGCAACAGCAGGTTTGTGGCCTAACCGTTCCCACATATCTTCTGCCGTATAGGGAGCAACAAGTGAGAGCGCTATAGCAATCGCTTCGGCAGCTTCGCGCACCGCAGGATCTCCCCCGCCACAACCAGAATCAATCGCCTTGCGCGTCGCATTAACGAGTTCCATGACGCGTGCAATAGCAACATTGAATCGGAATGACTCGACAGCAAATGAGATGTCGAACAAACTCTTTGCGGTTACCTTGCGTAACGAGAGATCACCCGTGGTGAAATCAACACCAGGTGCGCTGGTCACATCACCAGAGATTCGCCAGGCGCGGTTGAGAAATTTAAATGAACCGTTGGGAGACACATCGGCCCAGTCAATGTCATCTTCTGGAGGACCAGCAAAGACCAAGGAGAGACGGATCGCGTCGACTCCATGTGTCGCCAGCTCATCTGAAAGACGCACCAAGTTTCCGCGCGACTTAGACATCGCAGATCCATCCATCTGCACCATGCCTTGATTAAGCAGTCGCGTGAACGGCTCTTCGAAATCTAAATGTCCCAAATCGTGCAAGACCTTGGTAAAGAAACGGGAATACAAGAGGTGCAAGATCGCATGGGTTACGCCACCGACATATTGATCGACCGGCAACCATTTCTTAACTTCTTCGATGTCAAAAGCGCGATCGTCATATTGGACGCTGGTGTAACGCAAGAAATACCAGCTGGAATCGAAGAAGGTATCCATCGTGTCAGCATCGCGCTTAGCAGCTGCGCCACACCGAGGACAGGGAACATTCACCCAATCAGCGAGAGCCCCCAGTGGAGATGAGCCCTTTGGCTTGAGATCCAAACCAGTGGCATCGGGAAGTTCCACCGGCAGTTGATCCTCTGGGACTGGGACCTCACCGCAGGAAGGACAATGAATGATAGGAATAGGAGTTCCCCAGAAACGTTGGCGTGAAATCAACCAGTCGCGCAGGCGATAGTTCTTCGCAGATTTTCCCAACTTCTTTGCAGCCAGCTCTTCGATGATCTTTGTGATCGCGGCTTCTTTAGTTAATCCATTGAGCGAACCTGAATTGATCATCGCTCCATCACCACCGGTAGCAATACCGCTGACAACAGGATCTTCTTCACCAGTTTCAACAACGACGCGGACATTCAGACTCATAGCGCGCGCGAAATCCAAGTCGCGTTGGTCGTGTGCAGGAACGGCCATGATTGCGCCAGTTCCGTAATCAGCCAGGACATAATCAGAAGCCCAGATCGGCAACTTCTCGCCATTGACCGGATTGATTGCGTAACGTTCCAAGAAGACACCGCTCTTAGGGCGGTCAGTAGCGAGGCGATCGATATCGCTGGCTGCCTTGGTCTCGTTGAGATAAATATTGAAGGCAGATTCAACCGAAGTACCTGAAACAAGTTCTGCGGCGAGCGCGCTATCGACGGCGAGGACCATAAATGTGGCACCGTACAGAGTGTCCGGCCTGGTTGTGTAAACCGTGATCGGCTCTGCGCGACCTTCGATCGTGAAAGAAACTTCGGCACCTTGTGAGCGACCGATCCAGTTGCGCTGCATGTGCAGAACTTTCTCGGGCCACTTGCCCTCGAGTTCCTTCATATCATCGAGCAAGCGATCGGCGTAGTCAGTAATCTTTAAGTACCACTGATTGAGTTTCTTCTTTGTAACTGGGGTATCGCAGCGTTCACATAAACCAGCGACTACCTGCTCGTTAGCAAGCACGGTCTGACAGCTTGGACACCAATTCACTGCAGAGTCTTTTCGATATGCCAGACCCTTCTTGTAAAGCTCTAGGAACAACCATTGGTTCCATTTGTAATATTCGGGATCTGAGGTATGAAGTACCCGATCCCAATCGAAGGAACAGGCGTAGCGACGCATTGAAGATTTTTGAACATCAATATTTTCGTAGGTCCAGGCGCGAGGATCTGTTCCACGTTTGATTGCCGCGTTCTCGGCAGGCAGACCGAAAGAGTCCCACCCGATCGGATGCATGACGTTGAAACCCTTTTGAACCCAGTAACGAGCAATCACATCGCCCAAGGCATAGGCCTCAGCGTGACCCATATGAAGATCGCCTGATGGATACGGGAACATATCCAGGACATACTTCTTGGGACGTGGGTCATCTGGGCGACCAGATTTAAATGGTTCTATCTGGTCCCAGACGGGTAGCCACTTCTCTTGTATTCCTTGGACGTCATAAGCCTCATGCATGAGGCGAATTGTCCCACGCCACGCCAGTCAACTCTTCCGCCACTTGCCACAGGTTGGTTGCAAGCCCCTGATCGTAGGCAAGGGCCTTTCCATGGGTAAATTTCGGGCTGCCCTTGAGTTCGAAATATTTATCGGGCCCCAAGAGGGCGGTGTGGGTGATTCCAGGTAGTGTCGCCGCGCAGAGCAATGGAAGAGATCCTTGGGCGGGACTCTGTGCGATCTTTCCAGCCACCGCCTCGCTGAACCGAGAGACCAGGTTCGTAGTTGCCTGCGCCTTCATCAAATTAGTATGCGACCACCCTGGGTGAGCAGCAAGTGGGATTGCCCCATATCCACGGGCTACCCGTCGACGCTCGAGTTCATTAACGAAGATCAGATCGGCCAACTTTGAATCTCCATAAGAAGCCCATGGAGAATATCGGCCGACCCCATTACACCGATCTCGGATCTCTGCCTTAGTCTGGTCGCCAAAATTACCGATGCGATGGGCAAAGCTGGTCGTGACCACCCATCGATCTGTCACATATTTTTCAATTAAGCCTGCGAAGGCAAAATGCCCCAAGAAGTTGGTACCAATCTGCGATTCAAAGCCATCAACAGTCCGGGAAAAGGGCGGGACCATCAAACCAGCATTGAGGAAAACTACATTAAATGGCTCGGTGATGGTCGCTGCAACCTTGCGAATGGATGCGAGATTAGCCAGATCGAGTTCGAGGTATGCCTGCGCGCCGGTGCCCAGCATCGCCGCGACACCCTTGATCTCACTACGCGTTGTGATGGTGACATGGGCACCTTTAGCAACGAGCGCCTTTGCGCATTCAAAACCTAACCCACTGTTACCTCCTGTGATTAAGTATCGCTTACCCTTCTGATCTGGAATCTTTGAGGTGTTCCACCCAGAAGCTAAGTGCGGTTGTGATTTCATATTATTTATCGATTCTTATTCGTTGAGGCCTTTGCCTTTAAGGATTTGTGGTGCCGCTTTTTCGACTCGTGACTGCCGAGTCGCTGGTTGCTTCGCGCCATCAAAGTACAGTACATATCCGCGTTGCCGCCCAGGAGTTAGTTTTCTGAAAGCAACTGCGAGCCCTGGGATCTTTTTCATGGCAGCAGCGATATCTGTTGGGATCACGAGTTCCGTCGCCTTCTTCATAGGAACTTCTACTCCAGATTCCTCAACAGCAATTGCTTCAGCCATGTAGGCCTTGATGACTTTCTTGGATTTTGTGATCTCTTCCAAGCTTGTAAATCTCACCTGGCGACCGGACTGCACATTTTCGGTCTGCTGAATGAGGATCCCTTGAGGGTCTTTCATGATTACGCCTGTATAGAAAAAAACGGCAATATATTCCTTGAATGCATGCAGCAGGAAGATGTTCTTTCCATCGAGCGTGTAGCAAGGATGCATCCACTTTAAATCTTCGGTAAGTCCAGTACTTAGCGCGATCTCGCGCAGCGCAGCATATTCCTCATGCCAGGCGGTGGTCTTCCTCATAAAGACATCGACGCGATGGTTCATGGCTCTCAGTTTACAGCGTAAAAAAATTAGTAAACAATTTCCCTATTTTGCCGGAATCCCAGCTAGTTTATGGCATGTACTTCCAAACGCGGTGGAAAGTGTGATTTTCAATGCCTCTAGATATCAAGAAAGCTGTATCTGCCCTTCGCTTGAACTTCTTTGTCATGGGGGTTCTGCTGGGCGGATGGGCAGCACGCATTCCCGAAATGAAGAGCGCTCTCAAAATGAGTGACGGAACTTTTGGCCGGGCTCTCATCGGCGCAGCTATCGGCTCTCTTTTCAGTTCCCGAGTTATTGGACGGCTAATCCGCGAGCTTGGCACCAAAAAGGTGTTCTACATGGGAACTGTCATCTTCCCGGTTGGCTATCTCACCGTCGCCTTTGCACATAACGCCTTCTTCATCTTTATAGGTATCACCTTCTTCTGCATGGGGTATCTATTTCTCGACAATCCGCTGACCATCATTACCCAAGATCTCGAAGCTAAAGCAGATCGAAAGTACCTCTCAGGATTCCATGGCTTCTGGTCGATGGGCACGCTCTGTGCCGCGTTCGTCGGGTCATTCTTAATTGGGCGTGTGAGATATTCGATTCACTTGAGCGCGCTGGCAATCATTGCTTTTATCATCTTAGTAATGTCGGCACGCAGGCTGGAAGACCATAAAGTGCATGCGGAAACATCCTCGAAATTTCCCCTGCCCTGGAAAGGCAACACCGCATTTATCGTCCTGGTCGTTGGCTGTGGAATGCTCTTCGCACAGGGCGCGGAATTTGGAGCCACGGATTGGTCTGGCCTATTTCTCCGTGACGTTCTCTCAATTACAGGGCAATTCTATGTTGGTGCATACATTGCCTTTGAAGCGGGGATGATTCTCAGCCGTATGAAAGGCGATAGATACATCCACAAATTCGGACCAGAATTAGTTGTTCGATTGTGCGGCTACGCGGGATCTGTACTGTGGCTGATATCAATGCTGATAGGTGTGCATATTCATGGTTCTCACAAAATCCTCGGCTACATAGTCATACTCATTGGCTATTTCTTTGCGGGCATGGGAGTCGGTCCACTCTTCCCGGGTTTCATTACCATCCTAGGAAGCGTTCCAGGAATCGACATGGGAGTAGCACTTTCACGAGCATTCCTGATTGCCATCGCTGGCTTTGCAGTGGTCCCGGCCGCCATTGGTGCGATTTCTGACCTCACCTCTTTGCAGACCGGAATGCTGCTGCCGATCGTTCTATTGGCAGCAGCCGGGCTCCTTTCACGAATCGCTCGCAAGGTACCTCAAGGCGAAGTTGCAGAAATGGTGTGACCTAAGACTGTGACTTGGTCGCGGTGTACCCTGCACCATGCCTATCTCCGACCTGCCCCTCGCCGAATTAGAGAATTTCAGACCAGAAATCCATCTTCCGAAAGACTTTGACGAATTCTGGGAGCAGACACTTACCGAGAGTCGTGCACTCTGGAAGCCGCCGATCTTGGTAAAAGTGGAAGAGGGAATAACAGCCTTTGATGTTTTTGACGTAACCTTTTCGGGCTTTCAAGGCGAGCCGATTAAGGGTTGGTACATCACTCCCATTAACTCCAGACCTACTGTCGCCGTGGTCGAGTACCTCGGATACGGCGGTGGGCGTGGATTCGCTCACGAACATATTAAATGGCCTGCAGCTGGCTACGCCCACTTCGTCATGGACACCCGCGGTCAAGGCAGCGCTTGGGGCACAGGCGGACAGACGAGCGATGACCACGGAAGCCATCCCCACTATCCAGGTTTTATGACAAAGGGAATTGATTCCAAAGATACTTATTACTATCGCCGTCTTTACACCGATGCCGTCCTTGCTATCGACGCGGTTCGCTCACTCAATATCGTAGCTGCGGACCATATCGCGGTCACAGGTGGAAGCCAGGGTGGAGGTTTAGCGCTTGTTGTCTCTGGACTCGTTAAAGATTTGCTTGCGGCCATGCCCGAAGTCCCATTCCTCACTTACTTCCGCAGAGCCGTCGATATCACTCCGCGCGCGCCTTACACCGAGATTGCTAACTACCTTTCGATACATCGAGATAAGTATGAAGCGGTATTTAAAACTCTGGATTACTTCGATGTGCTCAACTTTGTTCGAAATTCCGATGCGCCAGCGTATTTTTCAGTTGCGCTGATGGACACAATTTGTCCTCCATCAACGGTATTCGCTGCTCGCAATACCTATGCCGCCACAACAAAAATGGAGATATTTAGATTCAATGATCACGAAGGTGGCCAAGGACATCATTGGATCAACCAAGTGAACTGGCTGCGCTCTTTGTAGCCACGATACACCTGGCCAGACCTGGAACTCGTATTTTGCCCTCTTCTTGATAGGTGCCCACCTCTGCGATAACTTTCTCGCGAATTCGCAACCGAGTGGTTTCATCAACTTTTTGCAGAGCTGCTACAGCCAGTGAGACGTGCTCGCTCATCATCTCCCAGTATTGCTCTGGCGATTCTGTAACTAAATCTATTCCAACATCCCATTCGACGACGTCGGTCAATCCAGCACCTTTATATAACTCTCCGATATATCCACTTGCCGCGCAGCGGAACATATGTGGTGAATCGGGATTGGTCGACGGTAATTCGACTTCCGAAGCAATCGCCTGCATCACAATCGAGGTCCAAGGATTTTCAGCAGGTTTGACCCAAACTGAAGAACAGAGTCGGCCCCCTGGCTTTAATACCCTTACAAATTCTTCGGTGGCCTTCGCCATGTCAGGAAAGAACATATATCCAAAACGCACTGAGACGCTATCAAATGAGGAATCGCTAAATGGAAGTTCTTCAGCACTGCAAACTTTGGTTTCGATGTTGGTGATACCTTGCACGTCTGCTCTTCGCTGGGCGATCCCTAACATCTCACCGACTAGGTCTGTCAAGACTACAGTCCCCTTTGAAGCGAGCCTTGCGATAGTTAAGCCAGGTTCACCTGTACCAGTGGCGATGTCGAGATGGCGTTGGTCATACTTTAAGTTAAGACTCTCAATAATCGCACTGCCAACTGGAGATAACTGATCCATAATGATGGAGTCCCACTTTTCCCATCCAGCGGAGAGTCCAGCCCAAGACTTTCTCTGAGCATCTCGAATTGCATCGGCATTTGACATAGCGCCCCCAACCCCTATTGAGCCAAACGGGTTCCAATTACTTTATAAGTTTAGCAATGTTAAATATAGGTAGGTAGAGTGCAACGACCATCCCCCCGATGACAACACCTAAAAATGCCACCATCAGCGGCTCGATCATCGCCGTTAATTGTTCGGTAGCAGCTTCCACCTCTTGATCATAAAAATCTGCGAGCTTATTAAGCATGATTTCCAGTGAACCCGAATCTTCGCCCACGGCAATCATTTGAACAACCATAGGAGGGAAGACAGAATGATTACCCAGCGGAGCAGAGATGGAATTTCCTTCCCGGACTGATTCAGCCACCTTCTTCAGCGAATCCTGAATCACCCAATTCCCAGAGGTCTCCCCAACGATTTGCAAGGCTGGCAGAATCGGCACGCCAGCATGAATCATGTCAGAAAAATTTCGGCTAAAACGTGCAATAGTATTAGAAGAACAAAAATTCCAAGCCGTGCAGGAAGTTAAAGAGAAGATAGGTCTAATTCAAGTTGCGCAATTAGTCGGGAACTCAACGGAGATCAACTGGCATAAGTATCTCAACGAAGTTCAAGCTACGCTCCCCACAAGCGTCACCATTGACTCCGTCAATATCGATTCAGCAACTCCTTTTTCAACCTACATACAACCGAACGCACCGCTGCAGGGCGAGCGAATTGCTACCCTGAACTTCACCGCGACGAGTTCCACTCTTCCTCGGGTCCCTGATTGGCTCAAGTCGTTGGGCACATTGCCAGGATTTGTAGATGCCTCTCCTGGGTCAATGACCAGAAATGAAAATGGCTCATATTCAGTAAATATGACAATGCATATAAACGAATCGGCATTTTCCGATCGCTACGCCGTGGCTAAGTGTCGCTCATGACCCGCAATAGAGCGTTAACCCTCGGTGGCATTTTGCTTACTTCCATAATTATTGTTGGTGGTTGGTTTATAGGCATTGCACCGCAGCTAGCAGCAGAATCCAAGACGCAGGGAGATCGAGCACATGTATTGGTCTTGAATGCCAAGAACCAAGTTTTATTGAATGCGTTAAGGATGGATTATCGGAATATCGATTCGCTCACGAATCAGCTTGATCTCCTAAGAAGTTCGGTTCCATCCAACGCAAATATTTCCGCGTTTATATCTGAGCTCAACTCCATGGCTATTACCTACAATGTAACCATCAAATCGATAGTCGTAAACGATGCAAAACCATACAGTTTGAGCGCTCCTGCTGCAGTAAGTGATGGACAGAAAATCCCGGCACCACCGCCGAGCAACGCGAGAATCACCTCTTCAAACTTTGATGTAATTCCTATCCAAATATCGTTTATTGGGAATTACGCTAGCGTTCTAGATTTCGTCAATGGCGTTCAGTCAGGTCAGCGACTTGTTCTTGTGTCGACTCTGTCGAGCACCGGTTCCGTGGACGGCACAACTCCAACGCCTAAAACGCAACCGCCGAAAAGTTCATCTGTTAAAGTGAACGCTTCGATAGGCGGATATATCTACGTGCTTACTGATTGAAAATCTGGGAGCCTTTTCGTCTGCGCACACCACAAACAAAGATGCAAGCAATTTCTTAAAACTCTAGTCACATTCTCAGTAATCATTTTTTTCAACGCCGCTAGCACTCATAGACCACGAGAGTTAGTAAGCTCACAACGCTTCCTGAGAATTATCAGCAGATTGCACAGAGTCGAGGAGTACTTTCAAAATTGTAAAACCAAATTGGCCTTACGTAGCAAATCAGAAAAAAAAGGCTCATTTAGCCAGCAAAATTGAATGGAGAAAAAAAGATGAAACTAACGAAGAAAATTTTTACGGCTCCCTTGCTGGGGCTGACCGTTATCGCTTCTGCTCCTTTTATAGCAGCAACGACAGCAACCGCGAATGCGGAGACGTCAACAGGAACATTGCATATAATCACAAAGGTTATTAATACCTACGCTGGAACAATGAAACCATCGGACTTTAATGTAATCATCAAGTCTTCAGGAATCGCAGTTTCTCTGAGTCCCGTACCCGGAATGGGTGGAAATGGTTACCAGTTGGCTCTTGCACCTGGTAAATATTCACTATCTCAACTCGCAACGCCTGGATATCGAGGAGTCTGGTCTGGAAACATTAATACAGTCGGCCAGGTGACTATCATCGCAAATACTGATGTCGTCGTAACACGCACCGACTATGACATGTATTCAACAATGCCTAAAGCCGTCACGACCATCCCCGCGGTTACTCCACCAGTCCCCGTAGATACGCCGACCGACCCTGCCTCGCAACCTGATGGAACTGTCTCTGGAGGAACCCTGCCAGCGACGGCAACACCATGGGGCAACAACCTTGTTATAGGTGGATCCATCTTCCTATTGGGAGCGGTTGGATTTGTCTCGCGCAGGCGCCTACTAGCTAGACAGAAGTAAAGAGAAATAACAATGGCTCGAATGCGTAAGCGTCATCGCATCATGGCAACCTTTTCACTAACTTTCCTTGCGACTGGGTTGGTAACGGCGGGCTATTCGGGCTATCGGATCTGGAGTGATAATCGCGTCGATGGAATTCCATATATACCAGCAGTCGATCAAAAGCTGTCGGGAAAGATGTTGGCGCTCACTCCACACATAGTCCCTCCTAAAGAGGGAGACTACCTAGGGACAATCTCTATTCCCTCCCTAGGTAAGACAATAAAGATCTACCAAGGAACAACGGACTCGACATTATCTAAAGGTATCGGTCACTTTACGCAGAGCGTTATGCCCGGGGTGGTTAACAACACCGTGTTAGCGGGACACAGAGATACAGTTTTCTCACATTTATATAGAGTGCAAATTGGTGAAGATATAACCATTGTGGATGCTCAAGGAACATTTACTTACCAAGTGATTGGGACAAGAATTGTCAAAGCTAACGATAAGACGGTGATTGTTCCAACCGCTACAGCGGTTCTCACCATCTCTACCTGTTATCCATTTACCTGGATTGGAAGCGCCCCAGATCGATTCATTGTCTCTGCCGAACTAATACCCCCATTGATTTTAATTTAGTCATGGGGAAATGGAGAAAGGTTCGAAATAATTGTGGAGCTGAGGGTGTCCTGTTCCACGACATAGTTGACAGGTGTGCTGAGAGATAGTTGACACTTTGGGATGTCACAAAGTCCCCGTCCTAACTCTCTT
>Ga0214167_1000362_pt1 | contig 24665 bp, 24 predicted proteins | sample TroBogypolimnion_45_FD_153006 | JGI IMG/M metagenome (GOLD analysis project Ga0214167, IMG submission 153006) | Freshwater microbial communities from Trout Bog Lake, WI - Practice 18AUG2009 hypolimnion v3 | ecosystem: Environmental > Aquatic > Freshwater > Lake > Hypolimnion/Profundal zone ... | reverse complement strand
TCCAAAGACCCACTTCTAAGCAGCAAATTGGGCAGATTTATTTTGATACAACCCTAGATATCCCGATCTGGTGGAATGGTACTAAATGGGTAAATGCTTCCGGAACGGGAGTTTAAATGATAAACTTGAACAAAATTAACGGGTGAGGCCTCCATGGGACTACACAATACAGCACACTACTTAAAAACTAAGGGTCGGAACGACGATACTGAACTCGTCCATATGACCAAAGGCGAGGTCCAAGCCCTTAAAGGTTTGGCTAAAAAACATGGTGGAGACCTAACAACTAACCCAGAAACAGGCCTTCCAGAAGCAGGATTCTTAAGTTCTGTGCTTCCAATGGTTGCGGGTATTGGACTTGACGTTTTAACCGATGGTGCGATGACTCCACTGCTATCGGGTATGCTAGTTGGCGGGGCCGACTATGCAATGACAGGCTCTGTTACTAAAGGTCTTATGGCCGGTATGGGCGCTTATGGTGGTGCGGACTTATCTGGTGCATTTGCTGATGCTGGTGCAACTTCAGGGGGGTACGATGCTATTGGTCAAATAGCTGGCCCTGGTGGCGCTGGTACTACTGGTGATATAAGCAGCATTGTAGCTAATCAACCTTCTTATGGCTCGGATGTAGTAAGTGGACTAAGCCAAGCACCTAGTGTTATTTCTAATAATCTCGGTTCCACTATGATGGCAGCAGCTCCAATTTTATCTGGTGCATTAAGTAACAATCGTTCAACAATACCTGTTGCTTCAACTGCAAGCACAAACCCAATGGGTTTAAAAACGCTGTCTCCTGATTTTAAAGGCTCATTCCCAACCCAACCAAACCCAGCATACGTAGCCCAGTATCCAGATTACAAACGTAATCCATACCAGCCTGGGGTTCCAAACACACTATACCCAAGCACTCCAGGAACTTATTCTGGTGGGTACACACCTACAACTATGCGTGAAGGTGGCTCTGTTCCGTCCTATTCTGGAGAATATGGTAGTGTAGTTGGCATTGAAAATGCTACGCAAGATCTAGAAAGTCTATATGGCCCTCGGCCTGTTATTTCTAGCCCTACACCAAGCGTTGGTATTGTTCAGGATACAGACCCAAATACCCGCAATTTAAGTCCATATGAGGCTGCACTATATCGTGTAAAGCAAAAAGCTTCTGCTGCTGGATTAGGTAAAAATGCCGTTGTTCTTCCTGCTGCTTCAACTACTTACGGCAAAATTAATCCTGACGCTACTCCAGAAGTTCAAGAAGCTGCTGGTGGTGGCATTATGGGCGCCCCAAGTTTAGGAGGATATGCAAGTGGTGGAAACCCTCGTTTACTTAAAGGTCCTGGCGATGGTATGTCTGATAGCATACCTGCCAATATTGGTGGAAAACAGCCTGCCAGATTGGCTGACGGAGAGTTCGTTGTACCTGCTGATGTTGTGTCGCATCTTGGGAATGGTAGTACTGACGCTGGCGCTAAAAAGCTATATAGTATGATGGACAATATTCGTCGTGCACGTACTGGAAGAAAGAAACAAGCACCTGAAGTAAAGGCGGATAAGTACTTACCAAAATGACAACATTAATTTATGAAGACGTTGATGCGTTTAAATTTTTGCCGGAGTTTCAGCAAATATTGCCGTTACATTACGAAGAGTTAAGTGTTACAAAAGAATACGAGCTAGAACCTGATTATGAAGAATATAAGCGTTTAGCTAGTTTAGGGTTATTAAGGGCTATTACCTGCCGAGCAGATGGTGAGTTAATTGGTTACATTATTTTTTGCATACATGGGCATCTGCATTACAAGTCCTGTATGACTGCTTTTGAAGATATTTATTTCGTTAAGAAAGAATTTCGCAAAGGTAGAGTAGGAATTAGGCTTTTTCAATATGCAGAAGATGTATTGAGAAGACTTGGGGTAAATAGGATTATTGTGAGTACAAAAGTGCATCTAGACAATTCAAGATTGTTTGAGTACTTAGGTTACAAGCATACAGATAAAACATTTTCAAAGATGTTAGGATAGGTTATGAGTATACTAAGATACAAACAAAAGCTGCTAGCTAATGGCGGAGTATTACAAACAAGCTCCCCAAGCGGCGGTGGCTCGTCTGGCCCAACTCAAACAACGGTTCAGAATACCAATATTCCTGACTATGCGCAACCATATGTAAGTAATATGCTTAACGCCACACAGGCGCAACTGTTTACTCAAGCCCCTGTATCTGGACAAGGCGGGTATGATGCAACTGGTAAACAAGTTTCTGGTGGTTTATACAATGCAGACGGAACAGCGGCAGCAACAAATATTACTGGTTTTCAACCATACACCCCCTATAGTAATGACCCTACTAAGTACGTAGCTGGTTTTTCTCCGCTTCAACAACAAGCACAATCTTCTGCAGCTAACTTGCAAATGCCTGGCCAATACGGTATGGCTACTGGTTTAACTGCACAGGCAGCTAGAGGAACTGGCATGATGGCTGGCCAAGAAGCTATGGCAGGTCAAAACTTACAGAACACATTAACTAGCCCTGGCGGTATGGCGCAGTACATGAACCCATATCTGCAAAATACTCTAGCTCCAGCAGAACAACTACTTAACCAACAATACGGTATCGCTGGGCAACAAGCTCAAGGTCAGGCAACACAATCAGGTGCGTTTGGTGGCTCACGTAATGCATTGCAACAAAACTTAAATGCACAAAACCAGATGTTGGCGCAAAACCAACTAGTCGGTAATGCTTATAGTCAAGCGTATCAAAATGCTCAACAGCAAGCGCAAAATGTTGCAAGCATGGGGCTACAAGGGCAAACTGCAGCTACATCTGCACTTGGACAACAAGGTAACTTAGCTAATCAGTTAGCTGGTATTGGCGGACAACAACTTGCAGCTCAGCAAGGCATTATTGGTACACAAGCAGCTCAAGGTGCTACTGAACAAGCCCAACAACAGCAGATTATTAACCAAGCTATTCAGAACTACGCTACTGCGCAGCAATACCCATTATTGCAACTTGGCACAATGTCCAACATGTTGCGTGGTCTTCCTATGCAGGCTTCTACTACTTCTCTCTACCAAGCGCAACCGACTGCTACTCAACAAGCTATTGGTCTTGGTGGAACTGCTGCAGCTCTCGGCGCTGCATTTGGTGCTGGTAAGAAGAAGGGCGGTAAGATTAAAGAGAAGAAAATGGCTAAGGGCGGTATTGCCGATGCTATTCCTGGATTTAAATATGGTGCCGTTATTAACGACCCAAAGCTACAAGATGATGCACGTCAGTTAGGTGCTGCACCATCGCAACCAGGACAGCCTAGCGCCTTACAACAACGCATTAATGACCCACAAGTTACCCCTAGCGAACGTATCCTTTTCCAAGGAGTTCAGGCTGACCAGAATCGTTTACGTCAAAATCCTGGCGCTGCTCAGATGTTGCAACAAGCCGGTCAAGTACCCCAAATGGCACCCCCTCCAATGCAACAACCTAACCCAGCAATGATGGATCAAGCACGCTTATCTGGTCTTGGTGCTGCAGGTGGTCCAGCGTTTAATAGCCAAGGCTTTGCTGGTGGTGGCATTATTGCATTTGCTAATGAAGGTTTGGTTCCAGATGCAGATAACCAAACTACTCCTGCCGCCCCTGCCGCTCCTATTGTCCCTAAAGAATTACAAGCTAAAGCGCCTAAAAAAGCAGCCCCTGCCGCATTAACTACGCCAGAAGATTTTGCTGCTGCTCGTGACAAGATGCTGGCGGCTCGTGGTGTTACTGCTGGTCCAACAGATGCTGAAAAAGCTTACGCCGAGCAACTACAAACTCGTGGTAGCGATACAGCCCGTAATCGTGAACTTGCTTTGGCTATTGCTCAAGGCTTTGCTAAAGTTGGTACAACTGCAGCTCCTGGTGGTTTAGGACAGGCTCTTAATATGGGGGTTCAAGCAGCTATTCCCGGTATTGCTAAAGCATACGAAGCACAAGATATGGCTAAAGATGCGGCCGCTAAAGCTGCTTCTGACCTATCTGAAGCACAACGTAAATTTGCTGCTGGTGATGTTGATGAGGCTTGGAAAGATTACGACTCATATGAGAAGAATAAGTCTGCTGAAAAAGTTGCTGGTATTCATGCTGCCGCTGCGGGTCAAACAGCTAGAGAAAGCACAGCTTTAATTAACCAACTCGTCGCTCAAGGCCATTCTTTGGAAGATGCTATTGGTATTGTTAAAGGTTACTCCAACCGTGCAGACTCGAATAGGCTTACTGCTATTTCTAAAGCCGACGCTACATTAAACCAAGATGTCAGCTATATTAAATTAGCCAACAGTAAAAAACCAGAAGATCAGCAAAAAGCGCAACAAATGCGTGAAGCTAAAATTAATGAATACATGAACACATTAACTCCACAACAACCCGCTGCAGCTGCACCACAAGCTAGTCCAGCCCCTGACAATAGTGGTATAGTTAACATACCTGGAAAAGGAAGTTTTAAACAATTACCTAATGGTAACTACGTAAAAGTAGGTTAACTATGGCTCGTGAATACACGGCAACAGAGCTAGGCTTAAATGCCGCTCCTGAGAAGAAAGAATATACGCCCGAAGAACTCGGCTTGGATAACAAACCCAGGCCTGATTCTTTGGGTAGATATATTGCTACTCCACAAGAAACACAACCTAAACAAAAAGAATATACACCTGCTGAACTTGGTTTAGGGCAACAAGCTGACGAAGATAGTAGCGACTTTGTTCGTGGTATTAAATCATATCTTCCCCAGACAAAAGAGCTTTACTATGGCGCTAAGACTGTACTTGGTGCTGGTGCTCAAAAAGTTTTGGGTAAAGGTGAATATACCGATGAAATGATTAAGAGTGGTCTGGAAGGTATGAAGCAGGCACAAGCTGAGCAGGTACCGCTCAGCAAATCAACCGACACGTTTGCAAATGCGTGGGAAAAAGGGATAGGAACTGTCATCACTGACTATCTTCCTTATATGTTGGGGCAAGGCGTAGCTAACGTTGGCGAAAGTTTAGTAGCTACTGGAGCCGGCGCAGCCATTGGTGCATTAGGTGGAGCAGGTGTTGGTGCAGCCCCAGGTGCCGTAGCTGGATTCTTAGAAAAAGGTTTAATCAAAGAAGGCATCAAAGACGCAGCTAAGATGATCGCCGAGACCCAAGGCGAGAAAGCTGCACAGAATTTTGTAACTGCACAAGCTAAACGCTTAATTGAAAGCACTGGCGGTAAAGTAGGTATGGCTGCACAAGCAGCATTCCATGGAGTAGGTGAGCCTGGTGCTCGTGCTGTAGAAGAATTACAAAACCAAGGTAAAGACGTAAGCGAGTTAGACTTTGCTAAGTTAGCGCCTGCTATGGCTTTGCATGCTACGGCCGACTATATTGCTGAAAGAATTGGAATTGGTTCTTTGGACGGTTTAGGCGCCCAAGGCAAAAACTTATTGTATGATGTAGCTAAGAATATAGTTACTACTGGCGTTAAAGAAATGCCTGCTGAATTAACTCAGCAAGTTGCTGAACGCTTTGGTGCTAACTTAGACTTGCTAAACCCAGATGCAATTAATGAGTATTTTGAAACAGCAGTAGGATCATTTGTACAACCAGGTGTCGCAGCGGGTATTGGTGGTGCTCGTGGACATTTTGCCCAAAGAATTGCAAATGCTAAACAAGACGCAAGTGAAGCTGCAGGACGTGGTGCTTTTAGTGAGGCGACCGAATATGATAATACTGGAACTATCTCCCGAACAAGTAAGCCTGGCATTTCTATGCCTGGAGAACAAGGCAGAACCGAGCAAGGAACTGAAGAAACTACCCCTGGAGGCATGGGAGGAACTGAGCTTTCTACTAGCGGAACTGCAGTACGAGAAGAAGAACTCAACAATCAACTAGACGAGCTAGATAGAAAAGTACTCCAGACTCGTGCTTACATAAAAGACTTAGAGCAAGCCGACCCTAACGATGAACGGATTGCAGAAGCACGCACACATCTATACGAATTAGAAGACCAAGCCCATTCTTTAATTACGGCTAGCAAAGAAGTTGCACATAACATGCCTAGTCAAATGGGCTTTGAGTTTGGTGCGGAAGATCCCAATAAAAAACCTGAGCGCACCATTAAATCTAGCGAACCAATGGAGTTTGCATTAGATAGGCCAGAAGGCAAAGTAGGTGAGACTAAAGGTATTGAGGCTATAGCTGAGCCAGAAAAAGCTAAGATGATGCTTGTTGGGGATAGAACAAACCCAATGAAGCCAATGAATGCTTTCTTCAATAGCTTAAAACCAGCTACCCAAAACCCACAGCAAGCTACTCAATATAAAGCTACAGTTCAAAACTTCCTTAATACTGTTGCAGAGTTTGTCGGCGGTAAGAGTACACAACAAGTTACTCGCTATGGCACTGAAGAAAAAGGCCCAGATGTAAGCGTGCCGTTGCAGGGCCCAGAGTTAGACCAACGTATGGCTTTCTTGAATAACTTCTTTGATAGCATGAGTATTGCTCCAAAAGAAAGAGAAGCCTTAACATCTGCCCTATCCCAGCGTTTTGCTGGCATGTCTGCACAAGACCAAGCACAGGCACTGCAATCTTTAACTAACGTACCAGAACTAAATACCGTTCGTGGTATTACAGAACTACGTGATAAGTTTAATACAGCTTTGGCACAGTTTGAACGCTCCCGTATTGGAGAAGAAGAGACTGCACTTCCTTACAAGCTAACTGATGACTTATCCAATATGGATTCGTTTGTTGTACCTCGTATAGCTAAAGCATTAACAACGCTTCAAGACTTACCTAAAGATAAAAGAACTGCTCCAGATAATGCTGCTCACGCATATTTTAATGATGAGACTGGTTGGCGCTATGCTTTGGCAATGCGCTCGGCTGCGTTTGATTTAGGCACTCCAGATACAGGCAAAGCTGGTGTTGTATTTAAGGGACAGAATAAGAAGTCCGCAGAAGAGTTTAGAAAATGGGTAGAAGAAAATCTACCACAGAGCGAACTCAAGCGCTTCGATGCAACTGTACAGTCCTACAAGGACATGGTTCGCAAGGCCGACAACTCAATTAAAGTAGCAGACAATCTTAAGAAGATTGGTGGCATAGGTAAAACTTATTCTGTATCTATTGGGCGTGGCCCATCCGGTAAGACTGCTGGTGTTCAAGGCGCTGGTATGGCTCGCTTTATGAAGCCAAGCCCTGTTGAGAAGCTAGACCCAAGCCGTTTCTATCCAATGCATCCAGCAATCCAAGAAAAGGTTGCTAATAATGATTTAACTGGCGCACTTACTTTATTGGCTAAAGACCCAGGCAAAGACGCTAGCAAGTACATGAAGTTTACTGCTAAGGTAGCACAGCGTTTGCTTGATCTTAACTTGCCGACTAGTATTGGTGTAAATCAACAGAACAAAATTGCCCGTTACTATATTGAGAAGAATGCTCGTATTGCACGTCGCACTTTCTTGCAGCAGATTGAAAGCTACGAATGGGGTCGGGAGTTCTTAGCTGAGCATGGTTTTGATGGCTCACTAGATGACCCTGCTTCTTTACGCCAAAGCTTAGCTACATTAGAAGCGCTTTATGCTGATAAGACTCCAGCAAAACAAGCAGTGCTTGAGCCAATTCGTGGGCAGTTTGAAGACTTACTTAAGACTTACCAAGAAGCGGTCGGCATTATTGATGCTAACGGTACGTACTTAGAAAACCTAGACACCATCAATCTGAACCCAGATCGTGGTGGTATGAGCACAGTTACTCTATTGCATGAAGTAACGCACGCTGGAACTATTTATGCTTTAGACCCAGCTAACTTCAAGAACCTTACTAAAGCCCAGCAAGATGCCGTTGTAGAACTCAAGCTAGTATTTGAAAATGCTAAGCGCAAGTACGAAGCAATTAAAAAGTTTACTCCGCTGTCAGATGAGAATGCATATGGCTTTAATAGCGTACAAGAGTTTGTGGCTGAAGCGATGGCTAATGAGAACTTCCAAGCACTACTTAAAAAGATTAAGTACGAAGGCGGTCAAGTATCTTTATGGAATAAATTTGCGCAATTTGTATCCAAACTATTTGGTTTAAATAACGTATTAGGGTATACCCTAGCTAATGTAAATACAATCTTGCAAGCAGCCCCAGCTTTCTCTCAAGAAGCAGTTGCTTACAACCAGCGTGGTCGGTCACGCCGCTCTGTTCTAGACAATACAATGCCGACTAATCCTGGATACATGAGCTTCTTAGACAGAGTATTCCAAGGCAAGCCTAGCTGGGCAGCACTTAAGTTAAACATGTCTGACCTGATTGAGAACGTAAAAGATACCTCCCGTAAGTATTATTTGGGCGGGTTTACCCTACGTCAGCTTGACGATATGATCGGCCATAAGGTTCCGCAGTTTAGAACTTTCATTGCTAAGGTCGAAGGTATGTTGGATGAACGCAACAACATGCTTGAGTCCACTAAATCTATCGTTAATAAGTGGATGATTTACCAGCGGGATAACCCAGAGCAAGCCAAAAAACTAAATGGCATTATGCTTGACTCTACCTTGCAGGCTAAAGACCCATCTAAAGGTAAGACTGGTATCCCATCTTTGGATAATGCATGGAACTCCCTTGATGAAAAAGGTAAAGAAATATATACCACAGTGCGTGACTACTATAGCCAGAGCTTACAGCGCTATATCGATAATATCGTTGAGAATAAGAAGTCTCAGTTGCGTACAACCCTGGATACTCGCAGTCCTAAATATGCGCAGGAAACTGCTGACTTAGAAAAAGAGCCAGAGGTTAAGAAGCTGCGTGACCATTTCAAGCAGCATTCTATTGAGCCATACTTTCCATTACGTCGTTTTGGTCGTTATTCAGTTCAGTTCTTATCTGGCAAACAGAAAGAGTTCTATACGTTTGAATCGGCTGCAGCTCGTAATGCGTTCCAAGTTAAGCGCCAAGCCGAGCTTGAAAAACAAATTGGCCGACCATTAAGCAGCGATGAAGTTAAGCCACGTAACTCTATTCAAAAACTTATGTCTGAGAACATGAAAGACTTCACGTTCTTAAAAGAGCTAAAAGATATTATTAATACCACTGCAGGTAAAGATACTACTGAGCTGCGTACTAATTTAGAAGAAAGCTTGGAGCAGTTATATCTGCTTACTTTGCCTGACCAAAGCATTCGTAAGATGTTTATGAATCGTAAGGGTACCGCTGGTATGGATCAGGATATGCTTCGTGCATTTACATCCTCAGCTTTCCATATGGCTTATCAGCAATCACGTTATAAATATAGTCGTGGTTTATATAGTGATATCCAAACTGCTAAAGAAGCTACTCAGCAAAAAGGTGGTAGAGAAGGCAAGATTGAAGCCGAGTACCTTGGTGAACTAGAACAACGCCTTGGCTATATCATGAGCCCAACCGATACTGGCGCTATTCCATCGGTGTTATCTAATGTATCTTTCTTGTGGTTTATGACTTCACCTGCATCAGCAATCACTAACATGCTAGGTGTTCCAGCAGTAGGTATGCCTGTAGTTGCTGCTAGATATGGCTGGACTAAGACTGCACTTAAGATGGGTGAATATACTAAAAAATTTATTAGCACTGGATTTAAAGACCAGAATGGCGAGATAGCTTTCCCATCGCTTAGCAATAAGCCAGGTATCTTTACTGAGGCACAACAAGCTGCTTATGACCAGTTCTTAGCCGACGGTTTGATTGACTACACTTTGTCGCATGACTTGGTAGGCTTAGCCGAGGCGCCATCTAACTTATATACTGGGCATTCCCACACCGCAATGAAGTGGTTAAGTGGCGCTTTCCATGGTGCTGAGAAGTTTAACCGTGAAATTGTAGCTATGTCTTCTTTTGATATGGCTTATGAACAAGCTAAAAAAGATGGCTATTCAGAAGAAGCTGCACGCCGTAAGGCTATTGGTATTGCTAAAGACTTAACTTATAAGTCTATGTTTGACTATTCTACTTTGAATAAGCCACGCTGGTTTCAGCACCCAGTAGCCAAGATAGTCTTACAGTTCAAGCAGTTCTCTCAGCAAATGACGTACCTGCTAGCACGTAGTGCTTATGAATATATTGGTAAGTCTTATAGCGAAGACGAGATTAAAGACATTCGTTATCAGATTAAGGACGACCACAGAGTAAATAAACCTGGTTTGCCACCACTATCTGATGCAGAACTTGATGCTAAAGTGCATCAATATATTAAAGATACTAGAACTGAAGCACGTGACCGCTTAGCTGGAACACTCGGCATGACTGCGGTATTTGCTGGGGCTACGGGTTTACCCTTATGGTGGATGGTATCTGGGGTAATGAATGCTATGCACGCTGTATTTGGCGATGACGATGATGAGTTTGATTTTGATAACTGGTTTAAAAACTGGTGTAACAAGACCTTTGGCGGCTTTGTAGGCGACTCTATTTCTCGTGGTGTAGCTTCTCAAGTACTTGGTGCTAACGTAGCCGACCGACTATCTTTAAACGATATGTGGTACAGAGATAGCCGTAAGAGCCCTGACGAAGTTACTGCCGTACAGAACATGATGGTTAACTTACTTGGCCCTACTGCAGGTCTAATGGTTAGCTCAGCCGAGGCACTTAAGCAGTGGAATGAGGGCCATATTGAGCGTGCAATGGAGACTGCTAGCCCAGCATTGGTTAAGAATATCCTTAAAGGTATCCGCTTAGGTAAAGAAGGCGAAGCTACAACCTTGCGTGGCAACGTGCTTGTAGGCGATATTACCGGCCCAGAAGTTGCAGCACAAGCATTAGGGTTTACACCAGAGCGCCTGGCACAACGCCAAAAAGCTAATATTGAAATGAAGACTGCTGAACAGGCTATTCTTAATAAGCGCCAAGGATTACTGGACGGTTTCTTTATGTCTATCGATAATGGCGATACTGATATGACTGACAAAGTATTAGACAAGGTTGCTAAGTTTAATGCAACACATCCAACTCTAGCTATTACTGGTAAGAATCTAAGTAGCTCTGTAAGAACCCGATTTAAGCAGCGTGCTCTAGCTGATAGTACTGGTGGTATGCCAATCAACAAGAAGCTGATTGGTGAGCTGAGCAGCATGGGTGATTACGGTAACCCTGACGAATAAAAAACCCCACCGCTAGGGTGGGGTAAACGGAAATATCCGAAGGAAACGAACGAGTAGTCCAAGGAGAGACTACGGAGTAATAATACTACTTAATCCTCCAAATACGCAAGCCCCCTAGCCCTTTCTCCACAACAACCCTAGTTTTTACTATATACCCTAAGCGTTTTGTAGTTCTTAAGACTGTGGCTAAAGCCTCCTCTGTATCCAAACACGGAATAAAAAAGGAGGAACCAACTACAAAATTCTTCCAATTAACTCGGAAGTCCAGTCCGTGAATCAACATCTATAGTAACGCTCTTAGTTTCTTCAATGAAGTGTTCAGTTTCATGGAAATGCGGGTTATTCATATCGAACAAATATGCATCTACAGAAGATGAAATAATTTTAGTTCCTTTTCCAAGCCGCTTCTTAACTTGCCCCAAGTACGCTTTATCTGCTTGCAGGTGAGTCAATACATCTTTTAAAGTAATCTGATTGTCAGAACAATACTTACGGAACTGCTTGGCATTAATATAGATGTGCTTATTATCTGGTTCAATACGGACAAACAAGTCATTGAACTTAGGCTCAAGAATAGGAAGCTGCTCCATTCCAGAACGCTTGTCGGCCTCGCCATTAATAACTAATACGGCTGCACGGTGTGAGTTCATGAACTCGCCAATCACACTAGCTTGGCTTTGTGTAGGAGCCTTAATCTCGGTGCGCATAACTTTTAATTCTTTAACAATCCAGTCATATACACGCTTGATATCAAAGTCGATAATACCTAAATCTTTAGCAATCAAAGCACCAGCAATATTACATGCAACGATAGCTGACCAGAAGCGCTCTCTGTTTGTTAAGCCGACCGCTTTATCCAACTTCTGTTGAACCTGCATGACTAGGTCGATAGCTGCCTCTAGGTCGTTTACCAAATACTTAGCATACTCAACGCCAGCATGACCATAGTTATCGTACAAGCGATTAAATATAACATCGGCTTCTTCTTTAGTAAGGTTGCCAGTTAAATCAATCTTGTACTCTAACAAACGCATGAATTCACCATCAGGTGTAGACTTAAGAGTAGACAGCTTGTCATAGAAAGAAGCATTTGAACTGCACAATACAATAGTTGCCCACTTAGTAGCATTAATACGTTCAGAGTTAGCATGCTGCTGCATACGGTTCTTACCACGACCTTGTGATGCGCTGTAGGCTAGGTCAGAGAAGTGGTCTCCAGACAGCTTAGTAACCTCATCAATAGTCACAGGCAAGTTATTCATTACACCCATACGGTGAATAATGGAGTTCATTGTATCTTTCCACTGCAACATAAGCTCCTCTGGATGACCCCAAACACTGTTGCACATCTTAAGAATAGTAGACTTACCAGTACCCGATGTATTGTTAATTAAATTAATGATGCCGCCTTTAAAGTTCAAATGCTTAAGCAGTGGAGCGCCAAATGCAGTAAAAAAGCCAAACGCATGTGGCTCAAATCCAGGAGCGTCGTATACCTTAACTGTTTTCTTCCAAGCACCGTAGTCACCCGCTGGCTTTAAATGGTCAGCTAAAGAGCCAGTGGCAGTAGAAGGTGGGCTATACGCTATCTTATCTGCAGATATTTCTTGCTCTCCAATAATAAACTTCGTGTCTTTGTCGGCCCAGCCGAATTGATTACGCATAACTTCTAGCTCCATTTTATGTTGTAGGTTTTTAGCAGATGTGATGACGTAGGACATAACTGCTTCCATTTGCTTCTTACCACCGAGCACACCATGAAAGCCTAGCTTATCTTTTAGCTTATCCAGTGCCATTACGTCAGTAATAGGCAGAGAAAATTCTTTTACGCCATCTCTAGGAAGGTGTAGTCTAAACCAAAGTGACTCACCTTTAGCGGGATCATATAGACGCTTAACAATATAAAAGTCATGCTCGTAAATATTAAGCGCATCATCGCCTTCTTCGGTTTCAATCTTTACGTATACTCCGCCATTCTTCCCTCTAAAATACGGAAATGGATATTCTGGAATATCGAACGTTTCCTCCCCACCATCTTCCGTCTTCTCAACGATGATAGAATCCTCCGAAACCAAGATCTCGGATCCAAGCTGTATCGGCGACGATATCTTGCCTTTATGCTGGCACGTTTCGCATCCCGATGGGTTAATTTTTTGGAACGTCTCGCAAGTGTAGGGACCCTTAGTAGAGCGGGCCTTTCTCTCCGTCGCTTCTGGCGAATAGTCCGGGTGCGCACTGGAAATTTGGTGAATTGCCTCATCGCTATCTATACAGGCTGCCGCTATAGACAGGCCTGCCCTCCATAATGGTTCTTCAATACTGTCTTGGTTTACTACAACGTTTTCAAGTTGAGCACAGCCTTTGCCATCAAGTGTTTTTATCATGATGGTTTTAAACCGACTAGCTTTATTACCAAGCAGTGCTTTAGTTACTTCATCAAGTTTCTTCGGTACCCAATCAGGTGCAATTAATACACCAATTACAGACTTAATTGCTTCGTACTCAAGCTCAGGTTCAACCGATAGTATTTCTACAGGTAAACCTTCTTCATCTTTAAAGTTAAGTGTTTCAGGCACACGCAAAATAGATGCGTTATCAGCAGTACGTGATGGGTCAGCATGAAACTCGTATTCTTCGCATAGTGCTTTAAGTCGTTCAGCAATAGGCTTCCATTGTGATCGGTCAATTACACTAGACAATCTCCAATAAGCATGAATACCACGACCTGAATTGACTATCGTCGGCAAAGGTAGGTGCACTTTTGCACAGAACTCCTTGAGAGCCGATAAGCCTTCAACTTGATCTGCATATGGCTTGCCCAAGCCACAATCGACGTCAATCCAAAAAGCTTTAATAATATTGCCGTTAGGCTGAATACGCCCTTCTTTAGGGTCTTTATATTTAGCGCAAGCAAAGTACACATTGCATTTTTCTTGCAATAATTCATCAATCTTGGTAGCACATTCTGCAAGCGTTGCATGGAATGTTTGCTTAGGTCTTACTTCGTCTTGCCGTAAACCGACGATACAATAATACCCTTCACCTTCTGGTGCGAGTAAATGCGTCAGTAGATCTGTTGTTGCCATATAACCTCAGAACCGAAAAGAAAAGGGCAGCATGGGGTTCGGCAATACCCCTATTCGCTCCGTCAAGCTAGCTGCCCCCGTAGACTTACTTCGATAGATACTTCTTTATTAATTCAGCTTTGCGTGGGTGAGGTTTTGAAGCCCCAGTGAACCATTGATACACCGACATACGAGAAACGCTAAATAGCTCTGCCACTTCCCATACTGGTATATCTTTGGCTATGCAATGCTGTCCAAGCCGAACCCCGATTAACTCAGGATTAGCAGCTTGAACTGCTTTGACCAAGCGATAGCTGTAGCCTCTTAGACTCATTCTGAATCGTCAGTAGACCAACCGCTCATCACGGCTTTTAAGTCACGCTTAGGTGTAGGCTCGGCTTTCTTTTCCTCACGCTTTTTAGGCTCAGGAATAGGGTCGGCTTCTGCCTTTGGTGCTGCTGCAGTAGGCGCAGCTAACTTCTTAACACCATCTGTTTGTGCGACAGTCATAGCAATAGCATTCTTAGCTGCTGGGGTTTCGCTCAACTTAACAGCTTGTTCCCACTCGTGTTTCTCTAAGAAGCGTACTGGGCGGAAGAACAACTTACCGACTGTTGAGTCTTCATCAAATCGCATTTCAGTAACCAAGTTAATTAAGTTGTAGCCTTGTGAGCCAACATACTTAGCGTATTGGTTAAATGGCATGTGATCTAAATCGCCAGGGTCTTTCATATCGTAGAAGATTGACTTGGATTGCAATGTCATTTGATAAACATCACCACCTAAATCAGAAGCTAAAGCTACAGCAATACGACGGTTCTTACGGCAGGCTTTAGTACTACCTTGACCAGAACCATTAATGTCTTGTGGACATCCTGTGCAGCTTGACGCTTGTGGCTCTTTAACAGAAGCATCAGGTTTCTCGCCATCATTAGACCAGCAATCAGGTGGAGCTGCATCAGCTTTTGGGTCCCATGCTTTTGCATAGAATGTTCTGGAAATATGCTTAGATGCATTAACGATTACAACTTCCAACTTGTTTGTGTTGGTCTTTGAAATCTCAGCGCCGTTTACTTTAAGCACGAACTTGTTTGGTCCGAGCGCAATGCGTTTAGTTTGACTCTCACCACCACCCGATAGGGCTTTAGTGACTTCATCAAGTTCGACTTCTTTAAGATAGTCGGGTAGATTTTGGTTGAACAAGGCGACGTTACTCATTTGCTTCTCCTTACAGTTATAGCGTATGTGCGTTCCACATTTAGGCCGGCGGGATGCATGTCCGGATTCTCCTCCAAGAATTGCTTCATGTTGGTTTGGTGAATTCTTCTTTCTAATAATTCGGGGGCTTTTTGTTCAAATAAGAACTCGTAAAACTTCTCCCAATCATTAGTCCAGAAACGTGACTTGACGCCTCGCATAGCAGTACCGTGTTGTGTTTTAATGCTGTCGGCACCAGTCTGCTTGCAAACCTCAAGTATCTGCTGGGAAATAATTTCTAGCTGCTCGTTTAAATCAGCTTCTTTTTTATCTGCTTCACGACGCACTTCATCACGTGCATCACGAATTTTAATATAGACTTCGACTAGCTTATCTATATTGGCAATGGGTTCTACCGTTTCGGCATCTTGTATCATTTCGTTTTCCTTAAGTTATTTCGGATCTTTGCCCGATAATTAATACTACAACAACTACTTTACTGTGTCAACTACTTCTTGTTTATATAAATCAATTATTTTTTCATGAACATCAAGCTTATTTTGCAACATATGATACAGCTTTGTCTCTACGGGACTACCCTTAATGTGCACTATAGTCATCTTATTCTTTTGACCTTGCCTATCAATACGAGCATTAGCTTGCAAGTAAGTTTCAATAGATGTTACTGGTGCATACCAGACGATGGTATCTGCTGCTGTTAGTGTGACTCCGTGTGAAGCTGCTTGGGGTTGTATAAGAAGTACACGTGGCTCAGATTCTTCTTGAAATTTCTTGAAAATTTCAGTACGTTTATTTACGGGAACAGCCCCATTTATAATTTCGCAGCTAATACCTGCCCCTCTCAAATACGCACTGAGTAGTTCTATTGTATGCGTGAACGGTACAAAGACAAGAACTTTGTGGCTAGCTTCGTTAATAACTTCTTCGATAACTCGTAACCGATTAGAAACGTCAAATTCAACAACAGCACCAGTATCAGAGTAAACAGCACCACCGCTAATTTGAAGCAGCTTATTGAGATTAATAGCAGCATTGACAGTGCTGACTTCTTCTCCATCAGCGACCATGAGCATTTCTTTTTTGAGGAGTTTGTAGTATTTCTCCTGTTGCGCAGTAAGGGGGGCGTCCCTGTAAACATGTGTCACCTCTGGTAGGTCTAAGCAATCTTTTTTCTCAAATCTAATTGCGGGTTGTAGTGCATTAAATACAGTTTGCTGGGCATCGGGTTTAGGTAACCAGCGATATTTACTTACGTTGACCATAGTCTGGTCACGGAAAGAGCCAAAGAATCTAGGTACATTGTCGGGCACACACATCTTTGCTAAACCAAACGCATCAGTAGGACTTTGTGCTGCTGGCGTACCAGTCATCATCCATAGCCAAGTGCGTGGAGTTAAGATATGGTTAAGGGTTTTCCAACGCTGCGTAGTAACAGTTTTATATGCATTAGCTTCATCGATAATAACTAAGTCAAAATTGTTTCTTGCAATATCATCGGCTACGATTTCAACACCATCATAGTTAATGATTACAAACTGTGCATCGCTATCAATAATAGCTTTACGTTTAAGTCTATCCCCATAAGCTACGGCAACCTTACGGTGCATAACAAACTTAAATAAATCTGCTTGCCAAGCCGACTGCATAATAGATAGTGGGCAGATAATAAGTACACGACCAATACGGTTTGTTTCCATTAGATAATCTGCTGCCCATATAGCCGACGCAGTTTTTCCAGTACCTTGTTCATTAAAACAAAAAGCACGCTGGTTTAGGGTCAAGAAACTAGCAGTTTCTATTTGGTGCGCCATAGGCTTAAAAAGTCCAGGCCATTTATATTCTTTATTAATAGGCGAAGGAATGTTTTTTATCTTCAGCTTATTAAGGGTTTGTGCTTCTTCTAAACCCCAATGAACAGCAACCTTATGTATGTCGCCCTCTGTATCAATTACTTCGCTTTTAGGTATACATTCAGTTATTAGGTTCGGTCTGCGTGTAGTTATTACAATTGCTTTGTTATCGACTATTTCCATTTTTAGGTTTATTCCGCTTTACTGTATGGTCTGAGTTTCGGCTATACGATCTGTTGGCGCTGGCAGACTCGGCTCGCAAGTTACTGCGGACAGTCTTACCACCTTTGGATAAAGGAGTCTTGTGGTCGACATCCTTGCCATCCCCCTTGTGAACGACTCCAGCTTTCTCAAGCATACGGCGAGCTTTATTACGCTCGGCCCGCTTCTTCTTAACGGCTGGTGTTCCATCATACATTTCATACTCATGCTTGTAGGGTCTTGGCTTGTTCACATAAGGCATATCGGTCTCCTTCTTTGCGGAAATAATAGACCGAACCATCGGCCAATACTATATATTTTATTCCACTTTGAGGGTCATCACCAAGCATATCCTTTAAAATACCCTCGATTTCTGTCTTATTAGGGGGGTCAAAATCAACCCAGCCAGCAAATGGAATAGGTTCCATTATTTGATCCTCTTAGCTATTTCACGGTTAATGTACCAAACTGCCTTACGTAGATCCTCAACATCATTACCTTTTTCATCGGCACGCCATACATACTTCATAGCATTACCCAAGTTAAACCCCATATGCTCAGTAATTTGAATGCACTCAACCCCACTTGGGTGGCTAGTGTAATGCTTAGGGTGATTAACCATATCATGTGGCTTGGCCTTTTTCTCAGCAATGCAGTCCCTGCAATTAAAGCCTTTTGGAAATGCATAGCTGTGGATTGTGCAAATTTCTAATTCATTAGTAGCCATGATTAAACCCTTGGTAAATAACCGCTAAACACGTAAGAACCTGTGTGGGACAACTGCGCCCAAGGTGCTGCCCAAATTTTAAAGCCAGCTTCTCTTGCAATTTTGCAGAAATGATAGTCTTCCGACAATAAGCGATTACCCGATGTGGAATCAATACTAGTAGCAAAGTATTCTTTGATTACTTTTTTCTGATTGTGGTCGTCAGTAACTGCAAACATGTCGTTAATATACTCAGGTACTTTGTCAGCTAAGCCAGCAAATACTTCACGCTTAATCAACATAAAGCCTGTACCTCCATTAGCAATCTCAACTACGTCAGAAATGTTTGCGGCAATCTCTGTCTCATAATTAACCGCATTAACTACAAAAATGCCTGTATGATCTTTGAGCTTTTCGGTAGGAACGCCAGCTTTAACTGCCGCTTCTACTTGCACCCAGTTAATTTCTTTCTTAGGGTACAAACCACAAATAATATCTTTATCTGCAGCAACCATAGGAATAATATCATTGGGATTAAACCCAATATCGGCATCGATAAACATAAGATGCGTGCAGTTGCTTTCTAAAAAGTCATGCGCCAAACTATTACGAGCACGGGTAATCAAAGACTCATTCATCATGTGGGCATACTGCATACCAATACCTGCTTTACCAAACACACCAGGCATGAGTAACATACCTAATGTATAAGAACCGTTGCATAAGCCACCGTACATAGGGGTGGCAATAAATAGTGACTTATTATTTTCCATATACTTCGTTTCCTTTTAAGTAAAAATCTTCTTGATTCGGTCTTGTCATTCTGTAATTTACTGTAAACAAATCTGTGCAGCCAAAGTTAGGGTATCTACTACTAGCTTCTTTATATAAATTCTTATCGCCGTCGTAGGTCTTAACTAAATCAAACATCTTATGAGCTATCTGACTAATCACACAGTTTTTAAATAAGTAACAGTTCATATCCACAAAACTTCCGCTTGTCTCGTGATAACTAGGGATTATCCCTAGACTGTCGCACTCATCTTTGCAAATAAATGAACCATCTTTTGCTACGACGTTTCTTAATGAATAGCACCAATCCCAGTTGTTTTTCTCTAGCGCCTCAACCATGCTAGTGATATGGTTTGGTTCAAACCAATTATCTTCATCAAGGAACATAACGTAGTCGGCATTAGTTAGCAAAGGAATAGCAGCATTTATTCGATAGCCATTAAAGAACCCTGTATAGGGTAAACCATTAAAGCCTACTATCGGCGTGCCAGTATTCTCAGGAAGCACAATTAGCTTTTGTCTATATGGGTGTGCTTGAATCATGCTAGCTACACGCTGGGCATAGGCAATACCATCTACTACAATCCAATGCTCGGCATCCATACCAACACTGTGCATAGCTTGTGGCAACCAATCAGTTCCGATTGTTGGGGTTATCACTGCTATACGTGTCATTTCTTTTGCACCGCCAGTTGATAGTTGGAAAACACTAAATCATATTGACCTTCAAAAGCGGATAAGAAAGCATCAATGCCTTTGCCAGTAGCTTCGTGTGGATACTGGTAGTCATCAAACAACATGACGCCACCTTGTTTTAATAACCCCCACGCCATACAAGCATCAGTAAGAGCAACATCAGGAGCGTGGCTACCATCCACATAAATAAAGTCAAACGCATATTTATACCCAATCATTTCGGCTAATGCTTTATATGAAGTATCTTTAAAGGCAGATACCACTTGAGTATCTTTCTTAGCTTGTGCAATATTAGTCCAAAACCTAGTTTCAACTTCGGTAAGGTTTGGGTATGGGTCAATAGACACCATACTACCTTTGTCTGCCAAGCCGTTCTCAAGCAACCAACAAGTTGAGCGCCCTTCGTAACTACCAATTTCAAGAAATAACTCTTTCTCGGCTAACTTGTTCATGCATAGTTCAAAGTTAGGTATATTGTGGCTAAACCAATCTTCTGTAAAGTTCATTTAAATTTCTTTTTGGGTATCCCATTAGCCAAGCGAAGGTCGCTTGAATGTAATTTTTTAACGTGTTCGCCTTTAATTTGCCCAGCTTTCTTAGCAATCTTGGCGGCTTTTTTCCTACCTACAAATTTATCTTCGCTAGTTATAAACCCCCGCTTAACTTTCTTATCAGGTATATGCTCTTTTGCTTCTATCTGGTCATGCGCCCATGCTTTAGAGGGAGCTTCAATAACTACCCCTGTTTTCTTTTCACGAATTGCAGGTGCTACAATCTTCTTCTTGTTTGCCATGTCAAACTCCTTTTAATATAGACGAGTCGATTACCCCGATGTTTTCTAGGCTCCGATCAGGGTAGTCATTCTTCAGCAGAACGTACTGCATACTCGCTATTCTCGCAGATCTTTTGCAGTTTGAGCGCACTTGTATCCAAGGACATTCGGGAATGTTAGTTCTCGCAAACATCTCATTCTTGGCTCTAGTGTATTCATCCCACAAATCCTGACTAATCATGTCTACTTCGCTGAGTTTGCCTTGCTTGAGCGGGTGGGTTTCCCTTTCTTTGAAGCGACGGGCTTGCTCTTTTTTGCTGACCGAGTACCAGAACTTGATAATTTTAATTCCTCCTTCGACCCAGACTTTTTCAAGGATGGGCGCTTCTTTGTAGAATTGTTCGGTTTGCTCTCTGGTACAAAAACCAAGAACGCATTCGACCCCTGCTCGGTTGTACCACGACCTGTCCCAGAACGTGATTTCGCCTGCTTTGGGGAACTCTTTGATGTGTCTTTGCCAGTACCACTCTTTGGCTTCTTGCTCGGTTGGCTTGGAAAGGGCCACGACTCTTGCTGTTCTTGGGTTGAGGTGTTCCATAAACCGTTTAATAGAACCTCCTTTTCCCGCTGCATCACGCCCTTCAAAAACGATGATATGTTGTGTATTAGTTTCTTTAACATAATTTTGCCATTTCAATAGTTCAATTTGTAATAAATACTTTTTCGCCTCGTAATCCTTGAGACTAATCAAGTTCCTAGGTGATGCTTCTGTTTGGTCTATGGTGCTCAAAATGGTGCATCCTCAAACTCAAACTTTGGTTTTACTACTGCTACTCTTTTGTAACTCCAACCACTCCGCAGAGCGACTACTGCGAGCGCTTCTTCTTTCCTCGAAACAATACGCATCAACTCGTTTTGCTCGTCGAAAAGTTGGTACAGCGTTCCACAATTCATAAGGCTTTAGCCCTTCTTTTTTGTTTGGTAGTCGGCGTAAGACATCATCAATGACCTCTTCTAAAACCTTACGCATCCCTTTCTTCACGTTTCTTTCTCCGTTTAACTGCAACAATACCGACTTCGGCTTCGGGTTCAACTTTACGTGCTTCAAGCATTTTATCTGCAAGGTTATAGGCTCTTTCTGCTATTTCATGGTTAATTGTGTGGTCGTCTTTATACGCCGTAATTAAACCCATTAATGCAAACATCGCAAAGCAATCCCTTAAATCATTCTCGTTCATTTCCAATGTCCTTTTCCATTATGTTCGCAGTCTTTTACTGGGCAGAACTTCCTGCAAGTAAAGTTAGGTTTTGCGTTCCACACATCATTGGTATGGGCTGCTTCTAATTTATTAGTTTCTTGCAACCAAGTAATCCACTTCTGTGGCGCTTCGTCTTTTGCATATTTAGCCTTAACAAACTCTTCGCACACCACAAAAGCCAAGCCAGCCTTAACTCTCTCGACTTGTGGGAAGTGCTTGAATACACACAGCGCCATAAGTTCTAACTGTTTAGTGTCGGCATACTGCGCAGACTTGCCTGTCTTATAGTCAATGATGTGGGCTAAGCCGCCGTCTATAATAATCAGATCGGCAATACCTCGATACCACACATTGGCTTTATCAAAGAAGTCACATGGCTCTAAATCAGCAGTCAAACCCATCTTGTATTCACAATGCTTCTCACCTGGTATTGCTTTTAGAACATCCAATACTGGAGTAAGGAATGAATACTTCTCAGGGATAGGCACACCATCTCTGATGTGCAACTCGGCGGCTTCATGCACCAGCTTCCCATAAGTAAGATGCTCGGCTTCGGGCTCGACAATATCCTTTACTACACGCAAGCGATAGTATTTGCGAGGACACTGCTGGAATAATCCAAGCGACGAGTATGACCAAGTAAAGCTCATTCAGCCTCTTTTTCTTTTGGCTCTTCGGGCTTTTCTTTTTTACCAAAGATTTGTTCCCATTGAGCATCAAACTTTTCCATAGGTACACCTAGTGGGCGTGGTGTATCGCCTTTTCCGCCGTCTCTCATTTGTCCTCCGTAGGAATCCAGCTTTTAACTGCGCCACGCATTAAACGCAATTCGGTCTGAGCATTGAGCGTATGTTCATATGCTGACTGAAAATTGTTTCTTACTAAGGCTTCGTGTGCTAATTTCATTTCTTTCATCGCTTCTAAATACATAGGGGTATAGTCTACTTTTGCCATTCTTCTATTGCTTTCTTTTTACTACAATCACCGTAGGATTTACCTACACCAAGTTCGCAAGCCAAAGGGAGTTCTTGAGCCCACTTCGGTCTCCATTTCATACATTCATCAATATACAGCATTGCAGACTTGGTTTCATCTTCGGGAACGACAGCCATCACCGCATCGTGTACGGTTAAGGCTACCTTGTAACGCTTCGCTATACGAAGCATTTGCTCCCCAATAACACACCTTGCTAGGGCTTGGCACACATTCTCTACTACTTTCCCACCGTAGATCTTAATTCTTCCTCGTCTACTGGCGTATGAGAACTGATTGTCAGAATCTCGCTGGAGGTCGGGGTAGTTGAGGAAAAGACCACTTGGGAGTAAAAAACCTGACTCCGTAACGGTAAGTGCTTGCGCTTGATGCCCAACTTGACAAGTTTTTTTAGTTCTGAGCGCATCAAGGGCACTACCAGCTTCCTGCCAAAGTCGGGGAATGTGAGGGTATCTAGATCGATAGACTTCGATAATCCTAGCCGCCTCCGCATCTGCGATTTCCACCCCAAAAGTTTTGAGTTGTATCCCAAACTTGGTAGAACCCATGCCATACCCCGCACCGAGGATTGTCGTCTTACCCACGAACCTTTCTTGCGAGTCGATTTCTTCTTCTGCCTTACCATATATAGACGATGCCATGATTTTGTAAACATCTTCATGCCTTTCAAATGCTGTGACTAAGTCGTTTTGTCCCGCTAGCCACGCAACAATGCGAGCCTCAATTTGAGAAGAGTCTGCGTCGATAAGGGTATAACCGTCGGGTGCAATTATTGCCTCCTTAAGAAGCGATTTCCTTGGTAAGTTTTGTAGGTTTAACTTGTCATCCCCACCCCAACGACCAGTATGAGCAGCATAATAACGCAAAGGCACAGGCATCCTACCACGCTTAGAAATACTGATAAAGCGCTCGGTTCTTGTTTCTTCCAAAGTTGATTTTGTTCCGAGTCGGGCTGCAACAATAGCTTGGACTCTTTCATCGGGGTGTTCCGCAAGAGCCTTGAAGCCCTCGTCACTTTTGGCGAACGCATATGTTTCCTTTCCGTTAGCTGGGCTTATCTTCATCGGTGGTTCAACGCCCAACGATATTAGTAGTTCTGCTAATTTCGGGTTGGACATTAGGGTATCTTTATCTGCTACGCAAGCATCAAGTAATTTCTCTTTGCGGGCACGCACTTGCATCAGATGCTGTTCAAGTAGCGCCGTGTCTAAAAATAACGTTGGCTCTGAAAACATCTTGATTGTCAAACTAATTAGCTTTAACTCGGACAGGCTAAACCGTGGCAGTAGTATTTCAAAAAGAGAGTAGGTTAGCTCCACGTCATTATTACAATATCCACCATATGCGTACAAATCATTGTCGCTAAAATCCGCACGTCGTTTGCCGATCGCATTGAGTACTTCTGTCCCTTTGACTCCAAGGTTATAACGCTGAGCCAATTTAGCGAGGGAGTTGCCAGCTTCCAAACCATCTGTCGCACGAGCCATGCTAAGCGTGTCAAGCCAAGCCATTGGTTTAATACCAAACCGCCAAGACAGAATAGCAGAGTCAAACATAGCATTGTGGGCAAGAGCAAAAGAACTATCCCAGTCATAGTTAGACAAGAAATCCAATACTTCTTCGTGAGTACCGCTAAACCACTTAACTTCATCGTCATTCTCCTTTATTGATACACCAATAACTTCAAAGCGATCATCACGCACATACTCCTCGGTCGTCAGCTTTGACAAGCTAAAGTCCTGTGCATAATACGTTTCAAAGTCAAGGGTTAAAATATTCATTTCTTTTTCTTTTTAGGTATTTCTTTTTGTTCACGATGTAGAGCCATTAGTTCTGCGGATTGCTTTAGTAATAGTTCTTCCATCCTGTCAAGCATTAGTCGAGTAGCCCACAATGCACCGCTATGCGGGTCTTGTATGTCTGTTGCAATTACTTCAATTAAGTTTTTAATGTTGCCCACGTCGTAGGCATACTCTTCAATCGTGTTTGATATA
>Ga0214167_1000353_pt1 | contig 25085 bp, 27 predicted proteins | sample TroBogypolimnion_45_FD_153006 | JGI IMG/M metagenome (GOLD analysis project Ga0214167, IMG submission 153006) | Freshwater microbial communities from Trout Bog Lake, WI - Practice 18AUG2009 hypolimnion v3 | ecosystem: Environmental > Aquatic > Freshwater > Lake > Hypolimnion/Profundal zone ... | reverse complement strand
CTTATCTTTGGATACTTTCTAAAGGCTGCGCAAAAGAAAGTATCTCGCCTTCGGGTGCGAATACCCGATTAAAACAAGCGTCGCGATAGCGACCTCATTATTTGTTTTTTTATAAATCGCTGAATGATGCGCTTCACTGTTGTTCAGCACATCCTATAAAAGAGTGTTTATTATTGTGCCTTACCTTAATTCTATTCACACATCCATTGAATACAAACAAAGCTCAGGCCTATGGCCTATTTTTTGATACACTTACCCTATAAAACCCCTTCTCTATCACACTTAAATATAGACATCATGACTAACTTTACCCTCACCGCTATTTCTCCTATTGATGGTCGCTACGCAGATAAAGTAGAAGCACTACGCCCGATATTCAGTGAATATGGTTTGATCCGTTTTCGCGTACTGGTTGAAGTTCGCTGGTTACAAGCCTTGGCTCAACATCCTTTAATCATCGAAGTCAGTCCCTTTAGTGCTGATGCAAACCAACGCTTAAATAGTATCATCAGTGATTTTTCACAAACCGATGCTCAACGTGTCAAAGACATAGAAAAGACCACTAATCACGACGTTAAAGCCGTTGAATATTTGCTTAAAGAAAAAATAGCAGGCTGCGCTGAACTTGAAAAAGTCAGTGAGTTCATCCATTTTGCTTGTACCTCAGAAGATATTAACAATCTGTCTTATGCCTTGATGCTTAAAGAAGGTCGCGTTGTTATCCAAGCGCAAATCACTGACTGTATTAATGCCCTTAAAAAGTTAGCGATAGAAACAGCCGATCAACCTATGTTGTCACGTACTCATGGTCAATCAGCGACACCGACCACAGTCGGTAAAGAATTTGCTAACACGGTCGCACGTATGCAACGCCAACAAGATCAACTCCAAGCCGTGGCCTTGCTAGGAAAAATAAACGGTGCTGTGGGTAACTATAATGCCCATGCCATCGCATACCCTGATGTTGATTGGGCCGAGTTTGCCCAAGATTTCATACTTTCTTTAGGCTTGCAATTTAATCCTTATACCATCCAAATTGAACCGCATGATTATATCGCTGAATTTTTTCATGCGCTGTCACGCTTTAACACCATCTTGCTAGATTTCGATCGCGACATTTGGGGTTATATTTCCTTAGGCTATTTCAAACAACGCGTGATTGCTGGCGAAGTGGGTTCTTCGACCATGCCACATAAAGTTAACCCTATTGATTTTGAAAACTCAGAAGGTAACGTAGGCATCGCCAATGCCTTGTTTAGCTTTTTAGCCGAAAAACTACCAGTATCACGCTGGCAACGTGATTTAACCGATTCTACGGTATTAAGAAATATCGGCGTCGGCATTGCCCATACCAGCATCGCTATTCAAGCCAGCTTAAAAGGTATTTCAAAATTACAAATTAATGTCGATGCTATTGAAGCCGACCTGAATGCCAACTGGGAAGTGCTGGCAGAACCTATACAAACAGTCATGCGTCGTTACGGTATAGAAAAACCTTACGAGAAACTAAAAGAACTCACACGTGGTCAGCGCATTACCCCAGAACAAATGCAAATCTTTATTGAAGCACTCGACATACCTGATGATGCCAAAACCGCCTTACTGGCTTTAACGCCACGTACTTACACAGGCTATGCCGAGCAACTCGCTAAGTCGGTTTAATACCCAAGCTTAAGTAGCTTAGTTAGGGTTAGTCTATCACTCACCCTAACTAAACTAGTTTTGTCTAAATGAACGATACTTTTATGAATTAATTAATGCGCTAACAATCTGATTTTAAATCACTAATTACCCCATCTTCCTGATCGACGCCCCTACTATTACCTCTACAATTCCCTAAGCTATTTTGCTAATATTTTATAAGCTCAAATACTATTTGTCTCAGCCATTTTTTAGGGTAAACTTCAAAGCGCTTACTTTGCAATGGAGGTCGTTATATTCCACTCCATATTTGTTCAAAGAGTTAACAGTAAGATAAAGCGGTTCTTTTTATAACCCAATAATAATTAAGAGGTATTTATGAGCAAGATTTTAAATGAAGTATTATCAGCCAACCGTGATTATGTTAATGATTTCGGTGTCAAAGGCGAACTCCCCCTACCTCCTGGTAGACATTTTGCTATTTTAACCTGTATGGATGCCCGCTTAGATCCTGCAAAATACGCTGGTCTTTCAGAAGGTGATGCGCACGTTATTCGTAATGCCGGTGGTCGCGCCAGTGATGATGCTATCCGCTCACTGGTGATTTCTTATAAATTATTAGGTACCAAAGAATGGTTCGTTATCCACCACACTAACTGTGGCATGGAATTATTTAATAATGAAATCATGAGCGACTTATTAGGCAGCAGCTTAAAAACTGCGTCTATCGATGCTAGCGGTTGGCATGATAGCTGTGAAGGCCATGGTTCCGCAGAAGGTAAATATATCAACTGGCTGACTATTAAAGATCAACAAGAAAGTGTATTAGAAGATGTGTTACGTATTAAAAATCATGCCTTAGTGCCTTCTGACATTCCTGTATATGGTTATATCTACGAATGTACTACTGGCCGTTTGATCGAAGTACTTGCTGCGACTGAAGCAGGTAAAGCGAGTTAATAAAACGTAAGCCAGCAATCCTTACCTTACTAGCCTTATATCGCTAACGATAGCGTTTGAAAGTATCTTTTAGTGGCTGACGCCACTAAAAGATACTGGGTTAGTTATACTGTTCCCTGTATTGCATAGACCGCTAAACACAACACTAACAAAACCCTCATCTTAACCACAGACAATTAACGAGTTAAGCTGCAATATCCCCTTATTTTTAGCACAGAATGATTAAAATAAACCTTAGTATTAATCTTCAACAACCCAATGTTGGTTGATAGTTGACTATCATCAGTCACAAAAAATATAAAGTAAACCTACTCTATTAAAAAACCATAGCTTTCTTCTATAGATCAAGTCTATATCACAGCCGATAGTATGTAATTTACTGTGGATAGGCCTTGTATTATTGTCGATATCCACTACTTTACTGCGGATTAAATATAGCTTGCTGTAGGTAAAATCTAGTCTGCTACAGGTAGAGACTATTATGCTAAGGATTAGGTCATAACGACTAGCGAAGACGACTGAGACCACCTTGATAGAGGTAATCTATAGTCACTGAAAATCTGCTCCAGAGCATCTTAGCTGTTAATTGCGATAGAGTGTAGACGCTACATTCCAATGCAGGTATGATAAACCATAGTTTAGTGTCTATCCACTACAGCCAAGCATCTATCTACTACCCAGTAAAGCTCAACCCTTACAGATATCATAGGCTCTGAGGGCTTTATAAGCTGGACTTATTGCGAGCAAGACCGATATAACCCTGCATTATCAGATGCAAACAGCTTTCCTATATTTTACGGCTAACCATCATTTAAAATCTTTTAAGCTCATATCATGAGCAAGGCAGCTATTTTATGAAAACACAAAAAGCACGAATCAGTTTTGTTAGAGTTATAGACCATGAACTCGCCATTGTTGGCCAAAACATTGTTAACAAAATGACTATTAATGCTAACTTTATTGATCCGAAGCCAACGTTATTATCAGTTCAAGAACTTATAATCACTTACTCCGACGCCTTGCTAAAAGCCAAAGATGGCAGCAAACTAGATACTGCCTATAAAAATGCCTGTCGCTTAAATTTAGAAAACGCTCTTTCTATCCTAGGCTCATATGTCAATTTAACGGCGGAAGCTGATGTGGTTAAGCTAGAAAGCTCAGGTTTTCCTTTATCAAAAATCCCTGAACCTATTGGAATATTGAAGGCACCGACTATAACCGTTACTTATGGCAATAATCCCGGTGAAATTCATATTGAATGCAGCGTTATCCAAAATGCTTCAGGCTACATAATACTGTACAGCCCATTACCAGCGCCTGCCGACAATAACGAATGGTATAGCAAGCAATGGTCAAGCTCAAAAGGTACGCTGACGCAGCTAAAAAGCGAGATCAAACATGTGTTTAAAGCTGCTGCTATGAGTACTGAGTCGAATAAAACAGGTATCTACAACTTTTCTGATCCCGTTGAAAAGATGGTGCCCTAATCAATGCACGGTTAAGCTAAGCTCCAGCCAGGCAGACTTATTTTTCTGCCTGTTTGGAGCTAGCTATAGCTGATTAAAAACGATTAAGACACAGATAATAATTATTAATAAGGAAGATATTCTGCGCTAAAGTGCATAGCATCCCCTAAATTAATATTATTCACTTAACAAACCCTCAACCCGCTGAAAGCCTCTAGGTAATGCTAAACCACGTTTAGCTCTATCACCTTGATAATGCTCTATATCCACACCTTTCAAGGTTAAAAAGCGCTTACCTGAAACGACTTTTAACGAGCCTTGTTTTGGAATGACTAGGGCTGCGACCACATAATCCTTAGCACTACTTAGATCTGCTGTCGGTATCTGTATAAGTTTATTCCCCTTGCCTTTGGCTAAGGCTGGTAAATCAGCGACGGGGAATATCAATAATCGGCCTTGTAAAGTCACTACCGCTAATAAATCAGAATCATTAGTAATGGCTGCTGGCTTAAGCACTTGAGCACCGGCTGATAAGTTAAGCAGGGTCTTACCGGCTTTATTCTTGCTTAATAACTCTTTTAATTGGACTCTAAAACCATAACCATAATGACTGGCCACCACATACCAATCATCTGGATTGCCGGTTAATAAATGGGTAAATAAGGCGCCTGCAGGTGGATTCAGACGTCCGGTTAAAGGTTCGCCTTGAGTTCGCGCAGAAGGTAAATCATGCGCGGAGGTACTATAAGCGCGGCCAGTGGAATCTAATAAATAAATAGTCTGGGTAGAGCGACCTTTAACCGCATCTAAAAAGCTATCACCAGAGCGATAATTAAGGCTTTCTACATCAATATCATGACCTTTAGCCGCGCGTATCCAGCCTTTTTCTGACAAGATGATCGTCAGTGGCTCATTACTAATTAAAGCGGTGGTATCTAAGGCTAAAGCCGCTACTCGGGAGACGATAGGTGAGCGTCTATCATCACCATATTGCTCGGCATCAAGTTCAATTTCTTTGCGGATCAAGCGATTTAATAACAAGCGTGAACCTAAAGTTTTTTCAAGGCCCGCTCGTTCTTTTTCTAAGGCGTCTTGTTCACCTCGGATTTTCATTTCTTCTAGCTTAGCCAGATGCCGTAGCTTTAAATCCAAGATGGATTCGGCTTGCAGATCAGTCAAACCAAAGCGCTGCATTAAAACTGGCTTGGGATGGTCTTCAGTTCGAATGATGGCTATCACTTCATCGATATTCAAATAAGCGATGAGTAAGCCATCAAGGATATGCAAGCGCGCTAAGACTTTATCTAAACGATACTGTAAACGTCGTCTGACGGTTTCTGTCCTAAAAGCTAACCATTCGACAAGAATATCTCTAAGGCCTTTGACCTTAGGTTTGCCATCCATGCCTATCATGTTCATATTAACGCGATAGCTTTTTTCTAAATCAGTCGTGGTAAATAAATGTGACATCACCGCATCAACATCAATCCGCTTAGATTTAGGTATGATTAATAAACGTGTAGGATTTTCATGATCGGATTCATCACGCAAATCTTCAATCATAGGCAGCTTTTTCGCCAGCATTTGTGCGGCGATTTGTTCCATTAATTTAGAACCCGACACCTGATGAGGTAATGCGGTAATCACGATATTGCCATCTTCAGCTTCATAGATGGCGCGCATTTTTATCGAGCCGCCACCTGTTAAATACATTTTCTGTATATCTTCAGCAGAAGTAATGATTTCTGCGTCCGTTGGGTAATCAGGGCCTTTGATAAAATCAAATAAGCTTTCTAAGGTACTATCTGGCTCATCCAGCAATTGTATGCACGCGCTAGCGACTTCACGCAAATTATGCGGAGGTATATCCGTGGCCATACCGACGGCAATACCCATCGTGCCATTAAGCAGAATATTAGGCAATCTGGCTGGCATTAAGATTGGTTCTTTTAAAGTGGCATCAAAATTATCTGCCCACTCAACTGTGCCCTGCCCTAATTCACTCAGTAAGGTATGTGCATAAGCGGTAAGTCGAGATTCAGTGTAGCGCATGGCTGCGAAAGACTTAGGATCATCAGGCGATCCCCAGTTACCTTGACCATCAACCAAAGGATAGCGATAAGAAAAGTTCTGCGCCATTAACACCATAGCTTCATAACAGGCAGAATCACCATGAGGATGATACTTACCCAAAACATCACCCACTGTGCGCGCTGATTTCTTATACTTTGCCAAAGCTGTTAGCCCTAGCTCAGACATGGCATAGACTATTCGTCGCTGCACCGGCTTTAAACCATCGGCAATATGTGGCAGAGCCCTATCGAGTATCACATACATGGAATAATCCAGATACGCTTTCTCAGCAAACTCCTTTAAAGGTAGTTGTTCGAAGTTTTCTTGCAGTCCCATTTAAAACTCACCTTTTAATAACATAACACTATGTGTTAGTTTTTGATTTAAACTCGCTTGGCGTAAGGTCTCGTTGTTCCGCCTATTGACAACGCTTTCTTTTAGCATCAGATTCAGTTACAAGCAGGTTACCTCTATAGTACAGGGATTGCAGAACAACGCTTAAATAAGCGCGCATAAAAAAGGCAGCTTAAGGGCTGCCTTTTTTAGTTTACCTCGACAAAGAAACCTTATAGCTTTTCTTTAATACGAGCTGCCTTACCTGTCAAGTCACGTAAGTAATACAATTTAGCTCTACGAACAGCGCCGCGACGCTTAACTGTAATCTCACTAATGATATGGCTATGAGTTTGAAAAACACGCTCAACACCTGTACCGTGAGAAATCTTTCTTACGGTGAAAGCAGAATTTAAACCACGATTACGTTTTGCAATCACGATACCTTCAAAAGCCTGAATACGTTCACGCTCGCCTTCTTTTACTTTAACTTGAACAACAACCGTGTCTCCTGGATTAAATTCAGGAATTTGTCTTAGTTGTTCTCTTTCCAACTCTTCAATAATATTGCTCATAACCACACCCTATTCAACTTCACTTTTAAATTGTTGCAGCAGATGTTCCTGCTCTGCACTTAAATTCTTTTTTTGTAATAAATCTGGCCGTCTTTGCCAGGTTCTACCAACCATCTGTTTCATGCGCCATCGGTCTATATCTGCATGATTACCACCCAGTAAAACCTCTGGTACTGCATGATCTTCAAGCTGTTCTGGCCGAGTAAAATGCGGACAATCCAACAAGCCATCAGCATGAGAGTCTTGCTGAGCCGAAGCCTCATCACCTAGTACGCCAGGCAATAACCGCGTGACGGCATCAATAACTATCAAGGCAGCCAATTCGCCGCCACTAATAACATAGTCACCAATAGACCATTCTTCATCGCAATCTAGGTCGACAAAACGTTCATCAACACCTTCATAGCGACCGGCTACTAAAATTAGCTGAGAGATATCACAGGCTTCAGCTAACATTGCTTGAGTGATCAGCCTACCTTGCGGACTTAAATAAACCACTTTTGCCTTGCCATTACCCGCTTGCTTTGCACTTAGAACAGCATCATGCAAGGGCTGATATTTCATGACCATTCCAGGTCCACCACCGTAAGGCCTATCATCAACCGTTCGGTGTCTGTCTTGTGTATAGTCTCGTGGATTCCATACCGACAAACTAACTATATTTCGCTCTATCGCTCGACCGGTTACACCATAACTTGCCGCGGCGCTTACCATGTCTGGAAATAAAGTAACAACATCAAAACGCATAATAAGTCTTAAAAATCAGGATCCCAATCGACAATCATACGACCGGCCTCAAGATCTATAGTTTTTATCGTCTGTCCTTGTAAGAACGGAATGACTCGCTCCCGCTCACCTTTGACGATAACGACATCATTAGCGCCAGTTTCTAGTAAACCATCAACGATACCTAGTGGCACACCTAAATCAGTTTCAACCTGTAAACCAATTAAGTCAGACCAGTAATATTCGTCTTGTGCTGATTTTGGCAATTGCTCAGGGGTTATGAAAATATCCCAACCCATAAGACTAGCTGCCAAATCTCTGTCATTAACACCGTCTAGCTGTGCAACAACTGCTTTACCTTGTAGCTTGCCATCAATGACTTTAACGTGTTTGCTTTCACCGTCTTTCATTAACAACCAAGGAGAATACGTTAAGATATTCTCTCTAAAATCGGTAAAAGAAAACACTTTAACCCAGCCTTTAACACCAAAAACGCCAGAAATTTTTCCAACGTTGACTAGCGCTTGCTTAGTCAACAGCTTACGCAGCAGCCTTAAGAGCGTCTTTAATCAATTTAGCAACGCGTTCAGAAGGTTGGGCGCCGTTGGCTTTCCAATAATCAACGCGTGCACAGTCCAAACGCAGAGTTTCTTCATTACCACGAGCAAGTGGATTGAAAAATCCAACTCGTTCAATATAACGACCATCACGGCCGCTTCTGCTATCTGTTACAACAACGTGATAGAAAGGGCGATTCTTTGCGCCGCCTCTTGAAAGACGAATAGTTACCATCTAAGTTCCTTAAAAACATTGGGTCATTATTAATCGGCCTATTCTACGCGATTTTTTCTTTAAGTGAAGTACAAAATAGAAAAAATCAAAAACAGCGTCGAGTTATAACGAAGTTATCAGTAAAAGTATAAAAATTAACGCCTCATACCACGAACATTATTTTTTATACCACGTACCATATTGGCAACATTGCCAGCTTTAAATTTTTTCATCATTTTTTGCATCATTAAAAATTGCTTTAACATGCGATTAACATCATGCAACTCTTGACCGCAACCAGCAGCAATGCGCTTTTTACGATTTCCTTTAATCAAATCAGGATAACGTCGCTCTTGCATAGTCATTGAACTTATCACAGCAATTTGCCTAGCAAGCATTTTATCGTTAATTTTTTCTTTCATTTCAGAAGGTACGGCATTCATACCAGGCAATTTTTCTAGCATAGAGCCAACTCCGCCCATGCGTTGCATTTCTTGCAATTGCTCACGAAAGTCTTCCAGATTAAAGCCTTGGCCCTTCTGGATTTTCTTAACTAGCTTTTCTGCTTTTTCCTTATCAACCTTTTGCTCAATCTCTTCGATAAGACTTAGCATATCGCCCATACCTAAAATACGGGAAGCAATACGATCAGGATAAAAAGGCTCTAAGGCATCGGTCTTTTCACCAACACCTATAAACTTAATAGGTTTGCCGGTTACATGACGTATAGACAGCGCCGCACCACCTCGTGCATCACCATCGGCTTTCGTTAAAATAACACCCGTTAACGGCAAGGCATCATTAAACGCTTTTGCAGTAATCGCGGCATCTTGGCCAGTCATACTATCAACAACAAATAAAGTTTCGATAGGATTAATAGCCGCATGCAGGGCTTTAATTTCCCCCATCATTTCATCATCAATATGCAAACGACCTGCTGTATCGATAATAATAACGTCTAAAAACTTTCTCTTAGCAGCATCAATAGCATTTAGAGCGATATCTACCGGTTTCTGAGTTATATCACTTTCGAAAAAGTCCAATGACACTTCTTGGGCTAACATTTGCAACTGTTTGATGGCCGCAGGTCGATAAACGTCAGTACTGACCACACCTACTTTTTTCTTTTGATTCTCTTGCAGCCAACGACCTAACTTAGCCACAGACGTGGTTTTACCCGCACCCTGTAAGCCGGCCATTAAAATAATAGCGGGGGGTACAGCTTTTAGATTTAGCGATTCATTAGCCTCGCCCATAACCTTAACTAATTCAGACTGAACCAGTTTAATCATAGACTGACCAGGTGACAGACTAGTTTGTACGTCTTGACCTAAAGCACCTGTTTTGACACGCTCAATAAAGTCCGTAACAACTGGCAAGGACACGTCAGCTTCAAGTAAAGCCGTCCGCACTTCGTGCAGCGTTTCCTTGATGTTATCTTCAGTCAGACGCCCCTGACCCTTGAGTTTTTTAAGTGTAAGACTTAATCGATCGGTTAAATTATCAAACATATCCAGGTCTTTATTATAAATATTAGTAAACTGCCCGCTAGTGCAAATGCACTAGGACTATTGAGCTCGGTATATTACCATATTCATTAAAATCTTTGCACACCTTAGCAATCACATTGCTCTATTAAGACTGCGAATAGATAAAGTTTATCAACATGCTATTATCCTACTAAAAAATGGACATCAGTCCCATGCTCAGCAGGATTAAACGCTCAATAGCATTCAGATTTTTTTGTTTAACTTAACTTTCTTGCCCACATTAATTATATAAGCCCATGATCACGACCGCACTCGCCACTCTGTCTATCAGTTCTTATCTAGCAAGCACTGTGTTAATTATTCGGCATATCAATCAAAGTCAAATGCCACGTCTTCCATTTTATTTGGCATGGGCAGCCGTCATCAGTCATCTTTTTTATACCGGCATTATTTTTTTACAGAACAACGGTTTTAGCTTTAGTTTTTTTAGCACCAGTTCTTTAATAGCCATGATAGTCGCACTATTGTTATTAATCGCCGCCATCAATAAACCTATTGAAAAATTAGGTATCGCGTTATTTCCTATTGCCGCTCTAATGCTAGGTCTAGCTGTCAATTTCGCAGATGAAACACCCACTCTCGCCCAACACAACTGGGCTATGAGCACACACATCTTAACGTCTATTATTGCTTTTAGTTTATTAAACATTGCCGCATTACAAGCCATTTTATTGGCTATTCAAGAACAGCAATTAAAGAGCCATCCACCTAAGCGCTTTATCTTATCATTGCCGCCACTGCAAACCATGGAGACCTTATTATTTCAAATGCTAGCCACTGGTTTAATATTTCTCACCATTTCACTGATCAGTGGCTTTTTATTTATAGAGAATTTATTTGCCCAGCATCTAGCTCATAAAACCGTTTTATCGATACTCGCATGGATTATATTTTCAGGTCTACTAATGGGACGCAGTCGCTACGGATGGCGAGGACAAACCGCCATACAATGGACGCTGATCGGCTTTGTATTGTTATTACTGGCGTACTTTGGCAGTAAACTAGTATTAGAACTTATTTTACATAAACAACTGATCGGTTAAAGTTATCAACTTTAAGCTCTGCGACTTCCTCTAAACAGCGCCCAGTAACCAATAACAATTTAAAACTGAGCACTAAGTCCCAGCATCTACTTTCATTATCTGCCTTAACGTAACTGCAATATCCTGCCCCAGCTTTGTTAAGCAGGCGCTTTGAGCACTCACCATGACGTCATAATCAGTCGTCGATGCCGGAACTTGATAGTCAAATCGTCGACTTATATCAAGCTGATCTTTACGCTTGATTAACCATTGCGCCGTCAATCGGCTTCTTCCTAGTGCATCAATATTAAACTCGATAATATCAATACTTACTTGGTAATCGACAATTTGGCGCTGAGCCCATGGATAACGCACTATTCGATTCGAACCTAAATGACTAGGCAAGAATTTAGTCAAGGCTAATGAAATGTTTTGATCCAAGCGCTCCGCCCAACGATGCTCTTCAGACAGCTGATACTGATTATCACTAATGGCCACAACCATCTGCGGCCTATTCAAGTAATCAGGAATACGTATAGGCCCTAACCCTATTACTGCTTGATTGGTAGACTCATCGACCTGAACTGCATCACTCATTGCACCGCCTGCATTGAGCCTATAAAACTGCACTGATTTATTGCCACGCATACAAGCACTTAAAAAAAACACCAACATTAGACCAGCCAATAGTGAGGATATTATTTTGTAGTTCATCTTGCAGTTGAATCTTGAGCTCATAAACTAACTTACTCCTTTCCATAAATAATTGAATCTGGATGACGCTCAAGATAATCTGTTAGCGTTTTTGTAGAATTTGCTGCATCTCGCAAAGACTCTAAGGACTGCCATAACGGCGCATCTGAGGCAGTCAAAGTCTCTACTGAACCCAATGCTTGCTTAGATTCCTTTAACACATCGGTAGCCGCATTAAGCGTCTTTTCAGTGGACAGCAATACTGGTCGCATTTGATACGTAAACTCTTGCACCATTGTCCGCGTATCAACAACCGTGCCATTCATATTGATCAGTAATGGAGAAAGATTCTGATTCAAGCTGGCCACCAGCTTTTCAGTTTCATTTAACGTTTTAGCCAATGCCACTCTATTCTTTTTTAGCTCGTCAGAAGTCGCTATTTCGCGCATTTCTTTTAAGGTTGCCGCAAGGTCTTTAACGATATCTTCAATAGGTAACTGACGAAATTTCATTATCAGCTCATCAGCAGTGTTTTTAATTTGATCAGCCGTGGTCGGAACGGCTGGCAATTCGGGGAGGTCTTTGTAATTAAGCCCCGTCAAATGAAGCGGCTCATTACGGTAAAAATTAAATTCCACATACAAAAGCCCCGTCAATAAGCTTTGTGATTGCAGCTGAGCTTTAATACCGGCATCAATCAATTGTTTAGTATTTTGCTGACGCTGCTCCAACGAATTAGCCATTTTAAAAGGATGACCACCAGAATCCAAGACCATTTCCGAATCAATCTCTATCACTACAGGTTTAGTAATGCGCGTAGCATTTTTATCCAGCTCAATGGAAATTTCTTTAACCGTGCCTATCTGTACACCTTGTAATTTAACAGGCGCACCTATATTCAGCCCGTTTAAAGCGGAATCAAAATAAATTACATACTGAGATTTATTCTTTAATAATTGCCCTCCACCAAAAACCAAGATAGCACTGACTATCAAAGCCAAAGATCCTACTAGAAAAGCACCGATGGTGTAGGGATTAACAGGTTTACTCATAAAATCTCATGCCCCTGGCGTTTTATTGCAGAAATGTTCGAGCTTTCTGAAGCTCCTCGAGTAAGAAAGCGTAATACTTTCGGATCACGTGATTCTGCCAGCAGTTGTTTTGGAGGGCCGCTAGCGATCATAGTTTTAGTTTCCATATCGAGAAACACCGAATAAGTACCTATAGCAAAAATACTCGCTAACTCATGAGTCACAATAACGATCGTCGCACCTAAATGATCACGCAGACTACGAATTAAATCATCTAGCAATTTAGCACTAACAGGATCGAGTCCGGCCGAGGGCTCATCAAAAAACAAAATCTTAGGATCTAAAGCCATAGCACGTGCCAATCCTGCTCGTTTTTGCATACCACCACTGAGCTCAGCAGGATAATAATCTTCAAAGCCGGCCAATCCCACTAATGCTAATTTATAAGAGACTAGTTGACGTATACGCTGCGCACCTAGTCGGGTATGCTCAGTTAAGGGCAAGGCTACATTCTCAGCTAAAGTCATAGAGCTTAACAAAGCACCACTTTGAAACAACACACCAGTCTGTCTCAATAAACGTTGCCGAGTTTTATAATCAGCCTGCCAAAGACTTTCTTCACCATAAAACACATCACCACTCATCGGCCTATGCAAACCAATAAGATGCATTAATAAAGTACTTTTACCACACCCGCTAGCGCCCATAATGACAAAAATATCACCGCGATTAATCGTAAAATCTAAATCACGTTGAATAATGAAATTACCATAAGCCATGGTCATATTCTTAATACTTAGACACGGACTGCTCATTAATTAAATTCCCAAGCGATTACAGATTATAGTCATCAAAGAATCCGCGATAACAATAAAAACGATTCCCGTCACTACAGCAGAAGTAGTCGCGTCGCCAACCTCTGAAGCACTACGTCCACATTGCATGCCGCGCATACAACCAGATAAGGCTATCAATACACCAAAAACAGCGCATTTAAAAACACCTACTGAAAGATCGAGCATATGAATCGCATTAATAGTACGATTTATATATTCCACAAAGGAAACTTCGAAAAAACTCACCGTAACAAGAGCGCCACCGATGATACCCATCAAATCAGCATACAAACAAAGTAAAGGCATCACGAAAATAAGCGCAAGAACACGAGGCAAGACCAAAAACTCCATAGGATTAAAGCCCATTGTTTCTAAGGCATCAATCTCATTATTAACTTGCATAGTACCTAATTGAGCTGCATAAGCAGCCCCAGTACGACCAGACATGATAACCGCCGTCATTAAGCCCCCCATTTCTCGCGACATACCTAAACCAACAAGATCTGCGATATAAAGCTGCGCACCAAATAACGATAACTGTACCGAACCTACAAAAGCCAATATTAAGCCTACCAGTAGACTAATTAAAGTAATAATAGGCAGTGCAGAAGGGCCACAATCTTGAATATTTCTCCATAAGTCTACCCAACGAAAATGTGCCTTTCCTCTAAAAAAAGCAGACACACTCAACGTCAAATTACCGATAAAAACGATCAAAGCATTAACATCACTCTGTAAACGCAAGCCGCTATTGCCAACGACTTCTAGCCACGGAACATCAATCGATTGCCGCCTAACACCTGCCCGCTCTGGCACTGCAGAAACTAAACTTAATAAGCCCTGTATCCCACTGGGTAAAGTTTTTGTATCAACAGAAATGCCTTTTTCTTCGCTATAAGTAATTAACTTTATCAACTCAGTCATCAGCAAACTATCCCAGCGCCCTAATGATTCGGTAGAAAAAACGAGTTGCTTAAACTGCGTACCATCACCAAATTGAGCCAAAACAAGATCAAGATCAGGAATCTGACTATCTAAAAGCCAGTCTCCTACAATGACTACCTCTAATAGATGAGCTTTACAATTTAGAGTAATATTACTAGGTCTATTATCTACAGCCATAATTGTCAGATTTATGCGAGAAAATCACGTATTGAATGAGAAAGTATCATATATGGATGCAATCTAACATAAAGACATCGCAACTAGAATAAAATAACAAAACAACGTATTCTGCTGACTATAAAAACACCGACTTTTCACAATGGCTATGATGCAAGCGTTAAATAACCTATTAACAACACCTTATCTACTTATTAGTTTGGCAGCACTTGTGGGTCTATTAGTAGGAAGCTTCCTTAATGTAGTTATTTATCGCCTACCAATCATGATGCAGCGAAACTGGCGTAAAGAATGCTCAGACTATCTACAAATTGAACTTGATGAAACAGGACTTTCTGAACCATTCAATCTGGCCGTTCCTTTATCCCACTGTCCACATTGCAATACAGAGATCAAACCCTATCAAAATATCCCTGTTATCAGTTTTATTTTTTTAAAAGGCCGTTGTGCGAACTGCAATAAAGCCATTGCATTTCGCTATCCGTTAATTGAAGCCTTAACAGCCATCAGCTCTGCATTCGTCGCCTATCATTTTGGTGATACGCCGCAAACCTTATTTGCATTAGCGCTTACTTGGTCACTGATTACACTTTGCTTCATAGACCTAGATCATCAATTACTACCCGACAGCATCACACTACCGTTACTTTGGCTGGGTTTGTTTTTAAGCTTATTCGGAGTTTATACAGATACTCAAAGCAGCATCATCGGTGCAATAGGTGGCTACGGAATACTTTGGACTGTATACCAACTATTTAAATTAGCCACCGGAAAGGAAGGTATGGGCTATGGTGACTTTAAATTATTAGCGGTATTTGGTGCTTGGTTAGGTTGGAAATATCTAGGCGTTATTATTTTATTATCATCATTGGTAGGCGCAATTATTGGCATCAGCTTAATTGTTTTTGCTAAACACCATCACAACAAGCCTATTCCTTTTGGCCCCTATTTAGCTAGCGCAGGCTGGATAGCTTTATTATGGGGCAATAAACTTAATCAATTTTATTTAACCTACGCTGGCTTGTAATATATGTTAAAGATTGGCCTTACTGGCGGTATAGGTTGCGGAAAAACCACGGTATCCAAGCTATTCGAACAATTTAATATACCCGTTATTGATGCTGACACCATAGCACACCAATTGGTCGAAGTCGGGCAACCCGCACTCAAAGAAATAGTGTTAGCATTTGGCTCAGATATACTAAATGTAGATGGGTCATTAAATAGAAAAAAGCTTGGCCAACTCATTTTTTCAGACCGCCAACAAAAACAAAAATTAGAAGCCACATTGCACCCTCTGATTTATCAAGCCATACAATCGGCACTTATCCACCTAGACTCAGCTTATTGCATTATTAGTATTCCACTATTATTTGAAACTAACATGATTGATTTAGTCGATAGAATATTAGTCATTGATTGCCCCGCAGAAAGCCAAATCGAACGCGTACAAAAAAGAGATGGTATGCCATTAGCACAAATACAAGCTATTATTAACAACCAAGTCTCGCGAACTTACCGAATAACACACGCTCATGACCTCATCGACACATCAAAAGCCAACGACAAACTTGCAGAAACAGTTAAAAAACTGCACAATTCATACCTTTCGTTAAGCACCCGCCAGGATAAAATTGTTCGTGAACAACACTATTACTTATGAATTTCCACTCAACGAACGCATCCGTGTTTTCATAAGACTTGAGCAACTATTTAAACAATTTTTCCTGTTATCAGTAGGAGAAAGTGTTGCTGAAAAGCGCGCAGCAATTACTGTCATACTTGACTTAATGACGCTTTTTAAACGTAACGACCTAAAATCAGAACTTATAAAAGAGCTAGACCGACAAGCCAGCAACCTTAATAAAATAGCCAACAACAAAGGTGTTGATAGAGATCGACTACAGGAAATTCTAGCTCAACTGGCTAAAATTAATGAAAAGCTCTATGCCATAACTGGAAAAATTGGTGGCCATATCTTAGAAAGTCACTTATTTCAAAGTATCGCTCAACGCAGTTCTATTCCTGGAGGCACCTATTCTTTTGATTTACCCGAATATCATTATTGGTTAGAGCAAGAGGAATCTATACGCATAAAAGATCTACATCGCTGGAGTAGTTCTTTTACTGATATCTATGCTGCCATTGAATTCATACTTGATTTCATACGCAATAGCCGCTCAGCCAGCAAAGAAATTGCCAACGCGGGTTTTTTTCAACTACCACTTGATCAAAATCAGGCTTTTCAGCTTATCAAAGTAAGCCTAGACAAATCATTACCTTATTTTGCTGAAATCAGTGGAGGAAAACATCGTTGTACTATTCGATTTATGGAACCCTCCAATGACGACAAGCGCCCCCTTCAGACTACAAATAACATCCCTTTCAAGTTAACTTGCTGCTTATTCTAATGTCACCAAACAACACACTGATTACCGTAAAATGTCCTACCTGTAAAAAATCTGTGCCTTGGTTAGCTGAGCAGATTTTTAAGCCTTTTTGTTGTGATCGTTGTAAATTAATAGACCTAGGCGAATGGGCGATGGAGGAAAAAAAAATACCAGGCGAATCATTAGATGAAATCGTGGATGAATTTGATGAGACTCAATACCATTAAAATCGCTTAGCTTAGATTGGATTGCAAAAAGATGCGCACCAACCTAGAACAGATTATTGTAGTAAAATATCTAGCTGCTTTGCTTGCTCTAAAGCATATAAATCATCAAAGCCGCCTACATGAAGATCGCCAATATAAATTTGAGGTACGGTTCGGCGCTTAGTCTTTCGCATCATCTCTTCTCTCATGCCAGCGTTAGCATCAACATTAATTTCAGTATAAGTTGCCTGTTTTTTATCAAGCAAGCGTTTAGCCATAACGCAATAAGGGCAACGATCAGCAGTATAAATCAGTATCTCAGGCATGTTTTATTGATGTTTGTTAATATAAAGACACAAGATTAAAGGCACAAGACAAAAGATACAAGGTTAAGATGCAACTAACCTGATGATTTTAGCCTTTAATTCTATAGCCTACTTCTTTAGAGAGTTTAAATAATGAGTAATTTACCAAGCCATTTAAAATATGCCGCATCTCACGAATGGATCTGTGTAGAAGACGACAATATCGTTCGTATCGGCATCACAGATTTTGCTCAGGAAGAGCTAGGTGATTTAGTGTATATAGAATTACCAGAACTAGGTCGACATGTTGAAGCACAAGAACAATGTGCAGTCGTTGAATCAGTTAAAACAGCCTCAGATTTGTATAGTCCCGTTTCTGGTGAAATAGTTGCTGTTAATGAAAGCTTGAATGATGAGCCCGAACAAATAAACGATAGCCCTTATGAATCTTGGATTTTTTGCGTCAGAGCTGATAATTTATCAGATCTTAACCTGTTATTAGACGCCGAAGCTTATCAACAACTTATTAATCAATAAGACCATGACATCGAACTTAAATATTAGAGGTGTAACATAAGCTTTTTTCTTAATCGATAATGAGCTAAATCATGGCAAATCCAAATGCAAAAGGCGTTAAACGCCTCATCAACGCGTGTTTCTTTTCTGTTGCCGGCTTTAAAGCAACGTGGACACATGAAGAGGCTTTCAGACAGGAAGTGATACTGTTTATAGCCACAACACCATTAGCCCTGTGGCTGGGGCAAACAACGATTGAAAAACTATTACTGATCGGCAGTATAGTATTAGTTATGATAGTTGAACTATTAAATTCAGCAGTGGAAGCGGTCGTTGACCGTGTCGGTTTTGAGCATCATGAACTATCGGGCAGAGCCAAAGACATTGGTTCCGCAGCGGTTATGATGTCGTTAGCTTGGGCAGCAGTGACCTGGGCATTAATTTTACTTTAAAGAGGACGTTCAATGAGTGCATTAATATGCGGATCTATGGCCTACGACACTATTATGGTGTTTCATGATAAATTTAAACACCATATCTTGCCGGAAAAAGTTCATATCTTAAATGTGTCTTTTTTAGTCCCCATATTACGCCGTGAATACGGCGGTTGCGCTGGTAATATTGCTTACAATTTAAACTTATTAGGTGAAGAAGCCTTAACCATGGCCGTGGTCGGCCATGATTTTGCGCCTTACAGCCAATGGATGAATCTTAACGGTTTATCAAGCGAATATATTCATATCTTGGACAATGAATATACTGGCCAAGCCTATATAACCACTGATGAAGACGGCAACCAGATTACTGCCTTTCATCCTGGCGCTATGAGCTACTCACATTTGAATGCCATCCCCACTGACAAAGACATTAGCATCGGCATAGTTTCACCTGATGGTAAAGAAGGCATGCAATTACATGCTGAACAATTTGTAGAATTAGATATTCCTTTTATCTTTGATCCAGGCCAAGGTATGCCCATGTTTAATGGTGCTGAATTATTAACCTTAATTGATCAAGCAACTTGGATAACTTTAAATGATTATGAATCTGAGCTCATGCAAGAACGCACAGGCTTAACCTTAGAGCAGATTGCAGAGCGCGTAGAAGCCTTAATTATTACCCTAGGCGCTAAAGGCTCTAAAATTTACAGTAAAGGTCAATGCATCACTATACCTGCTGCTAAGCCTAGTGCTCTATTAGATCCTACCGGCTGTGGCGATGCTTATCGTGCAGGCTTATTGTATGGTTTAATGAATGAATTAGATTGGGAAATCACTGGTCGAATCGCATCATTATTAGGTGCTATCAAAATAGAACATCACGGCACTCAAAACCATCAGCTTACTTTCAGTGAATTTAAACAACGTTTTCATGAAAACTTTGGCTATTCATTTTAAAAATCTAAACAACTCATGCTGACTAATACTCAACAACTGTTAGACCTTATGGCTAGGCTGCGGCGTCCAGAAGATGGTTGCGCCTGGGATATCAAACAAAACTTTAGCAGCCTGATTCCTTATTTGATCGAAGAAGCTTACGAAGTCGTCGATGCCATTGAACGTAATGACTTAGATGACTTACGAGCAGAGTTGGGGGATTTGCTATTACAAGTTGTTTTCCATGCTCAAATTGCCGACGAACAAGGTTTGTTTAACTTTGAACAAGTGTCCGCTGGTATCTGTGAAAAACTGGTACGACGCCATCCACATGTATTTTCAGATGCGGTTTTTAATACCGATGCTGAACGCCATCAAGCTTGGGAACAAGCCAAAGCCGACGAACGACAAGAGAAAAATAAAACAGCCGTAAAAGCCAGTGTACTCTCGGGTGTCGCCGGCAATCTTCCTGCGTTAATCGAATGCGAAAAGATACAAGATAGAGCCGCGCAACATGGATTTGATTGGCCTGATCTTCCTCCTGTTTTTGCCAAAGTGTTAGAAGAATTAGACGAAGTCAAAGAAGCCTGGGAATCGGGTGATCAAGCGCATATCCAAGAAGAAGTCGGCGATTTATTACTCATTGCCGTCAATTTAGCTCGCCATTTAAACGTCAACCCTGAAATTGCACTCAAAGAAAGCACTAAAAAGTTTTCCAAGCGCTTTCACTATATCGAGCAACAGGTAGAGGCGTCTGGACGACAACTACTAGACTGCGAACTCATGGAACTTGATGCTTTCTGGCATGAAGCCAAGATCATTTTAAAAACCCAGCCTGTATAAGCCGCAAAAGCGTGCTATTGTTGCAGTAATTTCATAGACAATAAGATTTAAGAGCACTTAAGACTCATGAGTAACGAATATAATGCGGCGGCGATAGAAGTTTTAAGTGGTTTAGAGCCCGTACGAAAACGCCCCGGCATGTACACCGACACCACCCGCCCTAACCATCTAGTCCAAGAAGTGGTGGATAATAGTGTCGATGAGGCCATGGCTGGCCACGCAAAATCTATCGAAGTAGTCTTGTATAAAGATGGCTCCGTATTAGTCAGCGATGATGGTCGTGGCATGCCCGTTGATATACATCCTGAACAAGGCATACCCGGCGTTGAAGTCATCTTGACGCAACTCCATGCTGGCGGTAAATTTTCTAATAAAAACTATCAGTTCTCCGGCGGTTTACACGGCGTTGGGGTATCGGTAGTTAATGCCTTATCGGCAAAATTAGAAATTGAAGTTAAGCGTAACGGCAAAGTTTATCGCATGGACTATGCCGATGGTGAAAAGCAAACTGAACTCACAGAAACTGGAACCGTCGGCCGTAACAATACCGGAACCTCGGTTAAATTTTGGCCTAATGAAAAATACTTCGATTCCAATAAAATCTCCGTTGGCAAACTAAAGCATGTATTACGTGCCAAGGCCGTTTTATGTCCCGGCTTAAAAATATCCTTAACCGTTGATCAAACCGAAGAAAGTTATGTTTGGTGTTATCAAGATGGACTTAAAGAATACTTACTAGATCGCATAGGTGACATTGAGTTCTTTCCAGAACAGCCCTTTATGGGCAATATGGCCGCCAATCATGAAGCCGTAGAATGGGGCATCGTGTGGGCCTTTGAAAATCCACCGGAAATTCTTAACGAAAGTTACGTTAACCTAGTACCTACCGCTCAAGGCGGAACTCATGTTAATGGCATGCGTGCAGGACTCACTGAAGCCATGCGTGAATTTTGTGACATCAGAAATATTCTGCCACGCGGTGTTAAAGTAGCACCTGAAGATGTCTGGGAGAACTGTCATTTTTTATTATCAGTGAAGCTAGAAGATCCGCAATTTTCTGGCCAAACTAAAGAACGACTCAGCTCTAGGGAATGCGTTGCTTTTGTGTCCGGCGTAGCCAAAGACACCTTTAGCCTGTGGTTGAATCAAAATCCCGCAGAAGGCGAAAAGATTGCCGACATCATTATTTCCAGTGCACAAAAAAGACTGCGTTCTAATAAGAAAATTATCCGTAAACGCCTGACCTCAGGACCGGCTTTGCCCGGAAAACTAGCCGATTGTTCAGCACAAGATATCGCCAGAACTGAATTATTCTTAGTAGAAGGAGATTCAGCAGGAGGTTCTGCTAAACAAGCCCGTGAACGCGACTTTCAAGCAATTATGCCGTTGCGCGGCAAGATTCTGAATACTTGGGAAGTAGAATCCAGCCAAGTCATGGCTTCACAAGAAGTTCACGATATTGCCGTCGCCTTAGGCATAGAACCCGGCTCTACCGACTTACAGCATTTGCGTTATGGTAAAGTTTGTATTTTGGCGGATGCTGATTCTGACGGCAATCACATTGCCACCTTGATTTGTGCGCTATTTTTTCAACACTTTAATGAATTAGTCAAACAAGGTCATGTCTTTGTTGCCATGCCACCTTTGTACCGGATTGATGTAGGCAAACGCGTTTTTTATGCGCTGGATGAATCTGAACGCCAAGGTGTTTTAGATAGAATTAAGGCCGAAAAATTAAAAGGTCAAATTAATGTACAGCGCTTTAAAGGCTTAGGTGAAATGAATCCCAGCCAATTACGCGAAACCACCATGAACCCCGACACGCGAAGACTGGTGCAATTAACTATCCAAGAAAATGACGATACGAATGCACAGCTAGATTTATTATTAGCCAAAAAACGCTCACCAGATCGCAAGCATTGGTTAGAAACTAAAGGCAATTTAGCTGATATTGCTTAACCATCTAGCCCCATGCGCAAGGCTATGTAAATCGCAGTTCGCTACTCCTCTTATTTTGGTTCTAAATGCTGGGATTCGTACCTCATCCCAGCCTACACTATACCTAGACTGGGATGTAGCGACAGCGGAATCCCAGCAAGCTGAGCATGGAGACGATAACTCATACTAATGTAACACCAATGACCTTATGTAAAGCTTTGCTAGCTCAGCTATTAGGCTTACTAATAGCTTTCGCTTTAAACCCTTTTTTGCCGCCGCACTATTCAAGCTGGATAACACTGCTAATATTACAAAGTAGCGGCGCCATGCTTAGCTCTACGCTATTACGCCAACCACGCTGGTGGCTAGTTATTCATTTTCTGTTTTTACCCAGTGCAGCGGCTCTGCTTAGCTTACAACTCGCTGCATACTGGTATCTTTTAATACTCATCATATTAATCCTAGTATTTTGGGGTACCGTTAAAGGTGACGTACCCTTATTTTTGTCATCAACCGCTGTCGTAGAGGCCATCAGCAAACTCATTACCCAAGAATCAGCCCAGTATTTTGCAGAACTAGGAGCCGGCATAGGCACGGTCACTGCCCCTCTAGCAAAACAGCACCCCCAATTAATTATCAACGCTTGGGAACGAGCCCCCATACCTTGGGCCATTAACGTCTGTCGTAGCCGTCATTATGCAAATAGTCACTGCTATCGCAGCAATCTATGGAACTGCGACTTTAGTCAATACGATGTAATTTTTGCTTTCCTTTCTCCGACCATCATGCCTGAACTCGGCGCCAAACTACAAACAGCCATGAAACCTGGAAGTCTATTGATATCCTCATCTTTTGCTATACCTGATTGGCAACCTGAGACCATTAAGCAGCTTAATGATATGGCTAAAACCCAGCTATATTGTTACCGCATAGCTGATACTAATGAATAATGAGCTATCAACACACAAATAATTAGCTTAGATACTGAAACGGCTGGATGCCTCAATAGCTTTCGAAACGTTAAGTTCGGGGTTGTAAACCGCGCCCCGCCAGGGGTAAGTTAGGGCCTTCAAAATATCAATATCCTTTGGAGTAACGATACCCGAGACCTTTAAAAGCTTAATCTCCTTTGAAGTAACGATACCCACGACCTTTAAAAGCTTCATCTGAGTTGGTGTAATGACACCCGAGACCTTTAAAAGCCTAATCCCCTTTGAAGTAACGATACCCAAGACCTTTAAAAGCTTAATCTCCTCCGTGTATCCGCTAATAAAATATTTTTAATCGTTATTAAAATAAACATCACACCAAAGCGTGACGGGGTTTATAACCCCATCACATACATTTCGAAGTTATCGAAGCATCTAAACATTTCAGTTGGAAGGTGCAAACCCCGACCGGCATTTGTGAACTTATTTAGAACAACTGATTTTGTCAATAACTTAGACCTAGAGTAGATAAGCCTCAAAAACTAAGGCTTGCCACTATCATTCGTTAATCTTGGCAGGTTAGATTTATCTACTTCAATAGCTAATGGTTGATCTTTCGCTACAGTTGGTTGTTTATTAGTGTCGTTACTATCGGCTTTCGCACTTGTCTTTACCGATTGATTTTGTATTAAATATTTTCTTTGCTCCCTATATAAACCAATGAATGAAAGTAGGGGAATATATAAAAGTATCATGATCGCTATTGCTATAAAACTAACATGAATAATAGACGATAACCAATAAGCCAATCCTGCACTACACATCAGCATCAAAGGACTAGGAAGTTTTACATATTTCAAACGATCTACCTCAAATAAAAATCAAACACATGGCTAAGTTGGCCATATTAAACAATTTAATGTTCGGTTAAAAGTAGACTTTATGATACGTCCGATAATTTTAGTTATAAAAACGACTGACACTATTTTTTAATTGAGACAACACTAACGATTATATTTTTGGTGCGAGTGGACAGCGAACCCTTAAATCTGGCATGATGCGGCCTCAAGATACCTCGTATTCCACAAGGTTGAGACTAGCTAGATTAGGTAATAATGATGACTATGCTTCCACCCTGCCCTGTCTGTGGCTCTGAATTCACCTACGAAGACGGTGAAAACTTTATCTGCCCTGAATGCGCACATGAATGGCCTAAAGTAGACGCAAGCGACGACAGTTCTGATAGCCGTATCATTAAAGATGCCAATGGTAATCTATTACAAGATGGTGATAACGTAACGGTCATTAAAGACCTTAAAGTAAAAGGCTCTTCATTGGTGATTAAAGTTGGCACTAAAGTCAAAATCATACGCTTGATTGACGGTGATCATGATATCGATTGTAAAGTTGATGGCATTGGTGCCATGAAGCTTAAATCTGAATTTGTTAAGAAAGTTTAATCAGTATAAAAAAGGGTTTGGATTATGATTATTAAAGAAGGGCGGCATTCTTTAATGTTCTAAATGCTGGGATTCGTACCTCATCCCAGCCTACTTATTTTGTAAGCTGAATGAAGTTCCTATTTGTAGGCTCACTGCCATTAAGTTAAGCGGAAAAGTAGATAATAGGCGAAAATACTTAAATTAAATTGCCAGTATGAATAAAAAACACAGGTAGTAAAAATGAGTCGTAAATTGATTAGCGATAATGATTTTAAAAACCGAAACCGGAAGACAGAAAAAATGTTTACTCGCCTTCGTAGCTTGCCATTTGAGGTCGTTTT
>Ga0214167_1000343_pt1 | contig 25497 bp, 26 predicted proteins | sample TroBogypolimnion_45_FD_153006 | JGI IMG/M metagenome (GOLD analysis project Ga0214167, IMG submission 153006) | Freshwater microbial communities from Trout Bog Lake, WI - Practice 18AUG2009 hypolimnion v3 | ecosystem: Environmental > Aquatic > Freshwater > Lake > Hypolimnion/Profundal zone ... | reverse complement strand
ATGCAGTGGGGGACGGATACAGAACCCCTCGCCAGGGCGGCGTATGAAGCCAAAATGGACGTTTTAGTGGACGAGACAGGGTTTGTTATCCATCCATCTATTACCGAGGCTGGCGCGTCTCCTGATGGGCTTGTAGGGCTATTTGGGCTTATAGAAATAAAGTGCCCCAACACATCGACTCACATTGAGACACTACTGTCCGACAAAGTGCCATCCAAATACATCACCCAAATGATGTGGCAAATGGCATGTACTAATCGGCAGTGGTGTGATTTTGTGAGTTACGACCCTAGAATGCCAGATGGTCTAAAACTTTTTATTAAGCGGGTCGAATACCACGACTCAATTATTAAAGGATTAGAGACCGAAGTAAAAGAGTTCCTTAGTGAACTAGATGCAAAAATTGTGAAACTAAACGAAAGACGTTATGGCTAAAGTACTAAAAGAAGTGTCCGTTATTACGGGAAAATACACCAATGCCCAAGGGCAAGAAAAGAACCGATACACCCGAATAGGGTCAGTGATTGACACAAAAAACGGGGAAATGCTCAAGATCGACAACATGCCAGTGATGGAAGGTGGTTGGTCTGGATGGGCATACCTGAACGAACCACGGGAAAAAGACACTCCCAAGGATGACGACATTAGCTTTTGATTAAAACAGGTCAAAATTAACAGACGCAGCGAGTACCCCTACCTAAAGGACAAATTATGAAATTCGCAGATATATTAGGTTTTTTTCCAAGGGCAAGGTCAGCAGACCCTATCACCTCGTTTGAGGCTGCTAAATCAATTAAAGTTGAAGACCATGTTGTCATCATCTATGAGTGCCTAAAAAGATATGGGCCTCTAGGAAAGGATGGCATTTCAAACAACACAAACCTAGACCCCAATCAGGTCGCCAGACGGTTATCTGAGATGGAAAAGCTAGGATTTATTACCCTGACAGGCAATAAAGTGAAATCAAACACGGGAAGAAATGAACGTGAATGGCAAATCTGTGTAAAATAGGATTGGGCATTTCGCCTAGATCAAGGAAAAATCATGGGTTACTACGGCAAAGAAAAGACACCAAAGGGTGTAGCCGCTTCGGATCGCACTGGCGAGAAGATGGGTAGTGAGAAGGGTGTCAACAGCACCAAATTCATGCCTGGCGCTTCTGGCGAGAAAGTTCCAAAGGGCGCAACGGCATCTGACACTTCAGGAGAGCGTAAAGCTAAACTGGTTGGGGGTGTTGGAATGGGTAAAGCTGATGGCATGGGCGATCGCGTAGATGGCCACATGGGCAAGAATGATGGTCTTCTTGGTGAATTTAAAGGCGGCAGCCGTGAGCATGTAGCTTACGAGCACAAGCGCACCGAGTACAAGTAAAGCGAAACACCGCAGTCGGGCATGACTGCGGGTTTCTAACCAACTCAAAAGGAGCTTGAATTGGCTAGTGAGAATTGTAATACCTGTAAACACTTCCAAAATCACGGGACAATGGGTGTTTGCAGGCGTTACCCAACATATCAAAACCGCCACCACACAGAAATATGTGGTGAGTTTTCTGCTTTACCAATAGAAATCCCGACAGAGCCTCCTAAAAAGCGTGGGAGGCCAAAGAAATGAAACTGACACCCTTGCGAGACAAGATCATTGTCAAGCCTGAAAAACGAATCCAAAGCGCTTTATACGTCCAAACCGCAGAAGCGGACTCAATCGGTTATGTAGTAGCTGTTGGCCCAGATGCGGTCAAGGAAGGCTTAAACATAGGCGACAAGGTTTACTTTGGAACACTGGCCAAAAACTACGGGGATGAATACCTGAAGTTCGAGGAAATCAACATCAACAACGAACGCCATCTGAAAATGTCATGGATGGATATTTGCTTTGTGGAAGAATCATGACCGAACAACAAATTAAAGACCGCATCACCGAACTGACCAACCAAGCGAAACAAATGGAAGTCAATTTGGTGGCTATTCAAGGTGCAATTCAAGACTGCCAATGGTGGTTAACCCAACTGGATAGCAAAGATGCTCAAGAAGTCAACAAGCCCCAAAGCGTTTAAAGAGAACATCAAAACGGAAGTAAAGGCGGGGAAACCTGTCAAACAGGCCGTGGCGATCAGTTACGCTGTAAAACGTGAAGCGGCAGCAAAACTGGCAAAGAAAAAGTGAAAATCACTCAAAAACTGGTCACAGAGCTAATTCCTTATGTAAACAACAGCCGCACCCACAGCGATGAGCAAGTGGCACAAATAGCGGCAAGCATTAAAGAGTTTGGCTGGACTAACCCAATCCTGGTAGACGGGGATAACGGCATTATTGCAGGGCATGGTCGCCTAATGGCTGCGCGTAAGCTCGGCTATAAAGAAGTGCCAACCATTGAACTGGCAGAACTGACCGAAACCCAAAAGAAAGCTTACATCATTGCCGACAACCGCCTTGCGTTAAATGCAGGATGGGACAATGAAATGCTAAAACTGGAGTTTGACCAGTTGGCAGAATTGGGTTTTGACTTGGAATTGACTGGGTTCAGCTTGGAAGAGATCGAGGCATTAAATCCTGTTGAACTTGAAGAAGGTTTGACGGATGAAGACGAAGTGCCAAGCTTGCCTATTGATCCAACAACAAAGGTAGGCGACATTTACAAATTGGGTCAGCATCGACTCATGTGCGGTGATTCAACAAGTTTGAATGATGTGGATAAGTTAATGCAAGGCGTTTATCCAGATTTGATTCATACCGACCCACCATATGGCATGAACGCTGTAAGCAAATCTTCAGTCCTTAAAAAGAATTACAAAGTTGACATTCTTGGCGATGACAACCAAGATGTGGCAAAAGACGCATTTAATCTGATTTTTGGCCTATATCCTGAATCAAAGCATATTTGGTGGGGAGCCAACTATTACAGTTCCGCATTGCCAGACAGCGAATGTTGGCTTGTATGGGATAAAAACAACGGCCAATCAGACCAAACCGACTGCGAATTGGCATGGGCAAACTTCCGTAGTGTTGTCCGTCAATTTACGCAGGCATCTGAAAAGACCAATCGTGTCCATCCAACGCAAAAGCCCGTGTCATTGATGGAATGGATTATTAAACGCTTTAAATTGTCAGCCAAAACAATCGCCGACTTCTTTGGTGGTTCTGGTAGCACATTGATTGCCGCCGAGAAGAATGGCATCCAAGCTTTTATAATGGAATTTGACCCAAAGTATTGCGATGTTATAGTAAAGCGTTGGGAAGATTTCACAGGAAAAAAAGCCGTTCTTTTGACAGAAACTGAAGAAAGTGCTTAAAATTTAAGCGAGTTCCCCTTAATAAAGATGCCAATCATTCCACAACAGGCTCATGAGCCAACAGATGAGAAACGAAAACTGGTCGAAAGCACTAGTGGTTTAGGCTTGCCCCACGAACAGATCGCTATCTTGGTCGGCATAGATGACAAGACTTTGAGGAAGTATTACCGCACTGAACTGGATACGGGCAAAGCCAAAGCCAACGGGCAGATCGCTAAAACGCTGTTTTCTAAGGCGGTGGCAGGCGACACTACCAGTTTGATTTGGTGGACAAAGGCGCAGATGCGCTGGTCTGAAACTGTTAAACAGGAAGTCACAGGCGCAGATGGTGAGCCTTTGCAGGGCATTCAGGTAACATTTGTTCAGCCTGAAGTCAAAACGGATGAATGAAGTAAGTGCAAAAATTCAAAAAGCGGAGTTTCCTGAGAAGCTCGCTTGCTTATTTCAGCCTGCTAAGTCTCGGTATCGCGTCCTATATGGTGGTCGTGGTGGCGCTAAGTCGTGGGGCATTGCTCGGGCTTTACTGATTAAGGGCGCTAAAGACCCTCTCCGTATCCTCTGCGCTCGGGAGTTTATGACCTCAATGAAGGATTCTGTCCATAAGCTCTTGTGTGACCAGATCGACGACTTGAGCCTAAATGGGATGTACGAGATAACCCAAAACACCATTAGGGGCAAGAACGGCACAGAATTTAACTTCGTTGGCCTCAGAAACAATATCGCTAACGTCAAGTCATTTGAAGGTGTGGATATTTGTTGGGTAGAAGAAGCTCAGTCAGTGTCTGGCAGATCCTGGGATGTTTTAATTCCAACCATCCGTAAAGAAGAATCGGAAATCTGGATCAGTTTTAACCCTGAACTGGAGACAGACGAGACTTATCAGCGCTTTGTCCTGAACCCTCCAGAAAATTCAGTGGTCACAAAGATCAATTGGAATGACAACCCGTGGTTTCCTGACACGCTGCGCTTAGAGAAGGATTCCCTTAAGCTGCGGGATATGCAAGCCTATAACACCGTCTGGGAAGGCATTTGCCGACAAACCGTGGATGGCGCGGTATTCGCTAGAGAACTCCAGCAAGCTGACCTAGAAAACAGGATCACAAGGGTAGGATATGACCCTTCAAAGCCCGTTCACGCTGTATTTGACCTTGGTTGGAGCGATGCGACCGCTATTTGGTTTGTCCAGTTCATTGGCATGGAAACGCGCCTGATTCGCTATATCGAAGACAGCCAAAAGACGATTACCGATTACCTGGCTAAGATGCAGACCTACGGGTATATCTATGACACCCTTTGGTTACCGCATGACGCAGAAAACAAAACTCTTGCAGCGGCAGGCAGATCGATTGAACAAATCGTTAAAAGTATGGGATACAAAACCCGAATAATCCCTAGAACGCCAATAGCTGACAGTATCAACGCTGCTAGGACTTTATTCAGAAATTGCTGGTTTGATAGGGAAAACTGCCACGATGGACTACAATGTTTGCGTCACTATCGCTACGAAGTTGACCCTGAAACTAAACAATTCAGCAAAAACCCGTTGCATGACCAATATAGCCACGGTGCGGATGCGTTCAGAATGTTAGGCTTGATGGTAAATGAGCCTAAGAAACGCGCTCCACCAAAGCCAAGTTATCAGTTGCCTAACAGTTGGATGGCCTAAATATGTCCCAATCAGATTACGATCCAATCATCGACGAAGCAAAACAGTTCCTAAAGCTCTGCAACGACGCAGAGACAATGAACCGTCAACAAGGTCTAGAAGACCTTAAATTCGTCTCTGCGGGCGAGCAATGGCCAGTTGAACTCCAAAACAGCCGAAACCTTGAATCTCGTCCTATTTTGACGATTAACAAGTTAGACGGTTATTGCAGGCAAGTCACCAACCAACAAAGACAGCAGCGCCCAAGGATTAAAGTTCATGGGATGAACACCCAAGCTAACGAAAAAACGGCTGAGGTGATCGAGGGCATCTGTCGGCACATTGAAGTCCAATCCAACGCTGATAACGCCTATGACACGGCATTTGACTATGCAGTCAGGATGGGTTGGGGCTTTATTCGGTTGATTACTAAATATGTCTCAGACGACAGTTTCGACCAAGAAATCTACATCGACGCTGTGGATAACCCGTTCACAGTTTACTTTGACCCGAACTCAACTCGGATAGACGGCTCAGACGCAGAGCGTTGCTTAATCACAACCATGATTAGCAAAGAGAAGTTCAAAGTCATGTATCCAGGCGCGGATGATGGCGGCGGCACTTCTTTTAGCCAGCGTGGAACGGGTGATTCTCAGTCCGAGTGGATCACCAAAGAGGACATTCGCGTTGCTGAGTATTACTACGCAGTGATGGAAAAGGCAAAACTGTATCAATTAAATGATGGCACAGTGCAATTTGCTGATGGCAAAGACTTCTTCGCTCGGGTCAAGGCTGCGGGGCTTACAATCGATAATGAGCGTGAATCTTATAAACGCACGATTAAATACAAGAAACTAACCGCAATTGAAGTTTTGGAAGAACGGGATTGGCCAAGCAAATACATCCCAATCGTTCCGGTCTATGGTCGCCATGTGGTTGTAGGGGATAAACGTCACAAATTCGGTATTGTTCGCCATGCCAAAGACGCGCAGCGGATGTATAACTTCTGGCAAACCACGATTACTGAAAGCGTCGCACTGGCTCCAAAGGCTAAATGGCTGATGGCAGAGGGTCAGGATGAAGGCCACGAGAATGAATGGGCAGCGGCTAACGTTAAGTCGTTCCCTCTGCTGCGCTATAAGCAGACAGACATTGATGGCAATATAGCGCCACCGCCACAGCGCCTCCAGCCCGAGCCTCCTCCGTCTGGTGTAATGGCTGCGTCTGCTGCAATCAATCAGGATATAGCGACTTTGATGGGAATATTTGACCCATCTCAGCAGTTACCTGGAAACGTCTCCGGAAAAGCCCTAAATGGCCAACAACAACAAGTTGACCTGACTAACTTTGACTTTTACGACAACCTTACAAAATCTATCTGTCAGGTTGGCAAGATCATTCTTGATCTTATCCCCAAGATTTACGACACTCAAAGGGTTATGCGGATCATTGGTCAGGACGGAAAGCCTGATTTAGTGACGATTAATGAGGCTAAACAGGACGATCAGGGTGTTTGGCAGGTTATGCACGACATGACTGTTGGGCAATATGATGTGGTTATGGAAACCGGCCCAGGCTATAACTCTAAGCGGGAAGCTGCGGTAGAGGCCATGATGCCTTTGCTTACTGGAAACCAACAACTGTTCGGCATTGCTGGAGATTTAGTGTTCCGAAACATGGATTTCCCAGGCGCAGACATCATCGCAGACCGCCTTGCCGCCTCCAATCCGTTGGCTCAGATTGACGACAAGTCCGACATTCCTCCTCAAGTCCAGATGCAACTGGCAATGGCCAATAAGAAGGTCAAGGACATGCAACAGCAACTCCAAGCGATTGAGTTGGCTATGAAGCAGCGTCAAGACATCGAGCAGGTCAAACAGGACGCTGAGACTAAACGCACTCTGATTAAAGAGACAAACCGCGCCCATGAGATCGAATTACGGGATGCAGAGCGCCATACCGACATGAAGCTGAGAACAGATACTCAGGCTCATGACACGGTGCTCAAGACTCAAACTCAGTTGGAAGTCGAACGACTAAAGGCAGAAGTTGCTATTTTGTTAGCTCATTTAGACCGAGAAGCACTAAAAAATGCTTCAGCCGAAACAACAGAGAGAGCAATTTAATTAAATTCGTGATATAAATCACAAACCTTACCCGTCAGGTAGATGGGGAAAACCCTTGAGGAAACTCATGCAAAGTGATAAAGAAGCTGGACAAGTATTGACTAGCGAGAATGCGGCAGATTTTTATTTCGCAAAAATGGGCCTAGCTGACAAACCTGAACCCGAGGCCGTGGTAGAGGAAACTCCTACGGAGCCGGTGGAAGAAGTTACTCAGAGTGAGCCTGACGAAAAAGAGGAAGCCAAACCCACAGAGGAACGAAAGAGTAATCCAAAACTTGAAAAACGTTTTTCAGACATAACGAAACAACGTGAAGAAGCGCGTAAAGAAGCGCAACGGGAACGTGAAGCTCGGGAAAATCTGGAAAAAGAGTTAGCGGCGTTGCGTCAACAAGCCCAACCCCAGGTAAAGCCCGTTGATGCAAAGCCTCAGCCAAGTCAATTCTCTGATGCTTTTGAATACGCAGAAGCATTGGCAGAATGGTCTACTGAGCAAGCATTGGTAAAAAGAGATCAGGAAGAACGTGAACGCAGGGCCGACGAACAGCGACAAAAGGTTATTCAATCTTGGTCGCAAAAAGTGGCAGCAGCGAAAACGGAGATGCCAGATTTTGATGACATGGTGGCAAGCTCGGATGTGGTCGTCCCCGATCATGTGCGAGATGCGATTTTAGAGAGCGATGCGGGGCCGCGTATTCTTTATGAATTAGCGGACAACTCAGAGTTAGCTAAAAAAATCACTTCAATGTCGCCAAGTGCCGCGCTACGCGAGATTGGAAAGCTAGAAGCTCGTTTTGAGAGGAAAACTGAGAATGCGCCTAGTAATCCTGTGGGCAAAAGTAAAGCACCACCTCCGATCAATCCGATCAGAGCAACTGGAAATGCGATGGGTGTACAAATAGACGCAAATGGAGCGTTTCACGGCACTTATCAAGCATGGAAAGCGGCTCGTAAGGCTGGAAAGATTCGGTAACCAAAATCTTTTTTAAGGAAATATCATGAGCAATACCTTGCTTACCATTAGCAAGATTACCAACGAAGCGTTGATGGTCTTGGAAAACGAGTTAACCTTCACTTCCGAAGTTGACCGCAACTATGATGACCAATTCGCTGTCGTTGGCGGCAAAATTGGTAACACTGTGAACGTCCGTCGTCCTGGTCGTTTCATTGGTACTACTGGCCCTGCCCTGAACGTTGAAGATTTTAACGAAACGAGCGTTCCAGTGACCTTGAGCACTCAGTTCCACGTTGACACACAGTTCACCACTCAAGACTTGGCATTGTCTTTGGACATGTTCTCTGACCGTGTTCTGAAGCCTGCCGTGGCTGCTATTGCCAACAAGATCGACCGTGATGGTTTGTCCTTGGCTGCTTTGCAAACCGCCAACATCGTTGGTACTGCTGGCACTCCTCCCACTGGTCTGATTACTTATCTGACTGCTGGTGCTTACCTTGACAGCGAAGGCGCTCCTCGTGATGGCCGTCGTTCATGTATCGTCGAACCCTTCACCTCTGCAACTATCGTTGACAGCTTGAAAGGTTTGTTCGTTCCTCAAGAAGCAATCGGCGAGCAGTACCGTAAAGGTCTGATGGGTCGTGACAGCGCTGGCGTAAACTGGAAGTTGGATCAGAACGTTGTCTCTCAGACATTCGGTTCTTGGTCTGCTAACACCATTGCTTGCAACGTAACCACCGCTACTGGCTTCTTGACTTCTGGTTGGGCACAGTACAGCACCATTCAGTTGACCGCATCTGCCGCTTCTACCCTGAACGCTGGCGACGTGTTCACTATCCCTGGTGTGTACGCTGTTAACCCACAAAACCGTCAAAGCTACGGCAAACTGCGTAACTTCGTGGTTCAGTCTACTACTGCTGTTGGCACTTCTGCTACTAACGTAGTGGTAAGCCCTGCCATCATCTCTGGTGGTCAGTTCCAAAACGTGAGCATCACTTCTACTGGTTCGCAAAACATCACAGCGTTTAACAACACTGGCGTGTCTAGCCCCCAGAACATCATGATGCACCGCAATGCCTTTACCTTGGCAGTGGCTGACCTTGAGTTGCCTGATGGCGTTCACTTCGCTGGTCGTGCAAGCGATAAGGAAATCGGTCTGTCGATGCGTGTTGTTCGTCAATACACTATCAACAACGACTCTATTCCCACTCGTTTGGATGTGTTGTATGGTTGGGCTCCTCTGTATCCAGAGTTGGCTTGCCGTATTGCAGCTTAAACCTCTTTTTTTAAGGAATTATCATGTCTAATCCAGGCCCATCGAGTACCACTACCCCTCACTACCTGATTGGTGGTGACTCTACCGACGGCACAGCTATCGCGATCAACGGCGGCCCCGTTGGTTTCTTTGGCAAGTCTCCCGTTACTCAGCAAACTTCTGGTGGCAATACCACCACGACCGCTGCTGGTTCGACCACTGCTGTGTACACTAACACCACTTTCCCTGGTGCTAGCGGCTCTACCGCCTACACTCTCGGTGATGTCGTAACTGCTCTGAAAGCATACGGCCTCCTGAAGGCTTAAGCCAACAGAAAAGTAAAAAAGGCCATCCTCAAAAGGGGTGGCTTTTTTTCTTTTATCGGTATAATTTAATCATTCTGCAAAGGAATAATCATGTCTTCAACGACCATCACTCGTGGCAATTCACACGAAACTTTCTACATTCAACCTAACCTGACTCCGGTAAGCGTTGCTGCTAATACGACCGCTGCTCAGACCTTTTCAGTTCCTGGCTTGCAAACCACCGACATCGTGGTTGTTTTGGGTCTGAATGGCACTCAGATCGCCGGTATCATTATTGCTGAAGCTGACTGCTTGACCGCTGGTGTTTTGAGCATCCAGTTCGGTAACGTGACTGCTTCTCCAGTAGTGCCCACGGCTGGTGTATATACAATCCAAGTGACTCGCTTGGAAGGCCCTGCACCCGTAACGGCTGTCTAACATGGCTAATACATCTGTAATCCGAATTGGTGGCAAGACCGTGGCATTAAGTGTCACGGGCTCTGCTCACTCTGCGGTACAGTTGACAGCAAACACGACGGATCAGATTAACTACGTTGCCTGCCTGAATACTGGTGCAGTTAACGTAGCAATTAAATTCAGTCAATTGTCAACTGATACGGCTGCATTGCCTGCGGATGGCACTCCAGGGGATTTCATCTTGCCTGCCTTGATGGAGTTTCCTATTGTGCTTGCTTGCCCTCCCATTAACATGCAAAACCCTTGCTATGTAACGGCGATTGGCGCATCTGCTGGCCCTAGCCTTGTTTACTTGACTCCCGCTGTGGATCAATCGTAATGACCAATGCCGCCAGTACCTCTACAATCAATTTAGTTCCTGTTCAGGGCATCTTTGGGCCACAACCGACTTTTACGTTGGTTAACTTAATTGGCCCTGCGGGAACTCCGTTCTATCCAAATATCAATCCCCAACAATCGGGATTGGTCATTACAAATAGCACAATTGACAGTAGCGTTATTGGCGGCATCACCCCATCATTGGGGACATTTACCAACATATTTGCGACAACTGGCCAAGTTACGACTTCGCCAACTAGCAACACAGACATTGCTAACAAGTTTTATGTTGACTCAATTGCCCAAGGTTTAAACCCAAAACAAGCGGTTAAATGTGGCACAACAGCCTCAATTACGCTTTCAGGGCTACAAACCATTGATGGCTACACAACTTTGGCGGGTGATCGGGTTCTAGTAAAAAATCAGGCCACATCGTCACAAAACGGCATTTATGTCGCGTCTGCAAGCGCATGGACTCGCGCAACGGACATGGATGTATGGTCAGAAGTGCCAGGCGCGTACACAGTTGTTCTTAACGGCTCAACTTACGCAAATACTGGATGGGTTTCAAACTCTGCCGATACTGGCACAATTAATGTAACGCCCATCACTTTTGTGCAGTTTTCAGGCACAGGAACATATTTTGCAGGCACAGGCTTAACCCTTGCCTCAAACACGTTCTCAATCACGAATACAGGCGTTACAGCCGCATCTGTGGGGTCAGCATCTAAGACTCTGACAGCCACAGTAAACGCCCAAGGTCAATTGACCGCTTTGGCAGACACAAACATTGCCATTGGTGCAACTCAGATTACATCGGGAACGATTGACACAGCGCGTATATCAGGGTCATATACAGGGATTACAGGCGTTGGAACGCTGACAGTAGGCACATGGAACGCCTCAACAATCACAGTTTCTAATGGCGGTACTGGTGCAACCACTTTAAGCGGTTACATTAAGGGAAATGGGACTTCAGCGTTGTCGGGTCAAGCCACGATTCCCAACACCGATATTACCGGTTTGGGAACAATGAGTACCCAAAACGCAAACAATGTTGCAATTACTGGTGGCTCAATTTCAGGCTTGTCTAGTTTCATTCTGACTGGTCAAACAGGGTATGTTTATGCCAATGGATCAAGCGCAGTAACATCATCAACAACAATTCCCACAAGTGCTTTGTCGGGCAGTTTTGTTAGCACTTTTTCTGCTGGAACAACTGGTTTAACACCATCTAGCAATACATCAGGCGCTATTACGCTAAGTGGAACTTTGAGTGTCGCCAATGGCGGTACAGGCGTAATAAGTTCAAGTGGTGCAAATTCTGTTGTTTTGCGTGATGCAAATGGAAATATCACCACAAACTGCTTGTTTGAAGGATATTTAACTCAAGCAGCTAGTGGCACAACAATTGTTTTAATTGCTTCATCATCCCAAAATTTGCAAATTACAGGGTCAGGTGGTCAAGTTATTAAACTTCCTGATGCCACTACGCTTCCAAATGGTACAACTTTTACGTTTAACAATAATCAATCTTCTGGTGCGATTACTGTTCAAAATAACTCGTCCACAACTATTGCAACCATCCAAGCTGGTGGTTATGTAACGATTGTTTTGCTGTCTAACTCAATTGCCGCAGGCTCTTGGGACAGACACGACTCCACGCCCTCTAATGTTTCTTGGTCAACAAATACATTAGATTATGCTGGTTCAATTACAAGCGCCACATGGAATGGCAATGTAATTGCTATCAACCGAGGAGGCACAAATGGAACGGCTACTCCTACTGCTGGTGCTGTCGCCTATGGTACTGGCTCTGCTTATGGATTTACTTCTGCGGGTACTTCAGGCCAAGTCCTGACAAGCCAAGGAACGGGAACGCCAACTTGGACAACCCCAACGGCTTACGCAACAGTTACGGACGACACAACCACTAATGCCACTCGTTACCCCTTATTTGCCTCGGCAACAGCGGGTAATCTGGCAACTGAGTACGTTTCCTCCACTAAATACCAATTCAACCCTTCTACGGGCATTTTGACAGCGACAGGATTTAGTGGGTCTGGTGCTAATTTAACAAGCATTCCTAACGGGGCTTTAGTTAACTCAAGCGTCACTGTGGGCACTACAACAATCTCCTTGGGGGGAAGTGCCACAACCCTAGCGGGTCTTACCTCGGTGACCTCTACGACGTTTATAGGTGCTTTAACAGGAAATGCCAGTTCAGCAACAACTGCGACAACCGCAACAAACGCAACCAATGTGGCCATAACAGACGACACCACAACAAATGCTACGGTTTATCCTATGTGGGTAACCTCAACGTCTGGTAATTTGCCTGCTAAAACCTCGTCAACTCAACTTAAATTTAACCCAAGCACAGGGGCTTTGACAGCCTCGCAACTTGTCATAGCTCCATAAGGAAACATCATGGGAACTTTAGTCTTTCAAGCCACGCTCGGCGGTCAAGTTAACCTGACAGGCCCCAATACCGCATCGACCTTTACGATCTCAGTGCCTGCGGTCACCGGAAACATGATTACATCTGGGGACACGGGAACGGTCACTAACACGATGTTGGCAGGCTCTATTGCAAACGCCAAATTAGTCAACTCCAGCGTCACGATTGGCTCAACCTCGGTTTCCCTTGGGGCAACAGCAGCGACTATTGCGGGCTTAACTTTAACTGCACCTGCTTTGGGTACTCCTACCTCAGTAACCCTGACAAACGGCACAGGACTGCCGTTGTCCACAGGCGTAACAGGCACACTCGCAACCACCAACGGCGGCACAGGCTTAACCTCATTCACCGCTAACGGTGTTGTATATGCATCCAGTACAAGTGCATTGGCTACTGGTTCTGCGCTTACTTTTGATGGGACAAACTTGGGGCTGTCAAACAGTGCAGCGGCGACTGTTGTAAAAATTGACGGTTCTGGTCGATACAAGCAGTTTGAGACTTATTCGTCTGGAACCCGACAATTTTACATGGGGTGGGACAACACTAGTCAAGTTGCCAATATCACCAACGACAACAACTACCCAATTTTATTCAGCATTACTGGTTCCGAACAAATGCGCCTAACCAGCACAGGTCTGGGTATTGGGACAAGTTCGCCAAGCAGCAAACTTCAAGTCTCTGGAGCAATTAGAACAACGGGTAGTGATTCTACGGCGGTAGCAAGTTCTGGCGCTATGAGATATGTATCCGGAACAACTCTGGGTTTTGTTTCTTATGGAGCAAACACGAGTACACCTGGAGCATTTAACTTTGTAGGATTAAGTAGTGACGCATCGGCTGGAGATGTAAGAGTTACCATTGACTCCTCCGGCAACCTTGGACTGGGTGTTACTCCTAGTGCTTGGGGTAGTGCGCTAAAGGCGTTTGAAAACCAAGGTGGTGCTGTAACGGCAACCAGTGCAGGAAACTTGCGCTTGTACCAAAACTCTTATCAGAACTCTGCTGGTCAACAGATTTACCGCAACTCCTTTGCAGCTTCTTTGTATACCCAAGATTCTGGGCAGCACATCTGGTTCAACGCCCCCTCCGGCACAGCAGGTAACGCAATCACCTTCACCCAAGCAATGACACTGGATGCCAGTGGGAATTTGGCCATTGGAACAACTAGCGCAGTAAACAGTCGCTTGTATGTATCAAACTCAGGTGTTGCTCAATTAATCATTGGTTACAACAATACCTCCAATAATTATTTTGATGCAGACACACAGATTTTTCGCAGTAGTGGTGCAGTAGAACGCGCCCGTATAGACTCCAGTGGGAATTTTATTCAAACCGTAAATACAACTGCCGCCACATTGTCCACCAACGGAACAATGACCATCAGCATTGTTAATAACACTACACTGAAGTTTTCTGTGCGTGGCTCGGACGGAACAACTCGCTCTGCTACTTTAACTTTGGCATAACATGAAATCTTGCCCACATTGCGCTGAAGTAAAGCCTTTTGAGGCTTTTTACGCAAGCTCGACCCACAAGTCGGGCTATGCGTCTTGGTGCAAGGTTTGTGAATCTGAACGCAGCAAAGCTAAGTTTCAGCGCCGCAAAGATGCTCAACTGAGTAAAGCTCAAGAATGGCGCAGCGCCAACAAGGACAAGTTTAATGCGTCAATTGCTGCATGGCGGGAGCAAAACCCCGGAAAGCATGAACGTTTGATGAAAGATTGGGCGCAAGCCAACAAAGATAAAGTCAATGCTAAATGGATGAGACGAGACGCTGCAAAGAAAAACCGCACACCAAATTGGCTAACCGTGGACGAACACTGGATGATTGAGCAAGCCTACGACATAGCTGCAAAGCGCACTCAAATGCTTGGTATTCCGTTTCATGTTGACCACATAGTGCCATTGCAAGGCAAAACCGTATCCGGGCTTCATGTGCCTTGGAATTTGCAGGTTATTCCCGCAAAATTGAATCAGCAAAAATCCAACCAATTTAACTAAAGGAAATATCATGACTACATACACATGGACTGTTCCCGAAACTGACTACTTGGTAGCGGATGGGTTCATCACAACCGCCCATTGGGTTTGCGCTGGCACTGACGGCACTTATTCCGACAGTGTGTATTCCACTTGCAGCTTTGCCCCTGCTACGCCTGCGATACCCTATAACAGCGTATCTGAACAAGATGTTCTAAATTGGTGTTGGGCAAATGGGGTCAGTAAAGAGGCAACTGAAGCTGCCGTGGCACAAAAAATTGCGTTACTAAAGAATCCAGTGACTGCTACTGGTACGCCTTGGACTAGCGCATGAACTACGTCTGGGACATCACAGATGCGCCCTCAACTGACGGGCTGATTACATCTGCTAGTTATACGGTAACCCTCAATGACGATCAATATTCAGTATCGTCAGAGGGTCATTGGGTATTTGACTCGCCAACAATCAAAACCCAATATGACCAAGTTAGCAAAGAAATGATCGTTCAATGGATAGAAGATGCCTCTACCGTAGATGGTGTAAGTAGCATAAAATCTAACCTAGAAAAGCAACTAAACGCGCTCAAAACACCGCAAAAAACGGGACTCCCTTGGATGCCTAAGACATTTACGGTTTAAGGACTCACATGACCACTGCAATTGACGTAATCTCCCGAGCCTTAAAAGACATCGGCGCTTTGGAAGCTGGAGAAACTCCAACTCCAGATGCCGCCACAGATGCCTTAGACATGCTCAACGACATGCTCGATCAGTGGTCAAACGAAGAACAGATCGTATTTAACTTTACTGAGATCATTTTCCCCATCATTCAAGGACAAACTCAGTACACCATCGGCCCTAATCCTTCCACAGCTAACTTTATCGGCGCATCATTTACCGGATCAATAGCGGGAAACATTCTCACGGTGACCGGAATAACCTCGGGTGCGATCGCTCAAGGACAGACTTTAAGTGGAACAGGAATTGCCGCAGGGACAAAAATCACACAATTCTTGACAGGCGCAGGCGGTAACGTTAACGAAGTTGGGACTTACTTACTGAACAACTACCAAACCGTAAGCTCAACAAATATCACGGCTTACTACCAAAAACCCCTCAGAATTAACTCGTCTTTTGTCCGGATTAACACAACCTCTAACGGCCAACCTATCCTAAACGGCGGTCTGGACTATCCCGTATCGGTTTTGTCCCTACAAGAATACGAGTTGATCGGTCTAAAAACCCTAAACGGCCCTTGGCCAAAGGCGATTTACTTCAATCCTGGTGAAGACTCAGGAAACCTATTTGTCTGGCCAAACCCAAGCCAAGGTGAAATGCACCTGTTTGCCGACACAATATTCAGTCAATACGACCTGACCTCAACAGTAACCCTTCCCCAAGGCTACTCAATGGCTCTGAGATGGTGTTTAGCCGAACGCCTAATGCCCATGTACGGCAAAGCCTCGGGAACCCAAATTCAAATGATTATGAAGTTTGCGGCACAAGGCAAAGCAACCCTGAAGCGCACAAATATGGGGCCGCAACAGGTCGCACAATATGCGGATGCGTTGCTGGTTGGTCGCGCGAAGGATGCTGGATGGATTTTATCAGGAGGCTTTATGCGTTAATTTAAACGTATAAAGTAACTTAATGTATTACATTTACCAACATAGAGCTGCTGATACAGGAAATATCTTTTACGTTGGTAAAGGTAAAGATAAGCGTTTTTGCGACAAAAATAAACGTGGACGTTACTGGAAATATTACGTTTCCAAACACGGTTTTATTCCTGAAATTGTTAAAGATGGAATGGATGAGGAGCTTGCGTTTCTTACGGAGATGGAATGTATTGATGTTTACCGTAAGCGGGGAATAAATCTCATCAATTTGACTGATGGTGGAGAGGGTTGTTCTGGCTACTCAATGAGCCATACAGAAGAACAAAAAGCAAAATGGAGTGCAAAACGCAAAGGCACTCCCAGTCCACGCAAAGGTGTCAAATTAACCGATGAAACAAAGTTAAAGATTAAACTTGCAAGGCTAGGAAAAAGTCTTAACGAGTCTCATAAAAAAGCAATTAGTAATGGTTTGTTGGGCAATAAACATACTGCAAAATTAACTAACGATGAAGTAAGATTTATCCGAGCCAATAGAGAGACAATGACTCACATTGAACTTGGCGCAAAATTTGGCATTCATAAAAATACAGTCCACAAAATTTGGCGCAACGAACGTTATAAGGATGTCAAATAATGGCTGATTTCGGATTCGTAGGCCCAAGTTACGAGGCAACATCAATTTACCAAGAAAGCCAAGAATGTATCAATTTCTTTCCTGAAGTTGACCCTCTTAAGCAAGCTGGTAATCGAGGGGTAGTTGCGCTTTATCCAACCCCAGGGCTTACGACCAAAGTTGTTTTCTCTAATCCCCAAGAAGTTCGCGGGATGCGTACTTTGTCGGGTGGGTCGCAGATGATTGCGGTCTGTGGGCCATATGTTTACGTTCTTAGCTCCAACCTGACTCCCTCGGTTGTTGGGTTATTAAACTCAAACTCTGGGCGGGTGGGGATTTCCGATAACGGGATTAACGTCAACATTGTGGATGGGGTTTATCGCTACACATGGAGGATCAGTAATCCCTCTACTGCGATTTTTACTGCTTCCATTAGCGGCACGACCATGACTGTTACGCAAGTCTCTAGTGGTGTTCTAGCCGTTGGTCAGTCTGTTTACGGTATCGGAATCACCCCAGAAACGGTCATTACAGCGCTTGGAACAGGTACTGGAGGGGTTGGGACGTACACCGTCAATATCTCTCAAACAGTGGCTGCTGAGAGCCTTAATTCCGCTACTGTGGGCTGTCTTTTCACCGGCTCGATGTCGGGCACTACGTTGACTGTTTCTGCGGTAACAAGCGGGACTTTATACGTTGGTCAGACTATTGAAGGCGCAGGGATTTCCGCTAAGGTCATTATCACTGCTTTAGGGACGGGGACAGGAGGAACGGGTACATACACAATCAGTGCTTCCCAGACTGTCGGCTCAGAGACGATGTATGCGCTTTCCTTTTCTGTTTTGCCTTCTTCAGACGGGGCATTCAGTGGGGGTAATACGATTGATATTGTGGACAATTATTTCGTCTACAACGACCCTGGCACACAAGAATGGGGCGCATCTGATCTGTTAAGTCCTCTTTCTAGTTCTACAAGTTACGCCTTAAAAGACGCTGCTCCAGATAAATTGGTCGCTCTTATTGTTGACCATCGAGAAGTGTATTTAATGGGTGAGGCTTCATCTGAAGTCTGGACGGATGTGGGTGCAGTACCCTTTCCTTTCCAGAGAATCCCAGGAACATCTACCCAACACGGTCTAGGTGCTCAGTTCTCCTTGTCTCGCCTTGGGAACTCGTTTGCTTACGTTTCCCAAAACGCCCGTGGTCAAGCCCAAATCATGCAGATGAATGGGTATATCCCCGAGAGGATTTCCACTCATGCGGTGGAGAACACTCTTACAAATCAGTATATCGGGGATGCGATTGCTTGGACTTACCAGTTAGAAGGCCACGAGAATTACGTTGTAACCTTCCCGTCTCTTAACCTGACATGGGTTTATGACGTGGTGACCCAGATGTGGCACAAGTGGTTATATTTAGGAGACGACGGGACTTATCAGCGTCACCGTGGTAACTGCGCTTCTTTGTTTCAGGGCATGGTCTTGGTTGGAGATTACGCCAACGGTAAGATTTACATGCTTGACCGCACAAACTTTACTGATGACGGTCAAACCATCCGCAGATTACGCAGAGCGCCTCACTTGGTGACTGATTTGCAACGTCAATACTTTGACGAGCTTCAGATTCAATTCCAACCAGGTGTAGGCACGACAGGTCTTTCTACTCAGGTGTTTGCTAATAATCAGGTCTATATCGGCGCGACTTACTACATCGCAGCAAGTGCAGCGTTTGTGATCGGCCCATTAGCGGTTTACATTCTTGGTGACCAGATTACCCAAAACTCTCCGACCACGACTAACCCTCAAGCAATGCTTAGATGGTCGAATGACGGTGGGTCTACTTGGTCGCGTGAATATTGGGTCAGTATTGGCCAATTAGGAAAATACCGTAATCGTGCGATTTGGAGACGTTTAGGGACTGCCCGAGACAGAATCTTTGAAGTGGCGATTAGCGATCCGGTTAATCCGGTCATTGTGTCGGCTAATCTAAAAGCAAGTGAAGGGGAGAATTGATGGCTACTGGACTGTCCACCTCACAGCAGATCAACCCTTATCCGCAGTCGGAATTTTTGGAGCCTGCAACCAAAAGACCAACTCGTGCATGGCAACAATTCTTCTTAAATTTGGTAAACTTCAGCTCTAGCGCAACGGCGGCCTCTGGGTCTGGAACTTTGCCTGCAAATCCGGTTGGATTTATTAACGTAACGGTAAATGGAAAGCCGTTTAAAGTTCCTTATTACAACGTCTAAGATGCCCGCTAACAACCATATTATTAAATGCGTATTTGCCTTAATTCTTAAGGTAAAGGACTGATATGGCTGTCAATTACGATTATCGCGGTACACCTGGAATTTTTGATGTTTCATCTAGTAACACATTAGAACAGATTTTAAATTCCATACAGCTTGCAAACTCCAATCTTCAGCAGATGGGCAATCCTCTTTCAAAGAGTGCCTATCAAGCTCAAATTAACAACGCTGTTCAACTTGCTCAGCAAATGGGCGCAACATCTAGCCAAATATCTGGGGCTACTGGTGTTGGACAATCTCAAGGTCAAGAATTACAAACAGCGATTGACACTGCTCCATCAAGCGGTGGTTTTGGATCTTTATTAGGCGCTATTGCTCCAATTGCTTTAGGACTTATTGCGCCAGGAATCGGCTCTGCTGTTGGTGAAGCATTAGGATTAACTGGTACTGCGGCATCTGCTGTTGGCGGGGCTATTGTTGGGGGCGGTACTTCCGCTGCCACCGGAGGAAATGCGCTTCAGGGAGCCTTAATGGGCGGGATTGGTGGCGCTATAAATGCGCCCTCTGACGTTACTGTCCCCACTGAAGCTCCAGCATTACCTTCTAGCTTTGACCAATATCTATCCCAGACCACCTCACCAATTTTGAACTCGGTTGCATCTGTCATTCCTGATGTATTGCCCGAGATTACAAGTGCGGTATCTACTCCAAGTGTTGGCCCTGCTCCTGACGCTCAAGTTGTCCAAGACACTTTAAGTCAGTATGTTGCACCCCAACAACTTGATCCTTTTCAGCAAATAGCCCAACAAAACGGCTATAACAGCTTTGCGGACTACCAATTAGCCCAGAATAATGCTTATGCTCAAAGTCAAGGATTCCCTGACTACGCCACGGCTAACCAATATAACTGGAACTCGCTTGACTACAACCAAGCAATAAACCCTCCAGCGACCGATCAGACAGCTCCTGTTGAACAACCGACACCTACACCCGAACCGACTCCAACGCCAACTCCTACCCCTGCACCGACGCCAGCTACCACGCCAGCGCCGACTCCCGCGCCTGCAACGATAGTTGACATAGCCAACACCGCACCAGCGCAAACTGGAACGCCTTTAAGTAACATTGCAACCCAACAAGTTGATCCTTTTCAGCAATTAGCTCAACAAAACGGGTACAACTCTTACGCTGATTACCAATTAGCTCAAAACAACGCATGGGCTCAGAGCCAAGGTTTTCCTGATTACGCCACTGCTAATCAATACAATTGGGACTCTAACGCTTATCAACAAGCAACCCAACCTGCGCCAGTACAAGTTGCTCCGGTTGAACAACCAACCCCTGCTTCGACCCCTACGCCTGCGCCTACGACAATAGCTGACATGGCCAACATTGCGCCTGTTCAAGCTGGAACGCCTGTTAGCAATATTGCACCCGTAGAGACTGCGCCCGTTCAAGTAGCGCCGATAAGTACGCCTGTTGACACTACGACTGTGCAACCGTCCGCTGGAGTGCCGATTAGCGACATTACAGCGCCTGCTCAGCCCTCTGTTCAAACGCCAAACGTTCCCACTATCCAAGTTGGCCCACCAACACTTCAGAACGCAATTGATAGCCTAAAACAAGACTTGGCGAGTTACCAAACCGATCCGGTTATAAACCCTCAGAATACGCTGTCCAGCATTGCTAACGGCCCATCGCAGGTTACACCTGACGTTCCTCAATTAAGCTCTTATCTAGCGCCTACTGAGCCTGCGGTAACATATCCTGTGGTGGATCAGAATCTGCCCGTAACTCAAACCCCTGAAGTTGGAACAACTGACGCTATTCAGCAAGTCGCTGACAACGCCCAACAGTTCCAACAAACGGCTTTGCCGACAGACACGACAAATCAGACTACGCTTCAAGACATGCTCAATATGGGGCCAACCCAGACCCCAGAGCCATTACCGTCCACGTTTGACCAATATACTGCGCCGGTTATCCCTGTTCAGCCTGTTACGCCTGTTCAGTCTGCGCCGACTTTAACGCCAGATGTAGGGCCAACGACTGCGGATCAAGCGTTACCATCAACATTCGATCAGTACGCCCAAAGCCCATATTCTTTGTCTACCCCAACGGTAGATATGGGTGCTGGACAGGGATTGTCTACGACTGCGCCGGTAATCTCGGACTTAGGCGCACAAGGAATTACCGCACCAACATCCGTTGGTTTAACTGATATGGGCGGTGCTCAAGGATTAACCACGGCTGCGGCTGGTGGTGGTATTCTTGGGGAAACGGGTGTAAATACAGGTGCAACTCTTGCGGGAGATTTAGGCACTACTTTGGCTGCAACTAACACGGGCATTACGCAACCAATAGCAACATCGACAGGAAAATCTATGAGCGACATATTATCAAACTTAACCCCTGGTCAATTAGCTTCTTTGGGTAGCGGATTGCTGAGTGGTGTTGGCGGCATTATCTCTAACAACGCCATTTCTGCTGGTCAAGCGGCTCAAAATGCTGCGGCTCAACAGTCTCTAGGAACTTTGGGTAATATTTACAACCAAAATCTAGCGGCAATTGCTCCGTACCAACAAGCCGGTCAAGGTGCGCTGACTCAGATTAACCAGCAAATGCCTTATTTGACCAATCAGTTTAGTGCGAGCGACCTTAATTCCCAATTGGCTCCGAACTACCAGTTCATGCTTCAACAAGGTCAGATGGCTAACCAACGGGCTGCCAACGTGGGTGGCGGGGCATTGTCTGGCAATACCTTACAAGGTTTGAATAAGTACACCCAAGATTACGCCGGTAACGCTTACCAAAACGCCTTTAATAACTACCAGACTCAGCGCAGCAACATCTACAACACGCTTTCTAACATTGCTGGTTTGGGTACTTCTGCTAACGCTCAGGCTACTGGAGCAGGTCAGACATACGGTCAAAACGTCACCAACCTCAACACAGGGTTGGCTGCGGCTCAGGCTGGCGCTAATGTGGCACAAGCTCAGAATACCTCTAACACTTTGTCAAACATTGGCAATGCGGGAACATTGGCGGCTTTGTTGGGACAAAATAACGCTGTTAGCAACGCCTCTGACTCTAACGCAGTTCTGAACGCCTACCTTGGTTAAGGAATAAAGATGGCTGATTTCTTTACAAATTACTCTGCTGGAGTGCCTAAGAGCACATCCTTGGCCGACATGATTAACCTGGCTTCTGGCATCCAAAACTACCAGCAAGCTCAACAATTAAACCCTCTTGCCCTTAAAAAAGCGCAGGTAGAGACTCGTATTGCTCAAGAGACTGAGCCCCTTAAAGTCGCTGAACAACAAGCCATAACCCAATCTCAACAAACTGCCGCCAATAGCGCTCAGCTAGAAAACGCCAAAAAACATTTAGACAATGTAAAGCGTGAATCTGTAAAGTTATTGTCAGAAAACAAGTTAACTCGTGACCAAGTAATAGAGCATTACAAAAAAACAATCGGGAATATGGGCGGGGATGACAAGGTAGTCAACCAAGCCATTTCCATGATTCCCCAAACCAACGACACTAACCAATTAAAGACTTGGATTGCCCGAGACTTTACGGGTGCATTGTCTGCGGAAAGCCAAATTGAGCGCTTATTTCCAACGGCTCAAATGGTGCAAACCGGAACGGAAAGTCGTCCAGTTACGATGGGTTCGGCATTGTCTTTTGCGCCTCCAGGCACACAAGTTGGCCAAGGCATTGAAAATCAATTGCCGCCTGGTACTCAAGTAGTTAACCCGCAAACTGGTGGCGTTCAGTATTTAGGCCCTGCTTCACAGCGTCAACCTAACCAACCATTGCAAGCTGGTTTAGGCCCTGCTCAAGAGGCATTATTCAAGGCTGGTGGCGAGAATATCTCTAAGGACTGGACAAGTACCGTATTTGATGCTCAAGGCGCTCCAGGTCGCATTGCAGTATTCCAAAACATTAAGAAACTTGTTCCTGAATCATTTACAGGCGTGGGTGGTGAGCGCAAGCAATTCCTGTCAGGTTTGGCTCAAGCAGTCGGCATTGACGCTAACATACTTCAAACATCATCTACGGATGAATTGGCAAAAAACACCAAACTGCTTCAGTTGGCGGGTGGTAATACGGATGCGGCTCGTAACATTGCTGAGTTGGCCAACCCTAACACCAAAATGACCAAAGAAGGCATTTTGCGAGTGACGGATCAGTTGATTGGCATGGAGAAAATGAAAGAGGCTAAAGCCCGTTATCTCCAACCCTTCTCGCAAAACGCTGCTCAATATCAGCAGGCTATGCAAAACTTTAACCAAGTTGCTGACCCGAGACTATTCCAAGAGATGAGCCCGCAAGAAGTTGCTAAATTAAAGGCTTCTATGTCTGATGCTCAACGCGCAGAACTTAGCCAGCGCATTAAAATGGCTAGACAACTTGGGATTATCGATGGCAACGCTCGCTGACCAATGGGATGCCCCGTCTACTGCTCCGGTAACGCCTAACAAGCGTGAGGCAGATCGTTTAGCCATCTTGCAATTTGAGTTGGCCAAAGCTCAACAACGCTTGTCTTCCGGTGATCCAAGAGCGCAAAACGACATCATTGCGTTAAATCGTGAGATGGGTGTTAAAAGTGCGCCTACATTTAGTCAACCCATTAAAACACTGGCTGACTTATGGGACGAAACACCTGCGTCAAAACCAGGCAAAGAACAAGCGAAAAGCAGTGAGTTGCCCACTGCGGCTCAGTTATACAACCAATTCCAAGAAGCCAAGCGTAACCTTGGTCAAAAGATTATTGGTGCAAGTGAGGCTGGTTTAACGGCTTTGTCAGGTGCTGCTTCTTATCCTGTTAGCGCAATTGGTGGGGTTGTCGGCACATTAGCCAGCGGTAAATACGGAACGCCAGAAGGCATCCAAGCTGGTCAGAAAATAGCCGAACAACTCCAAGCTGGCGGCACTTATCAACCTCGGACTGCCCAAGGCCAACAGTACATTCAAGAACTTCAAAAGGCATTTGAGGCGAGTAAATTGCCTCCTATGGGTGTACCTGAGTTAGCGGGGATGGCTCCTGTTATGGGTGCTGGCGCTCAACAAGCAGCAGGTAACATTCGTCAGATTCCTAAAATGGCCGCAGAGTTAACCCCTGCTCCAGCTCCTCAAGGCGCAATGCGATCTGGTGGCGCTGCGGCAACTACCGGACTGGCAGAGTTACAAGCGGCTATTGCCCAAGCATCTCCGGAATTGGCGGCAGAACTCAAAACTCTTAAACCTCATGAAGCAAACATGGAGGCTATTAAGCGCCAATTAGAGGCCGATAGTCTGCCCGTTCCTGTTCGCTTGATGCGTGGCCAAGCCACTCAAGATGTAAGCCTGTTGTCAGATGAAATGAACCAACGAGGCAAAAACCCTGAGTATGCCAATCGGTTTAATGAACAAAACCAAGCCCTCAAAGAGAACTTTGAAGCAATTAGGGACAAAGCTGCGCCTGATGTTTACGGCACTAATCACTTAGAAAACGCCGACACAATCATCAATTCTTATAAAGATATTGATAACGCTCGGGTTAAGGACATCAGCCAAAAGTATAAAGCCCTTAAAGATGCGGCGGGTGGTGATTTTCCTATTGATGGGCAAGCCTTTGCTCACAATGCTTTTAAAGCGCTGTCCAAAGAACTCAAAACAGACTTTGTGCCATCAGCTATTGAAAAGCAATTAAAACCCCTTCCTGACTTTAAACCTAGTCAAGAAAACATTGCTGACTTAGGGCAGATTTTTAGTTTGATTGCCACTATGGGTGTAGCCTTGGGCGGTTCAGGAAAAATGTCTGGTCTAAAGCATCTTAGAAATAGGGTAAAGAGTATTAAATCTACTCAAAAAATTACCAAAGCGATGCATGTAGTATCTGCTGCGAAGCTAAGAAAACTAAAAGATCAAGCGGAGAATATAAATGATTATTCTTCTGTGCTTGGTGACATTATGTATGATATTTCTGCAAGTGGCAATCTGATGGATTTATCGGCAGCTGATCGCAAGTTTTTTAGTAAAGAGCTTGAAAATATGCCGCATCTTTTAATAGTTATGACATCGGAGAGAGGTTTATGTGGTAGTTTTAATTCAAATACGATTAAAAGAGTTAAACTTGATATAAAAAAACTAAACGCAGATGGCAAGGAAGTTAAACTGCTAGTTATAGGCAAAAAAGGCATAGATGCTCTAAAAAATGAGTT
>Ga0214167_1000339_pt1 | contig 25776 bp, 46 predicted proteins | sample TroBogypolimnion_45_FD_153006 | JGI IMG/M metagenome (GOLD analysis project Ga0214167, IMG submission 153006) | Freshwater microbial communities from Trout Bog Lake, WI - Practice 18AUG2009 hypolimnion v3 | ecosystem: Environmental > Aquatic > Freshwater > Lake > Hypolimnion/Profundal zone ... | reverse complement strand
ATTAGTCAAACCAAGGTAAGGACCAGTAACACTGTAAGAGCTACCTTTTAATAAGGTATCGAGCATTAACTGTTTGCCTACGGCTACGACTAGGTTAGGGAACTCTTCATTCCACTTTAAATTACCTTGAGCATCACGGCACTCAACGTGCCAATAACCTTCAATACCCATAGTTTCGTTTGTGCCAGCACTGGCTTGTAATGTTGCTACAGCGCTATCGCCACAGCTTGCTAATTCTTTTTGCATAATTGCTCCTATGAAATTCTAATAATGGCGTTAGTCGCCGTGGGTGTTGGAAAAGTTACAGTAAAAGTCCCTGCTTGCGTATTAGTCTTATCTGAACCAAAATCCAATACGCAAATAGATGCATTTGTAGTGCTATTATAGAGTAAAGCAGCCCTAGCAGTAAAGCTAGCGCCAGTCCAAACTACGGGGGCAAACGATATATACGCCGTATTACTATCTAAATTGCCAACCGGAACTTGGGTAATAGTTAAATTTTTACCGCCAGCGGTATACCCAGTACCAGTAATTTCGTTAGCGGTAGTGTACGCGGATGTAGTATTGTTTAAGTTAGCATTACCCGTATACAAGGCTATCTTATATGTATAAGGGGTACCACTAGCAAAGTTTTCAAGACCGCTAAGGATGTTTATTTTAAATTGGGTCGTTTGACCCTGTGTTATAGACATTAGGCCCTAGCTCCGCTAACGTTAAGTTTAGTCTGGCCATCTCTGTAGAAATCACCACGATCCAGACCATCACCAAGGCGTTTGAGTTGTGCTAAAGCTTCTTGGTACTTATCTTCGTAATACTTAACCAAATCTTGCTCACCCTTCATAAAGAGCATGGCTTCGCGCATAGCACCGTAAAAAAGGACTGGGTCATAATTATTACCAACCCAGCTAGTTCCAGCTGCGTTAGATACAGAAGATACAGTAATGGCAAAGCCAGAACCTGTATTCCCAAGGGAAGAACAAGAAAGAATATCACCAACAACGTAAAAATTACCACCAAACTGAAGGGCACAAGATACAACAACCCCACCATTAATAACAATATCTGCCGTTGCATTAGCGCCAGATCCACCAGTTAAAGATACGTTTTGGTATACACCATTGGTATATAGTGAGCCAGCAGTAATAGCACCTAAAGTAGCAATTTGACCTTGCACAATGGTTGGTGGGTAGTAGAAATAGTGCATTTCTACTGTGTAATTACTATCTGGAGTTGGGGCAAGAATATAAGTTAGCTCATTAATATTTGACAGCTGTGAGCCAAATAAAGCGTAGTATTTAGGTAGTCCAGTAGCCGTAGTTGTAGGATAGGCTTCCCGCAAAAAGTTAACGTCTTTATTTAGCAAATAATTGTACTGACCAGTAGAGTCAATGACCGCTAAAGAATAATTAGCTAACCAATCATCAGGCAAAGAAAGATAGGCATTATTAGCTGTTATTGTGCCGTAAACATTTTTACGCAGTGAAGGTAGGTTTACGGAGTTATATATACGATCTTCAGCTTCCTGTATAAAAACAGGAATAGACGCGACAAACAATTGCTCAGTGTTTTCGGCGTACGCTTGAATGTTGTTGTAGAGTGATTCGTAATTGATTTAAGCCACCCTAACCAAAGTATATTTACCGCCTACTTTGCCTTTTTTGTTTATAAGTTGCGACACGTTTGCTTTTGAGCAGGTACCATTAACCTTATTCTCAATCGAGTATATATACGCTTTATTACTCATTAGGGTTTACCCTTAAGCCATTGGCCCACGTGACATTTTGCCTTTAGTCTGCGCTTTACCACCGCGCATTTCAATGCCAGAAGTCTTGGTAGGAGCGTAGTTACCTTTGCTAACGTTACCGACAGAGATATTCATCTCATCCATATATTTGGTTCCTACTTGCAGTGACTCTGCAGGTAACTCGCCATTAACGCCTTTACCGCCCATAGTGTGTGGCTGTGCGTATGTAGAAGCTGGTTTGTTGTTTGCCATGATTATTTTCCGTTTGCTTTAACTTTAGCCAAGTTACGGCCCATTGATAGCATGTCTGCATCGGTTTTACCGCCAGCAGTGCCTTTACCAACTTTTTTACCCATTTCGATGCCAACATGTGAACCGGAATCACCAAGGTTTTTGCCCTTAGTTTTACCTTTACTTGTTACACCGTCAGCTGCGCTTTTATATCCCATATCCTACTCCTAGTTAATTGTTACTGTTCCTACTTGCCCTTGCCCAACCAAATAATTCGGCGTTTCATTGTAGTCATACCCCTGACCTACAGGAGCCCAACCCCACTGCGTATCTCGACTTCCGCCAGCTTGATATCCATACGCCGTCAAACCAGACTGCACATAGCTTAAATCCCGTCTCGGTTCCCGTACTGCCTGGGGGTCGTTGATAGGATACATCCCTAATTGTAACTGAGGTTGATCAGGGTCCCAACAGGTATTACATACTTTTAGCTGGTAGGGTTTTGTCTTAATAATCTCAGTACGAAGCTCAACCAACTTATATCTAAATGCGCACCGATCACACTCTGCAATTGCAAACTTACCGGAAGCAAACTTATTAGGCATTAGTAACCCCCAATAAACATCCTGCGGGGAACAAACCGAATAGGGGCTTTTTCTCTATCTTCTTCGGAGGCTAGCTGGAACTGTTGTTCGTAATCCGCTTTTAAACCAGCGACCCGTTGAGGGTCAACACCAGGAAGTTTGATAGATAAATAGTAAGCCAATCCAGCCACTAGGCAGTTAACAAACCGGAACGGAATGTCTTGAATATTTACACCATTTCCAGCATCTTGAATACGACGTAAACGCCAGTACACGAATTGGTATGGTTGTGAACCGTCTGGTGTAGGCCAGACTGTAACTGCGGGTAGGTTCTGAACATAAACTTCTGCCCCGGAACTATGGGATACCGCAGTTGTATTCGCTTGACCACGAGCACAGAAACCTAGCGTGTTTCCAGATACATAGCCGTAGGCGATGATCTCATTGTCAATTTGAATAAAACCGGCTGCTGCCAGATTAGTTGTGCTTGTTAAAGTAAGCGTTGTATCAGTAGAAGAAATAGCCCCAGCAAGCTGGTATGCGGAGTCGTTAGACTGGCCAGACATGCGTTGAATCCAAACTTGAATTGGCTTCCCTTGCGCTAGCTTATTTGGGATAGTGGCGTATGTAGACACACTAATTCTTGATATAGTTATATCCGTTTGGTTTGCTGCGCTATTAGCTTGTGTGCGAATCTGATGCTCTAGTAAGTCAATGGTGTCAGTAGGTAATGCGTAGGTGTTCTGGCCTTGATTCAGGTTAATTGTTCCCTGCTCAATAGTCCACATGTTAATACCGCGGTTAGCCCACTCAACCGTCAACAAGTTTAAAGAACGGCGAGCAGTACGGAAGTCGTATCCAGTACGTAGCTCACTGCCACAACGCTCAAACGCCTCTTCTACGAGATCATTTAAGTCTAAGTTAAATAGTGTTGTTCCTGTTGTTAAGGCAGTCGTCATTTATCGGGCTTCCCCATATCCACGAGTTGCAAGTTTACCAGCTACTTTTTTAGCTTTAACTGCGCCGCCTTTTTTCATTACTTTTGGGCGAGCTGTAGATTCTCCACCACCACCACCAGAAGGTTCCATTGAACGCCTAATTTCTTCAAGTTTATCTTCTTTATCGGCTACACCGTAGTTTTTTCCACGAATTCTATCCCGATACTCTTTTTCAGACTCATAAGAATTTGGTTTACCTAAAGAAGCTGCCTTACTACCAACCATAGCTGCTGTCGGCACTGCCAACCCTAAAACCGCCGCTTTTTCTAAAAAGTCGTCTTTCATTTCTTCAAACCTTTCAGGGTTTCCGCTAGCCTAGCCCGCTTACCCATCTTGCCGGGTTTTTTTGCAGCTGCAGCCAGTTTGCTAGACGGAATCTTTTCACTTTCTGGTACACCCAAAGCTTTATGTAAAGCGCCGGGTTTCTTGATAGCTCCCGCGATCCAATTTGTTTTTCCGCCTTCCTTCATCAGGACTGCAGACTTCTTGGCCTTTGGTTCTTTAGCAGGGTTTATATCACCCATACCGCGAGACGCTCTCATTACTTGCTTTTCTTGCCCATACCGCCGCCACAGAACTTCTGAACAGCTTCAGTATGAACGTCATGGCCAGCTTTGTGCTCTTGGAAGAACTTGTGGTGTGGCAAATGCCCTGCGCCGTGTTTAGTTGTAGCGGCATCGTGGCTCTCAAACTGAGGAAACTTCTCCACATCTTTAGCCATAGTTTTTGGTCCCATTGTCTCTTTCATAATACTTTTCCTTTAGTTAAACCACGTTGAGCGATACCACAACCTCTTACTTTACCGCCAGCTTTAAGGGAGATTTTAGTTCCCTTACCGCCTTTATGTTCTTGAGCATCATGCTCTTTAAACGCTTTCTTAATCATGGCGACATCTTGCTTTTTGTCTTTCGACTCTTCCACGCGCTCTTCTGACTTAGATTCTTTTTCCATAACTTTTCCGCCTTTTTTCATACCAGGAGCTGGGCTTTCTGGTGTAGGTGTAGACCCTTCGGGTGCTTTAGTTTTTGCCATCTTTACTATAGCGCGACCAGCACGGGGGAGCAAATCCGCTGTTTCTTTATTCTCTCTACGGTCATCTTCGTAGGTTTGGTCATATCCATTTTTAGCCATTATTTACTCCAAAATCCTTGAAACAAGTTTGCCATAATAGCGCCAATTAAAGCTGCAGCGCCTCCTACACCAAGTAACAACCTCCAACCACCGTGCGCTTCTGCAAGCGTCTTTTGGATAGCCTGAATGGCTTCTTTAATTTGCTTCATCTCATCGACCATTTTATCCATATCGCCCTGTAGGTGTTGAATGTCATTGGCGTGAGTAGCCAGCTCTCTAGCTGTTGTAATTGGATCCATTGCGCTCATTTGCAAGCCCACCGTTTTAAACTAGCTGCCTTACGAGTAGGTTTGCCGTTTTCGTCTTTCATTGGTCCGGGCATACCAGACATACGAGCGCAGAATGACTTCTTCCTAGCCCCACCTTCAGGCTGTGGAGCCTTTAAATTACTACCTGTAGCTGCATTATATTTTTGGCGACCCTTTGCAGTAAGACCAGCCCCCTTAGAAACAGGGAGTTTTTCGCCTCTACCAATAGCGAGAGAGGGGGTTTTCTTAGCCATAAGTAACTGTTTGAAACACTATGTTAGTTACAACCGCATAAATACCAGTCTGGGCTAAAATACCTTCCCCAGGAACAATAACTTGAAACGGCTGCACACCAGTAGTTGTGTTGTATCCACCCATCCATTTACCAGTTGAGTATATACAAGCTGTACCGCCGGCAATAGTACCAGTATTAATATCTGTAATGGTAAAAGTATCGGCGGTTAACTTAGTGACTACATAATTACCAGCAGTAGCAGAAACTCCAGTAGCCGCAGAAAAAGTAATACCGATATTTTGGCCTGATACTAAACCGTGGGCTGTTTGTGTAACTGTTACTGTGTATCCAGAACGAGCGTACGTACCTGTAGTTACAGGAGCTGTTGTTGTATCAAAAAGGTCAATACTACCAGCCGTGCCTGTTCCTAGATAGATAAGGTTTTTAAGACGGGTGCGGCCCGAAACCATAAGGCCTGTACCGCTAAGGTGCGAGGCTTTTACGTCATATTGCATTGTCATAATTAATCTCCTAAATTTTAAAAAAGGGGGCCGAAACCCCCCGGGATTAATTAGTCAGCATTACCAAATGGATATACAGTCTTAGTACCTAATGTGCCGTCAGCTTGTACATAATTGATGTCAAAGTTAAACTTACCAGCAGTCAAAGTAGTAAGCGTAACACCGACGATAGACAAGGTAAATACAACTTGTGATAAAGCTGCAGGCTGTTGGCCTTGCAAAATATCAGTCGATGTAGAAGTCATATTAAGTAAGTTAGCTGCAGAATATGTAGTTGTTTGACGACCTACAGTACCAACAGTTGTTGTACCCAAAGCAATAGTAGCGTAAGCAGGTGTTCCTGCAGCTGCTGTATAGCCATTTGAAACGTAAACGTTAACTGCGCTCAAGCTGGCGTTACCAACAGTAATAGCTGTCAAATAATCAACCACGATTGATTCAATCTGCGAGCCAGCTGGAAGATATACTACAGCGCCACGATAGATATTTGTACCAGAGTCGGCAGGTATAGTAGCGACTACTGATGGGTAAACAGAAGATGATGGTGTGTAAACAGTAGCATTTACGTTAGCATCAGAAGATAACTGATTACCATTAACAAATTGCTGCGCTGCACCAGGGTAGAAAGAAGTACCATTACCGGTAGTTACAGAGTAGTCAACAACAGCATTTTGTGATAAACGAGCCGAACCTACGTTACGTAGTGGGCCAAAACGGTTGTCGCCAGATAAAATTGGACCTTCAAAAGTTGCGCGTGACATAATATATTTCCTATGCAAAAGTTCACTCATACCAATCGTTGCATCGTCTGCTGGGACAGTCCGGTATAAGTATTACCCAGTTGTTGTAATTCTACACTATTTTACGATTTGTGCAATTATTTTAGTAAAATCGGTATACTTCAAAAAACGAAAGGAACCCAATGAGCTCCTGGCTTATCATAGTGACTGGGCTAATATACGGATACATCGCCTGTGAACAGGGCGTAAAAGGTAACTTGGCTATGGCGGTGGTATATAGCGGATATGCTTTTTCTAACGTAGGTCTCTACTTATTGGCGACAAAATGACTACTATTGTGGGTGACTGGAATAATAAAATACTGGTTGCGGACAGCCAGTTTACAGATAGCGATGCTGGTATTAAATATTTTGAAGACAAGATATTTGCTATAGACGGCGGCTGGCTGGGGGTTGCGGGTAATTACTGCGATGCTGAAAAAGTGCTGGACTACCTGAATAAGAAAAACAAAACAAAGCCAAAACTAAAATCCGACAGCTCTTTTTTAAAAATGACTAAAGAAGGCCTTTTCTCATGCGGGGATGACCTTGAATGGGAAAGGGTTAGGACTTTTATGGCTATCGGTAGCGGGGCTATGGCCGCCGAAGTGTGCATGCGTATGGGGTTACCGGCAGAAGAAGCAGTTAAATGGGCGTGTAATGTAGATGTAAATAGCCACGAGCCGATTAAAACCTACTCCCTAGACGACAAAAATGCCCTATAAAGACCCAGAAGTTAAAAAGACGTACCATAAGCTGCAGAGCCGCAAGCACTATGAGAAGAATAAAGAAAAGATAATAGAGGCTACTACTAAGTATTCCAAGCGGGGTAAGGAGAAGTGGGACCTATTCAAGGGGAGTCTGCATTGCGCACGGTGTAAGGAGAACCACATAGCCTGTATGGATTTTCACCATATAGACCCAAGCGAAAAAGAATATGAAGTTAGCGCTCTAGTTAGTTCCAAGATGTTTACTAAAGCGTACAAAGAAGTTAAAAAGTGTATCGTATTGTGCTCGAATTGTCACAGGAAGCTTCATTACAATGAAAAAACCCCCGCCTTGTGAGCGGGGGTTTTTATTGGGTACATTCAGATTAGAATGAACCGCTTGAGCCCCATGCTCCGAGGGGATCGGACCAACCGAAGCTGTAACGCTCACGAGACTTGTAACGAACGTTACCAGTATCGAAGTCACCATCCATAGAATTCTGGAGTGGTGTACGCTCAAACATTTTCAGGCCGTTTGGAACGTCAGTCAAAATAAACCATGCGTTTGTATCGGTCAAGAAGTGGTTAACAGCGTAGCCTTCTGGGATTGTGCCATTGTTTTTCAATGCATTGATATCGTTGTTGTTTGTACCAACACGGAGGTTAGTTTCCAACAGACGAGTAGCAACGAACATCAAAGCAGGTGGGATCACCAGTTTGCGTGGCTTAGCAGCGATCAAGAGACCGCGCTCATCAGTCCAGGCAGCGATTTGAATTGTTGCGGCTTCCAAAGAAGTCTCGTTCAAATCAACAGGGGTAGCAGCAGTATTGCTGTTTGTACCACCGTTTACCAATGGATGAGCTGTAGAGAATAATGCAACGCCATCGCCACCGAGGTAGCTAGATGAGAAACCGTTATTCAATACAGAAGCACCTTTAACTTGCTTGGTGTAAGACATAGCGCGAGCCAATGCTTTGGTGTAACGAGCAGACAATGAGTCATACAAGTTATCTTCAATCGCTTCTTCAGTGATTGAGAAACCCAAAGCGATAGTTTCGTGTGAGTAGCGAGCTGTAAAAGCTTCTTGTGCATTATCGTAAGAAATTGCACCGCCTTCGTTCTTGACTGGAGCAGCCGAGAAACCAGACAGTTTTGTCTCTTCTTCAAATGAACGCTCAGAGGCTTCGATGTCATAAATTTCTTTATGCTCTTCGCCATAGCGCTTGTACTCTAAACCGAACAACGCGTTTAGTCCTGGGAGTAACTCTTTTAAGAGCTGTGAACGTGAAATAGCCATGTTATAGCTCCTTTATTAGTTAGCTGTACCAGCGGATTGATAGTACTGATGTACGCCAAAGTTTAACTTGACGATCAAATCAGTGTATGCATCACCGGGGTTAGAAGGGAAATTGCCGCCGAATGTAGAGCTGGAGTTAACCAAGTCAACAATCTTAACAGCAAGAGCGGAGGTGTTAGCAACAGTCAACACGCCGGAACTCAAAGAGCCAGTTACGTTGATTACTGAATCACCAGATGTTGTGTTACCAGTTGCAGAGCTTGTACCACCAGTAAAGTTGCCTAAAGCAGCAGTTTTACCAATAGAGGTGTAAGTTACAGAACCAGCAGCTTGTACTTGATACAACTGATCTGGGTCTTCGATTACACGGATAAATACGTTTGTATATCCTGCAGTGATCGCGTTAGCTGGCAAATACTGAGCATACAAAGGGTAGCCTAGTTGTTGACCTGCTAATTGATAACGTACGCCTACGCAAACGCCAGCAATACCAGTAGAACCGGTTGTTGGGGTTGAAGAAACAACAATAGGCATACCAGGTAAATTGCTGGTTGTGCCAAGTTGCACTAAGTCACCAGTAAAAATTGGTGCTGTGTTGTTATAGGTCAACTGATACTCGCGGATTGTGCCGCCAGTAAAGGATTGCCCACCGATCAGGCTGATCGGCTTTAGTCCATAAGGACTGGATACTGTAGCCATTTAAAGCCTCCTAAAAAGTTAATTAACGTGAACCACTCCCGAAGCCACCACCTTTACTTACTGTGCTTTTACGCTCACTATACAAAGGCATACGTGCATCGTTATTACGCATGAAATGGTTATCAACCGAATCCATCTGATTTTGTGCTTGCGACTCGTAGTACTCTTTTTGTGCTGCGAGGTGCTCTGTTAAGATCTTACACAAGATCAAACCACCGATTTCAACGTTTCCATTTGCATCACCCACAATCATAAGTTCGGGGTGATCCTCAGCTTTAACCGGTACCCAACCATCACGAAACTTTTGGGATACGTTAGTTGGTACCGCTTGTCCTAATACCTCTTTAGCAACCCATCTGAAGCTATAACCAGATTCTGGAGTAGGATCAGGCAGAGTAGCCGCTGGGCGGTAGATTGGACGGGTTGAAGCTGTTTCGCGATTCTCGCCATCGCGCGTTTTACGAGTATTAGCCATTACGGGCCTCCTGTTTTAAAAATTCCTTAGCATACAATTCACGTGAAATACCTAACTTATCAGCCAGTGCTGCTTGGGTGGATGTAAGTCGGATAGTTTTTTTTGCCCCCGTTGAACGGGTAGCAGAAGCCACGACTGTTGCCGGCTTTTTACTAGGTTCACCGGTTCTACGGCTAGCTGGCTCGTCATCCTGAAGTAAATCAGGGAACACAGACTTTAAGCGAGAATTAATTTTCTCGAAATATTCTTCACTACGCGGGTCGTAACCCGTGGCCACCAATTTCTGATGCAAGCCTAATGCAAAGGCTGTCACCTCTTCGTACCCCGGCGATCCGAACCACTGGTTTTTTGCCTGCCAGCGCAGAGTTTTTTCGTCGGGTCTGGGTACTTCTGTTGCCGTATGTTGTATTTGTACATCATTTTCTTGAGTTTGTAAAGTACTTGGACGGAAATTTTTTGCAGCTTCAATTTTCATCTTCGCTTCAGTCAACGCTTCTTGGGCGGCTAGCAATGCCTCGGAGTCGTAGTCTTCAGACGCTTTCTTAAACTTATCACGTGCATTATTAAGCTCAGCCTCGGCTTTTTCACGCATCATCTCTTGGTAGGAAGTCTCACCAGTTTGAACGTACTGCTTCAACTTATGGTTTTCTGCCAATGCTTGTTGAGCTAAACGGATTGCTTCCTCTTTCTCGCGCTCGGCCCGTTCTTTGGCTCTACGTTCGTCGTGGCGAGCATGGGTTAGCTCTTTAATGCGGGATTGCACACCTTTTGTATAGCCTTCAATTTCTTCATCGGAAGGATCTTCTACATCACGGTTTAGGGGCTGAGCCTTTCGATCTTGTTCAGGGGTATCATCTTCAATAACAATATCCGCCTCAACAACATCGCCTTCGGCAGTTACATCTAACTCAACATCTGGCTTATTATCAAAGCCACTGTCTTCGTCGGGGAATTTATAAGTCATAATTGCTCCTTTAAGCGCGGGTAATTCCGCGGGGGTCTTCAACAACCGCTTCTACTTGGTCGTCATAAATAACACGAAACTCTTTTCCATAAATCATTATGCGAGTACCTGTATAAGGCCGAGTAATAACAAAATCACCCTCTTTACACCAAGCGCCCGTAGGAAATTTAGCTTCATCTTTGTACGCCAGATCGCCAAGCTTTAGAACAAATAAAACTGGGGAAGTTAGCTCCTCAATCTTCTTAGTCTCATCAGCCTTAACAATGCCACTATCGTATTGGTCTGTGGCTGTAACCAGCGAACACAGCATTCTCCAACCACGTGGTTCAGGTAGCTGGCGGGCCATTTGCACCTGGATTTCTTCGGGTGTTGGCTCAGCTACTTCATTTACTTCTACGTCTACTGCGTCAAGCGAATGCATACTGCCATCCGGTAATACAAACCCTTGTGGGGGCAAAGCGATGGTTTCACTCATCGTTGTCTTCTTTCATATTGTCAGCGAGGTCGAATAAATGGCGCTCTGCAAATGCTAGGCCTCGAATTACACCGCAAAGCTCTTTGTACTGCTCAAAACTTGTACACTGCCCGTTTGCCAAATCGTCAGTGTAGTTATTCATATCTGTGCGCAACTTGTCACGCATTGCGGCTATGAAATCAGCCGTTAGTAGATCCATCATTTGGTTTTACTCTCCTTAGGTGTTTGTTGCTGTTGGTTTAGGGTTACTGCTGTATTAAGCCTGTGCTCTTTATCTTGCTGAGCTAGTTGGGCTAATTGCAAGGCCCCGCTAGTCAATGTCTGGCGTTTATTAGCTTGGTGTTGCTGCTGATTATTGATAAATGTTGTAGCAGTATCAACCCCAGCCTGTACTTTCTTCGACTGCAGTTCCTGTGCTTTAAGCGCAAGTTCTTGAGCTCTAAACTGTTCATCAGCTTTGTCTTTAGCAACCTTGCGTTGCAACTCACCTTGTTTAACTTGCTGATCAATCAACTCAGCTTGCATTACTGGGTCTTGCGCATTTTGCTGGGCTTGCTGTTGGGCAGCCGTAGCTTGAGATTGAGCCAATACTTGAGGAGCTGCTTCCGCAATCAAACGAGAAAGTTGAACTTCCAAATCTGGTGATAGCTCTTCTTTTGGTGATGGGAGCGAAGCGCCCATTGCGTCTTCAATCTTCTGGCGGTACGCATAACCAACGTGCTCAGCAATATGAGCCTGCATTGCACCCATAATTACTTGAACTTGTGGGTTTTGGCCGATAAGCTGTTGAACAATCGGGTCTTGCATAGCCATCTGGTGGACCTTGATATGAGCTTCGTGATCCTGGAACATAAACGCTTTCATTGGCTTGCCTTTTAAAGCGGCCATGTTTTCTGTTACTGGGTCTTTCGGTTTCTGGTCATCATCCAATGGCACAAGTTTGTCAGCGTTCTTAATGCCAAGCACGTCTAGCATCTGGCGATGTAGTTCTGGCAAGTTGTAAATCTGTGGAGCTGACTGGGCTAATTGGATAACTGCCTGGTACTGGACAACACGCTGAGATAGTGTGGCCGCGTTTGGATCTGATACTGGTAGGATGTCTACGTGTTTGTAATCAGATTTTTTAACCTGCATGTCGCCATGTTCTGGCTCGTAGGTGTACTCATCGTCAGTGTAATCCCGAATAATACCGGCAATCAGCTTTAATTCCTGACGTAGTGCGTAATGCACACGCGCCTGAACAGCAGACATGACTTTTAAGGTTCTTTCTAGAATCGCTAGTGTAGTTCCAACAGGGGCATTAGCCGACATGTCAGATACCTGCATATCCGAAGTAGCTGCAAAGCGGCGGCCTTCCTCAATGATTTTGTCCATTAAACCAGCTAAAACTGCAGAGGGTTCTTTGTATGGAAGTGGTAGGATGTTGTCGCGAATAGTTCCTGAACCAACATCTACGTCACGGAATTCACCTGGGGCAATAGGAGTATCGTCGCCTTTAATGCGAAGACCGCGGGATTTTAAGCCACCCGGCAGATTCGATAAGGTTCCGGCATCGACAAGCTGTCGCAAGATGGAAGTGGCTGATTTAGCAAAACCGCCAACAAGATGGAAAAGGCCGAAACCGTAAGCGCCATAACCAGGAATATACTGGTAGTGGACAAAGTGCTGGCGTTTAAGACGGAGCGGATCTTCTTCTTTCCAGTTTCTACGAACCGCCAAAACCTGATTCGTGCCGCGTACCATTGTAACCACATACGGGAGAGCAATTCCTGTTTCTTCACCACTGTCGTCCTTATCTTCAAATCCAGGTAAATCTAAATCAGCATGTACTTCGTACAGCTCAAAGCGATCATCGTAGCTAGCAGTAAAGCCAGTTTCTTTATCTTTCTTTTCTTGAATCTCAGTACGGAACTTTTGTGGTTCCCCAAGTTCAACATCAGTATAAAAATTAGCGCGCTGGAGTTTGATCAAATCTTGTTTAGTCTTGCGCATACGGTGTGTAACGCGGTGGCAAGAAGCAATTTCGCTAGCCCCATAAGGCAGAATAATATCTTCTGCTGGAATAAACATCGAAACCTGGCGATCAATAGACGGATCAAAGTACACCTTCTTAAACGCAGAACCAGCGGATGGCAGATTCCACAGCATACGCTCGTGCTCATTCCTGAACTCGGGCATCTTTTCTGTAAGCTGGTAATTCATGTCAGCTTCGACACGCTGCGCCGCTTCCATCTTTTCGCGGGTCTCTTTACCGATAATCTGTGTACGGACTGGCCCCTTAGCAGGGAAAGTCTCCATAATTGTTTCTGATTGGAAACGTACTACAGCTTCGGTAATCATTGGGTGGAATACACCACAAGCGCCATCCCAAGGTTCTACGCGTTCTTCAAACTTCAGACCAAGCAATGTAATACCGTCTTTGTACATCTGCTCCCAGTCTTTGCGGGAAGCCAAATCGTTTTCGATGTCAGAGGCCAGATCACCGGCAATCGTTTCAAGGGCGCCAGCATCAAGTTCTTCGGCTAAGTTCATATTGAACTCTTCGCTACCGTCAACTTCGTCCATTTTTTCGATATCTAGCTCAAAGCCATCGCCGTTAATATGAACCGCTTCTGGGTCTTCAATTTCAATCTCAATGTCTGGCTCGTTTTGAGTCAGTTGCTCTAGGCCTTTCGGCGCTTGGTATAAACCTTTATCTACTGGCATTTTATTTCCCTGTATATGTCTCGTGCATCAGTTTTATTAATTTTGCTGATACAGTGTGTTTCTAATCTTTCGCGAGTCAAGCGAAATTCATTTTTTTCCAACCATTCATTAATACCTTCCGTGGTATATTCCACGGGTTCTAAACCGCGTTGTTGCTCGATTTTAACCTGACGCCAGATCGCGCGGGACATTTTTTTGACTTTCCACCACCGCTTTATGAATTTAAACATTAGTAGTATGCCGCCTTCCGTCTGTACTTGTACTGCAAATCATCTTTCTCGTCGGTGTCCAAACTAATGAACCCACCTTGACGGTAACGTAATAACGCTTGGGTTGTCGTATCCACAAAGTCATCATGCTCGCCAACTGGGAACGATGCCAATTCTTCTATTACATCCCGGGCCCACCGCCTATCGGGCGCCCAAACCTTCCCGCTAGTAAAAAGATCAGCTACGGCATTCAAGCGAACCATCTTATCATTTCCACGGGAAGGGTTGGTCTCCTGTACTGGTATTCCCATCATCCTAAGTTCCTGGATCAACGGGGCACCTGAAGCTTTTTTCTCCACAATAAACGCGTCGGGCTTCCATTCCTTGTAGTGCTTTAACGCTACTTGTTTTAGTTCTGGAAATGCCATTCGGTCTTTAAAGGCGTCGAGTAAGATTAAATTGGGTGAGTTCCCATCCTCCTCGTTATACCAAACCCCCCATGTTGTGCATGCGGAATAGTCAGATGTTGTCTTAGTTTCAAACGCCGTATCCCAGCTTTGAATAATATATTCTACAGTAGGCGGGTCATCTTTTTCCCATATCATCCAGTCTTTTCTTCCAACAACAGCGCTCATATCGCTAGTCGGGTTCTGCATATACTGGGCATTCCAATAACGAGGATCTAGTACTGCCTTTGTAGCTTTCAGTGTTTCGAGGGGCCATTGTTCTGGCCAAAGGGATTTTTCTGCGTCTGTATCTTCGTTAAGGATAGCGGGCAGTTCTACAATCTCCCAAGGGGTCGTGTGCGGGTTTTTTATATTGTAGTCAATGATCCGCCCAGTTAAATCGAGCAAAGACCAGCGAGTCATAATTACTATGATCGCACCCCCCGGCATTAAACGTTGTAGTGGGCCAGTTTGGAACCAAGACCAGGCGTTATCAAACGCTAGCCTTGAATTCGCTTTCATGTCCTGTTCAGAATGAGGGTCATCAATAACAAACAAGTCAGCGCCTCGTCCTGCCAAGGCACCCCCGACACCAGCAGCATAATACTGCCCCCCAGCAGATGTGCTCCACTTACCCGCAGCTTTTTGGTCGTCGGCAACGACTGTGTTGGGGAAAACGCTTTTGTAATCATCTGAGTCAATTAAGTTCCTCACTCTCCGTCCAAAGTCTTCCGAGAGCCCCGCGGTATGCGTGGCCATAATGATTTTCTTCTCGGGGTATTGACCTAGAAAGTATGCCGGAAACAGGTAGGACGAAAACTCTGATTTGCCCATACGTGGTGCAATATTAATAATTACGCGCTTTTTTCGACCCTCGACTACATCCTGGAAGATTTTAGCTAGTTTGCGGTGCTGGGGCCCTATCTTGAAACCTGGATACACGGCTTTTGCAAACTCTAATGGCTTATTTTGCGCACCATGCAAGTGCACACGGTGTTCTTGCTCTTCTAAATCTGCAAGGAACAGCATTTTTTCCTCAACACTCATGTCTTTTAGCGCTAATTGCGCGGCGAGAGCCTCTTCTGGGGTTAAGAAATCAAGATTCATTCGTCTTTGTAGTGTTGTTTTTCTGCAACAACCTTAGTTTCAACAATTTCATCTACGTCAATGACGTCAACCTTGCCCATGTACTTGGACAGCTTCTCTCTAATGCGCTTTTCGAGTTCCTCATTGCTTATTTCTTTTTGGTTTACTTCTACGCGTTCGGTAAACAAGGCAACCTCAGTCACTTTACCCAACAACTCCAACGCTTTTAAACGTATCCGGGCATCAGGGTGCTCTGTTTCTTTTACTATTTTGGCCACTGACATGCTGCGAAGCTCATTGGCTTGCTTTACAAACTCCCACTGGTACCCGCTAACCATAGCCACGGCACTGACGATTTCTTCTGGGACTTGCAGATTAAGTAGTTGGTTCTTTGCGTCTGGGGAATTGGTAGTTAGGGCCGCGAATGCGTTGGCCACTTGTTGTTCTTGTGCATTTGTCAGTATTTCTTGCTCGTCTTCTTCGGAAGAGAACTGGTTCAACCAGTCTACCGTTTGTTTTTGAGCGCCCAAAGTTTGGGGGGCATCTAGCTTTTCTAAGGGGGTAAAGTTGTCCACACCAGACTCGATGTCTGGGACAAAATCTGCAGCTGAGGCTGAGACCAAATGCTCTAAAAGCAAACTAACTACCTCCTTGGTTGCGCTGGGGTGAGCGAATGTTGGAAGTATACAACGTTTTTGTTTTTTATGTTACTATTCTTTTGCGTGTGGCTTTTCCTCCTTCGTTTGAGCTATGCGCAAATCTCCTTTGTTGTGATGGTTTGGCCCCCGGACTTAAAACCCCCGGGGGTTTTTTTTTACTTAGCTTTTAGCATCTTGATTGTGTCAATCGTAACGTCTAGCCAAAAGTGGTATGCGTCTTTAATTGCTTTCTCAGTTTGCTGGTAAGTTTTGTTTAGCTCGAGGGGTTTAAAAAAATCGTACATGGTACTTCCTTTCAGTTAGTTAAGTACGCTGCATGCAGCGTACCGATGTTGGTATTTTATATTGCAGTGCAGCATAAATCAAGTGGGGTTTTATAAAATTTTTCCCTGTTTTTGTTGTTTATTTAGTTTTACTGGGAAACTGGGGATGTCACATGTTTGGTCAAATATTAGACATGGAAGTGCATGAATTTTTAATAAAATTTTGCTGTAAGTTGTTGATTTTATACAAGATTTGACATTTTTTAGCTGTGCGGCTAAGGAACAATGATCTAGTGACCATGTCACCACTCCCTCCAACAGGGTTGATACCCCCCTAGTGGGGTCGCCATACAGCCAAACCGCCTAGCCACAAAGCCTGTCTGTTATAATAGAGTCATGGACAGGAAGCTGTCCTATCGAGCCAAGCCTAACCGCTTGGCTTTTTGTTTATCTAAATCAAAGAAGGAGTTACACATCATGGCAACAACATACATCAATGCATCAAAGGGTACAGCTATCACATACGACCAATTCGCTTTTGGCTTAGGACAGCAAGGTCGTATAGCTATCGAGGAAAGCCAAGTGTGGCATGAGCAATACATCAAGGAGGATAAAGAAGCTCAGAAGGTGTGGAGATACGAATGGTTGCAACAGTATCTTATGGGTAATTTGAAGGTGAGTAGTAAGGAAGCGGACAGGATTCTGTCCCAAACTCGTGATGAGAGGGTTGCAGGGGATCGCAAGTTAGCCAAGATAGATCAACGCCAGCCAGCCGTCAAGCGAGCAAGTGCTCAGTTCCTCTACCACATCATTCGCCCTGAAGATAAGCCCACATCGTTCAAGCAGGTCAAGGTAACAGTTGACAAGGTAGTCGAGTTGTTTGAGTCGTTGAGTAAAGCCGAGCAAGCCAAGTTCATGCGGATTATCAAGTAAGCGTGGCAACGAGGCTTCATCGCAGTTTGTTTTTGTGTCTAATCGGACAGGTTTCTGTCCCAACTAAGGAGGAAGCACCATGATACAGATGATGTGGAAAGGTCGTTGTCTACCTAAAGACAACACAGTCAGGCGTAAGAGAACCCGAAGCAAAGCCCTAATGCATGAGAAGGGTGTAAGGCGTATGTATTGGGTTATTCAATCTAACCATAGGAGAGCGTCATGTCAGGCATGAAGCGAGTAGTAGAGGAGATAGCACTAATGTATTGGGAAGGCTACACAATCCTAGCGATTGCCCGCTCTCTCAAATTATCAACCAAGCAAGTCCAATCTGTCGTTAACCTTTACAAAGGAGAATTACTATGAAATCAATCACCCTTAAACCCAATGCTGTATACAAACAGATCCTAGCCGAAGGCACACTAGGTAAGCGTAGTAATGTATGGGTCGTATGCCAAAAGAAAGGCGATGAAATAGGCGAGATAGTAAGAAAGCCATATCAGTCTTTAGCACGAGCCACAACAGCATGGCGTAAACGCATTGAGAAGCACGGCAAGGACTCAGGCTGGGTAGTCATCACCTCCGATGCGTTAGCTTCTTGTGGCTTCATCTGGCTGTAATGAGAGGGGTTTGGGACAGGTTTCTGTCCCGTTATGCACCATAATAATGCACTTGGTAATTGTCTACTTTATCTCGCAGGTGGACACTACCTTGACGCCCGCAACCCTTTTGTTTATGTGCGTCTACCACATTCCCAGCACACCTATATATATAAATACTAAATTCTAAATATATATATATAAGGGTGAATAAGTGGGACTGTTTATTTGTGTCTTACTTTCTTAGTCCTTAAGTTGCTGGAAATCCGTAGACATCTGTGACAGCATAAGGAAAAAGCGTAGTAGTATAAGGCTCAAACACATGACAACTACTGTGGACAACATAGGTATAATTACTGGACATTAGTAGACTTTTATGGCTAAACGGGACAGAAACCTGTCCGAACCGAGGATCAACACATGAAAAAACTAACCAAAGACGCATTTATAAAATGCAAGAAGTGCGGGGAAACAAGAGAGCGAGCTGAGTTTAAAAGACGCATGACTGCAGAAGAATATTCAAACGCCCTAAACAGGCGGGTTGAAACAGGAACTACGGTCATCAGCTCTTTGTGCAAACAATGCCAACCCAAACGCAAACCGAGGGCTAAGCTCACCCTCAAAGAACTACGCAACAAGATAACAAATAAACGCATCAACCCCTACCTAGGGGAACAACTAATACACCAAAAAAGAAAGGACATCAACGATAAGCGAAAGCGAGTGATGAAAGAGAGGTGGCAAAAAGAAAAGGGTAAGGAACGAGAAGCACTAAAAACCACCCTAGATAAAGAAGTAAACCTAGCTAAGAACAGATACCACGCCTACTTCAGACGGACAGAAACCTGTCCCATAAAACAAACAAGACAGACCAAGTGGAATACGGAAGAAGAGCGGTTAAGTTTAGTTAAAGAACGATACGCTCACTTGGCGGTTTTAGAAACGCAGTATAGATTGATGAAAGAAAGGAGAGTAGAGAAGTTAAATGAATATGACACGGGCAGAAACCTGTCCAAGTAAACAACCACTAACAAAGGAGGAAATAAACCATGCCTAATGGTGAAAGTAGAGAAGGACTAGAAGATGTGCTAGATCGGGAAAGGCAGTATGTAGGTAGGGCAGTTAGGGATATGAGCGTTGAAGAGCTGCTTGCAGAAATGCGATCTAGTATTTTAAGAAGAGCACCACCCTCAACAACAGACCCAAGACTACCCGTCTTCCGAGAACCCGAACCCATAGAAACAACCATTAAGATACCCAAGGGGTTCACACCCTTGCACCCACTCACAGGTGCTACATTAGAGCCCGATGAAAAGCCTGAGCACTTACTACGCACAGATAGGGTTAGGTATGTCTTGCGGAGTGGAGAGAAAGGCAGTAGCTTGGTGTCCCACTTATGGTGGGGTGATTCTCCGAGTCAAAACAGTTCGATAGTCGCATATAAGAAGCTCAAGAAAGAGAGTCCTTGGGTGGATTGGGGTAACTTGCACCGCCTTACCGACTTAAGGGATCGACCAATAAACGACCAAGTGCCTGACATAGTCACAACAAACCCCGAAGCACGAGTATTTGTGTGGCTAAGAGACGCACCACGACCGAACTTGACTGCCCAAAATGTTAGAGATTGGCAGTGGGCGTTAGATGGCACGAGCAACGACATCATGCGGTATCGACTAGCAGAAAGGAACGAAGGATGAAAGTATTTCACGGATTTAATTTGTATAGCAGGATCGCCCTGTTGTTTTGTAGTTTATTCATAGGGGCACAAGTAGTTAGGTATGTAGTAGGTTTGATTATTAAATAGGTTGGGACAGGTTTCTGTCCAATGACTTCGGTCATCAGTAAATACACAAACGAAAGGAAATACAGTTATGCCAACAGTTACATATACAGTTGCACAGGTAGAAGCAGTCCGTCTTCGCAAAGCAAGCCTGCCCGATGGTAAGCATGATGTGTTGCGGACATTCCTCAACATGAAGTTGAATCACATGGAAAGACCACACGCATGGACTATGGCGGAAGCAGTAGAGCATAGTAAATACACTATCAAGAACAACCTCGTAGTAACACATCAAAGGCACAGCAACCGACTCAATCGGTTTTCAGTAACAAGTTATGCCTCGCTTATGACTCGCAAGCGTGCTCTATACGACTTCGGAGTAAGTGCTAGGGAGTGTTTTAGAGCTCAAGACGATAGTGAATTAGTTCAGATGCTTAATGACAACCCTGACATTAGGGATATGGCAGGTAGTAGCGATTGGTGCGAAATCATCAACGATTCGGATAAATTCCCCGACGCACCTACATATGAGGTTTGTTCTGACTGCGAGTACATAGAATCGGAAGACGATGGCTCTTGGGTGTATAACGGCGACAGATGGGTGTGCTCTAGTTGTAGGGAGAATAGCTATCGTTGGTCAGACTACCATGATAGCGTGGTGCATGAAGACGATGAAGAGCCTGACTACGAAGATGATGAAGAGCAAGAAGAAGAAAGCCGATTCATCGGGGGCTACCATAGTAGTAAGCGTAAGCTAGGTCTTATCCCAACCGAGTTCTCCAAGCGAGAGACTAAGATCTACATGGGGCTTGAGCTTGAGATGGAGGTCGGCGATGGGTGTGATCGAGAGGCTAAGGCTGAGGAGTTGTTCGAGGCTATCGGTGTTACGCCTGAAGGGCACAACTATTGTTTCTTAGAAGACGATGGGTCTCTTAGCCACGGCTTTGAGATGGTGACTGGCTACACAGGGTTAGATGTTCATGCCAAGCAGTTAGAGTTCTTCAAGCATAGATGGGCTGATGTTAAGTCGCACGATACCAAGACTTGTGGGCTTCATGTTCACATCTGCAAGAAGGGTATGAGTATGTTTCATGCGGCAAAGTTAATCCTGTTCATGCACGATAGTAGAAACCAGCGACTCTTTCGCACCATAGCAAGACGAGATGGCAACCGCTATTCACAGGTTAAGAACAAGACAGCCGACTATGCATGGCTCAAGCACGGCAAGCGTAATGGTATGCAACGCTTGAATGAGGATCGGTATGAGTCGGTTAACTTCCAGCCTGAGAGAACTATTGAGTTCCGCTTGTTTAAGGGCACGCTACGCTATGAGACCATCATGTCTTGTCTTGAGTTTACTTACATGGCTTGGTTCTTTAGTCGTGATACAGGGCAACAAGACTTAACTACGGATAACTTCCTCAAGTTTATTTGCCAGCCTGACAACCGCAAGGACACAATCAATCTACGGTCATTCTTGCGGTCTAAGGGATTCACGCTAGATAAATCAGCAATCGTTAAACCCAACCCACGCTTCGAGAAGAAAGAACAGTTAGCTGAAGTGTAAGCGGACAGAAACCTGTCCCAAACAAATTTAAATCAATCTAAATAAAGGAAATACATATGTGTTTATTAGTCGTTCAGCCCGCTTCCGCCCCTTCATTAACCCAAGAGTGGTTAGAGGATTTCTATTCATCTAACGCCGATGGCGTTGGTATCATGCGTTCAGTTGACGGCGAGCTTCTCATCGAGAAGATCTTGCCTAAGAATGCCCAAGAGTTTGTAGACTTTTATACCAACCACATTGATGGCTACGATTGTGCGTTCCATCTGCGTATGAAGACCCACGGCAACATCGATATGGAGAATTGCCACCCATATGAAGTATTCAATAGTGCTGAGCACGGGCTTGATGTTTGGCTCATGCATAACGGCATACTAGGTACAGGTAATGCGGGTGATGTTACCAAGTCAGATACATGGCACTACATTCGTGACTACTTGCGACCTATGCTTGCTAACAACTTAGACTTTGCGTTTACCGATGCGTTTGCTGAGATTATTGGTGATCATATCGGTGCGTCTAATAAGTTTGTCATCATGGATAGCACAGGTCGTGTTCAGACAGTCAATCAAACCTCAGGCGTGTATTGGGGTGGTCGTTGGTTATCTAATACATATGCGTGGTCTAGTCCTACTGGTGTGCCCAAAGATTATGTTGATAGTGCTGAGTTAGCGGTGCAACAGATCGAGGCTGAGCCATACAAGGCAGTATGGAAAACTGGTGGGAGTAAGTCTTACAAGCAGTGGTCTGGCTATAGCGCTGGCTATGGTGCTGGTGGTTACGATAGTCGATACGATAGTGATGATTACTGGGAGGATTACAAATACAACCACACTACCAAGACATATGACAAGGTAGAAGCAACGGACAAGCTAGATCGCCCAGTATATGTACCGCCAGTAGGTAGTATCTTTGAAGATGAAGATGGCGATTACGATGATGAAGATGCCATTACTCGTAGCCCTGAGTTTGGTGTGTCACTTCAAGAGATTGACGATGTGATGGAAGATTTACTGTTTGAGATCGAGCAGACATTTGAGATCAAGTATCTTAGTCGCACCGCAGGCTATGAGTTCATCGAGGAGTTTGGTATCGACAACTTCATGGAGGTATGTTACATGGCACTAGACGAAATGATTGATAGCAGTTGGTTCGAGCGTATCTTGACTGACCACATCTGTGCCCGTGAAGCGTTCCCTTGGATGGAAAGAACTAAGCCACAAAAAATCAGCATCTGCTAACAACGAAAGGAAAATAAAGTATGGCTATGTATATTGCAGTAGAACGGCAAGGTAAGTGGGAAGTTTTGTTTTCCCATGTAAATGGCGATGACTTGATTAAGCGGTGCGATACCGAGGAACAAGCCGAAAGGTTAATCAGGGTGTTAGAAACAGGACACAATGTTAAGGAGGAAGAAAATGACTAAGTTTTATGTAATTGCGGGGGCGACCCGCTTTGCTATTCAAGAAGTAGAAGCCCTTACTAAAGAAGAAGCAGAAAGAAAAGCGTATGAGAAAGATCCTAGTGAATGGGGTAGGCATATGCAGAGCGAGAACTACGAGCACTATGAGATTGTGCGAGAAGGGGAAGAGAGTGAGTATGTATACCTAGAGGAGAAAGTATGAAAGAACATTTAGTAGCAGAGAATCCGAATAAGGATATGCCACACAACCAAAGACTTTACCGTTTTCCTAATGGGTATGGTGCGAGTGTGGTATGGGGCGGTGATGGTCTGCTTCGTGGTAATGATGAACGCCCATATGAATTGGCAGTTATTAAGTGGTTAAGTAAAACAAACTACTACTTAGACTCCCAAAACCCTGTATGTAATGATGTAATCGGATACCAAAACGATGAGCAGATAACGGACTTGCTTAACAAAATCAAAGGCTTAGAAAGGAAAGATACGGAATGACAAACAGTATGAATTTAGAAATGAGTGAAGTGTTCTTGCTAGTCTGGGCTGTCTTAGCTACAGTTGCGGCGGGCTATTTTCAATATAGATTAAAGCGAGCTATGCTAGGTGGGATTGTCCTATGTGCTGTGTTATCTGCACTAGGGGATGGTAAGGCTCAGCTAATTAAGAAAAACGGCAGGCTCGTAGCAGATATGGGCGAGCACGAAGTTACACTAACGGAGGGCAGTCGATGACAAACACATCAAGGGTAGCCATAGCCCCATACAAACGAGGCAGTAAAAGTGCAAGGCTATTAAAGAAAGGACTGAGCGAAGCATTAGGTAGAGATGTGTTGTTTATAAACCCTGAGCGTGTCGGCTTGTGCAAGCCTAGTCGTGTCGTTATTAACTGGGGTAGTAGTGGTGTGGATTATGAGGGGGGCTGTCGTATCATCAACCACCCCGCATCTGTTCATCTTGCGGCAAACAAAATAAATTCGTTAAAAGCTTTTGCGATTGACGAGATACCCCATCCCGAGTTCACAACAGACAAGGACAAGGCAAAGGAGTGGATAGACCAAGGGCACAAGGTAGTATGTCGTACGCTACTCACCGCACACTCAGGGCAAGGCATTGTTGTAGCCAAACAACAAGATGAGTTAGTAGATGCCCCGTTGTATACAAAGTACATACGCAAACAAAAGGAGTTTAGAGTCCATGTATTCAGTAGTAAAATTCTTGACATACAAGAAAAGCGTAGGAGTTCTAGTGTTGATGACCACCACCCTTATATTAGAAACCATGCAAATGGGTATGTCTTTTGTCGAGGTGGTATCGAAGAACCTCACTCTCTTAGGGGGGTTGCTATCTCTGCCGTTGATGCGTTAGGGCTAGACTTCGGTGCAGTAGATGTTGTATGGAATGAGGCACAGGATAAGTGCTATGTGTTAGAAGTAAATACAGCGTGCGGTCTAGAGGGTTCGACTGTGCATAAATATGTTCAAGCAATTAAGGAGGTTGTATGAGCAAAGCAATAACGAAGGTGCAGGTAAGGTTTACATGGAGTGACGGCAAGATAGAGGAGATAGACGAGAACCTATTAACCGCCGACTCTGATTTAGGCTTAGAGTTACAGAGTTATGCATTAGATTTTGAAGGACTGCGTAGTGACGACCAAACCCTATATGACGAGGAATACGCCGATTGGCTACCCATACCCAAGGACTACGATACATACATGGCTAGCGGTATTGTCGACCCGTTGTGGGAAGCTGGGTTTATTGCAGGCAAGATGCACGAGTTAACTAAACAACACAAGGAGGAAGTATGACAACATTTACAACGGAGGATAGAGAAGCTATGCACAAAGGACTAGAGAGAAAACCCGAACACTACTCGCACTATAAATCCGAAACCATACAAGGGGCAACGGGTGCGCAATATACTTTTATGGACACCAGCCCCCAAGCACAGGAAATAACGCAGATTATTAACGGCATATGCGGGAACTTGCAAGCATTAGCTACGGTCATCAATAAAATGAGAGCCGAACTGACTACGCTAAAACAATTGGCTGACGCATCACTCTTGGCAAGCCGACCACCAACCCTACGCACAAACGGAGAAAACGATTGTGGAAAATGAAACACCACGCACTAGGAAATATATAATCCACGACGCAAACAAAAACTCCTTGTTTACAACAATCCCACAACAGGAAAGCGTAGAAGCTAAACGAGAGTTAGTGTTACGTGAAAACCCCAACCACTATGTGTTTGGTGAAATACGTAGGGCATGGAAGCCTTGGTTAACATATGCTGAAAACATGGCAGAGGAGTATGTGGGATGAACGCAAATGAACTAGTAGTAGCATATATAAACAAAGACGATGGCTTGGTCTGCGCCAAGTGCTATAAACCATTTAAAACACCAACAGATGAGGAAATAGAAGAAATTGCAAAACAATATAAAGATGTGGATTACACGCTAGATGACGAAGAGCCGTTTGATGTGTTTGATTATAGAGGTTTTGCTAGAGCAATACTAAGAAAGGCTGGTGAGAAATGAACGCAAATGAACTAGCTAATTTATTGGAAGTGGATAGTTGGTACAAGCTGGTAACTAGAGAAGAAATAGCCACCATGCTACGCCAGCAACAAGCTGAAAATGAAGCGTTGAAACACTTTTTAAAAGCAAATGAATTGTATTTGTCTTATGTCGAATGGAGACACATGAAATGAGAGCATTTTATTTATTGATAGGTTTAGGATGCGGTGTTGTTTTTACTAGTTCTATTGTCGCTTTATTTAACTATGGTTGGACACCACTACCTGCTTGTTTATTAGTATCATCATCAGTTATGTTTGGCATGAGTTATGGTGCAGCAATGATGCAAGATAAATACTAAGAAAGGCACAAGAGAAATGAACGCAAATGAACTAGCCGACCTATTAGAAGTTGACAGTTGGTACAAGCTGGTAACTAGAGAAGAAATAACCACCATGCTCCGCCAGCAAGAGGTAGAAATTGAAAGGATAACAAGTAAGT
>Ga0214167_1000336_pt1 | contig 25887 bp, 23 predicted proteins | sample TroBogypolimnion_45_FD_153006 | JGI IMG/M metagenome (GOLD analysis project Ga0214167, IMG submission 153006) | Freshwater microbial communities from Trout Bog Lake, WI - Practice 18AUG2009 hypolimnion v3 | ecosystem: Environmental > Aquatic > Freshwater > Lake > Hypolimnion/Profundal zone ... | reverse complement strand
AAATACTTATAATAAAGAATATTACTATAATAATTTTAATGAAGTAAAGTTACAACATAAGAAATATCGAGAGAAAAATAAAGATAAAATTAGAGAATACTTCTTAAAATTAAATTATAATATAACAATAGAAGAATACAATAATATTTTTGAAAAACAAGAAGGTTATTGTATAGGTTGTGGAAAACATCAATCAGATTTAGAAAAATCATTATGTGTTGACCATAGTCACAAAACAGGCGAGGTAAGAGGATTACTTTGTGATAACTGTAATAAGGCTTTAGGTTTTGTTAATGATAACATTAATGTGTTAGAAAATCTAACAAAATATCTAAAATTTTATAATAATCATGAATAATGCATTACTACAATTAAAAGTAAAGCAAAGGGTCAACAAATTAGATAGTGAAGATTTTGACAACATCCCTTGCTGGCAGATACAAGAAGCTTTTAATAAGGCTCAAAGAGAGTGGGTTCGTAGACAAGTAAACGCAATAAATCAAAAAAGAGTTGGTCGTGAAGGCGATTCACAAGTTATTGCAGATTTACAGAATCTACTAGTTACATGGAAAGATGGATTTGTAAATAGACATTTATTTTATGAGTCCTGTGATTTTCCTTCAGATTATATAGTTTTTGCAAGAGTATCTGCATTTGCTAAAAAAGATGAATGTTGCCCGCCAAGAAGATTAACAATTTATCAAGCTGAGGAATCTGATGTAGACATTTTACTTAAAGACCCTAACAAAAATCCCAGTTGGAAATGGGCAGAAACATTTTCTACATTTTTTGGAAATAAAGTAAGAATATATACAGAAGAAAAATTTGAAATAATAAATCCTGAAGTAATCTATTATAGAAAACCTATAACTGTTCAATTTAATGGTTGTACAGATACAGAAACAGGTCTAACCTCTACATCAGATGTTTTGTGTGAATTTAGAGATTCAGTTATAGAACTTATAATAGATGATGCCGCAGCTATAATATCTGGAGATTTAGATATGCAACAAAATATGCAACGACTAAATCAGGCAGAACAACATAATACTTAAACAATAAATAAAAAATAAATAAACATGTCTTACCAAACTCGTTCTTTTAGAGAGGTTTTTCTTCCTGCAGTGTCAGGAGGTACAATGGTTCTTGCTGGTTCAGGAACAACCACTACTTCACTTACAGCAGGTGGAATCGGTGTATTCCCTGTAACTAATAGTATTATAGGAACTTCAATATCTACCGGTGTTGCAGGTCAAATACTTATTGGCGCAGGATCTTACCATACAGTACAGAATATAGCTCCTGGTATGGGTGGTTATAAGATGTCAGATAAGACACATACAATACCTGTATTAGGTATACAAAGGTTTTGGAAAAAAACTGCAAAAACTGCATTACCAATGGTAATTACAGTTGGGTGGAATCAAACAGTATCTGGCTCTACCGAAGGAGTTGGACCTACATTCCAATGTGGTACGTTTTATAGACTTCTTTTGGAAGCTAAAGGTGAGGCTGCCTTGCGTGTATTTGGACATGAAGTATATCGTGATGTTGAAGCTTGGACAGGTTGTTGCAATGGGAATTGCCAATCAGGTTGTACAGGTCAATTAGTAGACCCGACAACTGTTATGCTACAATGGTCAGACTTTATAAAACAAGACCCAATCTTGTCTACAATGTTCTATCCTGCAGTATTTATTAATGCAAGTCTTACAGGTGGTGCAGGTTCGGGAGTTTATACAATTGCTCCAGGAAGTATTGTTCAGGTATTCTCTGCATATGATGTTTCTATCAATGCACCAGGTGTAGTAGGGGGTTCTTATTATGGAGCTTTAGCTGCAGGTGCAGGAGCGGTAGCAAGTGGTGCATATGTACCATCAACAAGTGGAACAGTAATACCAACAATAACTGCAGCTTTACAATTACAAACTGCATATGTAGATACAATATTTAATACTTGTACATTTACCCCTTCTGATTATTACTATGTTGATGCATTGTTAATTTATGCATCTCTTAGAATGGATGATGGCTTAGGTGCTGATCCGTGTCAAGTTACAACAACTATTAATACATCTGTTCCAAATATGGTAGCTACTACACAAAGTGTGCAGCAAGTATCTGGTCTTGGACAAATGGTTGTTAGAGAATGGATTACCTATCGTAGGTATCTGATGGAAAATTTCCCTGATGGTTATGAAATTGATCTTTATAGGATGCGTCAAATTGAAGACGATGTAACTCTTGTAAATGTTAGTCTTCAATCACTATATGATGAAATACATATCAGATATGTAAATAAGGATCAGTTTAATCCTAAACCCGCAGATAATAACCGTGTATGGGAAGCTGTATTCTATGTACCAACAGGTACAACTACAACAACTTTTACAAACTTAATAGGTGGTTGTTTAACTGCAGCAGGTAGTACAGTTGTCTTAGAAAATTTCTAAAATTAAATTTCTAAAAACTAGCCCCTAAGTCTTAATAGGATTTGGGGGCTTTTTACCTTAATTTGGAATTATCAATTATTTTACGTATATTTTATTGTGAATAGACATCAATTGTTTTTAGATTTTCCTGAGAATGCAAACTTAGGTATACTTAGAGTAGAGGATAGTTCTATCTACTCTTCTTCTATTCCATTTAATTGCCCAACTTTAGAAATAACTCCTCCAGGATACCAAACACCTGCTGTATATACAGGTTTATCTGAACAATTTAGATTGTTTTTAAACGCTTGCACATTAGGTATGTTACAAACAGGGTGTGGCAGTACATGTCCAAATATTCCAGACGGCATATGGCACTTTAGATATTCTGTTAGTCCTAATTCTTTAGTTTATGTTGAGTATAACATGTTAAGGATTGTTGCTATACAAGAGAGGTGGAGAAAGACATTATGTTGGATAAATGATACACCTTGCGATCCAACAAATGACAAATTAGTTTTAATTAGAGAGATGCAATTAATAGAAAGTCAAATATTAACTGCAAAATTTTTAGTTGAAGATAAAAATAATCCTACAGATGGAATACAAATGTATCGTCTGGCTGAAAGAAAATTAAATGATTTAAGTCGGGGTTGTCATACTTGTCATTAAAAATAAACCAAACCAATAATAATATGGAAAAGTGCACCAACTGTCAAAGGTCTTTAAGTTGTAGCTGCCAAAAAAGAGTTGCAACAAATGGTATGCAATGTTGTGCAGCATGTCTTCAAGAATATGAAAAAAGAGTACGTGATGAAAAACGATTACAGGAAGAAATAAAAAATAGAAAACTTTGATAAACTTTTTACAACACAAAAACGAAATAATTAGTAATTTTTGTAACACTTTTAAAAAGTTTGCATATAAAACTATTTGGGGTATAGATTTAAATTGTAATATAAAAAGTAAAGAATTAGTTTGGCTCGAACAACGATTACTTAGATATCAACAGTTGGATGATTGCTGTACTCAGTGTGCATCAAGTTATGCACCACAAAACTGTATATTGTCTTTAACTACTGTAAAAAATTCAAATCCTCAATTTCCATTTGTAGCGTTAACGCCGTATTGTAATACTCCAGGATGTAATTATTCTCCAGTAGGCGATTTTAATTCAGATTTTAATTCAGATTTTTTTAAATAATATATTTATGTTTCCAACAATTGCATCTTTACAGTCTTTTATTAATACATATGTCAATACTAATGGTACTGATAGTATTACAGGTGCAAATTTAAACTTAGCCTTAAGTGGTATAACAGAATTTTTAGGAACCGCTGGTGGTCCGACAATAGGATCACATAATGTAAATATTGCTACTAGTGGTGCTACAATAAGTAATACAATAATTCCACTATCTTTTACGCCTATAAGTACAGTAGTTCAAGCAGCGGTTCCATTTACAGGATTATCAAATTTTGTAATTGTTCTATCTTCTACGCCAACTACAAACGGAATTATAGTATATTATGAATCTTCTATTGCATCTACACCCTTTAATGTAACATTTTCTTATTTAGCAATATGACACCAAATCCACAATATTTAGGATTAGTAGATCAAGTTTATTGGTTAATTGAAGCGAGTAAGTTTCAAAAAAATCGTATAAATTATATTGAAACTATCTTAGCTGAAGGTGGTAGTAACTCACAACCATTAAATCAAATAGTAGTTGGTTCCGGTACAGGTATTACATCATTTAGTGATTTCAATTACAGTAATATTGCAGGTGGGACAGAAGGATTAAATGTAGGTGTTTTAGGTGTAAAATTATTAGAGATTAATACAAAACGACAAGCAATCGGGGATATTGATGGTAATATGACTCCTGGTGCAAAATTTTATACAAGTACAACTTCACCTATTTCATTTATATCAGGATTTACTACTAAGTTCGGAGATTACGTAGAGCTTACAGAAAACTATGCTCGATTGGGAGACATAGATAATAATCTAAGTACAACATATCTTGAGGAAGATTATGTAAATTCAGTTGCAATACAGACTAATGCAATCGCCACCCCAACAATGCAGGTTGATAATGGAAGTGGTACATTAACGATAAATGATGGTGTAAGAGGATTATATTATGATCCACCTTCTTTAGTTGCATCCTGTACAATAACACTTTCTTCCTCGCCTGTAGATGGTCAGGAAATAGTAATTTCTTTTGGAGGGCAATTAACAGGAAATAATATTGTGTGTACATCTACTACAATTTTACCTAATTCAGGGCAGCATATGTTAAAAAATCCAGTATCCTCTTTATCTACAAATACAGGTGACACTTATATTTTTAAATATAGAACTTCTAATACAACATGGTATTGTATGTCAAGTTATTAATTATAAACTCAAAATAAAATTTAATGTCTGCAACAGTAATCGTTTCAATTACAGGTATAATACTTTCTCTTCTAGGTGTTTGGATTGTTTTTATTCTAAGTGCAATAAAAAAGAGTCAAGATAGTACTAATAGAGAAATTAAAGAAATGAATAAGGATATTAGAGAGGTTCTTATTCAACTTGCAAAAAATGATGAAAAAATCATTAATATGACTACAAGAATTGATGACCTCGTTTCAACAATGAAGGAACTAGATCATCGCGTTTTAACTTTAGAACAGTCCTAATATGCCGTTTTACAGCGAAATTTTTTCAAGACTTATATCTAAAACTCCGCCTTTTTTTAAAAAAATAAGAGCATTGGGCTTATGTATAAGTGGTATTTGTGGTCCAGTAGTGGCAATACCCACAACGTATACAGGCGCAGTTATTTCAGACTCTATTCTTAAAATTTGTTCTCATTTATTAGTTGCTGGAGTTATAATGACCTCAGTAGCACAATTAACAAAAGATAATAATGCAACCATTGATACCAAATAGTACAAGTAATAATTGTGGAGATGTAACTGGTTCTAATTGTGTTCCTTATAATGGAACACCAATTCCATGCCTACCTAATTGCACCGGGTGGTCTGTAAGCGATGTATTATACAACTTAGGTCAAGAATCTTGTTATATACAAAGTATGTTGAATATGTCAGGATTAGATTTGTCATGTTTCTATACACCATGCCCATCGTGTCAAAACCCAACACAACTTATACCAGTACTTCAGTTAATGATAAACTATATGTGTTCTTTACAAACACAAATAACTTCTTTACAAACACAAGTAAATAATTTAACTTCTGGGACAGGTAGTACTGTTCCATGTACAAATTGTTAATAATATGCCTACACCAATACCAAATTGGGTTCCTAATATTTTAATAACCCTTCCAAGTAATTTACAATATAATGATACTAACGGAAATCCTGTTACATCATTATATCCATATAGTTATTTAGTATTAGTTGGGCAAAGTGTAAACAATCTTATTAGCAATTATACAACACTATCTACTGAAGTTACAACAATAAATTCTGAGATAGCGCATTTATATGCTGTTACTTCTGGTATTACTGCGCCTTATGTAACACCTGAAATAAACCCTCAGTGTTTAATGAGCGGTTGTACACTGCAACCAATTGATCAAGTACTATCAGAATTACTAACTTCTTATTGTGGATTAAATTCTTTTTTAGGAGGTATTTCTGGATTAGCAAGTGCAATAACTACAGAATGTCCCAATTTAAGTACTTCAAAATCATTTGCATCTCCTACAGCCTCAATGGGGTCTATTAGTGGGTGGGTTACAAATCCAACTACCGTTGCAAATACTTTAACAAATATTTGGTTAACACTTTGTGATGCTCGTGTTGGCATTTCTAATGCGTTAGCTGCTGTAACACCTACTTGCTCACAAGTAATAGTTAATTTCGCAGCATTAGTAGTAAGTTATACTTCAGGTATAAATGTTTTCTTTGACGGGTATACTTTTATTCCGTCTGGATTTACAGATGGGGGTTCAACAATTATAGTTACTGATTCTGCAAATAATACTTATACACAAGCAATTAATTTAGTAACTTTATCAACAACAGCAACACCTTTAAATATTGCAATAACAGGAACGGTTTTAATCCCAACTTCTAATTATACAATAACAGTCAAATCAATTTTAACAAATAGTACTCTTGGATTAACTTGTAATAAAACAACAAATATTGCAGTTCAAAATAATATTTCGTATTGCCCAACAATAAATGCAACCCCTGGCGCAGGATCAGTTACATTTACTTTAAATCCTTATTTAACAACAAGTGTAACTTATAGAGTGGATTTATATGCCGCATCTGGTGGAACAAGTCAACAAAATACTTCATTTACAAATCCTTCTACAATACAAACAGGAACATTTAGTGGATTAGCAAAAACAACCAATTATACATTAGTAACCACTACTACCTTAACAGGCGCTGCTCCATATATATGTAGCGCAATACCTTTTACAACAATTTAAATTAATAAATAATGTGTAACTGTAATACAAGACCTTGTTCATGTCCTAATGCAAATTGTGGTTGCCCACCGAATTATTCATTTAATCCGACATTAAATACATGTCAAGGAACACCTTGTCAAGACACCTTACCAACAGCTTGTATTTTTTCTAGTGCATATTTATCTTGTACTAATCTTCCAACAAACACTGATTTGCAAACTATTCTTACAGCAATGGATGCAAAAATATGTCAATGTGGAAGTTGCTCGGGTACAACAAGTGGTACAACAGATTTACCTTTATTTTATGTAGATTCTCATAATACTGTTAATGGTGATGGATCCATAATAAATCCGTTTAAAACAATTGACTTAGCGTACAATAAAATTATAGGTTCAGGTTCAACATCTTCTCCCGCTTATCCTAATGCAATAGCCGTAGTTTTTGGGGGAAATTATACAACATCACAAAATATTTATGTACCCACTACGTATTGGCACTTTTTACCTGGATCTAAAGTTAACTATACAGGCACAACTTATTTTATAGATTCAAGTGTAGTTAGTGATGGTGCAGCAAATTTTGTTGTGACAGGATATTTAGAATTTCAAAGTACTACTGGGGGTTTATTACAAAATTTTGGATCATACACTAATACATCTACAAACAAGTATATCTCAATTGAGGTACAAAGTGCTGTAAGCAGTTCTGCAACAAAGAATTGTATTGCGCAAGTTTTTTCAGGAAAAAATCAAGGTACACAACCTATAACAACATATATTAAATTACAAAATGAAGCATCTATTATTGAATCAGCTATTATAGATACTATCTATAATACAGGTGGAATATTTCATTTAAATTTAAATGGCGGACAATTAGGGTATGGAATAGATTTAATAAATGGTGGATATACAGGTACATCCACATCTAATATTTTTAGCTATTATAATATGGATAACACTGCACATAATTATAGTGTTATAACCACTATTAAAAATGGATATGTTTGGTCTGTAAATTGTGGCGCAATGATTTATATTGAAGGTATTGTAAATTATCTTGTTTTAGAAAATCTGACTTCTATTAGTAAGGCACCTAGTCAAGCAACATCTCCAACATATTTTTTAGAAATGGGTGTTATATCAATATCCGGTGCACCATTTGGGTCTTCTACATGGACTTTTTTATTAAAAGATATTACATTAGATCCAAATAGTTTTAATCAAACTACAACAAATGTAAAAATTATATATTATCCTGCAGTAACATTTGACTATTTAGAGATGCAGAAATGTATGTTATATGAACCACTTAAAATTGATTCAAACTTAAATTTAAGTTTTAGCGTAACAGGGGCATATCACGGATCAGCATATAATATAATAAATGGGCAAATAAATTTTAGAGGCAACCTACCATCTTACGCCACAAATGCATTAGCCCTTGCAGGGGGATTATCAGTAGGAGATTTATATGTTAATTTTACAGGAACTGCAAAAATATTACAAATAGTATATTAAGATTTTAAGAGGTTTATTGGTTTATCCTCTAATAGGCTGGGTTTATTCTTATTCCCGGCCTTCTTTTTAAATTAAATTTTGAAAAATCAAAAAAAAGAAGTATCTTTGTATTATTGTTTCACTAAAACACTTTTATGAGTAAATTAGAAATTGTTGCGAAAGCCATTGCTTGGAAAAAATCTAACGCAGAGACGGCAACTAAATTAGGACTTTCTTTACAAGAATACCTTAATTTAAAACAAGAAGTAAGTAGATTAAAATCTGAAGAAGATGATTCAGAAGATTTAGTTGATGAAATTAAAAAAGGAATGTATACTACTGGTTATACCGAAGATTTAGATAGGGGTATAGCTGAGTATAAGATACAAACATCTTCTGAACCAAAAACAGCAGAAGAAATAGAAGATTTAATTAAATTAGATAAAACAAAATGGAAACTATCTAAATATTCAGTTTGGAATGGTGGAAAAGAAGATGTATGGCTTACTTCTGCAAAAGTAACTGCAGTTATATCAGAAAATAACTCTGTTGCCCAATTTGAAGATTTTCTAAAAACATATAAACCCTACTCACCTAATATAAAAAATACACATAAATCTTCTAAAAAGAATGGGTGTTTTATAATAAATAAACAAGATGCACATCTTGATAAGTTATCTGTAAACGGGGATAATGATTTAGAAAAAAGATTTAATGGATTTTATGAGAATGTTAACGAAATATTAATTGATCGAAGCGCAACTACAAATTTAGAAAAAATAATATATATCTTAGGTGGGGATGAATTTAATAGTGAGTATACGGGAACAACTACACATGGTACACCACAAACCAATCTTATTGGTTATCATGAAGGATTTGAAAGAATTTGTAAACATGAAATAACAGTTATTGATTTGTTGTTACAATTTACAGATAATTTAGAAATATTGTATATTCCTGGTAATCACGATATGTATGTTGGATGGCATTTAGTTAGTTGGTTATCCACATATTATAGAAATGTTAACAAAGTAAAATTTGATACTCGTCAAATATTTACAAAGTATATAAAATATAATAATACAGCACTTTGTTTTAATCATGGTTATGTAGTAAAGCCCGAGACACTTGCACATAATTTTCCAATAGAATTTAGGGAACAATGGTCTAATTGTAATAAATACTATATATTTTGTGGGGATAAACATACAGAACTATCTAAAACAATAGGGGGGATTAAATTTTATAGGTTAGCGCAAGTATCTAAAGCAAAATCCACTTGGGATGATGAAAAAGGATACTCACTAATACAAGGAGAATTAACTACTTTTTTTATTCATGAATCAAAAGGACTAACAGGTATAGATTATCAACCAATGTAAACCTTTTTAGTTTAGTTTGTAAATGTAGATAGTTTTTCGTATATTTTAGTATATGAAGCCTACGTTCAAGAAACCAAATATTAAAGGACCAAGATTTAGAAATAAAGCAGAACGCATAATAGATCAGGACTTCTATGTTAAATTAACAAAGATGTATCCTGATCTTGTTATTTCTAGGAAAGATGTTAAGAAAATTCTTAATACTTTCCATTTATTATGTACAGAAGTTATTGCGGAAACAAGAGATGGATTAGAACTTTTAGAACAACTAGGTAATATAATAGTTGGAAAATTTAAAACACAAGACTTTTGGAAAGGGGATATTCAAAAGTGCTTTCAATATCAAACTAAAATAGATTATCTTAACTGGGAATCTAATGAGTGGGTATGTAAGATTTTTTATTCCAATTTTGCAAATAAATACCGGTTTAAAAATGCAGCACTTTGGGGGTTTGAGTCATGCAAACCCTTAAAAAAAGCTGTATCGAAAGCATTTACAAAAGACCCTCACAAATATATTTTTGCTGATAACTACAATAGAATCAATAAAACTTTTAGGTTAGCAAATAAAGAACTTAAAGAAAAATTAAGAATTGAATATTTAAATAAGAAAAATCAAGAAAGTAGTAATGAATCAGAGTAAATACTATACTGAAAATTTTATAATTGAAAACCTAGATTTTATAAAATCTATGAATTTTAGTTGCATATATTATATAGAAAATACATTTAATAATAAAATATATATTTGGCAAACAAAATCATTCTCTAGTAGATCTGCAAATCATCGTAGAGATTTAGTTAATAATAAACATCAAAATAAGCATTTACAAAACGCATTTAATTTAAAAAATAAATTAATTAAAAGATAATTTTAAATTTAATTATTTATGAGTCAATTACGTTATCAAGATATAATTGCGAGGACTAGATTTAAGTTAAGGGCAGTTAAACAAGATGGATTTACAACCGATAGGGACATCTGGAGTTTGTATAAACCTTGGATAAATCAGGTAATGAAAGAATTGGATGCTAAGAACAGACTGATGGCATTTAATGCTTTATTTCAAACTTTAGATATAGTTCCTTTAGTAGAGGTAGATAGGATTGAAGCGGGGTGTAGTGGACTTAAAACAGGGTATACATTTATGCGTACTGAAGATCCTATAGGTGAATTATTTATGGAAGCTTATTGGGGTGGGATGATTCGGTCAGTTACTTCTATAGATGGATCAGAAGAAATGCAGCCTATATCTCCTGCGGGGTTTTTAAATATTTCAAAAAGCACTTCTTTTAAATATAATAAAACAAAATATTATTGGTATTTAAATGATTATTTATATTTTCCTAATATAGAATGGGGGGCAGTTAGGATAGAGGCAATAACAGAATCTGATATTTCTAAGTATAAATGTAATTCTGACGAAGCTTGTTTACCCATGCAAGAAATATCTTTTAACGTACCGGACTATATTTTAGCTCGAGCAGAATCTTTATTAATGCAGGGTCTTGGAATTTCTTTACAAATACAACCAGATTTAGAAAACGATAATCGTAGCACACTTTTATAATGGGACAGACACAAATACGTACAAGAACTTTTGATGATCTTATGGCAGATATATCTGTAGATTACAGAATATTAGATGAAGAAGGATTAATTGAACCACAACAACTAATAAAGGTTGCACAAAGAGTAAATTATGATCTGGGGCTACGAATACATCAAACAAAAGAAATTATTTTAGATGTTAAAAATCACATTGCAAAATTACCAGAAGACTTTTATATTCTTAATTTTGCTTTGATGACAGGTAATCATAAATGTATCACGCCTGTAACATGGGCAGGCAGAACAACAGAAAATATTTCTACTCCTTGCTCTGGAACTACAGACAACTCTGTTCCTTGTTCTATACCACTAACATATGAAACAAATCAACTAAATCCTAATCAAACTTATAATAATGCATGTGGTTTATTAGGTACAGAAAATCCAAGAAATAGCTGCACACCTGAGCAAGATCCTTGGTTTCAAAGAAGTTGTTATGCAACTTGTGGGGGTGAAAATAATACAGTTAAAGTAATAGAACATAAAAATCATCAGGTCTACGAATATACTTATTTTGAAAAACTTTATATCAAACCACAGGCTTATTTAGATCCAGGTTCTATGAATTCTAAATATGTTGGGTGTCATTCAGTAGAAATAAAAAACGGATTTCTTTATACCTCATATCCGCACGGTAAAATATATATTTCTTATCAAGGCGCAATGGAAGATGAAGAAGGAAACTTATTAGTATTATCTCATCCAGAAATAGATTTTTACTATTTAGCGGCATTACAAGAATACATATTTAAAATCCTATATTATAGTAATGGAGATGAGGTTGTACAAAAGTATGATCGTGCAAAACAAGAAACTAAAGAGGCGAGAGTGAGGGCACTATCTATAGTAAACACACCTAATTTTCAAGAAATACAAACTCAGTGGAGACTTAACCGTGAAAGTCAATATAAACGTTACTATAATACCTTTGCAACGGGGGCATTTGAACAATTCTATAGGAGCCTTCCATTTTAAAAATAACTAATATGAGAGATAAACAAATAAAAGGATTTAAAAAATGCAAGACATGTAAAATACAGAAACCACATTCTGAATTTAACACATGTAATAGTGAAAATAATTATTTAAAATCCAATTATAAAACATGTGAAAGACCTTCAATATCTGTTGGAGAGAATGAAAAACACTGTAATATGTGTGGTAAAATAAAAGATAAATCTAAATTTCAATATAGGTCGCATACGCAAGATAATTTATCAACGAAATGTAAAAAATGTTGTCAAGATTATATAAACGGTAATGTTGATTTTGTTGAATTAAGAAAACAAAGAAGTAAAGAGTGGTACAAAAGAAATGCAAAAAGTGCTAGAGACAATGATGTTTGGCAAAGACTTAAAAATGAAATTGATATAATTAGAGAACAATATGTTGAATTGTTAGAAAAAGCGGACAATAAATGTGAAATCTGTGGAAATCCAGACCCAACATATTCAAGATTATCTTTAGATCATTGTCATACTAGTAAAAAGTTTCGTGGATTTTTATGTGGAAAATGCAACCATTTACTTGGAGATTCCAATGATGACATAAAGATTCTTCAAAAAGCAATTGAATATCTACTTAAATTTCAAGAAAAACTCAAATCAGAAATTACAGATATTCAATCTAATTAACTTTTAAATTTAAACCAAATGTATCTTTCTCGAACAATTTCTTTATCTATTTACGACACTAAGATACAAGTTATAGTAACAAAAGATATAGTAAAAACACATAATAGAATAAATAATTATCATAAAACAGGAGTTCTTTGGGAAAAGAATACAGGAGCCGCTGGGTGTATGATTTTATGTAGTATGGCAAAATACTATATGTTAATAAACAAAGATTATCTTTCTTATAATACAATATGCCACGAACTATATCATTGTGTATGTAACATTGCCAATGATAGGGGAATACATGAAGAAGAAAGCAGGGCTTGGATTCAAGGTGTAGTTGCCCAAGAAATTTTTAATTTTTTACGAGAAAAACAAATAGACATTGCCTGAACAAAATCAACAGGAGCAGCAGTCTCAACAGCAGTTAGGAACATCTTTTGTACCAAGAAAAGGTATGAATAAAGATTTAATTTCGTATTTACAATCTCCGGAAACCTGGACTTCTGCAAAAAACTGCATTAATTCTTCGCAATCAGGAGATCAGTTGAGTTTGCTTACTGAATCTGCAAATCAACTCTGTATTACCTTGCCGTATCAATTAATTGGAGCAATACCTCTTGATGGTGGGCAGTGGATGGTATTTTGCACAGATGATATAAATTCTGAAATAGGTGTTGTTGATACGGATAACTGCCTTTATACAAGATTTTCTAATACGCCATGTTTAGGTTTTAAACAAACAAATCTTATAACTGGGGCAGCCCGTAGAAATTTTGATTGTGGCTTTAATGTTTATTGGTCAGATGGAGGTTTAAACCCTGATAGATATGTAGATACAAATACTACAAATGTTAATAATTTAATATGGGTACAAAACTGCACTACGACTACTACGCCTTCGCCAATTCCAGGACAACCTTCAACAGAATGTACTACTTGTATTAATACAGATATATTAAATTGCAATAATATTCGCATTGCCCCTTTAGTAGATATTCCTAATGTGATTTTAAATAAATCTCAGGGGGCAGGAACATTAGAAAATGGAACATATCAGGTAGCAATTGCTTACGTAGTTAACGATATAAAAGTTACAGATTACATAATAGTTTCTAATTCTCAAGCAATATTTTCTCATAATAATGAAGCAGGTGCAATTGTAGCAACAATAACTGGTGCAGATATTACACATTTTAAACAAATGTTGATAACAGTTATTTCTTATAATAATTCACAATTAGTTGCGCGTCGTCTAGGAATTTTTGATACCACTGAGCAAACAATTATAATAGATGCAGTGCCACCTACGCTGCCTTTAGAACCACTTTCTAATATTCCCTTACAAACCCCTTTAGTTGATAAATCTGATTCAATTTGGGCAGTAAATCAATATTTATTGCGCAATGGTATATATGAAAGACCTGATCCTAACTATCAACTTATTGCAAATAATATAACTGTTAATTGGGCATTAGTTCAATATCCTGAAAAATATTATCAGGGTACTGCATTAGTGCTAGGAACAAATCAAACATTTTCAGGAAATAATTATTCCTATATGTCTGATGAGCAATATTGTTTTTTTATTAGAGGTGTTTATAATACAGGTGATAAAACAGCATCTTATCATATACCTGGCAGGGCATATAATGCAAGTACAGATTCTGCTTGGCAAACTCAAAATACAGCTTCTTTACTTAGTATACCATATTCTTTGCAACCAGATGGTGGGGTACTACTCGCTACAGGATTAATGGGATATTGGCAATCAACTGAACAATATCCTTCTGAACAAGCAAATGTTTGGGGTACACTATGTGGAACACCGATAAGACACCATAAATTTCCTGATCAATCTGTAAATACTATTTTGTCGCATTTTAATTCTAATGGTATAAATAGTTATGTAAATGTTTATGGAGTTCAATTTTCTAATATACAACCTTTTGTAGATATAAATAATAATATTATTCCTGATATCGTTGGATATGAAATATTAAGAGGTTCAAGAGAGGGGAATAAAAGTATTATAGCAAAGGGTATAATCAATAATATGTGTCAGTATCCTTTACCCGGTACATCTCAATTTGGACTTTTTCAAAATTATCCTGCAAATGATTTAAGAACTGATAATTATCTAACTGCAGATCAAGGTCAGATTAATATAGGAGGGACTGATGGCAATATACATCCTTTATCAAACCAAATACTTTATGACCATGTATCTTTTCATTCGCCTGATACATCTTTTCAGCACCCATACTTAGGTTCGCCAGCTTTAAAATTATATCAAGAGTTAGATGGTACACAAACAGGATACTTTACTAATCCTTATAAACACCCTTTATTTAAAATAGTAACTAATTTAGATAGTGTTCTTACGGATTTAATTGCTGCAATTGCAGTTCTTGGGGATTTAGCTTCAGCGTTAGGGGGGTTAGATTTTGGATTTGCTCCAACACAAGGATTACCGTTTAATTCTCCTTTAGGGTTAAATTTAAATCTTCCTGAAGGAACTGATGGTGCATTAGCAGAAGCTTTATATGCTGTTCAGGTAGTTTATAATGCCTCACTAGTTATACTTTTATCCCCAATATTAGTAGAGACTATTTCACAGCAATTACTCAATGTAATTAATGGCATAATTCCTGGTGTGCAATATGCGTATCAATTTAACGGACATTCTTATTATAACCAATACAAATGGGTTTCTAATCCACCAACAGTACAAGTAAACGATTATCAATATATAGAAGGGGGTGTTCAGACATTTGGTAATTACGAAGTAAATAATCTTTACCGAAATAATTATGTTGCGTTAGCTTTACAAAATCCAATACCTACACCTAATATTATAGATAAAACAAGATATACCCTCACTCAGGCACCAGCAAATAGAAATACGTCAAGTCTAACTACTAATACCTCTTGTTTTTATACAGGATTAAAAGTGGCATTTGGTTCTCAATATGGACAAATAGGATCTGTGAGGCAATTACCAATAAATACAGGTGTATTAACAGGAACACAAACTCCAATATTATTCGGAGGAGATACTTACGTTAATCGCTATACAGAAAAAAATCCAATGTATTTTTTTAATGATTGGCTTTTAGATGTTGCTGAAGATTATTCATATAATTATAGAAACTATATAAATGTTCCTTATCCTGCATTTTGGATAGATAATACTAAGGTATATCAAAATGGATGGCCACTTGCACAAAATAATCGTAGATTAGAAAATCATAATGAATCTTGGTTCTATGTTAGCACAGGATTCTTTTATTTATTTTGTAATGGTGTTAGGGATTTTTTTGTAGAGTCTGATGTAAATGTCGGGTTTAGAGACTGGGGAGATTCAATATCACAAAGATTTTATGACCCGTATGGATTTGCAGATTTAGGATTAATGTTTCGTTCAGATATAATGAAATCTGATCAGTTTTATAAATATGATTATTCCTTATCTATAAATAAATTTTATTCGCAATATGTTTCATTTGGTCAAACACTTGATGTTGATTATGATCCTGAGTTGGCATATACCTGCTTTGATTACTACCCAAGACGTATCGCTTATTCGCTTCCTCAAACGGAAGAGCAGAAAGTAGATAACTGGAGACAGTTTCTTGCAAATAATTATTATGATTTTCCAACACCTATAACAGCAGTTAAACCAACAGATAAAACAGGGGCATTATTTTTAATGAAAGAATCTTCTCCTGTAGAATTTAAAGGTGTACAAATATTAAACCAAAACCAACCTAATTCAACAGCAATAACTATTGGTGATGGAGGATTATTTAATCAACCTCTTCAAAATGTTTTAAATACTGAACGAGGTATAAATTATGGTTCATGCACATCTAAATTTGCTTCAATAAATACGCCACACGGATTATTTTTTGTTTCACAACAATCAGGTAAAGTTTTTAATTATACAGGGGATGCTGCAACAAAGTATCATAATCAAGGACAATTAGTTGAAATTTCAGAAAAAGGGTTAAAATGGTGGTTTGCAAAATATATGCCATCTACACTTTTAGCGCAATTTCCTAATTATCCTTTATATGATAATACAGTTGTTGGTATAGGTATGCAAATGTCTTATGATGAAACTAACGATATACTATATATATCTAAAAAAGATTACCAAGCCAAATCAAATGTAGCCTATTCAAATGGAATATTTTATGCAAACTGCCCGCCTGGAACTTTTGTAGGTGCGATTGAACCTGACGGTACAGTTGTTTGTGCAGAATGTTTTCCAGGTTCAATGTGCCCAGGAACAGTAATAACTCTTGGAGATCCTCAATATTTTATAGATACTTCTTGGACTATTAGCTTTGATTGTAAAAATAATTATTGGATTAGTTTTCATAGTTGGCAACCAAAATTTTCTTTAACAGCCCGCAATCATAATATAACAAATATTAATAATACTCTTTGGACACATAATGTTTCTACAAGCTTATTTGCAAATTATTATAGGGTACAGTATCCAACAAATGTAGAGTTTATTGCAAATACTCAACCAGATGGATTTACAACATTGCGCAATATTGAATATACATTAGACTCTTGGGTTTATAAATCAAATGGTTGGGATCGTTTTCAAGTCTACGATCAGAATTTTAATACATTAATAATTTATAATAATGAACAAGTGTCTGGACTATTAAACCTTAATCCAAAACCTACAAACCCATATGTAGAATTAAATTATCCAATTTATAATACTTCAAGTGTAGATATTTTATATTCTTTAAAAGAAAGAAAATATAGAATAAATATGTTTTCTGATTTAACAAATGATAGAGGAGAATTTACAAACGCTCAACAGCAGTCAATTATTACAAACCCTAATGGTGTTGATTTTCAACTTAACACATCTGCAATTAATTATGCTAAACCACCACTTCAGCAAAAGAAATTTCGTAGTGAATTTAATAAGATATTTCTTCAAAAAAATAGTCCCGCGCAATACAGGTTACAATTTTATTTAAATAAAACACAACAACAGCAATCAAATAGATAATGAGTTTAGTTTTAAATAATAAAGGTTTTTGGGATAGTCTATCTAACACACCATTTTTACAAGATGGTGTAGGAACTATCGGAGATGCCTATAGAATAACATATAATTCTCAGTCTTTAACTCCAACAACTCAATTTGTTGAAAGGGATTTTGGTTCAGGTATAGTATCCTGTATAGTAGCGTCATATTTAATTTATGATGGTTCGCATTGGTACTGCAATGGTAATATTTCTAACTCAAGTTCTACTTCTGGTGTAACTTCTGTAAATGCATCGGGTTCTACAGGAATTTCTGTAACAGGTGGGCCAATTACTTCCACAGGAACTTTTATTATAACAAATACACAACCTGATAAAATTGTTACATTATCTGGTTCAAGTGGTATTTCTATTAGTAGTAACTACCCTAATTTTGGATTATCAGTTTCTGGTAATACAAGTGGAACAGTAACTTCAATAGCAACAAATAACGGATTATCGGGGGGTACAATTACATCTTTAGGGACTATTGGATTAGCTGCTATTTCAGGAAGTTCTGTTTTAGCAAATACTTCAGGTTCAACAGGTATTCCAAATCAAGCCTTACCTTATTCTTCGCAGTTTGGTACCACTAACAATTTAGTTGCAAGGGATATAAATGGAAATACACACGCAAATAATTTTGAAAGTGCTATAACAGAACTAATAGCAACTGCAAGTACTACAATTCTAACTGCTGCCTCTACGAGATTACAAACATATACAACGGGGTCTCATGCTATAATGCAACTACCTGACGCCACTACATTACACAACGGGCATACTTTTGAAATAAATAATAATGCTAGTGGGTTTATTACTGTTACAGATAATAGTAGCACCACTATTTGTAGTATATTAAATGGAGCTAAGGTTGATTTAACATTATTAGATAATAGTACTATACAAGGTGTATGGGATTATCATTGGTTAATGCCGTCTAGTGCACAATATGGTGCAGGTGGATTAAGTGTTAATGGTGTTATTAATGCTACTGAGTTTATAACTTCTGGTGGATTATCTTCACAATTTGTTAAAGGAGATGGTTCTTTAGATAGCAATCAGTATTTAACATCTGGTTCAACTTCAGCATTATATGTGCCTTATACAGGTGCAAATAGCAATGTAAATTTAGGAAACTATAGTCTGTCTGGTAATACTGCAGAATTTAATAAAGTAAATGTTAATAGCCCAAGTTACGCCAATAGCACTGTAAATATAAACGGGTCTTTACTTATATTAAGTGGAACTACACCAATTATTTTATCAAATGCAATAATAGATACTGAAGAATCTATAAATAATTACTTACAACAGAATACTAGAAATGCATCTAATGGCAATAATGCATCAGGAGATTATGTTGTTACCGCAGATACAGGTAGTGATACTACAAATTATGTAGATTTAGGAATAAATAGTTCAGGATTTTCACAACCCACTTGGACTATTAATGGTGCGTTGGATTCTTACTTATATGCATCTAACGGAAATTTAGCTATTGGTACTGCCTCAGGAAAAGTTTTAGATTTTTTCACTAGTGGTACAACTTCTGCAAATAGAAGAATGAGAATAGACTCTAGTGGTAATACATTTATTTATAATTTTACTAATAACGGTGGTGTTTTATATACAAATTCAAATAGTCAAATATTACAAACATCTTCAGGTAGCACTAATCAAATATTAACATTATCGGGTACCACACCTATTTGGAGTACGATGTCAATGGGCGGTTCCCCTGGTGGAGTTCAAGGTAACATTCAATATAATATTTCAGGGACTACTTTTGGTGGTGCAACTTTTGTAGATATTTATAACGGAAATTTACAACTATCAAGTCAAACAAGTATTCCCTCTATTCCGACATCTGGTAGTTCTTTAATATATAGTAATAATCAAACAGGAATAGATGAAGTGCATGTTATCCCATCAGTAGGTATTGAAAGCATTTTACAAAATTCTATTGGGCAAAAAAACATTGGTTGGAATACTTTAAATGGTACAAGTAGCGTTGGTTATTATGGTAACTGGAACGGTGCATTTACACAAACCGGTTCTATAGCTTATGTTGTAAAGTCATATGATGGAACTAATAAGTTACCAAACTATTCTTATTATAAACTTGCTACAGCAGCGTCTACCAGTTCAAGTGCTGAACAGTATATGAATAGTGCTTATTCATCTATGTTAATAGATACAAGTGCTTATGGTGCTGGGGGTAAACTAATAATTACTTTTGGATTACCTGTATATGCAAGCACTGAAAGAATTTTTGTAGGGTGGTATAGTAGTACTTCGGCAGGGTCTTCTTCAACAGACCCAAGTAGCTGGTTAAATACAATAGGGTTAAGCAAAGATACAGGGGATTCTACTTTTCAATTTTGCTATAACAATTCTTCAGGTACCGCTACAAAAGTAAATACTACCGTTACACCTAACTCAAACAATGTTTATAGATTAACAATAAATGTTCCTGCTGGAAGTAGTACTGCATATCAAACACTTGAGGTATTAACAAAAACAACTATAACTACTTATAACTCTTCAAATAGTGCAAAATTCCCTTCTGCAGGAACATTTATGGATGTACATCAATATGTAAATACAGCAAGTGGTTCAGCAGCAGTATCTATGGCTTATATTCTTGGTTATTCTGAATTATATTAATATGCAACAAATACAACCTATACAGCAAACAAATTTTTCTGGTTTAGCAACACAATTAAGTGTTGCAAGTATAAACGATAATTTAATAGATACCAGTAGTTTTGATTGGAAACTATTTGACATAAACGGAGTATTAGTTAATAATGGTACTATTTTATGTACAGGTATTGATTATAGTTCTTGGAATGGAGATAATACCTATCCTTATACTTTTATTTCAATACAATTAGGTTTAACTTTAATTAATTCTTAAAATGAAGTACTACCCATATACAAATTTTAATTCTAACTGGCAAAGAGATCCTGCTGCTTATAAAAGTGGTGGGTGGCTGGATGATGTAGATTACCCTGAAAATAAAGTGCAGGCATATAACGGATTAAATAAAAGTAATTCAGATATGATGTATTTTCCTAATTCAGGTAAACAAACTCAAAGAACATTTAGAGGATTAGATGATGGTACTCCTGTATTTGTACAAGATGCCGAAGGTAAAAATAAAATTTTAAGGGGTGCAAATGATACTACTGTTTTAGATGGGCATGTTATTGAAAAAAGAATGCAACAGGGTGGGTTTAACGAATATTATAAAACAGTTCCACAATATAAAAACGATACTTCAAATTATAATTTAAGAGAATATTATAATAGAAATCCTAAAGGGGCATTAGAGTTTGCAAAAAATATAGATGCACATGCACCAGATTCATTTAAATTACCAAACCATCCAACATTTAGTAACGAAAGTATATATTTCAATGACAATAATAGAGATAGTGCTGGTCATTGGGAAGAAACTCCAGATAAATGGATGTATATACCCTATAACTCAAAAGTTAAAGACACAATAATTGAGAAAAAACAACAAGGTGGAAATACCAATCCTCCTATCTATGTATCTAACCTGCATGATCCTAGATTACAGGCATATCAGGATAGTACTGAGGTGTATAATAGTTATAAGCAACATCTTGATGCTCTTAGAAAACATAACTATGAACCGTTTTTAGGACAACCTGGTCATACATACTTATGGGGAATGTTAGCAACCGGTGATGGAGGTGAACATCCAAAGGACTTTGACCCAGGTCAGAAGGATATCAATAAGTATGTAGATGTAATGAGTCAGCGGTACCCAGCAGGTGTAGATAATAGATTCAAATCTTTAGGGAGGGATAGATATTTGGTAAAGGATGACTGGCAAGGAGGTCAAGACCCAGATAAAGATTACTATACGAACACAGAACTTCCATATACAATATACAACAAGAATATACAACCAAAGGGGACTTATATATGGCATAGTCAGGATAGTAGAGATAGTCCTCAACATTGGCTTAGTAAGAATGAAATACCTACTCACTTCTTAGCGGCAGATGATACAAGAAAGAATGTAGACAAAGTGCATGATGATGTATTACAGAACTTAGACTATTCCAACGCAAGACCTATACAACCAGTGGTGTATCAATCACAATCTAATACACCTACTACTCAAACTTCTACATTAACACCTATAAGAAAACTTCAACATATTAATATACAATCTATACCCATAGGACAACCTCAAGAGTTACCTATAAGTAACACACAACAGCCAATGCAACCTCGTAACCCAGAGGATATGAATACTAATCCTGAGACTTGGTTATCCCCACAGACAGAACCATTCAGACCAGCAGGGTTCTATAAACAAAGTATGATACCTGGACAGGGATGGGTACCTAGTAGACAACAAGGAGGAATGCAATCTCAAGATTCTAATTATGGATGGTTAGACCAAGAAGAACAACAACCTTCTTTACCTAATCCAAAACAAAGGCAATTCAAAGGGCGTCAGCAAAAGAAGGTAGATAGGTCAACATATATTCCGCATCCTGACTTCCATAAGTTTCAACAAGGTGGTTGGGAAGATCCAAATAGATTAGCAACTGTTAACGATCCTATAAGAGGTATATCTGTAGGAACAACTACTGCTAATGTACCTGGTCAAAAGATGTCCCAAAAACAAGTTGATGCATTATTGAAGTATACTCAGAAAAGAGCTGATGATGAAGCTGTACAAGCTGATATACAGAAACAACAAGAATATATTATGTCTCAACATATAGGACCTGCTCCTATATATACCCCTTATGGTCAAGAAGTACATGATCAGAAATTACACGAGATAAATAGGGATGCGGGTAGAGATGACCAAGGTAATCCTATAGGATACACCAAATGGGCAAAAGAGAATAATAATGGGCAGAGAGCAGATGAGTTTATACAAAAAGTAGTTGATGCAGGTACATTAGCAGATGGGGTAGGATCTATTGGAAAAAATATTGGTAACTGGTTAGAGAGTTATACACAAAGAAATATTCCAAAATTTGCTGGTTGGGCAGAAAAAGAAGCAACTAATTATGCAAAACCTACATATGAGGATGCGCATATAGTAAACGAACCTCAAAAATTAATAGGAGAAGAACAATTGTTACCAACAAATAATCTTCCGCAAAAAATGATAGGCACTCAACAGGCACCTAACCCTATCTTTTCAAAACAACCTCAAAAACTATTAAGAGATAAAGATTATAGGATACAAATGGAAAAAACGGATGCATTAAATAAAGCAAACGAGTGGTTAAAAAATTGGTATAGTAACCCAGAAATAATTCAACGAGCAAAAGATTTGAATAATGATAAATTATTACAAACCAATCCGGAAGTTAAATTCCAAACTCAAAATTTTAAACCGGAATATCCTGAAGAAGATTCTTACGAATATGGATCTTACATGCCTTTTCTTAACAGTGCTGTAGTTAATCCACATATACCAATGAATAGAATTACACCAACAGGAATTCATGAAGGAACACATTTTGTAACAAAAGGAAATTATAATTTAAGTCCAGAATCACAAAGTTTATTAAGTTCTTTATTCCCAAATAGAGATGTTATTAATCAATATGCTAAAGAATCCCCAAAATTTAAAGAAATTGCAGATTATTATACTGATCCTACTGAAATACATGCTAGAATTAATGAATTACGTCATCATTTTGGGTATCAGCCTGAAGATATCTTAACAGTAGCCGATGCCAATAATATATTAACTAGAGGGGTGCTTGGAGAAACTCCTGTTGATAAACAATTTTTTAATTTTATGATAAATTCAAATGCTAAGGGCAGTACTGCTAGTAATTTGGCTAATGTAATGAATAAAATGTTTACTCCTATAGGTATTGGTGTAGGTGTAGGTGCGGCATCTGCGCAAAACAATAAAAAATTAGGTGGAAATGCAATCCCAAATTGGTTAGATAAACTTTAAATGTTTAAATAGTTAATCTTAAATAAATATTGTATATTTTAGTATGCTTTTGATACCTACAAAAATTAAGAAGTCAAAAATTGCAGATCTTGGATTATTCTCAGAAATAGATATTCCAAAAAATATGTGTATATGGCAATTCAATGAAATTATAGACAGAAAGATATCTGAAGAAGATTTCAAAAAGTTGCCTGTTGTAGCCCAGAATTTTTTAAAAGAATACTCACCATACGACAACGGTTTTTATGATCTTGATGGGGATCAGATGCGCCATAGTAACCATTCTGATGATGCAAATACTATTTATAAAAACAATAAAATATATACAACTAGAAAAATCAAAAAGGGAGAAGAAATACTAACTAACTATAATGAGTTTGACGAATGTTTTCGTTATGGTGATCATCGTTTTCAAATAAAAAAATAATTAATATGGCAAATAGTAAATTACATCCACTTGCAAAACAGGCAGGTTTCTCTAGTAATGAGGACTTCTACAAGGTCTATCCTACTCAAGAATCCTATATGCAAAGAGGTGGACAAATAAATGTTCAACAGAATCAGGCAATGCCGATAGACCGGACTGTAAAAAATGATTTTAGGAATACAACAGAAACAAGATCTGATGGTTATAAAAGACCTAATCAAATACCTTTTGTAATGCAACAAGGTCCAAATGTTCTTAAGAAAACAGGTGGTCCAGGCACTCCTAACGATAATTACACTAATGCAGGAGGTATCTACTCATATCAGCAGGGCGGTCCTTTAGATAGAAATGCCTGGAATCAAATGCAAGCAAATGCTTACTCACAAGGATTTCAAGGTAATAACCATAATCGTCAGCAGGGTCAACAATTTATGCAATCTCAAGGGATGAATCCTAATCAATTAGGTGCGTATCAACAAGATCTTTTAAATCAGAGTAAAGTAAATCCTTGGGGTAAGGGTGCTGCTGCAACTTCTAGAACTGGAAAATTTTCTGGTGCAGATGCATTTTATGGTACAAATACAAATGGAGAACAATATACAAATTTTGCCGTACAGCAGGGAAACCAAACAAAAGATTTTGGTAATGATTGGCAAGCAGCAACAGCCTATAATAATAGTTTAAATAAACCAAACCCTTCAGAATATCAAGGGTTTAATGATCCTACTCAAGATGTAAATTATAATCCATCAGGTTATTCTGGATTTGGTCACTCAACTATGGGTAATGCATCTACAACAACAAATGCTGGATTAGCTGCTACAGGATTCCCTACCAGAGAAGAAGCAATTGCTAAATACAAAGCAAAATCTAATCCAAATGCAGGGCAACCCATAGATATGTCTGACTACAACATGCATGGTGGTGCATCTGAAGAAATGAAAATGGGGGGCATACATATTAAACCAGAAAATAGAGGTAAGTTTACAGCCTATAAAAAAAGAACTGGTAAAACTACTGAAGAGGCTTTACATAGTAAAGATCCACATGTTAGACAAATGGCAAATTTTGCACGGAACGCAAAACACTTTAAGCATAAAGAAGGTGGTGAAGTTATACCTGAAGAATATATGTATAACACAGGTGGATATCAAGTAGGTGGATTATACCATGACCGAGAAGAAACTTGGACTCCTGATGGAATTAGAGTTGCACAGCAGGGGGGAAATATTCAAAATAAGGAAATGTATGACTATCATCAAAATCAACAGGATAGTACTAAAAAACAAATGATGATGCAGATGTTACAACAAACTGCAAATCAATATCAAATTGATCCTGCAACAGGCAAAACTATTTATAATCCACAACCAATTAGAAGTCAACCACGAGTACAAATTCCCGAAATGCAATTTC
>Ga0214167_1000327_pt1 | contig 26566 bp, 30 predicted proteins | sample TroBogypolimnion_45_FD_153006 | JGI IMG/M metagenome (GOLD analysis project Ga0214167, IMG submission 153006) | Freshwater microbial communities from Trout Bog Lake, WI - Practice 18AUG2009 hypolimnion v3 | ecosystem: Environmental > Aquatic > Freshwater > Lake > Hypolimnion/Profundal zone ... | reverse complement strand
TATAACAGTATTGGGGCCGCTGACAGAATGTGAAGCTAAGACCGAAGGAAGTTGTTGCAATGCTATGACCAGCGCGATGCCAAGAGTGAAACCTTCCATAACGGGCCATGGCACTCTTTTAATAAGTCCACCGCAATGCGTTATTCCCATAAGAACAACAATCGCTCCCGCCATCAATCCCAATGGAGCGAGAGATGAGGTTCCATACTTAAGAACAATTGGAATTAACACAACGGTCATCGCCCCAGTGGGTCCGCTCACCTGGTAATTGGAGCCTCCAAAAATCGCCGCAATAATCCCGGCATATACGGCGGTTATAAGTCCGGCTCGAGCTCCGGCGCCCGTGGTGATTCCAAAAGCGAGTGCCAACGGCAGCGCAACTATTCCGACCGTGATTCCTGCGATTACATCGTGGCGCCATACTTTTCTGAAATCTGCGTAATCACTTCGATGCGGCAGTAAATCGCTTAAATAACTCACGCGTTCTACTTTGTCTGTCGTTTGAGAGTGAGAGATCCGGCAGAGAGGATTAGCGCCAAGAATAGAAAGATTATGAGGGAATCATTCAGAATAGAGCCCTGATTAGAGATTACTTTTCGCGTCGCATCTATAGCGTATGAGAGCGGAAGGAAATTGGAGAGATCAAGCAGGATTCGTGGCATCGCTGCGCGCGGAGTCAAAAGACCACTCAGTAAAAGTTGAGGTAAGAGGAACGCCGGCATGAATTGAATCGCCTGAAACTCTGTCTTGGCAAAGGTGCTGACGGCTAAGCCAATCGCCAAACCAATGAGTGCATCTAATATCGCCGCATAAATCAAAGTGATTTGTAGTCCAACTATCTTTAACCCAAGCACCCAGATTGCATAGGACGAGACGGCTGTTGCTTGAAGCAAACTCGTCAACCCAAAGGCAATTGCATAGCCAGCGATAAATTCTGCTTTACCCAACGGCGAAATCATGAGGCGCTCTAAAGTGCCGCTACTTCTCTCCCGCAGGGTAGCCACCGAAGTAATCAAGAACATCACCAACATCGGAAAGACGCCGAGCATCGAACCGGCAACCCGCTGAAACACGTCGGGATTGGCCCAGTACACATATTTTAAAATCGTCATCAAGAGCGCTGGTGAGAGAAAAAGAAGAGCAAGAGTTCGCGGGTCATGCCAGAGTTGTAGTAGCACTCGCTTGGTCATGGCGACTGGCCGATGAATGTTCATTCTCCACCAATCAACGAGATGAAGACTTCGTCCATTCGCTTTTTGCCCGTTCGCGCCCGCAGATCTTCCGGGGTGCCTTGTGCCAATACTCTGCCATCGCGGAGCAATATCAACTGATGACAACTATCTGCCTCGTCCATTACATGACTACTCACTAGGAGCGTTTTACCCTGTGCGGCTAATTTATTAAATAGTTCCCAGAGCTGAACTCGCAAAACTGGATCGAGCCCAACTGTCGGCTCATCTAAAATCAATAATTCTGGGCTGCCTACCAAAGTAGTGGCAAGCGCTAACCGAGCCCGCTCTCCACCCGAGAGAGATTCGGCCATCTGATGTGCATTCCTGGAAAGATCTACATCTTCCAGAATTTCCTCTGGAGTCTTCTCATTATAAGAATAGAGAGAGGCAAAGTAACGAATATTTTGAATACACGTCAGATCTGAATAAACGCTGGCGCTTTGCGTGGAGTAACCGATCTTGCTCCGCAGGGCTTTGGAAGCTGCTGGTAAATCCAGGACTTGAATTTCACCACTAGCAATTCGCTGTAGCCCAACAATGGATCGCATGAGGGTCGTCTTCCCGCTTCCACTGGGGCCAAGCAACCCCATGATTACACCACGAGGAATTTCAACGGTGAGGTCTTGCAGGATATGGTTTTTACCTCGTTGCACATTGAGATTTAGCGAACGAATAGCGACTGACACAACTGTGATTGTACGACTCTTGCACTGCTATGACCATGCAATTCAAGTGGTTGGCACTCGCAATAAGAGTGAGATACTTAACTTATGGGAAAGTTGAGCGCTGGACTCCACGACAGTTGGTGGATGTTCTTCGATACCTTCTGGGCGCTAGTTTTGGGGTTTGCTATATCAGGTGCGATTCAAGCCTTTACTTCCCGTGAGAAAGCACTAGCAGCGCTTGGCAATCACAAGCCCCTCACGATTGCTAAGGCATCACTCCTTGGCGCAATTAGTTCGAGCTGTTCGTATGCAGCAAGTGCAATAGCGAAGAGCTTGATAGATAAGGGAGCAGATTTCACAACCGCCATCGTATTTATGTTCGCTAGTACCAACCTAGTATTCGAATTAGGGCTAGTGATGTGGACCTTGCTTGGGTGGCAGTTTGCACTTGCAGAATTCATCGGTGGCTTCATCATGATCGCGCTCCTTACTTTGATACTGCCAAAACTTCATCTGCCGAAGAAAATTCGGCTCTTAGGAATGGCCGAAGATTCCATGCCTAAGATGGAATCAACGTGGCACGATGCCGCTGGATATACCGTTGGTGATCTAACGATGGTACGCACTGAACTAATTATTGGTTTTATCGTTGCTGGACTCGCAGATACTCTGATTCCAATCTCCTGGTGGCATCACCTCTTCTTATCTGGGCACGGGATACTTTCCACCATTGAAAATGTCATTTTGGGACCATTTATTGCTTTCATAAGTTTTGTCTGCTCGGTCGGTAATGTCCCTCTGAGCGCCGCATTGTGGAACTCTGGTATCTCATTCGGTGGCACAATTTCATTTATCTTTGCTGACCTTGTAGCTCTACCCTTGGTTCTAATTTACAAGAAGTTTTATGGGGTCAAATTGTCGATGAAGTTAGTTGCAGTTTTCTGGTTCACGATGAGCGTGAGCGGCTTTCTTACCGAGAAACTATTTAATCTTTTTAACGTTCTCCCCACTCATCATGCTCTTATGCTTCACGCTTCTCACATTGGAAATAACTTTACGAGTTGGATGAATCTGATTGCTTTAATTGTTTCGATGGCGATCATCTTCCTTTATAAGACCCGTAACTCGGGGATAGCTAGCGCCTACGCTAAAGATGTGATCTGCGGGATGCAGGTAGAAAAAGCAACAGCTGCAGCAACTTTTGAACACGACGGAGTGAAGTATTACTTCTGTGCTCCCAGTTGCATGGAAAGTTTTAAGAACTCCGTATCAGCTTAATTCGCTTCTGAACCAACGCTCCTGAAAGTAGTACGCACAACCCACCGATGATCTGCGTTGACTTAAAACTCTCCTTGAGCAACCAAATACCGAGCAGGGTTGCGACCACGGGAGTGATGTATGTGACCGTACTAGCAACCAAGCTTCCCGCTAAGCGCACATTGCGAAAGTTCCAGATGTACGCAAAGCCCGTACCCAGCGCTCCCAAAATTAGAATTCCCCAAATCGATTTACCAGTCCATGGCGAATGAGAAATCCCCTGGATGAGGGCAAATGGCGCTAGTAAAACCGCGCTTATAGTCACTTGGCTGGCCGCGAGCGAGCGCGGCGAATAATCCAGAACGTTGACGTACCGGCGAGAGTATGGAAAAGAGATCCCGTAGCAGAGAGTTGCACAAAGAAGTTCGATAACTCCGCGCCAAGAACTGGCGCTCAGTCCGGTGAGTGCGCCCGTAACCAAAACAATTCCAAAGAAGCCAATAACTACTCCAAGCCCTTGATTTCGATCGATTCTCTGCTCTCTAAACCCCACCGTAATAACCAGGACCGTCATTAGTGGGGTTGTGGCGTTCAAGAGGCCAGCCATAACGCTCGATACATGGGTTTCCCCCAGCGCAAATAGGTACCCCGGTATTGCGTTCAGCAAGAGCGCCACAACTGCTAAGTGGCCCCACTCTCGCCATTTATTAGGGAGCCTGGTCTTTGTGGCGAGGCAGTAGAGAAGCAGGGTAAACCCCCCAATCAACCCGCGCATAAATGCCACTCCGACTGAATTAAGCGAAAGGAGAGCCCATTTAATAAATAGGAAGGATCCACCCCACGTAACACCCAGCGCTATGAATCCCGGCAACCAGCGCGTAGTCGGTCTCTTGGGCATTGCGCCATTCAATCATGCCTTACTGCCCGAATCACTCCAATAAATCCTTGAAGGCCATAACTATTTATAGCAAAATGCGAGGATGTCCAGCAGAGATGTTGCCCTACGAATCTTGGAAGCAGCTGGCATCCCACTCAATAGTCCCGAGCCGTGGAGCATCCAGGTCCACAATGAGAAGACTTGGGACCGAGTTATTTCGCAGAAGCAGTTGGGTTTTGCGGAGAGCTATATGGATGGTTGGTGGGATTGTGAAGCCATCGATGTGATGATCACCAAACTACTTTCGATTGATGTCCTCAACCTGCTTCGGCCCAGCCCAGCGCTGGCTCTCCACGTGGCTCGCTCTTACCTACTTAATAATCAGTCAAAGCAAAAAGCTGCCAAAAATGCCAAGCACCACTACAACATAGGTAACGACCTGTATTCCAAAATGTTGGATGCAGAGATGGCTTATTCCTGCGCTTACTGGGCAAAAGCCAAAACTTTGGACCAAGCGCAAATAGCTAAATTTGATCTTATCTGCCGCAAATTGGAGTTACAGCCTGGGATGCGAATATTGGATATCGGAAGCGGATGGGGCGGTTTCTTGCGCCATGCCGTCAAGAATTATGGCGTACAGGCGACCGGCATCTCCCCCGCTGACAATCAGATCAACATGGCGAGAGAGAGATCTGCGGGACTCGGCATTACCTTTATTCAACAAGATTATCGAGATTTGCAAGGGCAATTCGATCGGATCGTATCCATTGGAATGATGGAGCATGTAGGTCCAAAGAATTACAAGACTTTCTTCCACAAGTGCGACGATTTATTGGCACCTGGTGGTCGCATGTTGCATCACACCATCGTTTCGAACATTACCAAGCAGGTCACTGACCCATTCTTTGATCGCTACATCTTCCCGGGAGGAGTGCTTCCATCACTTACCCAGATCTCAAAAGCAGCCGAGAATGATTTTGTCATTGAGGATGTTCAGAATTTTGGACCGGATTATGATCGAACTCTGCTTGCTTGGCATAAGAATATTTCGGCAAAATGGCAAGAGATTCCGCAATACGACCTACGGTTCCAAAGAATGTGGAATTACTATCTGCTCTCATCCGCAGCGGGATTTAGAGCTGGAGATCTACAACTTATGCAATGTGTTATGCAAAGGGTCGGTCAGCGTCCAACCTATATCGCTGCGCGCTAACTCTTTCTGGCGGTGGTGAATCGCGGCCTTCCAGTTAAATCATTTATCAATTTAATATCTTCATAATCAGTGCTTAAAAGGCTGGCAATCGCAGAGCCTTGAGTTTCATCGTGCTCCATCGCAAAAAATCCACCAGTCCTCAATAACCGGGTGGCTGCGCTAATAAAGAGGGCCGGAATTGCCATTCCTTGCCCGTCGCCTCCAAATAAAGCGACAGCTGGCTCTTTTCGAACTTCTACAGGTATCTCTTGCTGATTGGGAATATAGGGCGGATTAGCGACCACTAGATCGAAGGTTTCTCCCTTGCAGGCGCCAGTGACGCTGCCTTCAACTATGCGAACCCGGGGAGCGAGGGTTTCAACATTTTTATGAAGCCAGGAAAGCGCATCAACAGAATTCTCGACAGCAGTTACGCCGAGGGTATCTCGCTCCGTTGCTAGAGATATTGCAATACAACCACTGCCAGAACCTAGATCAATGACACTCAACTTTTGCGATGCAGGATGCTCTTTAATTTCGGTGAGCACGATAGAGACAAGTGATTCGGTTTCGGGGCGGGGAATCAATACACCTGGGCCAACCTGATATTCCAAATATCTAAAAGGTGCCACCCCGGTGATGTACTGGACTGGTTCGCCATTCTGTCGGCGCAACACAAGGCGACGTAAATTTCTATCGAGTTCGTCGACCTCTTCATCGCTCATACGCAGTACCTTCAGTTGCACCTCGCTACGAGTACATGACAAAAGGTGTTCTAAGAGAATGGATGCATCGATCTCGGGGATACCCTGCGCCTTAAAGTAATCTCTTGTCTGACGTAGAAGATCCTTGGCCATGAGGAATTAATGGTCCCCAGAGGCCAGCTTTGTTGCCTTATCGGCCTCAAGCAATGCTGAAATAACGTCATCAAGCTCTCCGTTTAAAACGGCATCCAAGTTATTGGCTTTAAAGTTGACTCGGTGATCGCTCAAGCGGTTCTCAGGAAAGTTATAGGTACGGATTCTTTCGCTGCGATCTACTGAACGGACCTGAGAGTTACGGGCGACAGAAGCGATCCGATCCGCCTCTTCTTGAGCGGCGGCCAACATGCGCGCGCGCAAAATACGCAGCGCTGACTCCTTATTTTGCAGCTGAGATTTCTCGTTCTGACACGAGACAACGATTCCTGTTGGAATATGCGTGATTCGAACGGCGGAATCGGTGGTATTTACCGATTGCCCTCCGGGGCCAGAGGAGCGAAAGACATCGATTCGCAGGTCCTGCTGGCGAATTTCAACATCTACCTCGTCGGCCTCGGCGAGGATCAAGACGCCCGCCGCAGAGGTATGAATCCGACCCTGGGATTCGGTCTCTGGTACACGTTGTACGCGATGCACTCCACCTTCAAATTTCAATTTGGCGTAAGGAGTCTTGCCTGGCTCACCCACACCTCTGGATTTGATAGCCATTGAGACATCTTTGTAACCGCCCATTTCGGAGTCGGTGGTATCGATGATCTCGGTCTTCCAGCCTTGACGTTCTGCATAACGCTGATACATCCGCAATAGATCGCCAGCGAAGAGGGCAGATTCATCGCCACCAACTCCGGCCTTAATTTCCATAATCACATCGCGGTCGTCATTGGGATCGCGCGGAAGGAGCAACTCTTCCAGTTTGGTCTCGCTCTGTTCCAGGGCACTTTCAAGGGCTGGAATTTCAGCCGCAAATTCTTGATCCTCGGCGGCCATATCGCGACCCGCAGCCAGATCATCAGTGGCGTTCTTCCAAGCTCGGTAACCTGCAATTACTGGTCCCAATTCGGCATAACGCTTTCCGAGTCGGCGCGCCTTGCCTTGATCGCTGTGAATGGATGGATCGGCGAGTTCTGACTCGAGTTCGATGTACTCATCGAGAAGTTCATGGACATTGCCAAATTTGTCATGTGGCTGGGTCATAAGAACTCCTCTCCTTTGAAAATGTGCTCGGATAAAATAAAAAGACCGCGCCCACCCATGTGCGGGTGAGCGACGGTCTCTTGAAAAAAGCTACTTAGTTTCTGTTGCTTTGCCGAAACGCTTTTCGAAGGCAGCGACGCGGCCGCCAGTATCGAGGATACGTTGCTTTCCTGTATAGAAAGGATGGCAAGCGGAACAAACTTCAACATAGATCGAGCCTGAGCTCTTGGTTGAATGGGTCGTGAAGACCTGGCCACAACCACAGGTAACGGTTGTCTCAATATAATTTGGGTGGATCTCTGGCTTCATGTGAATTACCTCTTAGGAAGACATTGGGCGTACTGGGTCGGAAATCCCGTGAACCAGCGTGGCTAAGGTTACAAGGTTCTAGGCTGACAAGGAAATTGCACCCGTGGCTAGGGGGCTGATGGGGCTGATGGGGCTGATGGGGCTTTCGACTTTAGTAGTAACCACTCCAGCGGGTTTTAGCCAGGGCCTTACACGGGGTTCCATAGCGAATCTTGATATACCGAATCCCCCACTTGATCTGGGTCACCGGATTGGTGCGCCAATCAGTGGCGATTACATCCATCTTGTTAGCCGGCAGCGCCTGGGCGATTCCTGTCGCGCCGCTAGAGTAGTTGTGGGCCTTAAAGTTCCAATGGCTCTCGCCATTCCAGAGCGTGTTGAGGCATGACATCTGCTTCGCATTCCACTTATACGTGGTCGTCACCAATTGGCCTGCAACGATTCGAGCTCCCGCGGGGGTTTTAGCTAGTTGAACCTGACGGGCCGCCAGAGAGACCAGAGCCATCTCGCCAGCGTCGACCGAACTACCCGAGCCCAAATAGATGGCGCCGATATTCTGATTCAACGTAATGGTCGGGTCAACCAGGATTGAGGTCGCGGTCGGTGTATCTGGTATCACGACCGTCTCTGCGAAGTTCACTTGGGCAAAGGTGGTGTTAACAGAGGCAAGCAGCGTGATGGCAAGGGCAGCGGTCATCACAACGATCGGTTTTTTCAGCGACGTCATCATGGCCTGGCCTCCTTTGCTCTCATCGATTCGTGGGCTAAATATTGCCCAACAAGGCTAGAGAGTTACAGAGGTCAAGAGTGGGTGCAAATCTATCTCCGCATAGCGGCGGATAAATTTTAAATTCACAAAAAATGGAGTTACTAAAGGTGCAGGTCAGCCTGTATAGAACCCCTTATGTCCGAAATGTCCGCTGAGGGGGTAATTCGGGTGAGGCGAGGGCGATTAGGCAAGGAAATTAATTGGCTCTTCCAACATCTCAGTGACTAGAGCGGCGATCGGCGAGCGCTCGGAGCGGGTCAGGGTGACGTGGGCGAAGAGAGGATGGCCCTTGAGCGACTCGACGACCGCGACTACGCCATCATGGCGCCCCACCCGAAGGTTGTCGCGCTGAGCAATGTCGTGGGTGAGGATTACCCGCGAACCTTGGCCAATCCGAGAGAGGACGGTGAGCAAAACTCCGCGCTCTAGCGACTGCGCCTCATCAACAATGACGAAGGAGTCGTGAAGTGAGCGACCTCTGATGTGGGTGAGTGGCAAAACTTCGATGAGCCCTCGATCGACAATCTCATCGATGACGGTCTGACTCACCAATGCTCCCAAAGTATCGAAGACGGCCTGCGCCCAAGGCGACATCTTCTCGCCCTCACTTCCCGGTAAGTACCCAAGCTCTTGTCCGCCGACGGCATAGAGCGGGCGAAAGATCACAACTTTTTTATGGTGACGCCTTTCCAGAACTGCATCGAGTCCAGCGCAGAGAGCGAGCGCCGACTTTCCAGTTCCAGCCCTCCCACCAAGAGAGACAATTCCAATCTCATTATCAAGAAGGAGATCAAGTGCTACTCGCTGTTCTGCGGATCGGCCATGAAGACCGAAGGCCGAGCGGTCCCCACGGACTAATTGCAATTTCTTATCTGGAGTTACTCGAGCTAGTGCACTGCCCTTCTCGGAATGCAAAACGATTCCGGTATGGCACGGATGCTCTTTAGCTAACTCATGTGCGGTGCGTTCATTTTCATAGAGGGCATCGATCACCGAGCCTCCGACGCTCGCTTCGACCATTCCGGTCCAGCCAGAACTAGACGCCAATTCATGGCGGTACTCCTCAGACTCAACACCAACAGAGGAGGCTTTAACCCGCAGAGGCAGATCCTTGGTGACAAGGACAACTTCGCGGCTCTCAGCCATCAAATTTCTGGCGATCGCCAAGATGCGGGAGTCATTCGATCCATCCCGTAAGAAGCCGGCAGGCAGGGAGGTGGGATCGGAGTGGTTGAGCTCGACCTTTATGGTTCCGCCCAGCTCATTGATCGTTATCGACTGATCAAGACGGCCATGGCTAATTCTCAGGTCATCTAGGGCGCGTAGCGCGGCACGGGCAAAGTGGCCCAATTCCGGGTGATCACGTTTGGTTTCGAGTTCTCCGATGACGACGATCGGAATAATGACTTCGTGCTCGGCAAAGCGGGCGAGCGCGGCGGGATCAGCCAGCAGAACACTGGTGTCCAAAACATACGTCTTGCGCCCTTTATTTTGGCTCTTTGCCAAGAGGTCCTCGCGCTTTCCGTGTATTTAAGAGTTCTAGGTCGGCTTCTATCTGACCCAAGTGACCCCTGGGACAAATAGAACTTATGCCTCATAAAGTAAAACTCGCCAGCCTTCGGGGGTCGACGACACGCGGGAGCAAAAAGCAAATTTACGGGGTCGACTCAGGTTACTTATTAACGCCCAAATCGCCGATGGCGCTGGGCATATGCGCGCAGGGCACGCAGGAAATCAACCCTTCTAAAATCGGGCCAGTACGCCTCGCAGAAGTAGAACTCAGAATGTGCCGATTGCCAGAGCAGAAATCCCGATAACCGTTGCTCCCCTGATGTTCTGATTACCAGTTCTGGATCGGGCATCCCCGCGGTGTAAAGGTGCTTACTGACTTCATCGATCGAGAGCGTCTTGCTAATCTCATCCGCACTCTTGCCCTCTTTAATTCCATCTTTTATAAACTCTCGTACAGCATCGACAATTTCGTGACGCCCCCCATAACCAATAGCGACGTTGACGACTGTCTTTGTCCGACCCTTGCTACGCGCTTCCACATCCTTCAACTTCAGATGTAACCACTCTGGCAATAATTCCAGGGCGCCCAAGGGTTTGATTTCCCAACGACCTAATTCATCTAGGTGATCTACCGCCGTTGCAATAATCCTGAGCAAAGATTCCAGCTCCTCGGGGTCACGATTCAAATTATCGGTAGAGAGGAGCCATAAGGTAATGATTGTTACATCGGCCTCTTCACACCAGGTGAGAAGTTCGATGATTTTATCTGCGCCGGCGCGATGGCCCTCTTCGGGATTTGCACCAAAATTTGATTTAGCCCACCGGCGATTGCCATCCAAGATGACTCCGACATGGTGTGGAGTCTGGGTGAAATCAAGTTGACGCAACAAGCGACGTTCATAAATCGGATAAAGCATCGCCTTTACAGCGCGCTTTACGGGGTTCGTCATCTCTTCTTGAAATCACTCATCGCTTTGCGCTCTGCGATGAACGAGGCGACGGGCAAGGTTCCTGCCAAGATGAATGCGATGGTTCCAGGAAAACTCTTACGGGATTTGAGAGAGTAATTGAAGGCTGCAATTACATAAATTGGGTAGGTAAAGCCGTGAAGTACCGCGATCCAAGCCCACTTAACTTGGGCGCCTGAATAGTGATGAAGTATGTGATTTTCGGGCACTTCAATGAACCAAAGAAGCAAGGACATGCAGCCCGACCAAACAGCCATGATTCGATAACGCTGGAGTGCACCTTCTAGACCCTTTTTCATGCCCCCACCTTATCGGCGATTTCATGGTGTTTGGCGCTCCGCCTTGAAATAAATGGAGCGGCCATCACGAGGAGCGCCATAAACCACCAGATGACTACATAGGAAATGTGTTGCCAATAAAATCCCGATATCGACTGCTGGAGTACTGGCGCAGGAACGCGCGTGCCTGAAACTAGTTGACCGCTCTGATCCACCTCTGTTGTTGCAACCACATATCCGTCAAAGAGGCTGTAGCCACCAGTGCCAGCAATCAGCGCTGGATCGAGCCGACCCAAGGATTTCGCAGAGTTGAAGCCATGATCTTCCTGTTGGCGTGGATAGAGCCGTCCAACAACCGAGAGCGTCTGATCGTTAAATGTAAAGGATCCATCATTAAGTCCACGCACTACCAGGATGGCACGGTTGTTGGAGATCAAGAAGAGTCCAACGGAGAGGTCTTTATAACCCTGGCCACTAACCGATTGCGTAGGTGCTACATAGTTTTCGACGTAGTGCCCCTGCAAAGTAACGATGCGATTTACAGCTGCCGTGTAAATATTTTTTCCTGCGACATCTACTGAGGTAAGGGCGATGGGGACCGCGCTAGGAACGACCTTTCCCTGAAGTGCTGTCGCCTGAGCACGATGCCATTGCCAAAGCCCTAGCTCGAAGAAGACTCCAGTACCCAGCAGCACTGCTAAAAATATTGAAATTACTCTGCGGAATTTACTCTTGTTCATCAGTCGGCTTCGCAGCGCGCTTATATCGACGATAAAAACTCACTATAAGAAAGACAAAAGCCACAGTGAGAACGATCATGACGAGCGATGCGGCGAGCCCCGTGTTGATGTCTGTGTTGTCATTCATGACCCGATTATCCTACGAAGTTCTGACCTATGCTTACCTGTATGGACGAGACCGCTAGTGATGACTATCTCCACCAGCGTTACGGCAAATCCCAGAAGGCTCGGCGGCCCTGGCTGATTCCCGCCCTCATCGTGCTGGTAGTTGGGGGCGGCTGGTTGATCTGGTCAGCAAACCACTATTCAAAGCCCGAGGTGTCTACCGACCTAATCTCCTTCTCGGTAGCCAATCCGAAAGAGGTCTCGCTACGGTATTTCATCAATGTGAGGACAGCTAGCCGCTCCCATCAATGCATCCTGACCGCCAGCGATTATCAAGCAAATATCGTCGGACAAATAACCGACACGATTCCCGCTGGTGGCCACAATTACACACGTCGAATAGTGATTCCCACACGAACGGCAGCGGTCTCGGCCACAATTGAACATTGTTCTTAGCCCGCGTTAAACTCCCTCTCTTATGACAAACCAGACCTGGCTCACTCTCGACGCAGCCGAGCGACTGCGCGCCGAACTCCTCGACCTGGAAGGTCCCCGCTTCGCCGATATCGTCAAGAAGATTGAGGCTGCTCGGGCTGAAGGAGATCTTAAAGAGAACGGTGGCTACCACGCCGCCCGCGAAGAGCAAGGAAAGATTGTCGGTCGCATTCGCCAGTTAAAACATATGCTCGAAAACGCCCACATTGGTACGCCTCCAGAAAGTGAATCAGGAGTCGTCGGGCTGGGCATGGTCGTCAAGATTGATATGGCCGGCGATGAAATGACATTCCTCTTAGGATCCCGCGAGATCGCCACTGGCGATATCGAGGTTTACTCCGAGAAGTCTCCACTCGGCTCTGCAATTCTTGGAGCCAAAATTGGCGAACAGGTTAATTACGAGACCCCAAGCAAGAAGATCTTCGTGGTCACCATTCTCGAGGCAAACCCTTATGCGTAGCCCTTCTTTTAGCGGCTATTTGCGCTCTTATAACGCCTGACACTGAGCGGAATAAAGATCGCCATGATTACAACCATATATATCAACGAAGCCACGATGGGATTTTGACTCGGGAAAGAATTCGCTGTTACACCAAAGGTATTGTGAAAACCAAAGAGCTGACGCGCAGCGGCAACCATCGTTGAAACCGGATTCCATTCCGCAAAGTACTGCAGCGCTCTGGGCATCGAAGTTGTCGATGCGAAGGCGTTAGATAGAAAGGTCAGCGGGAAGGTGAAAAGGAAGGAGACGTTGGCGACTACGCGAGCATCCTTCGACATCAGTCCGGCGAAAACACCAGCCCAAGAAAGCGCGTAACCAAAGAAGAGCAGCATCAAGAAGCCGAGGAATATATGGAAGGGTCCGGAAGTTGGACGCCATCCCACTAAGTAGCCAGCGAGCCCCATAACAACGAGCACAACGATGTTAAGTAGACCATCGCCCAGTGTTCGACCTACTACAAGTGCAGAACGAGCGATGGGCAGTGATCTAAAGCGATCGATCAGACCCTTCTCCATATCTTGAGCTAAACCTTGCGCGGTAGCTGCCAGAGTGAAGGTAACCGTCTGCACAAAGATTCCTGGCATCAACAGTTGTACATATCCGCCTTTGATACCGACTCCCAAGCCACCAAATACATAGCGAAAGAGCAGCACAAACATCACGGGCTGGATGGTGTTAAAAATGAGTACTTCAGGAACCCTGGTCAATTGCAAGAGTTGGCGCTTGGTAATGACAAGAGCATCTTTTATTCCGTTCATGTGCGGGCTCCCTTCTTCTTCTTTCCGGGCTCTTCGGCCACAACTTCCTCGGCTACATGACCAGTAAGCGATAAGAAAACATCGTCGAGGGATGGGCGCTTCAAAGCGAGGTCAAGCGCGTGAATCCCGGCGCTATCGAATTCGCGGATTACCGCGATCAAAGATTGGGTGCCATCAAGTACTGGAACTGAAATCCTGCGCAATCCGTGATCGACAGTTGCATGTCCGTGAGTTACCTTTTCGATAATCTCTTTCGCCTTATCAATATTGGCTTCTGCAACGACGATCTCAATTCTTTCGCCACCGACCTGATCCTTGAGGTGGTCGGAGGTTCCGCGCGCGATAACTCGACCGCGATCGATCACAACAATGTCATCGGCCAATTGGTCGGCCTCTTCTAAATATTGGGTGGTTAAAAGCAGGGTGACCCCCTCACGAACGAGATCTTCAATAACTCCCCACATCTCCATACGACCCCGGGGATCAAGTCCCGTCGTTGGTTCGTCTAGAAATAAAACCTTTGGTCGAATAATCAAAGATGCTGCGAGGTCCAGACGACGGCGCATTCCGCCCGAAAAGGTCTTAATAGGGCGCCGTGCGGCGTCGGTGAGAGAGAACTGCGCCAAGAGCTCGGTGGCTCGTACCCGCGCCTGCGCTGCGCTCAAGTGATAGAGCTGGCCGAACATGACCAAGTTATCCCAGCCGGTCAACGTTTCATCGACCGCGGCATATTGCCCGGATAGACCAATAATCTGGCGCACCGCCTTGGGGTTCTTCACCACATCTATTCCACCGACTGTGGCGTGGCCAGAATCGGGAATGAGCAGGGTAGAGAGAACGCGTACTACGGTGGTTTTACCGGCTCCATTGGGGCCCAGGACCCCTAAAACGGTGCCTTCTTCGACATCGAGGCTGAGGTCATCGAGAGCCCGAACAGCCCCTTTTCGATAGGTTTTCACCAGATTTTCAGCGGTCACGCTCTTCATGTACCAAGCGTAGCAAGCAACAACTCTCTCGCAACGCTAGAATTACTTGAAAGTTCAATGACCTCACCCACTCGAAGAGCCATTCCTAATTGATAAGGGATTACATGTCTGAAAAAAATAAAGAACACGCACCAATGACCCACAAGCAGATCATGACCGTAATGTTTGGATTGATGACGGGTCTGCTTCTTGCGGCGCTCGATCAGTCGATCGTTTCTACTGCGCTTAAGACCATCACCGTCGATCTCGGTGGACTCAACCATTACACCTGGGTAGTCACCGCCTACTTGCTGACATCGACAGCATCTACTCCTCTTTATGGAAAGATCTCCGACCTTTACGGTCGTCGTCAGGTCTTCCAATTCGCAATCGTTACCTTCTTAATAGGTTCCTTCGCAGCAGGCGCTGCACATACCATGACGCAGCTCATCGCTTTCCGTGCCCTACAAGGTCTCGGTGCCGGTGGACTTATGTCACTTACCTTCGTGATCATCGGTGATGTTGTTTCACCTCGTGAACGCGGTCGCTACCAAGGTTACTTCGGAGCGGTCTGGGGCTTAGCTACTGTTGCTGGTCCACTCCTCGGTGGATTCTTCTCCGACCATAACAAGGTTCTTGGAGTTACCGGATGGCGTTGGATTTTCTACATCAACCTTCCACTTGGAATCATCGCGTTGATTATCACATCTGCCGTATTGCATATTCCTAAAATTCATAAAGAGCACAAGATCGATTACTTTGGCGCTTTTATTTTGGTCCTTGCCGTCTCGGCCGTCCTTCTTGGTATTTCTGTTTATGCTCCAGAAGTTGGTTGGCTCAAGGCTAAGACCTTGCTCTGGATCGGCGGCGGATTAGTGTTATTCGCGCTCTTCTTGGTTAATCAAGCGAAGGCTGCTGAACCAATTCTTCCGCTCCGTTTATTCAAGAACCATACCTTCAACATCACATCGCTCTTGGGATTCCTCGTGGGTGCGGCGATGTTCGGTGCGATCGTGATGTTGCCGCTGTATTTCCAGCTGGTGAAGCACAATTCAGCCACCTTGTCCGGCTTAAAGCTGCTCCCGTTGATGCTTGGAATCATCTCGGCATCGATTGGTTCAGGAAAGTGGATTTCCAAACACGGTAAATACAAGATGTTCCCCGTTGCCGGAATGGTTCTCATGACCATGGCTCTCTCAGGATTGGTAATTCTGAGCGAAACAACTGCATACTGGCAGATTGCCGTCTTTGAACTCCTGCTGGGAGCTGGACTCGGATTCTCGATGCAGAACATCGTTATCGCACTGCAAAATTCGCTCGATGTCAGGGATATGGGCGTCGGAACCAGCTTGAACACCTTCTGGCGTTCTATCGGTGGAACTCTCGGCGTCGCTATTTTCGGATCAATCTATGCAAGTAAGTTGACGGGTTACATCACAAGTGGTGTCTCATCACTCACAGCAAAAAATCCAGCAGCACTTGTCGGAGCAACTCCGCAGGCGCTTTCTCAGTTGAGAAATAATCCAGCCGTCATGGCGAAATTCACTCCAGAGTTGCAAGCAACGGTTCTTCACAGTTATGTGCAGGCTTTCCACATCGTATTCATATCTGCAGCGCCCGTTACTGCAATTGGATTTTTGGTTGCTCTTGCACTCAAAGCTGCACCGCTCAAGACCGGTGCAGAACATGCAAAGGCCATGAAGGAAGCAGCTGGCGAAGCTGTTGGTTAATAATCAGCAATAAAAAACCCCGCGAGAATTCACTCGCGGGGTTTTTTATTTATTTCGCTAAGGCTTCTTAAATAAGTAGAATGAAAGTACCGCAAAATTGAAGAGGCTTAAGCTTGCAAAGAGGAACCCAGTAAAAAATAAGTTGTTGGAATTGGTCGAAATGCTGAGTCCCAGCTGCGAAACATCGCCGACTTCGTGCATGCTGCGAGTGAGCGCCCGGCTATCTTTAATCGAAGCGAGCATTCCGCTCAATGAGAAGACCCCGCCCGCGGCAACCAAACCGAGGGTGAAGGCTTTAAGATCGAGCGGCGACTTATAGGTCAGCTTTCCGGTAGTCGTGAGAACTAAAACGGCGGCCAAGAGGATGGTGGGTGCCAACTGCGAGGAGATTCGCTGGGCGCGTTGCCCGTTCCAAATCTGAAGTAAATCCTTTTCGCGTAGTGCCATAGTCGAACCTCCGGTCTAATGTATTTGGTGCTACCTTACTACGGAGGAGATAAACAGAAGATGCATGCATGGACCTGGTTCGCTATCGCTGGAGTTTTCGTTGTCCTGGAAATTCTCAACTTCAGCCTCGTCTTCGCATCCTTCGCCATGGGTGCCGTTTTCGCAGCTCTCGCTCGATTGATTACGCCAAATGTGCCAGCCCAATGGGTTCTCTTTGCGCTAGCGACTGTTCTTAGCCTGCGCCTCAAACCGATATTAACCCGCTACATATTTCGCAAAACCCCTCCATCCGATACCGGCATCCGTGCCCTAATTGGCCAAAAGGCAGTTGCTACTTCTCAAATTTCCGATTCCTCGGGAACAATCACTCTGAAAAACGAAACGTGGACGGCGCGCAGCGAAGGCGGCACCATCGAAATCGGACAGAACGTGACCGTAACGAGGATTGATGGCGCCGTAGCGGTCGTGATTTTACGAAGTGAATCCCAAGTCAATTAAGGAGTAATGATGGCTCTACTGATCGGACTAGGCGTTGTGGTTCTACTCGCCATCCTCATCACGATTGGATCGATCCGCATCATTCCACAGGCTAGCGCTGGAATCGTCGAACGCCTTGGCAAGTATCACAAGACCCTTGAACCTGGGCTCAATTTAATTGTGCCAGGAATCGATCGCTTACGTCCCCTGGTTGACCTGCGCGAAAAAGTAGTCTCCTTCCCGCCTCAGCCAGTTATTACTGAAGATAACTTAGTGGTCAGCATCGATACCGTAATTTATTTCCAAGTTACCAATCCTAAGTCAGCTACCTATGAAATTGAGAATTACATCCAAGGCATCGAACAACTCGTTGTAACAACGCTGCGTAACTCTGTCGGTGGATTAGATCTAGAGAAAGCACTGACTTCGCGTGATCATATCAACGCAATCTTGCGCGGCGTCCTGGATGAAGCCACAAGCAAATGGGGCGTGCGCGTTAACCGAGTCGAGATTAAGGCGATTGAGCCACCTCCAAGCGTGCAAGAATCAATGGAGAAACAGATGCGTGCAGATCGCGATAAGCGTGCCGCAATCTTAACTGCCGAAGGTGAAAAGCAGAGTCAAATCCTTCGAGCTGAAGGAAATCGGCAGGCAGATATCTTGCGTGCCGAAGGTGAAGCACAGGCCCGTGTGATCAACGCCGAAGGTGAAGCTACGGCTATTGCCAGAGTCTTCGATGCAATCCACAAAGCTAATCCCGATGAAAAAGTATTGGCCTACAAGTACCTCGAGCAACTTCCTATCATTGCCAATGGCACCGCGAGCAAACTCTGGATTATTCCTGCAGAACTCTCTGGCGCTGCTGCTTCGATTATCAAGGCTTTTAAACCTCAATAATCCAACTCCAGTATCGCCTTCAACTTCTTAGAGTGCGTGTTTTCTAGACCTTTTACACACTCGCGAAAAGTGTTGAGTGCCTACACTCGTAATCTATTACGTATCTCATACCTGCCATCAGAGAGCAGGTATACATTGAATACATGTTGATCTGTAACCCAAACCCTTGTTTTTCAAGGACTTTGCAGATGTCGCACTTTGAGCGCGGCGCTATCATGCGCGCACCTTCGGCAGAAGTACGTGCCGGTGGAAAGGGGATCGACGCTGCTCGTGTTGGTAAATCACTCAAGAAGAGATCTCCACTTCTGGTATTGATCGGTGATCTAGATGGCGATCAATACTCTCGATTCCTTGCAGAAGAAGGTTTGGATTTTAAGACTTCGAGTTATCACGGAAAAATACGGGTGGCCACGATGTACCACGAAGACAATTCGCCCACAACAACCATCGTCAACGAAGAAGGTCCATCCATCTCGCAGGGGGAATGGGATGCATATCTGGCGGCGATTCAGCACGAAATCAAGCCTCGAGAAATTGTTGCTAGCATGGGAAGTTTCCCGATCGGAATTAGTGAAGAGAACATTGCCGAGCTAATATCCCTAGTACATCGAAGCAAGAGCCTGATATTTTTCGATGCAGCACCGCACTTCCTTATATGGGCACTGCGCCATGGCGCCGATATCGTCTCACCCAATCTTGATGAAGCCGAGGCGGTCATAAAGGGATTCTCAGAAGATCTCTTTCGAGGAGAAGACTCCAATGGGCAGACACGTGCCGAGAGAGCTGCATTGGCCTTATGCATCATGGGAGCAAAGCTGGCGATCGTACATGCCGGAGCCCTGGGCGCTGCCCTCGCATTTTCAGGAAAGACAATCTGGGTCCCCACTGTTGAAGTCATGGTCAAGAGCTCGGTGGGGGCCGGAGACTCATTAGCTGCTGGCTTTATTCTCAAGAGCGAAGAGCAAGGCGATGTTACAGAGATGGATTTGATTGACTGGAAACTCTCTTTGCAATACGGAACAGCTACGGCATCCGCTGCCTGTGAAATGGGGCGTTCGGGCGATCTAGATGCGATCCGCGTTCAACAATTATTTGATCAACTCCTAAAACTTAACGAAACCAGAAGGTGAGGCGCGAGATGAACATCGAGCAATTTGAGCGAATGAGGGTCGGCAAGGGATTTATAGCTGCACTCGATCAAAGCGGTGGCAGCACCCCGAAGGCGCTTCATCTCTACGGCATCGACGAATCGCAGTATTCCACGGAAGGGCAGATGTTTGATTTGGTGCACCAGATGAGGAGCCGCATCATTACTAGCCCAGTGTTCAACAGCGAACGGATACTTGGAGCGATTCTCTTTGAAATGACCATGGAACGTTTAGTTGAAGGGTTACCGACAGCCGAATATTTGTGGCATCGCAAGGGAATCGTGCCATTCCTTAAGATCGATAATGGATTACAGCCGGTGATCAATGGGGCCTGCCTCATGAAACCTATCCCCGAGCTAGTCACACGGTTAAATAAGGCAGTTAGTTATGGAGTCTTTGGTACCAAAGCCAGGTCACTCATTCAGGAATCGAACTCTGTTGGAATTGGCGCCTGCGTAGATCAACAATTCGAGATCGCACACAAAGTTTCAGCATTTGATCTCATCCCGATCATCGAACCCGAAGTAGATATCAAGAGCGCGGAGAAGAACTGGATCGAACATATACTCAAACGTTCGCTCTTGGATGCGCTGGACTCACTCGATAGTTCGCAGAACGTCATGCTCAAATTAACGCTCCCCGACGAAGCAAACTATTACCGCGAACTCACCCATCACCCTCGGGTCGTCCGAGTAGCGGCCCTCTCTGGTGGATATACCCAGATTCATGCAAACGAGCTGCTCGCGCAGCACGATGGGTTAATCGCTAGCTTCTCCAGAGCGCTCACCGAAGGGTTAAAGCAGCAACAGAATGACGGAGAATTCGACAACACGTTAGATCGATCAATTCAGCAGATTTACACCGCCTCTGTTAAATAGGGATATACCCTTCGGGAATGAGAATTTTGATTAAGGTTGTGCGTAACTTTGTCATTGTTGTCGTCGCCCTCTTCATTGGACTCTCCGCTTTCTTCCACTACATCCACTATCCCAACGTGATCGCAGCTGTTCGACTTGGATTAGCTCCCGCTTCGAAGACTCCGACGCTGATGCCTTGGCACACTGTCGCGCCATCCACGACTCCCGTAATTTGGCCAACTGGGACGGAGCAGATGCCAGCCACCGTGAAATACCAAGGACAGTCCTTGACCTGGGATCAGTTCCTACAAAAGTCGTATACCAATGCATTTCTCGTTGTGCGCAACGGTGTCATCACCTATGAGTACTACAACATCAAAGCTGGGATGACGAAAACTTCTCAACTTCCCTCATACTCCATGGCAAAAACTTTAACTTCGCTCGTGATCGGACAATTGGTTACCCAAGGAAAGATTCGCGAGTCTGACACCTTTATTTCATTCTTCCCACAATGGAAAACGGGTACATCCTTCGACAAGGTCACGATTCAAAGTCTGCTGGACATGGAAGCTGGAGTGGGCGTTACTGATAACTATCCCAATGGCCCGATGGGCTGGGGTGTTGGAATCGCCCAGATGTACGCCACGACAGATGTGAACTGGTTCATGTCCCACAATCGCATGATGCTTGAAGCACCAGATACCAAGGCTGACTACCGCAGCATAGATACGCAGATGTTGGGACTCATGATTCAAAAAGTAACCGGTGGAACTGTCTCCAATTACTTCAGCAAGAACATATGGCAACCTGTCGGAGCAACAACAGCGGCAACCTGGAATGTGGACCACGTCAACGGCCACGAAAAGACATTCTGCTGTTTCAATGCAACCGCTCGGGATTACGCGCTCATCGGTCAATTGGTTCTTAACAACGGCAAAGCAGGCGGACAAGAACTCATTAGCCCCGCTTGGATGAAGAGAATTTCTACACCGGTCGTGAAGTTGGATTATGGCTGGGGTTATGGCGCGCAGGTTTGGCATCCCTACCCTGGTATTGACTTAGCTGAAGGCTTACACGGCCAGCAGATCTTTATGGATCCCGCTACCAAGACTGTCGTCCTGAAACTCAGTGATTATCCCAATGGAGATGATCCACAAGATGCGATCTCATCTGTGCTTTATCAGGTGGCGCGGTCAAAAAGGTAAATCCATTGAGCGCTCATAGGGTCTAACTAGTGCTCACCCGCTTCGCCCACTCTCGATAGGCATCAGATAATTCTGTGATTTCGGCAATGGCGTGAATTTTCTCACGGGCGCCTGAACGAGCGGCAAAGACATCAGAGATTGTGATGCCATGTTCTGGGCGATGGATGATTTCGATCGATGCACCTTTTTGGATGGATGCACCTTCAATAATTCGTAAATATGCACCGGAGCGGTTCGCCTCTGTGAATTCTTTTATCAGGGTCGGGCGATCCCAGAAGCCAGAGAATTTCCGGCAAGGGATCCGTGGCTCAGATACTTCGAGAAGTAACTCCCCTATGCACCATCGCTCTCCAATAAGCGCACCCGAAAGATCAAGGTCCATTGTGGTGAGATTTTCTCCAAATTGACCGGGCGCGATTGGCTTTCCGATCTTCACCTCCCACCATTGCGCATCTTCTCGAGCATATGCATAAACCGCTTTGTTATAACCACCGTGATTTACTCGATCAACAACGGTGTCGCCTACAACGCCCTCACCGCGGAAAAGGACTGGCCCATCAACTGCTGCTTTGTTGATTCCCGTTCCTTCACCGGAGTCGGTCCAGTTTTGCGCCTGGCTCACTCTGGCGATATTTATGGAGAGCACTCGACCAGTCGCCAAATTCATGCAAGGAGTTTACCTCTGCGACTATTGGCTGGGAGGGTAAGAGCCAATTAGGCTGAGTGAGTAACTTTCTATCGAGAAGCGAGGATGAAAGTGAAGGAATTGGAGAACAAGGTCGCACTCGTCACGGGTGCAGGCAGAGGAATCGGGCGCGCTATAAGTCTCGCTCTGGCAGGTGAAGGTGCGCAACTTATTCTGGCGGGAAGAGATATTCCAGCTTTGAATGGCACTGCGGCACTGATTGCCTCATTAAAGGTCGCCCCAACACCACTTGTTTGTACTATAGATCTGCTTGATCTCGCCACCATACAAAATTCTGTCGCGCAATCTTTAGAAACCTTTGGCCATATTGATATTTTGGTGAATAACAGCGGCATTGCCGGCAAGGCTGCACCACTCTGGGAGTTAAATGAAGCCGAATGGGATGAAACTATCGACACAAATCTCAAAGGTCCCTTTCTGCTCTCGAAAGCAGTCATCCCTTCCATGATCTCTCGAAAATCTGGCTCCATTATTTTCATCGGATCTATAACAGGAAAACGGCCGCTCATAAATCGAAGCGTGTATGCCGCATCTAAACTTGGCATGGTGGGAATGATGCGCACCTTAGCTTTAGATCTAGGTAAGTACGGAGTGCGAGCAAATCTCATCTCGCCTGGATTCGTTGCTGGTCCACGATTGGATAGCGTCATCGCTCAGGTCGCAAAGCAGGAAAATAGAAAACCTGAAGAAGTGACAGCCTCTTGGTTAGAAATGGTACCTACCGGCAGATTTGTCACTCCAGAAGAGGTCGCGCAAGGCGTACTATTTCTTGCATCCGATCGATCAGGCTCCACAACTGGTGAAGATCTAAATATTTCGGGTGGCTTGGTGATGTACTAGAGCGCTCCTTCTCTCTGCGAAATTTAGAACTCTCGGATAGATTTAGCTCATGAAAAAGGTTGCACTGGTCTTAGCGCTCATCACGACAGCACTCATTTCAGTGAATCCTGCTCCCGCCATTGCTGGCGGCGACAAGTACCAAGATCTACAAACTCTGGTTAAATATCGAATTCTCAAACCAGCAAATACTTTAGGGCTCAAGCCCCTCAACTTCGAAGTGCGCCCTTGTCGGCTATTTCCAAAGAAGGATAAATATCTTCTCGTCGGTTTTGGATCGGCAGATATGGGAATCGCTGTAGTGGAAACGGCAGCCGCTTTTAACTGCACCGGGGTTGATCATCCGCAATCCCTGGGAACCACAAAGATTAATGGAATCACCGCAAAGGTCGGGATTTACTGCGGCACCTCTACATGTACGGCGGCTTCATTTGCCCAACACGGGGGAGAAATAACATTCACCCTGCCGGCGAAAAAGCCATACGGTGCCACATATATCCGTGTCGGAACTCAGGGTGGGTTTTCGCTTAAACAGCTCACAACTTTTGCAACGAGCCTCAAGCCACTCGTCAAATAAATAAGACTTAAATCTGCCCCGGGCCAGAGCACATTAAGACTTCAGCTTGTTTTATTAGGCTATTGAATGGCCTGCGCCATTGCTTGGGCATTTGTGGCGAGATCGCCTCGGCTCAACGCTCCCCCAATAAGCAGAGCGCAGTCCTTTCCATAGGCCTGCAAAATTTCTGGAATCTTTTCTAAAGTCATCCCGCCTGCTGGTGCGACCCAAATTGGCTTGAGGTGCCCCAAAGGTCTCTGCGCGTGATCAAGAATTTCCCGACATTGAGCAGGGGTAAAGGAAAATCTCCCGCCTGTATTTGGGAAGATCGTGATATCTGCCCCAGCCAATCGGGCGAAGGTGCCAAAGAGAAGTCCGTGCGCAATGCCATTTGTTGGGGAGGATGTGTAAGACCCCAATAAAGCAGGGTGAGCTTGAATCGGCAATCCGATCGAATCATCCTCGGCCAGGGTTCGCATTGAATCAAATCCGGTGATCCCGGGCAACACCAAGAGAGATCCAGCACCTAACGCCTTTGCAGTGTGAGCTGCTTCGTGAATCTGATCAAATGGCAGGTTAAGACTGGGTGCGTAAGCGCAATTCTTGCCAGTGATTTCATTCGCATCCTTAACGGCCCTAGAGACTAATTCGACTCTTTCGCGCCACATGGACCAGGGCTGATTCGCCAAACTGTGATCATCCTTTATGAGATCAAAACCAGCCAATGCCAAAGTGCGAGCCATCTCAGCCAAAGTTTTCGAGTCTGATCCCATGGGTTTGAGTGCCGTTGTAAGTAAAGGTCTAGTAGGTGCGCCAAAATGTGTCCTCAATCCATCTATTCCAAAACGAGGGCCGCGAAATTTCCCCAAGATCGAATCTGGAAGGTCCACTCCAATGAGGCGAAGATTTGGAATAAGCGAGGCATTTCCCCATAGAACATTGAGTAGTTGTGGAAGTTCGTATCCCGTATTGCCAGCAGGGTAGGAAATAGAAATTTGGTAAACTCCGTCAGAGATCGAAGATATCTCTTCTACCTTTCCGACCACTTCATCTTGAATCCATTGGGGAGCTAAATCAATTGGAAACTCGATCGACTGTTCGACTCGAACAAAGTCAGCAATCTCTTGGGGTCCCGTACCGTGATATTCATACGTAACACAAATGCGATCGTTCACAGTGCCTCGGCCTTCGCGCTACTGTGGACGCTTACTGTTCTTGATTCGACCAATTCAGACTCGCTGATATCAAGGTTTTTAGAGAGCAAGCTTTCAACCACCCCTACGAGCGATTTAGCGTCGAACCCATATTCAGTCATTAGGTATTTCTGGGAAGCTCCGTGAGCATAGGTATCTTTGAGTCCGATTCGCTTGAGCGGCACACCCATTCCATTTTCTGACATCAATTCAGCAACGGCACTGCCAAGACCGCCCACGATGGAATGGTTCTCCATGGTGATTACTCCATATTTTGCAGTGGCCAAAGCTTTCATAACTATGGGATCGGTGAATGGCTTAAGTGTTGAAACATGCAGGTGCGTTATACCAACGCCCCTCTTCTGTAAAAGTGGAATTGCTCGTAGCGCCTCTTCGGTCATAATCCCCGATGTAATGAGGGTGATGTCGCTTCCGGTAGAAAGTATCCGCGCCGTATTGAATATAAATGGCTCATCTTTGGGGAATATTCTGCTTACTTCACCTCGAAGCGCGCGGATGTACACCGGTCCATCGACTGCATGAGCGACATCCAAAACTGATTCGGCTTCAGTAGCATCTCCGACTTCCAAGATCGTCATATTTGGGACTGCCCGTAAAACCGCGATATCTTCGATCGCTTGATGCGTGACGCCCCCTGGGGTCAAGATGCCAGGTAGGAAACCAACCAATCGAACCTTGAGAGAAGGGTAAGCAACGGACATCTGCAGTTGGTCTAGTGGCCTACGGTAGAGAAATACCGCAAAGGTGTGCAGCCAAGGTTCGAATCCTTCGCGTGCTAATCCAGCCGCCATGCCCATCATATTTTGTTCGGCCATTCCCATCGAGAAATAGCGCTCTGGATAGGTATCTCGCCAGCGCCCTACTTCACAAGAGTTTGTTAAATCAGCGGTCAGAACGAGAACCTCGGGTTTATCTTTCGACCAATCAATGAAGTTTTGCTCATGGGGACGGCTTACAATTTCATAGCTCATTTATTTAACCATCTCTTCATAGGCACGCTCATATTTGGAGTGCTCTTCTTCGGATTTAAAACGTAGGTAGTGCAAACTTGGGCGACGCTCATCTAATAGCGGCAGTCCTCGTACTGGATCGGTGTAGCAGAGAACCATATGCGGCTTCTCGCTTTCCTTCAGACAGGCCGCGGTCAGTTCAGATAAATCATGGCCGTCCACTACAGATACATCCCAGCCAAAAGCTTTAACTTTATCGGCCAATGGCTCAATGGACATTACCGACTCCATTGGGCCATCGCATTGGCCAGCGTTGACATCCACGATCACTCGCAACTTCGACAACTTGTGAAAAGCAGATGCCTGCAGGGCTTCCCATGTTTGTCCCTCTTGGAACTCTCCGTCACTCATAAAGACCCATGTCTTGCCGCTCTCGCCCCTTATCTTTCTTGCGATCGCAATTCCGCCTGCCTGGGATATCGCCTGCGACAGGGACCCTGTTGTAGTTTCGAAGCCAGGAGAATGCTCAGCCCCGATCATTTCAACAGTTGATCCATCCTTGTTGAAGAAATCTAAACCATCTTCACGCAACCTGTTGGTTTCAATCAAAGCGGCATAAACCACTAGTGCATAATGAGCAGGGCTAATTATGAATCGATCGTTATCAGCACTTTTGGGTCCATGAAACTGTGCACCTGTTGTGTAATTTTCCACTGAAGGTGTTCCAACCATTGGTACGCCAAGAAACGGAGGCGGATTGATCGGTCCATCAAGTGCTCCCAATTTTAGGATCCCGCCATACATTGCTGCTAGCAACTCTGCAGCCGAACAAGCTTGGCTCATATATCCGCCATTGTTCGATAACGTGTGAGCAAGAACTCTCATGCGGATTCCCTTTGCAATCCGTTGCATTTCTGCCAGGTTTAGTGTGTTGACCTGTGCTTCACCCATTTGCTTGCCTCC
>Ga0214167_1000302_pt1 | contig 28286 bp, 29 predicted proteins | sample TroBogypolimnion_45_FD_153006 | JGI IMG/M metagenome (GOLD analysis project Ga0214167, IMG submission 153006) | Freshwater microbial communities from Trout Bog Lake, WI - Practice 18AUG2009 hypolimnion v3 | ecosystem: Environmental > Aquatic > Freshwater > Lake > Hypolimnion/Profundal zone ... | reverse complement strand
CGCTATATTTCTGCCCTTCGGCGTGTAGCGTAGCCTGGTAGCGCGCCTGCTTTGGGAGCAGGATGTCGGGAGTTCGAATCTCTCCACGCCGACCACATTTCTTAAGCGGTAAAAGTTAGTTAATAGCTTCTACCGCTTAAGGGTATAGTCAGCCCGAAAATCTTTATGCTGCTTAGTGTAAAGCCTTGTAACCAAAATCTGCCCGTAGCTCAACCGGATAGAGCACCAGCCTTCTAAGCTGGGGGTTACAGGTTCGATTCCTGTCGGGCAGACCATGTATGTTTAAAGTCTCTATGGTGGCTGTAGCTCAGTTGGTAGAGTCCAGGATTGTGATTCCTGTTGTCGTGGGTTCGAGCCCCATCAGCCACCCCATTTTCCCCCTAGTAAATTGTTGATTTATAAGTAATTTCCATAAACTAATAATTCATACTAATTCAATAAAAATCATTTACGGTCAATAAATTCAATATTTACTGCAGTAGAATTGCAGTAGAAAATATTTTATCACTTCAATTAATTCCAATAAAATTCAATTGACTCCATAGATTATTAGCGCTATGCTACAAAAGCAATGTGATGGTACGTCTTATTCATCGCTACAGGGGGAATGCACAAAATCCTCGATAGCTGTGCGTTATTTAAAATAACGGATGATGTAGGGTAGCCAACATAGGAGGAACGCTCGTTTTGGAATACGTCAACCAAAACGCCTATGTAGGACCGAAGGTACTAAAAAGACACATTGCCACGCCGGAGGGTATCTGGGTAAACGTGAATGTGACCTGCTGACTCAAATTAAGTTGATTCATATAAAAATGAGTCATGCTTAGCACATGAGGTTAGCAGAAAATGGAACAGCTCCAAGCGCAAGAATTTCACCCACCGTATTTAGCATACTCCGCTAAAGTATTAGCAGCAGCACTATCGATTTCAGAAACATCTCTCTATCGTGACCGTGAGCACGGCAATTCTGGAGGAATACCTTTTGTCGAAATAGGCAATAGAATTGTATACCCCGTAGAACTTGTTAAAGAATGGTTGTTAAAAAATGCAAAAGTTGGGGTTTATATCAAACCAACTGTTTGTAATGAACATTCAGACATCAAAAGACAAAGAGGGCGCCCAAAAGGAACTACGAAAGTAGCGAAGGCCGCTCAACGAAACCGATCTAAATATCACCAGGAGCCAGTAGGCAAAGAGGTGGGACAATGATCATGTCTAATATAGTAAGCTTGCCCTTACAAGTCGAATTCCCATTTCCATTATTAGACTTAAAAAAATCAATTACAGAATTACCAGCCCAGCCTGATTTCGTTATACCCGCTCTTGGGTTAGTTTCAGGAACCGTCGGGGGATTAGTTGCACCCGGCGGAACTGGAAAGAGCTGGCTTGCGCTCCAGCTAGCCGCACATATAGCTTGTGGCCTAGATTTACTTGGTGTTGGCACGCTTAAAAAAGGCAAGGTATTGCTGTTATGTGCTGAAGACCCTGCGGCTATTATTAGTCAGCGTGTACACATTTTAAGTCAGCATATGAGTGCTGAGCAAAAAAATGAATTTATCCAGAATACACTTATTGCGCCATGCCTTGGCGAAGCTGGAAATTTTCTAGACGACGGAGCTTCAGCAAGCAAAATCATTAACTCAGGACTTAAAGAATTCAGGATCGTAATAATCGACACGCTATCGCGTTGGCATAATGGCGAAGAAAACGATAGAAAAGATGCTGCTGCTGTAATGAGGCAGATGGAGCGGATAGCTAAAAGTGGTCCAGCCATAATTTTTATTCACCACGTCGGCAAGACGGCTGTCGTAAGTCAGCCGCAAGCCAGTCGTGGATCATCTGTCTGGGTTGATGAGTCCAGATGGGTTGGATATTTAGAAGCTGTACCAAATGATGAGGCAATAAAAATGGGTGGGAATAATTCAAAAACACCCAAATTAATTAGATTTGGTGTATCTAAATCTAATTACGCAAAGAGCCCCGAGCCAATATTACTCGAACGTGGGGAGCATGGTGAGCTGCATAGTTTTTCTATGAATCTAGGTAAAAACTCAGAGATTCAAAAGAAATCAACAAAGAAGGCAGATTATTATGGTGACTTCTAAATGCAATTTACCTACTTCAACTGTAAATCAAAGTCGCATTGGTCTTTTTCAGGCAACCCGAAGACCGATTTTGTTAGCAGATCATGTTGTGAAGACTAAATGGGGCTCTGTGAGTGTAAGTGGTAGATTAGGTCAAAAACATAGTGATGTTCTTGAATCCATCTTATTTTGTGCAGAATTAGAAGCAAAAACTGAAGACCGGAGAATTAAAGTATTAGTTGATTTATACCGTGTCAGAAAACATGCTGATATAGCTTCATCAAAGGAAGTGAACAAGATAATTAAAGAAATAATGGCAGCAGTAGTTAGCGTAGATTTTCCTTCAAAAAATGGAGGGAGATGTCAAAGTGTTGGTCATTTGATTGACTACATAAGGCATGCACAAAAGAGTAATGGGGATCTAGTTACGCGGAACAATCCAATCAACAGGACTCAACGACCATTATGGACAATAGAGTTGGGAAAGGCACTAAGTGACATCATTGAGAATGATCATTGGATAACACAGGATCCATTACCAATTGCAAAAATAAGTTCTGGTATTTGCCAAGCAATTGCAAGACATGTGCGCAGTCATCAAACAATTCCTCGAGGTGGATGGATATTGCCAAATTTAATAAGTTTATTAATTGGTTGTGATGCATCAAAGCAACAACTTCGTGACAGAGTAAGAGAAGTAAAGCTTGGAAATGAAGCGCTGCAAGCAATTGGAATACTTGTACAAGATGGAAGAGTGAATGTTGAAAAAATGAGAAATCAATCAATGCGGGAGCAGAACTCCTATCAAAGGGAGCAGAACTCCGATGTACGGGAGCAGAACTCCGATATCTGGAGCAGAACTCCGGTGTTAGCAGTTCTTTCAGGTACTTCAGGTACGTCGGGTATATCACCCGACCAGAAACTTCAAAAACACGACCCAGCAGGAAGGGGATTAAAATTTGCAAAACAAATACTGCATTAGTATTGGCATCTTTTTTAAACCCATGAAACACACGCCCCCCAAAGGGGGAGAGAAACAAACTATGAAAACTACAACTGAGCAAACAGAAGAAATGGTTTATCAGCTATTGAAATATTCAAGCTATCTTCAGGTAGCGTCATGTCGATTTATCGGAACAGAAGATGAAGCCCTAATAATTAAGCTTTGGGATGAAAAACTTCTTCCCTGGCTTAAATTTGAAAACACACAGAAGAATGCCAACATTTGGGTTAGACCAGAACCTGAGAGCGCTCACCCCTGGTTGTTTATTGATGACGTTCCAATGGATATGGCAAAAAAAATTGCCAATATTTACCAGTGTATTGTTGTCGAAACAAGTCCAAATAACTGTCAAATACGACTGGTTTCTAATTGTGATTTGAGTAAAGAACAGCGAACAGAAGTGCAACGCTCTTTAGTTAAGCTGTTAGGGGCATCTGCTGATAGCGGAAGTATTGCCGGCTGCAAGTGGGGCCGGTTGCCTGGTTTTCGTAACAAAAAACTAGGAAAAAATGGCTGGACAAACTTGATATCGGTCCCAGATGAATCTTTGAAGAAATTCGACCCATCTCCATATTTAAATAAACTCTCTCCCCCTTTGGGGGTGTGTGTTTCAAGAAGTGTTACTAATCAAACTGCTTCTAGTGGAGATGATCAAAGTCGGCGAGATTTCGGTTACATAAGAGGCAGACTGCTGTACTTTAAAGACATGGGATATAACCTTCATGAGGAATCGTCAAAATTAGAAGCTGGACTGGTTGTTTCAAGTTCAAGGAAGCGTGATCCAGTTGATTACGCTCGCAGAACAGTTCAGGCTGTTCTTAGAACTATCTGATCAACTTAATGAGAGGTTAATTCAGTAGCAATTAATTCAGCCTGCTTCAGAACAGTTTCCGTAGCTAATATCTCCATATCTGGCGGATAACCAAACTGCCTCAGCGTTCGTCTTACAATTACTTTCAGTTTGGCCTTTACGTTTTCTTTAATCGTCCAATCAATCGAAGCATTTTCCCTAACGCGCTGTAAAAGCACTACCGCGAGCTCACGTAATTTATCTTGGTTCATTAGCTCTTTCGCGCTGTTGTTATTAGCCACAGCAGTGTAGAAAGCAAACTCTAATGGGTTTAGTTTTAAACGTTCAGCCTCACTGTCACCATGCACAATTTCCTTGCTGACCTTAATAAGTTCATCCATCAACTCAGCAGCAGTAATAATCTTATTTTGGTAACGCTTAATTGAGTTTTGGAGCATTTCCATCAAACTTCGACTTTGCACCATATTGAAACGCTCACGTACTTTAATTTCTTCATTGAGAAGTTTTTTAAGTACTTCTAGCGCAATATTTTTATGTTCATGGTTTTTGAGTTCCATTAAAAACTCATCACTCAAAATAGAAATGTCAGGTTTTTTAATGCCTGATGCATCGAATATATCAATTACTTGCTCTGAAACTAAGGCCTTGTCGATTACCTGACGTATAGTAGTTTCAATGTCCTCGTTGGTATTGCCTTGACCAGTACTGTCAAATTTAGCAAGACGTGCCTTCACTGCCTGAAAGAAAGCGACAGTATCTTTGGCGTCCATTGCTTGCTCATGAGGGATAGCAATCGCAAAAGTTTGTGAGAGCATCGTGACTTCATTGATATAACGCTTTTTACCATCCTCTATACCAAGAATATGCTCTTCAGCCGCTAATATCAGTGATAGTTTTTTGGACGTGTCAGCCGTGAAGTAGTCTGTATAAGAAAAGCCATGGTACATATTGGCTACGACTTCTAACTTCTCAAGCATTAGATTTACGGCCTGCTCTTGAGTCTCCGCTGGATCACCCTTGCCACCAGCGTCTGAATAAAACGACAGCGCTTGTTTTAAATCGGCAGCAATGCCTAAATAATCCACCACCAAACCACCAGGCTTATCTTTATAAACACGGTTCACCCGTGCAATTGCCTGCATCAGGTTATGACCTTTCATAGGCTTATCAATATAAAGCGTGTGCATGCTTGGTGCATCGAAGCCTGTAAGCCACATATCCCGCACTATGACGAGTTTTAATTCATCGTCAGGGTCTTTCATGCGTTCTGCAAGATTGCGGCGCTGTTGCTTCGTTGTGTGGTGTTTAGCAAGCTGTGGGCCATCACTAGAAGAAGCCGTCATGACCACCTTGATCATGCCCTTACTTAGATCATCCGAATGCCACTCAGGCTTGATTTTGATAATTTCTTGATAAAGTGCCGCTGCAATACGGCGTGACATACTCACAATCATGCCTTTACCTGAAAACACTTCTTGGCGCTGCTCAAAGTGCTGCACAATATCTTGCGCAATATTTTGGATGCGTTTTTCACTACCGATTAATGCTTCAATTTGCGTCCAGCGTGTTTTAGCTTTTTGTGTTTCGGTGAGCTCGTCTTGATTGAGCTCTTCATCTAGCTCGGCAACTAATTTTTTGCCTTCATCAGAGAGTTGGACTTTAGCCAATCGGCTCTCATAGTAAATACGCACCGTTGCGCCATCTTCTACAGCCTGGGCAATATCGTAAATATCCACGTAATTACCAAACACCGCAGGCGTATTCACATCGGTGCTTTCAATCGGTGTGCCTGTAAAGCCTAAGTATGTGGCATTGGGCAAAGCATCGCGCATGTACTTAGCAAAGCCGTACACAGTTTTTTGCCCAATCACTTCACCTGCTTCGTTCTTGTCATCAATCGTTTTGGCTTTAAAGCCATATTGGGTACGATGCGCTTCATCTGCAATCACCACGATATTTCTGCGTTCAGATAAGGTTTCGTACACATTGCCTTCTTCAGGCTGAAATTTTTGGATGGTGGTAAAAATCACACCACCAGAAGCGACTTTGAGTAACTCTTTAAGTTGCTGACGATCTTCTACCTGTTTGGGTTCTTGGCGTAATAATTGGCTAGAAGCAGCAAAGGTATCAAACAACTGATCATCTAAGTCGTTGCGGTCTGTAATCACCACAATGGTTGGGTTATCCAAGGCTAATACAATCTTGCCCGTGTAAAACACCATGCTGAGTGATTTGCCACTACCTTGGGTATGCCATACTACGCCAGCCTTGCGATCACCTTTTGGTTGAGTGCGCACATTGCTCAATCCAGAACTGGCTGGTATTTGTGCGACGCCTGCGGCCTCTGCAGATGCGCGTAGTGTAGAAATAACAGCCGCATTCACAGCATAATATTGATGGTAAGCCGCTAACTTTTTAACGGTGCTAATACTAATTTGTTTAGTAACGGAGTCTTCTTTTGAGGACTTTTCAAAAACGATAAAGTGACGAATTAAATCTAGTAGCGTGGCTTTATTCAACATGCCGTTAATGAGCGTTTCTAGCTGGCTTATCAAGTGAGAAGCATCACCCTTGCCATCAGCACTCTTCCAAGCCATAAAGCGGCTGAGGCCTGCGGAGATGCTGCCTGCTTTGGCCTCTAATCCATCTGAAATCACGACAAAGCCGTTATACGTAAATAGGCTAGGTATCGCCTGTTTATAAGTTTCTAATTGCCGATAAGCAGAAGCAAGTGTGGTGTTTTCGTCAGCAGCATTTTTAAGCTCAATCACTACCAGTGGCAAACCATTCACAAATAAAATAATGTCAGGGCGTTTGTTTTGGTTGTTTTCAATAATGGTGAATTGGTTGGCCACCACAAACTCATTGTTATCAGGGTTAGCGAAATCAATCAGCCAAACCAAATCCCCACGCGTGTTGCTATCCTTTTGATAGCTAACATTCACGCCCTCCGTAAGTAAGCGATGAAATGCTTCATTGTTAGCTAACAACTCAGGTGAGCTAATACGCTGTATGGTTTTTATGGCTTCATCTAATGCTGCAGCCGGCAGGGTAGGGTTGATGCGGGCAACAGCTTTACGTAATCGACTGAGCAACAGTACATCAGCAAAGCTTTCACGCTCAGGGTTTGCAGAATCAGGGGCAATGTCAGGCCCGTAGACGTAATCAAAGCCAAGCGCTTGCAGGCGCTCAATGGCTAGGAGTTCAATTTCTGATTCATTGAGCTTTACAGACATTAAATGTTTCCTAATGCGTTGATTTCATTTTCAAGGCTTGTCAGCGTATGCATCACTTCATCAAAGCTTAATGGCTTATCAAAAATCATGTTTTGCATGGCTTGATAATCTCTTGCTAACTCGCTGACTCTAGCCTCTTTTGGAATTAATCTGAAAGAGGGTGGTTTTGCCAGTTCATACTGCGCCCAAGGGCTTGGATAAAACCTCTGTTTAAATGCAACGACCTCTGCCAACATTGCCAAATCACCTAATGCGATATGTTTTACATCCGATAAAGCCAAATGCGCCAAATCATAATAATGGCGTGAATATCTTGGTGGTATGGGTTTCTCTTCTGCACGATGCGCTTCTTGATGCAGAATAGTCGCCTTCTCCCAAAAGGTGCGCTCAGCTAATATGGTCGGTACATCGCAGCTAGGCTTGTCGAACACTTGCGCAAAGTGCTGTGCTGCGTAAGGTTGAATTGCAAATACGTCAGATGGCAACCAAGATGCCAACGGGCCGATCTCTAATAATATCTCTGGCCGTAAATAAGCATCACCAAATGCAGCAGGGTAACGAATATTAATTGCATGCGGGTTTGCTACATCAATGTTGCATGTACACAAATCGCCTATGCACTGCTGAACCTGCGGCAGCAGCACTGTATCAATGTAGTTTATGGCTTCTGTGTTGGTCTCTTCGTTAAACTTAGCCTGCTGCGTTCTAGTCCGCTCGGCATTTGGGTCATCTTCCACCACCACGCGCCAATCTAAGATTAGGTCTATGTCTTCTGAGAATCGACCGATTAAGCCAAACACTTTAGATAAACTGGTGCCACCCTTAAACTTTAAAATGCGCGCCAAGTCAGCATTCGCAAATACGCGACTTAAAACCCACACCACCCAAAAGTCTTTTTCAACAATGGCAGGTGTTGTGCGCATAGTGCTAGCCGTTTCAGCAAATAAATCGCTACGGTCTTTTTGCGATAAATTGGCGACTTTATCCATTGAACGTATCTTCTAGCGGCGCATCTTGGCATATTTGCTTAATGGCATCATAAATCCAGCCCGTGCTACCTTGCGTATCGCGCAAAATCTTAGCAAAACTTTCTTTAGCAATTTGCGCACGAATTTTTGCAAACAACTCAGCATTTAAATGCTCTTTACCCAAGGCTTTAAGGGCTTGCACAATCAAAGTGCTTTCTCGATGTTTAAAGCCAATGTCTTTTAGGGTGGATTTCTTAAAATTCAGATGTACATCCATAACATCGTAGCTTTTGCTTGGGCCATCACTCAGGTAAACATATTGTGCGGGTATTTGTGTTGAAAGCCCTAGTAAATTAAGGGCAGAGTCGCCAGAAACCTCAATACGCCAGTTAAACTTGCGCGCATAAGCATTGGCTACTTGATCAATATCAGGCGATAGCATTTTTTGCAATAAATCACTATAACGCGGGTAATCATACAATCCACGCGCAACGCGGCGAATTTTGTTAGCCTCAGCTAAATCTGAGAGTGCATTATCAATTTGTTGGCGCGCAAAACGGCCAGCCAAATCACTGGATGAGAATGCCCACCCCCTACCGTGGCCGGCTATAAAGTAAAATATTGATTCTGATATGTTTTTCACGTAGTTAATATAATAAAAATTCTAGAAAAAGTATATGTTTTTTCTAGAATTTTAGAAAAGCATCAGGTGTTTTAAATACTAAATTGATGAGTTTATTCATATTGACTAAATGGGAATTAGATTTTGATATAGAAAGTCAAAAAAACGACGAGCTGTATTCCGTTGATCTTCAATATCAGCATCAGTCCAACGGTGGTGGTTTGGGTTCAAATCTTCGCGCCATGCATGAAGTTCATTTTTTAAGTCTTCTGATATAACCCGGCGATTAAATAATGCATCTATTCTGTCTGAAAGATTGTTTTCTGCAATCTCTTTGTCTCTGATTTGCTTAGCAAAACGATTGTCAATTTCTACTTCCAAAAACACTCTCAAATCACCTGCCGAGAACGTTTGCGCTTCACTGCTAACAAATTTAAATATGGATTCACGTTTTTTCTGGTGATCATTAAGTAAGAACTCTTCAACGTTTGGCACCGATAAGCTGGATGAACCATTTTCATTTCTAATTTCCAAAAGTTTTACAGGTTTATTGTTTCTATAAGTGTGTAGAAATCTAGCAATATCATCTTCAAAATGACTCAAAATAATCACTTGCCTAACCTGATCACTCAAACTGACAATGTATCTGTGAATTGCTGACATTCTGTGATTGTCAAATGATGTGACAGGGTCATCCATTACAATGATAGATAGTGGTTTGTCTGTGATCGAAATGGCATCGACAGAAGCCGCAAAAATAGCTAGGGCTAACGCCCTTCTATCCGACTCGCTGAAAACACGATCTAAATCAGCTTCCGGAATATCAATGCCATGAAATTTTATTTTTAGATAGTAAACAGGTTTATATCCACTAGTGTCAACAATCTTCTCTAATGTAAAATTTTCGCTACCAAAGTCACGAAAGTGCTTATTCAGCTTAGCAAAATATATGTCGAGAAATTGACTTTGTTGCGAACTCAGAGCTAATTGCAGTATTGGTATATCAATCTCTAAGATTGATATTTCAGTATTTAGTGAATTGTATTCATTACACTGAGGTGTCAACTCAAGACGTTTTAGTTTTAAACTTTCAGCTTCCTCATCAGTCTTTAACTTTAAAAGCTTCTGATTAATGTCACTGCCATTTAAGGAGCCCTTAAAAGCAGATATTTCGGCGTTAATCTTTGCTGATGTCTGATTATAGGAGCCACATATTTCTATTAGCGAACTTAATAGTGCATTTATGCTTTGTGCGGAAATCTCAGCCAATGCAATATGAGGTGCAATTTTTTTTGCTCTTGCGGCTGATTCAGTCGATTCAATTACTTTTGATACTTCCTGTTCGTAACTTTCGAGTAAATGGTTAAATGCAGATTGTTCTGTTGTTAATTTTTCTTTCAGAGTTACAACTGCTACAGTTTCCGCCAACTCAGGATACAAACTGATAGCAGAGTTGTTTTTTTCAATAGAAAGTTTTAGTTGGGATACGCTATCAGAACTTAACCCTGAAATAATTTGATCAAGTTGATGATTAACTAATGTTTCATGTTGAAGATACGCATCATTAAAATACTCTCTGTAAGAGTCTATTAGCTTGGTTGCTTCGTCAGTTAAATCTTGCCCACAAAAATTACAAGAGTGCATATTATTTAAAGACAACCCCTGCGAAATCCATTTCTCAGCTCCAGCTTTCGAAGTGAAATTTTTCTCGATATGTAGTGTTACATTTTGTTTTGCTTCTTCGTGATGACTCTCAACAGATGACACTAAAATAATATTAGCCTGTTTTATTTTATCTTTAACGTCATCTATGAACGTAACTTCTGACAATACCTGTCTACTCGATATATCAGTAGCGTTTTTTTTCTGCTTTGTTAAATTGGTGTGTTGTTTTCGGAGTTCGTCAATTTTGGCTTGAATATCTTGTTGAGACTCAGAAACGCTCATTGATAAAAATTGAGGAATATTACCAATACTCTGAAATACATCTTTTTTAATGACATTAGTCCGTCTTACGGCATCACTTTTAAGTTTATTTTTCTCCGCAATAGAAACTGCCATCGCGACACCTTGCTGACCTAGTATGAATGCACTAAGTTTTTCTTTAGTTTCTCTATTAAATTTACGTGAAGAAAATACGCTCTCATGGTAAAAACCATCATCAAAAACATACAATTTCATACCGTCAGGTAAAGTGTTTTGCCAGCCACTTTGTTTAAGTTCTACGGACACCTCACTATTTGAGGATATCCCTAAAAAAGACATTGATACAGCTTGGGCAGTAGTGCTTCGTGGAATTGTTTTTCGCTTAGTTATTGAATCAATATTGCCTTTTTCCAGAGATGAAAAAATATCTCCTAGCGTAGATTTGCCATAAGTATTTCTTCCATGGATCAACGTGATCTTATCAAACTGACTGTCACCGCAATTTGCATTGCCAAATCGGCCAACACTTTTAATTTTTGTTATTCGTTTTAACATAGAGCTAACCCAGTCTTATTTCACCGCTCATTAGCTTTGGAAGCAAGTTGTCTCGGAGTTTTTCTAGGGTTTGGATTTGAAGCAAATTATTTGTTTTCTTGCCAAAAATATTTTTTATTAACTCTTTAAATTTAACGAGTTTTTCAAAGGGGGCGATTCTTAATGTTGTGCTACCTATTTCACCCAAGCTTAGATTTGGTTGAACCGCATGAACAATTTTGCCATCCATTACTTCTTGAAAATAATCTGACTTTAAAAACAAGTATATAAATTCAGGCAAGCATTTGGATTCATCGACCCTTAATATGGCTATCGCTTGGTTTGTATTTGCTGGCAAGATTGAATCTTCAACAATTGCCACTCGTCCTATGGTTCCAGCAATGCTGCATAAAACATCAGATTTTTGAATAATCGATCGTTTTAAAAACGTATGAGTTTCAGCGCTAATTTTTGCAAATTTTTCTGGAATAAAGCCACCTGCATCAGTAATAGATTCTGCTTTAATGAAATTAATGCCATCTTCAACAAATGAGTGGCCTAATGTAGTCGGTGTTGTACCTTTTGTAATTAGGGTGCAAAGACTAGAAAGCGTAACTTCATCCCAATCCTCCTGCGCTTCTTCAACAAACCACTGCCTAAATAGCGTTTCAGCAATGGTTTCTAGGGTGGTATTCTGGCGGTGGAGAAGGTCGATTTTGTCATCCAAACTGCTAAAGACTGAGGCGATGGATTTTTGTTCTTCTAGCGAAGGCAACGGTACTTCAAAGTTTTTTATACTTTTCAAACTCACTGTTGGTTGTGTTGAACCTGCAACCGATGATTCAATTTCGAATTGCCCGTCTGGAGAATTTAAAAAATGATACAAAAATAATGGATTTTCTTTAGGAACAATAAAGGCTGTATTTTGACCAAGGCAAAATACAGTGTCATTATTAACTACACACGTATTTCCATATGAGCCAACCCTGGAGAAAAGGATGTCTCCCTTTTTAGGCGTATGATTTTTTGAAAACTTGTCAAAAACTTCAGGTCCAACCTTTAATGTATTAGATAGATTTAAAAACCCTCGTTTTATATCAGTAACTCTGACCATTGGAAGACCTGTTTCGGAGTAGCTTGGTGTCTGATGCAAAGAGTCTATTACATCAGCAATCTCACCAAGTTTCACTTTTACAAATCCACTCACAACTTCACCCTCGCCAAGTTCTCTGCAATGGCTTTGTTGAGTATTCCTTCTTCAATCAACTGCGCTTCAAATTCTGCTTTTAGGCCATTAAAGCGCTCCGCAAAGTTGAAGTCATCTTCATCATCTGGCAGTCCCACATAACGTCCTGGAGTCAGCACATAATCAAGCTCTTTTACACGTTCAATCGATGCTGAAGCGCAAAATCCAGCGATATCTTCATAATTACCATTTGGATTTCGCCAGTTATGATAAGTATCAGTTATCTGCTTAATATCTTCATGACTGAGTTCTTTGGTGCGACGGTTAATAAGGTGACCTAGGTTACGGGCATCAATAAACAAAATCTCTTTACTACGGTTTCTAAATTTTCCGTTAGTGCGATTGCGGCTCATAAACCATAAGGCAGCGGGGATTTGCGTATTGAGGAATAACTTGGCAGGCAGGTTGACGATGCAGTCAATCACGTTGCCTTGCTCAATAAGGGCTTTTCGCATTTCTCCTTCGCCCGAAGTTTTACTGGTGAGTGCGCCTTTAGCCAACACTACGCCTGCTTGACCTTGTGGTGAAAGGTGATAAATAAAGTGCTGCAACCATGCAAAGTTGGCATTACCTGCTGGCGGAACACCATATTGCCAGCGGCCATCGGTGCGCAGTAACTCGCCAGACCAATCGCTGACATTAAACGGTGGGTTGGCAATGATGTAGTCGGCTTTTACATCTTTATGAGCATCGTTTAGAAAACTGCCTTCGTTATTCCATTTCACTTGGCTGGCTTCAATGCCTCGAATGGCAAGGTTCATTTTAGCCAAGCGCCATGTAGTTTGGTTGCTCTCTTGCCCGTAAATAGATATATCATTCACACGGCCTTGGTGATCTGCCACAAACTTTTCCGATTGCACAAACATACCACCAGAGCCACAGCATGGATCGAAAACTCGGCCATTGTATGGCTCTAACATTTCTACTAATAACTCAACCACAGAGCGTGGCGTATAGAACTGCCCACCTTGCTTACCTTCAGCTAAAGCAAACTCTCCAAGGAAGTATTCAAACACATGACCGAGCACATCAGCACTGCGCGATTTAGCATCGCCCAGCGCAATGTTGCCGACTAAATCTACCAATTGGCCAAGGCTGGCTGGGTCTAAATTGTCTCGCGCAAATACTTTAGGCAGCACGCCTTTAAGTGAAGGGTTCTCTTTTTCAATGGCATCCATAGCGGCATCCACCATTTTGCCAATTTCTGGCTGGCGTGCATTGGATTGCAAATAACTCCAGCGCGCATCCTGAGGCACAAAGAACACATTTTCTGCCGCGTATTCATCTTTGTCTTCTGGGTCAGCGCCTGCGTATTCACCTTCGCCAACAGAAAGTTTGGCGAATTGTTGCTCAAACGAATCGGAGATGTATTTGAGAAAAATCAAACCTAAAACAATGTGCTTGTACTCAGCGGCATCAATATTCTTACGTAGTTTATCGGCAGCCTTCCAAAGTTGTTTTTCTAAAGGCTCTGTTTTTAGTTCTTTTTCTTTTGCCATGACTATCTCAGGGAGGTTTATTTACTTGTAATAATGAACATAGTATCAAACCTAATTCTTTATTGGTAATTAGAGTGATAAATGAACATTTCACTGAAAGAGGCTTATTGGGAGATAGGGAGATGTTGCGGCAGCGGCACAAATGCAGATAAGTCGAAGTCGGTTTGCGCTGGCGGTTAGTTTTAAATTCACAGCGTAAGGTCGAGTTGATGGTCGTAATCCAAAATTTTGGATTCCTTATAGCTTTATATTGTTTTGTATAATATAAAATTGTATTCCTTTATATAATATAGCTTTGTATAAGCTTGTATAAGAAAGCTTAAAGTGAGAAGTCTATATTCGGTATGCCTTTATTCATTTCCATTGTCATTCTGCTTATCTTGTAATCGACCACACCGTAATTTTTTATCTTTAGCTCAATATCGATAAACTCGACTTCGTTTATTTTTTTCTTAGAAATATACCTTTGTGTTGCTGTGCCTATGTTTCGTAAATGGTTGATTTTCTTTTTCTTACCGTCGACTATTTCCGTTTGTTCCGGGTCGTATGCAAATGCAATTTTTGCCGGTTCTACTCCGCCGAACGAATGAATACTTCGACCGTCAGGTTTGTTGACTTGAACGAGGTTCTTTATCAATGGCGTTCTGCTCTTTTCCCCTGTTTTTCGACTTTTTTCAAACTCAATGCCTAGCATGCCCCACTCTTGGTGCTCGATCAGAATGTCCGTCAGTTTTACGTCGTCGTCATGCTCTGTTGCTAAAAGTCTGTTGTTTTGTATGTCGGATTGCCCTTGCTCTTTCTCTGTTAAAAATTTTTCAGAAAATTCTCGTTGAAATGCCAGTGCTGCGAAACCATGCACCATTAGATCATGCTGCCAATTCTTTTTTAGTTCGTATATCGACTTGCCCTTGTCGTCAGTAATTAACGTTGCGCTTCTTACCTTTTTAAATCCAAGGCTACGTAAAAACTTGGCGCCTTTCACTTTTAGCACAACACAAGTTCCTGCATGACCCGGCATTACTTGCGTAAAAACCATATCTTGTTCGACCAGCTTTTTTATTAGGCTTTTCGCATAGTGATAGCGATGCTCTGAATTTGGCCATATAAACATACTGAATTCTTGAATTCGGAGCCAGTCATAACGACCGATTATTTCTAGGGCTTTGTGTTCTTGCTCTTGTCCTAGTTGTACATTGCGCGACATTTTTATAGGCCTAATTAAAGATGATTATTCTTTGATTATATATAAACATCTCTTGATACTTTGTACATAAACAACTTAATTTGCCTGTTGTTATATATAAATTTTAAGCACTTCGAAAAATGAATTTTTTCTGCGCCTACACAGCCCCTAACATAATCACGCTACGCGCCCCACTGGACGTGGGTATAGATTACTTTCGCTGTCGCTCATACGTGTCCTTTTCGTTTCCTTTCGTCGATAAATCGACTCCAGCGGCCAGATAAAACTTGGCCTCGGGCGCCCCCACGCAAAGCGCGGGAAAAGCTTAAAATCCACTTCACAATCCATCGCAAAATCGGCGATAAATTGCTTGCCTAGGGGCGCCCGGGGGTCGTGTCTTTGTTAAGCTTTTCCCGCGCTTTGCTGTGGGGCGGGCTCTGCCCCAAACCATAAAACGGTCTCGGCAAGCTCGACGCATTTTAAGATTCGGCTCCCCGAAGGCATTCGCACTGGACGTGCTCACAGTTCAAGAGCAATCTCTCGCGACTAACCGCAAGCTCATCGCCCCGTTATGAAGTAGGCCCAAAGCACCATAGGCCTAACATATAGATATAGTTTTATGTTGTAGTGCACTAGGGCGGTGGTGCATCTCCCCTATTATGTTGTGGGCCCAAAGCACCATAGGTCTGTTGCATGTTTATCATCCCTTTGACGGTAACCTATTCACTGAAGTGATGGTGTTTGGACGTTTAGCTGATTCTAAAGCTGTCAGTAAAGCAGCTAATCTATATGAATGACTGCTTTGTAGAAGGTTGGTTTGATGGTTGTAAGGCAGCTGAGATCAAAGAGCAAGAGGTGAATGGTTGAAAAAGATATTCACAATTGCTATCTTGGTCTAGGGGGATTAACATGACTTTAACTATTAAGAATAAATCGAATATGATGGCCAATAAAATAAAAAAACAGTTTCGTCTGCTCTCCATTGAACTTGAAAACTTTCAATCATTTACTGATCCTGTAAAAATAGACTTCTCCCCAATAACATTATTTTACGGGCCTAATAGCGCCGGGAAGAGTGCCGTATTCGATGCAATTGAGTTAATGAAATTAATTTGGGATCCAAATAAGGCAAATAGCAATTTAATTATTAATCATCTTGATAAATGGGCACATAAGCCAAAGAGTGGAAGTAATGCTCAGCGAAAAACAAGAGTAGCTATATCCTTCTTAATCGCATCCACTGCGAAGTTTCGCATCGCATTCTTTGTATGGCACCAAGCGTCCAAATACCAATTGCCTCGGTAATGCATCAATCGCTGAGGAGACAGTTCACGCGTGCTGGTTTCATCTGAACCACGAGAGTGATATTCAATAATTAAGCGTTTACGACGCACCAAGGCTGACGCGACTACTTGGAATAACTCTAAATGCACTTGTCGTGCACCCATGCTTTCAACTTTGATGCGTTTTTGCACTTGATCCACCGCATCATCGGTATTGCCCAGCAATACAGTTAGACGTGATAACAACGGTTTGATGTGGGGCCCAAGCAATCCACCCGTATCCAAGTTTGATAGTAGGTGCTGCATGGTAAGTAGTGCGTAGATTTCTTCAGCAGTAAACCATAAGCCCGGCAGCTCATATTGAGCACCAACCCCCTGCGCATCTAAGCGATAGCCAGACAAGTCTTTGTCAAAGATGATGGGGGCATTGAGCCTATCGCGCATATATGCGAGGTCACGCTTTAGAGTTGCGGGTGAAACTTCCAGACGACTGAGCAACTCTTGAAAAGTAATGCTGCGTCGCTCATGCAATAAATTATCAATCTGATAGACGCGCTCGTTAATACTCATGGTTGCTAACTTTCTAACGAATAATCAGATTCAAGCACTTAATGCCTCAATTGCAGTGACCGCAGCATTGAGTTCTCTAACTGCCACTATGCCAGGCAGATGTTGCTCGTATATGGAGACAAGTGTTCGGTAGTACCATAACGTACCTTCTTTTTTGCCAGTGAATCTATCAAACATGGCGTTACCCAGAGTTCTCAAGTCAGTGAGGATAGCCCTAGCGTTATGTAACTTGTCGCAACAAGAGACTAGGAGCAGTTCTTTTGATTCATGTTGCAAATGACTTAAGTAGGCTTCCTTCCTTGCCCTCCATGGCGCCTTCTCTCCCGTCGAGTCAGCCTCACCATCAGTGCAACCTTCTACTAAGCCTAGCACTTTGGGTCCGAACTGCTCTAAGATTGTCTCCCGAATCCTTGGGATGCTTGAAGGCGGGTCCGCATCCTCAATTACATCATGCAGAAGTCCAGCAATCGCTTGGTCTTCATCACCACCATTCTCCATGACGAGCGCTGAAACACTCATAAGATGGCTAATGTAAGGAATCTTGGTACCTTTACGCAGCTGGCACTTGTGTTCTTGTGCTGCGAATTGAAATGCCTGAATAAGCCTTGGTGTATATTGAGCTGTCATCGTTAACGCCCCTTTTCTTGTGTTGAATTTAGTAAACTGTCTTTTGAAAGCCGGGATATCCTAGCTTAACTTAAATCCCAAGTCTCAATGAATAACAATTCATCAGGTGAGCATTCATCAATTCTTGATTGATAGATTTCAATATCTTTATTAAATCCGCCAAAGTGAACGTAATCTTCACCGACAACTATTGGTCCATCGTATTTTTTGGGCAAAGACCCTATGATAGGGAGTAAGATTTTGGCTTTGATGGAAAAACGGCGTATACAATAGTCGCCAGGTAGTTCCTCAGCCTTGCCTTCACTAACTAAATTCATCAACCAATCACGACCATTAATACCAGTCACCCAAGTTGCAAGAAGGGTTTCATCCCTACGACTTACTTCACAAGTCCCTCGGTAAATTTGGTACCTATTGATATAGATTTGCCAGCCTAGCATTTAATATCTCCAATCCTTATTATTTAAATAAGAGTGTAGGCGCCAACGAGCTCACAGAATGAGCTAGCTCACAATTATGATACTGGCTCATTCTATGAGCCTTGGCAAGTCGATAATCACATTTAACCTAACAAGTAAGGAGTGATTATTATGAATGTGCCAGCAGTTTCGACTAAGAGTGGTCGCCGTGTAGCCCTACTAAATCCGAGTCCATCACAAATCGTCATTGGCGATATTGCCCACGGTTTGGCGCATCAATGTCGGTTCAATGGTCAGACCAGTAAGTTTTATTCAGTAGCGCAACATAGTGTTCTTGTGGCTTCTATCTTGCCGCGTGAATTGCGCTTAGCAGGATTGCTTCATGATGCCAGTGAGACATACCTTGGTGACGTGGTTCAGCCTCTGAAAGAACTATTACCAAAAGCATTAAGTAAGTCACCTACGCTCCCAAAAATTCTTTCTAATAAATTATTATTTCTAGCTAGTCTTAGTGTGTTTCTAGTTATTGTTTATGCTTTGCTAGCTGGTAGTTTTTAGGTGACATATAAACTTTCGTACACTGTTTTAAAAGCGATGTCGACGCAGCTCTAATAAGTATGGAATCGATAAGACGGGAATGAATTGACCATAAAGCCTGGTGCGTTTGATTGATGGCTGCTAGCAGCACTTCCCTGAACGCGAATTTATCTGGCACGTATTTAACCGCCAAACCATTAGCTTTAACAGCAGCTAAGCAAACCTCACGGGTAATGAGCTCTGCTGGAATCCAAGTTAGTATTGTCGGCGACCTGTACAACTCAATTGACTTGAAGACGTTTGAAGAATCTATATCTTGTAGCTTAATACCCATTTGCTTCATACCTTCTCATTTTTATGGTCAAGCTAGGAATTTTCGGGTGATAGTAACGGGCAAGCATTCTAGTATCTAAATGCCCTGTAATTTTCATTAGCTCATGCATCTCAAAGATGTCTGCTAAGCGTGTGGTAGCCTCGTGGCGAAGGTCGTGGAAGTGCAGATCTAAAAGCATTTTGTCATCAAGAATTTCTTGCTCCGATTTCCCTGAAAGTAACAACTCAGCTTCATATTGCTGCCGAGCCCTATCTACAGCACGCCTCCATGACTGACCAAGTGCAGTAGAGCTTGTCTTAAAAACACTCTTGGTTTTATCAGGTCTAGCTTCCTTACGAGCATTCATTTTAATTGCTTTGGGTTGCTTGAAAATTCTCGGTACTGTTTCTAGAATTTTTGCAGCCTTGGTTGATAGTGGCACATCTCTAGAGGTTCCATTTTTAGTTTTGGGTAAATGTGCAACACCATTGATTAGATCTACATGTTCCCACGTCAAGCTCATTATTTCATCTTTACGCATGGCAGTCTCAATCGCAAATAGCACGATTGGCTCAATCCAGATGTTAGCGCGACCAGATGCAATCGTAGCAGCTTCTCGAATCGCACTTACAATTCTCTTTTCTTCGTCATGTACAAGCCGGCGTATGCGAGCATTGTTAGCGCGAGGTTTTCTTATACCCAATATCGGATTGACTACTGGAATATTCCATTCTTTTAGGGCGATCGTGAAAAGATGGGAAATAATAGCTAAGTCATTACGGATTGTAGCTGCGGCAATGCCATCAGCTATGCGCTCATCACGATAATTGGCGAAATCGGTTGATCGTAGTGTTGCCAAGGATTGCGATGCGTATTTATGTTTTAGCCAGGCCGCAATCCGCCATTTTTCTGATTCATAACTCTTTTTGTGGGGTGAGACTTCTTTTAGGTAACGCTCCAATGCTTCTTTAAGCGTAGTTCCTTCAGCCTCACTTCTGTTTACGTAAAGACCGCGACTCATCTCGGACTCGACATTAGTTGCCCACTCAGTCGCCTCAGATTTTTTTTCAAAAGTCTTATATGCGTTCGGCCATCCTTTTTTTCGGATTTGCGCTTGATATTGAAGAGGGCCTACTTTTATTATGGACGCCATAAAAACTATTTTTCCAAAGTTAGTGCTGTAGATTTGCAGTAATTAAATGCAAGTTCACTATATCATTCTTTGTAAGCATTGTCATTAAAGGCTTTTAGAGATAGCAATAAATGGATTGTGATTCCTGTTGTCGTGGGTTCGAGCCCCATCAGCCACCCCATCTTTTATAAGCCTCACAGCCTAGTGAGGCTTTTTTGTTTCTGTTGACATAGAAATGATGTTCAATTAAATATCCTCAAACAACTGGTTTGATTCCAAAAATAAATCTGAAGCTTACGAAATCGACGTAGGTTCTTTTGCATTTAAGCTAGACGCTTACTAAGTGCTAGCACTTATTGATTTTTAGGTTCTAAAGCGCAATTATTTTAATTAAATATGCGATTCTTCTATAGCCATAACCAGCCCATGTTTCAAAAAATGAGTAAAAATCGTTCACCTTATTGCGATGAGTATGGCATTTTTTTATCCTACACATGATTAATGCGTCTTGTATTTCAAATCAAAAAAGATACAAATACATTAATTGCTTTAGCTAACCAAGTATTTTATTGGGAATAACTTAAGGAGTACTTACTATGCAGTATAAAAAAATGGTTTTAATCACGTTACTTACTTCATCAATGTTGATGAGCGGGTGCTCCAACTTATCTACACGTCAAAAAAATGCTGCTGCAGGTGCAGCCATTGGGGGTGTGGCTGGTGCAGTTCTGACGGGTGGAAGCGCTTTTGGTACAGTTGGTGGCGCAGCCATTGGAGGAGTTATTGGGCATGGCGTAGATGGAATGACTAGTAAGAAAAAGTAGTGTTATTGAACTGCCTAGGTTATTTTCATTTCAAGCGACTTTCATAAGAGTTGATTGTCCTATTTTACTTGCTCGTTTGGTAAATGTAGGTAAGCTTCCATAACTTATGAATGACAAACAACTTTTACGATACAGTCGCCACATTCTTTTACCGCAAATCGGTTATGAAGGCCAAGATAAACTCGTTAATAGCCACGCGTTAATAGTGGGAGCAGGTGGCTTGGGGTCGCCTGTAGCTCTATATCTTGCTGCTGGAGGCGTGGGTACGCTCACCATCTGTGATTTTGATGTAGTCGATTTAACCAATCTGCAGCGGCAAGTTGTGCATACCACTGAGGCGGTCGGTATAAATAAAGCCCTGTCAGCACAGCAAACTTTAGCCACGCTTAATCCAGACACTACGGTACATATAGTGACTAAAAAATCGACCACTCAGGAGTTTTCTAGGTTAATCACAGAGGCCGATGTGGTAATTGATTGTAGTGATAACTTCGCAACACGTTATCTGTTAAATACGTTATGCGTTCAACTGAAAAAACCTCTTGTATCAGGTGCAGCTATTGGTTTTGAGGGGCAGATCACAGTATTTGATATGCGCAATGATGAAAGCCCCTGCTACCATTGCCTATTTCCAGACAATGGTGAAGATACTGAAATGCGTTGTGCAGACAACGGAGTGTTTGCGCCACTAGTGGGTATGATAGGCACTACTCAAGCCGCAGAAGCCATGAAATTATTAATGGGTATCGGTGAAAGCCTACAAGGGCGATTGCTGTTGCTTGATGTGCTCACAATGCAGTGGCGCGAAATCAAGCTTAGCAAAGATCTTGAGTGCAAGATTTGCAATATTTAAACATCTAGACTATCAAGTCAGAATGATAGGGGTGAAACCTCAACACTACAAGCCTCCCACCAAACCCTTCACCGAAGCGTTTAAAGTCAGATGATATTTTGCATATCGATTAAGCGCTACAAAAAATAAACGATTTACATTTTACCTAGACAGAGTCTGCGACTGGAGCTCATTATTAATACCGATGGTGGCTGTGGTAAAATCATGCTCATATGAATACTGAAAACACCACCGCCAACGCTCACGAGCTAGCCAAGTCTTTTGATCCTAAAACCATAGAAAGTAAATGGTACGAATTTTGGGAAAGTAGTGGCTATTACGCCGCTGGCTTAGACCCCAGTAAAAAAGATAATTTCTGTATCTTGTTGCCACCACCGAACGTGACTGGCACCCTGCATATGGGCCATGGCTTTAATCAAACCTTGATGGATGCGCTTACTCGCTACCATCGTATGCGAGGCGACAACACTCTTTGGCAGCCAGGCACCGATCACGCCGGTATTGCGACGCAAATTGTGGTGGAGCGTCAACTCGATGCGCAAGGTGTGTCACGCCATGATTTAGGTCGCGAAAAATTCTTAGAAAAAGTTTGGGAGTGGAAAGAGTACTCTGGCGGGAGCATTACCAAACAAATGCGTCGATTGGGCACCTCACCCGATTGGAGTCGTGAGCGCTTCACCATGGATGAAGGTCTGAACAAAACCGTCACTGAAACTTTTGTGCGCCTCTACAATGAAGGTTTAATTTACCGTGGCAAGCGCTTGGTGAATTGGGACGTAAAACTAGGCACTGCTGTTTCAGATCTAGAAGTGGTGCAGCAAGAAGAAGATGGCTTTATGTGGCACATCAACTACCCATTGGTAGGGGTTGATGCCAAGCTTGGTTTACAGCATTTAACCGTGGCTACTACCCGTCCAGAAACGCTATTGGGCGACGTGGCCGTAATGGTGCATCCAGAAGATGAACGCTATGCGCATTTGATTGGGAAAGCGGTAAAGTTACCGTTATGCGATCGTGAAATTCCTATTATTGCCGATGATTATGTGGACCGTGAATTCGGCACAGGCGTGGTAAAGGTGACTCCTGCACATGACTTTAACGACTATGCAGTAGGTCAGCGTCATAAACTACCGATCATTGGTATTTTAAGCTTAGATGGCAACGTCAACGAAGCTGCGCCATCGCAGTATCGTGGCATGGAGCGTTTTGCCGCGCGTAAGCAAGTCGTACTGGATTTAGATGCACAAGGCTATTTAGTTAAGACTGATAAGCACAAACTCAAAGTGCCTCGTGGTGACCGTACTGGTGTGGTTATTGAACCTATGCTCACAGACCAATGGTTTGTGGCCATGAGTAAACCAGCTGCTGATGGTAAAAGCATTACGCAAAAAGCGCTTGATGTTGTGGCTAGTGGCGAGATTAAGTTTTATCCAGAAAATTGGGTCAACACTTATAACCAATGGCTCAATAATATTCAAGACTGGTGTATTTCACGCCAACTTTGGTGGGGCCATCAGATTCCAGCTTGGTATGCTGATAATGGCAAAGTCTATGTAGCACATGATGAAGCAGCAGCAGAATTGCTTGCGGCTAAAGATGGCTACAGTGGCAAACTTAAGCGCGATGAAGATGTGCTAGATACCTGGTACTCCTCAGCATTATGGCCTTTCTCAACCTTAGATTGGACTGGCGACGAAGCTAAAGATAAAGCCAATACCGCACTCAACTTATATCTACCATCTTCAGTGCTAGTCACCGGCTTTGATATTATCTTTTTCTGGGTAGCGCGGATGGTGATGATGACCACGCATATCACTGGCAAAATTCCGTTTAAGCATGTGTATGTGCATGGTTTGATTCGCGACGCAGAAGGCCAGAAAATGAGTAAGTCTAAGGGCAATGTACTTGACCCGATTGATTTAATCGACGGCATAGGCTTAGATGATTTAATTAAAAAACGTACGACAGGGCTAATGAATCCTAAGCAAGCCGAGCAGATTGAGAAACGCACCCGTAAAGAATTCCCTGATGGCATTAACGCTTATGGCACCGATGCTTTACGATTTACTTTCGCGGCCTTGGCCTCGCCTGGTCGCGATATTAAGTTTGATTTGCAGCGTTGTGATGGCTATCGAAACTTCTGCAATAAATTGTGGAATGCCACTCGCTTTGTACTTATGAATACTGAAGGTCAAGACTGTGGCATGGAGCAATGCAGCACTCAGCCAGAGGGTTACTTAAGCTTCTCGCAAGCGGATCGCTGGATCGTATCGACGCTGCAACGTACTGAAGCGGAAGTGGAAAAAGCTTTTACTGATTACAGATTCGACTTAGCTGCCAAAGCCATTTATGAATTTGTCTGGGATGAATACTGCGATTGGTATTTGGAGCTTGCCAAAGTTCAAGTGCAGCAAGGTACTGATGCTGAAAAACGCGCAACACGCCGTACGTTATTACGCGTGCTTGAAACCATCTTGCGTTTAGCCCACCCAATTATGCCTTTTATTACCGAAGAGATTTGGCAAACGATAGGTCCAATGAGTGGAAAAACTGGCGCTAGCATCATGCTTGAAGCCTATCCGCAAGCGCAGCCTAGCAAAATTGATGATGTGGCAGAAGGTTGGGTAAGCTTATTAAAACAAGCGGTTGATGCCTGTCGAAGCTTGCGTGGAGAAATGAGCATTTCTCCTGCAGCACGCGTGCCTTTGATTGCCGTAGGGGATGCCGCACAGTTGGCGCTTTATGCACCATACTTAAAAGCCTTGGCGAAACTCGAAGATGTCACTATTGTTGATGAGCTACCCGAAGCGGATGCACCTGTGATGATAGTTGAAGAATTTAAACTCATGTTAAAGGTTGAAATTGACCTTGCCGCTGAGAAAGAGCGTTTAAGTAAAGAAGTTGCTCGGCTAGAAGGTGAAATCAGCAAAGCCAACGCCAAGCTAGGCAATGAAAGTTTTGTGGCGCGCGCACCCGCAGCCGTGGTTGAGCAGGAGCAAGCAAGGGTGGCTGAGTTTAGTGCTAATCTGGAGAAACTGAAAAGTCAGTTAGCTAAACTTAATTGACATCCTCCCCGGCATGAATGATCTGACCCCCAAATGTTGGACCTTGATTTTGATATGGGGAGTGGCTGAAAATATTAAATAAACAGATTTACATCAGACTCACCGGCAAACTCAAAAAAGCTGGCCGCACCACCAAACTCAATACCCTCAATAAAGTCTGCGGGCTTGAAATCAAACAGGTCCACCGTCATTTGGCAGGCAATAAATTTAACACCACTTTCCAAGCAAGCATTGCGCAGGTCTTCAATACTTGCCACACCTTTATCAGCAATCTTTTGCTTCATCATCATGGTTGCGATGCTCTCCATGCCGGGTAGCATTTGTACGAAATTGGGCATAGGCACTGGCATAGGCATTGCGGGATTGCCTAGCGGTGAAACCTTTAAATCACTCAGGTCTTTTTTTAGTAAAGTTAAGCCATAAAAGGTGAAAAATATACTCACTTCATAATCCAACGCCGCCGCGGTTGAAGCCAAAATAAACGGAGGATAAGCCCAGTCTAGCGTGCCTTTTGATGCGATGAGCGCCAATTTTTTAGCCATGATTTTTTACCTGCGAAGGTTAGTCTGCACGCTTTTTAATATAAAAAGTGAAGGTTTTTCCATTTTGATCGAGTTGCAAAAGGGTGTGTCCAGTTTGCGCACAAAATGCATTCAAATCTTTTACCGAGCCAGGGTCTGTAACGATGATTTTTAATACTTGTGCCGCTTCAAGTTCACTTAAGCCTTTCTTGCATCGCAAAATGGGTAAGGGGCAATTCAGACCAGAGGCATCCACCTCTTTAGTAAATTCCATTACTTATGCTTTCCTTCAGCCATCGGCACAAAAGGCTGACCAGCCCTTGCCCAAGCCAACACACCACCAACTAAATTAGAAGGATGTTTGCAACCTTTACTAGCAGCAAATGCAGCAGCATGTGCCGAGCGTACGCCACTGTGGCAATAAAACACCACATTATCAGCCTTAGCTATTTCATCGTATTGTAAAGGCAATAAAGCTAGTGGGATATGAATTGCGCCTGCAATAACGCCACGCGCGACTTCATCTGCATTGCGCACATCCACCAGAACCATTGTTTCTTTGGCCATTTTTTTTACTAAATCATTCACATCAATATCACTGTAAGTGCTCATTAAACTATGCCTCAATTAACCAGTACAAATCATAACAAGGATGGACGGATACCGCACTATAAAGCAAGAAAGAGTGAAGTCATGCCGCATTAATAGACACGCTATTTATTCGCTGATGGTAAGCGTTAAATTAGAAAAATTAGCTGTGGTAAGGCTTCAGCATCGCACCAGACGATGGCATTTTGCCCATGCAGCTTGCCTAGTGCCTTGGCCGCCTCTAAGCTAATCCCTAACACTAATACACTTTCTTCCCCTGGCCATTCACTTTCTGGGCACTGGCCAACGCCTGCTATAAACTTCAAGCTACGTTGTTGAATTTCTGTGATTAACTTTGTGTTTCTTAGCTTATTTTCTGTTTCAGTCAGTGCTCGGCTATGGGGGTTGTATGCCGTGATAAAGCTTGCTGACTTGATGTGCGCTGATAGATAAAGCGATTTAAGTGGCTGGCTAGCTACCCCAATGTTGAGCGTGAATGGCTGTGGTGCATACACATGGTAATTCGCAGACTGGTAAGACACGATTAAGCCGGAATCTATTGTTGTTTTATTAAGCATAATTCATTAGTTTACATTTATCTCAATAAGTTGCTATTGCAGTTCGAAGTATTAGTTATTTTCTGTACTTGTTATGCCAGCAACTAATAGCATAGGCGTAAAAAAGCCCACATTGCTGTAAGCTAAATTTTATTGGTTGTCGAGACTGGAGTCATCAAGATTGATGATGCTAGAAGGATGTTAGCTAAAATCTAAAATGCTAACTTACTATATGCGCCTTGACACTCGATAATTTACGCATAATAATACACATTAATTTACACAATATAAGACACGATAATATTATGGCTATTACACAAAATATATACGCACAGACCACAGTTAGCATGACGGATTTACGTCGCGTGAGCATAGCGGATATCGTTAGTGATTCACCTGTGGCAGTGCTCAATCATAACAAGCCTGCCGCGTATTTGCTTTCAGCAGACTATTACGAGTTTTTGCTAGATCAAGTCGAGAACATTGAGCTTAGCAAGATCGTAAGAGCCCGTCGTGGTGGTAAAACAGTGAAAGTATCACTTGATGACCTATAGACTTGAGTTCCATGAAGATGCGCTAAAAGAATGGAATGATTTAGACGGATCAATTAAATACCAGTTTAAGAAACAATTGGAAAAGCGCATGGCCGATCCATATGTTCCTGCTGCTAAATTAAGTAATGATCTTAATGAGTGTTACAAAATAAAACTGCAAAAAATTGGCTATCGATTAGTGTACGAAGTAATCGATACGCGCCTAGTGATTATTGTGTTATCCGTTGGTCGTCGAGATGGATTGCAAGCCTACGCAAAAGCCACCAAAAGAATATAACTTTTAAGATTACAGACATAAAAAAAGCCCACATCGCTGTGAGCTTGATTTTATTGGTGGCCGAGACTGGAATCGAACCAGTGACACGCGGATTTTCAATCCGCTGCTCTACCGACTGAGCTACTCGGCCTAACTGCTTTCTAACCCTTGCGAATGTGGGTAAAACTTCGTAAGCCGCGCATTATAGCAAACTTCCAAAGGTTTTTACAAAGATTACCTCTAAACATGATTTAATTATTACCTGAATCTGTAATCAAAGAACTTAAGTTATCAGTTTGTGAAAAACCAGAATTACTATTTCATTCAAACTTGGCTAAGTTAAGGGGAATTAATCCACGTTGAATTATGCGGTTTTAAGGATAATGCTTTCTTTTAGAAGTACTTTGGCCATAGCCCAAAATCCAACCAAATACATAGCAGTAAAGCCTGTAAAACTGGGTAAGTAGTTCCAGCCATATTGCATGGTTTCTAAGATGCCCCTATTTGGGAATCTGCCTGAAAACAAATAGTAAGTCTGTGTAGAAATCACAAAGGCGGTTAGGGTAGAAGTAAGGCTAGCCAATATAAACTTAAACACATTTAAATTGTCGGCTTGCTTACTGAGCCAAACGCCAGCTAACCACATTACCGCATAGGTTGGTAACATACCCCAATAGCCAACGGTTAGGCAAAAAGCCTGAACGCTATCAATTGAGGCAACACCAAAATCGATGGTCGTAGCTAATAAAACAAAGAATGCAAACCACGAGGCTTTTCTTAAATATAAGCCTCCAATTAATAAAAGAGCCAAGCTTGCATCAGGCAATGCAACGCTTGTCAAAACATGGCTTCCACGAGTAAGAAGCATTAGAAAAGAAAGTGCTGACACAATGATTATCGCTTTAGCATTTAATGCAGGGGTATTGTTGTCTAGTTGATGCATTTTAAGCCTCTTAAAAAGGCGCTCTTTAAGAGCGCGCATATTCATATATCCATCATCATAACATTTTCAAACTCTTAATCTATTTAATGTCATATCTTGCACTTAAATAAAACGTTCTACCATCAGCTG
>Ga0214167_1000272_pt1 | contig 31195 bp, 25 predicted proteins | sample TroBogypolimnion_45_FD_153006 | JGI IMG/M metagenome (GOLD analysis project Ga0214167, IMG submission 153006) | Freshwater microbial communities from Trout Bog Lake, WI - Practice 18AUG2009 hypolimnion v3 | ecosystem: Environmental > Aquatic > Freshwater > Lake > Hypolimnion/Profundal zone ... | reverse complement strand
GCTCGGCCCACCATGCACAGGGCCAGGCCCAGACCCGAACCGAGGTAGAGGATGCCCGCCATGAGCCAGGGCGAAAGAGCCGAACTCCCCGTCAGCAGGGCCTTGGCGGCGGGAGTGCTGGCCCCGAACAGGAGGGCTGCCAGGATGGCGTAGTGGGGACCCGAACTTCCCTTGATCAATGGTGCTCCTAAGGAGAGTCCGCCCCGAGGGCAGGAATCAGATGATGTTCTGACTCCGCAGGAAGGCCTTGTCGTCGATCAGTTCCTGATAGGAACCTCGGCGGGCGATGTGATGGTCTTCGCCCAGCACCAGGGCGGTTCCGAACACTCCCGGGAGGTAATGGAAGTCATGCGTGGAGCAGATGATGGTCTTGCCGGCCTTATTCAGGGAAAGCAGGACTTCGCCGAGGAAGTCCTTCATGCGGGGATCGAGTCCGTTGGTGGGCTCATCGAGCACCAGAACCTCGGGATTGAGGGCCAGGACAGAGGCCAGGGCGACCTTCCGCTTTTCGCCTTCGCTGAGATGGTAAGGGACGCGGGTCCTCAGCTTGTCGATGCCAAGGAGCTGCAGGCAGTCCTCGACGCGCTTGGCCACATCCTCCTCGCTCAGACTCATCTGCCTGGGCCCGAAGGCGATCTCGTCGTAGACGGAGGTGGTGAAGATCTGGGCGTTGGAATTCTGGAACAGGAACCCGATGCGCTGATGGAATCGTTTCGCAAAGATCGGGCTCTTCAGGGTCCTGGCGGAGACTTCCACGCCGTCAAAAAGGTATTGGCCCGACCTGGCCAGGACAATGCCGTTCAGGAGCTTGAGGAGGGTGGACTTGCCGCACCCGTTCGGACCGATGACCGCTACGGCCTCGCCGGGAGCAATGGAGAGATCCAATTGGGACAGGGCATCGTCTTCGTCGTAGGAGCAGGAGACGTTAGTTAATTGGATCATGACGCCCTCAGCAGGAAAGTCCCCTAGTTGTTTCGCCCGAAGTGATGGACCCGATTCCTCTTCGACCTCTTGGGTTCCTCCAGACGTATGGATGCTCGGCGGAATGAAGGCAGGGCGAGTTGAAGCTCATGGCAATAAATACCGATCAGAGGAGGTTCTCAGAACGGGGATCTAGGGGATGACCAGGGCGGTGGAATTCCACAAACTCGCAACACCAGTTGCAGTAGGCGAGGCCTTCCAACTGTTCGCTATCAACCTGGATTTCCGGGGCCGGGCGGGGATTCATGCGTCGCCTCGTACCAGATCTCCGATGGCGAGAACAGGGCAGGGGGCCAAGTGGACCCCCAGGAGAGGGCAGACGGTGGGCCGCCAGTCGGCCATCAGGTGGGTGTGAGTCTCAGCTTCCTGCCGGAGGGCGCCCCAGTTGCGTACAGAATTTTCTACCACTCTTGGTGCAAGCAACACAGATCACCTCCAGAAAAATTGTTGTAGAACGTGCCAATGGATAGAAATCAAAGCCTTCATGGCGCAGTCAGGCCATGCCTACTCGGCGGGTTATGACAAGGACACTTACCAGCCGATGCGGAAGGATTTGGCATCCCTGGTTAGTAATACGGCGAGAGGAAGGGTCTGGGAATCCGCTCGATTACCGATGAGGTGTGATCTCTCCTCCTCCGCAGGGAGTCAGCACTCGAAAAATTGAGAAATCGGTAATCGAGCGGATTTTCATTCGCTGGGGCCGGACGTATTACTTAGCTACGGAAGTCAAACCAGCCCGATTTCCTCAGAACACCCATCAATACCGGCCCATGCCGGGAGGGCGCAGCCTGTCTGGGTCTCGAATCCAACGCTAAGGATTCCTTTCTTAGCATGTTCCAAAACAAATTTTTCTGGAGGTGACCTGTGTTGCTTACACCAAGAGAGGTGGAAAAGCTCACGATCTTCAATCTGGCCGAAGTGGCCCTGCGACGGAAGGCGAGGGGTTTGAAGCTCAACTTCCCCGAATCCGTCGCTGTGATTTCGGCAGCTGCCCTGGAAAGCGCCCGTGACGGCGCAACCCTCGAGCAGGTGATGTCGTCGTCGCGGAAAGTGCTGACCAAGAAGGATGTGATGGACGGCGTCGCCGACCTCGTCCCCTTCATTCAGGTGGAGGGCGTGTTCACCGACGGTAGCCGCCTTATCACCGTCCACAGCCCCATCCAGTAGGCCTACCCCTCGAAAGGAGTTAGCGTATGTCAGCAATCATCAGTGTCAAAGAGACCGGTGCCAAATTTCTGGGCGGCATCGTGGTGGGAAAGGGTGACATCGAATTCAATGTCGGCCGTCCTGTCACCACCCTCAAGGTGCGCAACACGGGTGACCGCCCCATCCAGGTCGGTTCCCACTTCCACTTCTTCGAAGTGAACCGTGCCCTCTCTTTCGATCGTGCTGCCGCCTTCGGCCAGCACCTGAACATCCCCGCGACCACCGGCGTGCGTTTCGAGCCCGGTGAGGAGCACGAAGTATCCCTGGTGCCCTTCGGCGGCAAGCAGTGCGTCTACGGGTTCAACAACCTGGTGGACAACTGGGCTGGTGTCAGCTCTACCTACCAGCCCGTGAAGACGAACAGCGTCGAGGCCGCCAAGCAGCTTGGCTTCCTCTCCAAAACCAACTAGCCACAAACAGAGGGAGATGAGCGTTATGCCTAAAATGACAAGACCCGAATATGCAAGTCTTTACGGCCCCACCGTTGGCGACAAGATCCGCCTCGGCGATACCGACCTGTTCGTTGAGATCGAAAAGGACCTTCGGGTCTACGGCGACGAATCTGTTTGTGGTGGCGGCAAGACCCTTCGTGACGGCATGGGCCTCGACAACCGCATCACCAGTTCCGGTGGCGCGCTGGATCTGGCCATCACCAACGTGACCATCATTGATGCCATCCAGGGCATCATTAAGGCTGATGTTGGTCTGAAGGACGGCAAGATCGTTGGCATCGGCAAGTGCGGCAACCCCAACACCATGGAAGGGGTCACCCCCGGTCTGGTCGTGGGCGCAGCCACCGATGTCATCGCCGGCGAGCAGCTGATCCTGACGGCAGGCGGAATTGATTCCCACGTCCACGCCATCTGCCCCCAGCAGTGTGAGCACGGTCTGGCCAACGGCGTCACGACGTTCTTCGGTGGTGGTCTCGGCCCCACTGATGGCACCTGTGGCACCACCATCACCTCCGGCCCCTGGAACATCGAGAAGATGCTGCGCGCCTTCGACGGCCTGCCGGTCAATGTCGGCCTCCTTGGCAAGGGTCACGCCCAGAACCCCGCCCCGCTCATCGAGCAGGTCGAGGCTGGTGCCTGCGGCTTCAAGTGCCACGAGGATTGGGGCACCACGCCTTCGACCCTGCGCACCACCCTCCGCGTTGCGGATGAGCTTGATGTCCAGGTGGCCATCCACACGGACACGCTCAACGAGTCCGGGTACGTGGAAGACACCATCGCCGCCCTCGAAGGCCGCACGGTTCACACCTACCACACCGAAGGTGCCGGCGGCGGTCACGCCCCCGACATTCTCAAGGTGGTCGGCCTGAGCAACGTTCTGCCCAGCTCCACCAACCCCACCCTGCCCTTCGGCATCAACAGCCAGGGTGAGCTCTTCGACATGATCATGGTTTGCCACAACCTGAATCCCGGCGTTCCCTCCGACGTGGCTTTCTGCGAGAGCCGTGTGCGCTCCGAGACCATCGCCGCTGAGAATGTGCTGCATGACATGGGTGCCATTTCCATGTTCTCCAGCGATTCCCAGGCCATGGGCCGGGTCGGCGAGAACTGGCTCCGCACCGTTCAGGCTGCTGACGCCATGAAGCGGGGCCTGGGCAAGCTGCCCGAGGACAGCCCCAACAACGACAACTTCCGCGTGCTCCGCTACGTGGCCAAGATCACCATCAACCCCGCCATTGCCCACGGCATCAGCCACGTTCTGGGTTCTGTCGAGGTCGGCAAGATGGCCGATCTGGTGCTCTGGGAGCCTAAATTCTTCGGCGCCAAGCCCAAGATGGTCATCAAGGGCGGCCTAATCAGCTACTCCGTGATGGGCGATCCCAATGCTTCGCTCCCCACCTGCCAGCCGATCATCTACCGCCCCATGTTCGGTGGGTTCGGCTCCGCTCTCTCCGAGACTTGCCTCACCTTCGTCTCGCAGTTGGCCATGGATCGCAACATCAAGGAGAAGTATGGCCTGAACCGCCGGGTGATGCCCGTTAAGAACGTGCGCGCCATCTCCAAGCGCGACATGATCCGCAACAACATCACCCCCCAGTTGATGGTGAACCCCGAGACCTTCGCCGTGACTGTGAACGGCAAGCACTTGACGGTTGAGGCTCTCAAGAACATCTCCCTCAACCAGCTCTACTTCTTCAGCTAGTACGGGCCGTCATTACCCGGGTCGAAATTTCGACTGCACCCGGGTTGGCCATTTGTCGGGAGACGTCGTCCCCAAGGACTGTCGTCGGGGACGACGTCCTCCCGCCCTTCCAAAAACCTAGGAGGTCCAATGATCATTATCGAATCCGTGCTGGGCAACGTTAAGGACGCCGCCTGGCTTGACAGGGTCGCGACCGCCGCCTTGGACAGCCTTCCTCTCAACCAATGGGATGCGCAGAAGAACCGATTCCGGAAGATGACTGAGCAGGGGGCCGAAATGGCCGTTTCGCTCGAGCGCAATACCTTCCTCCGGGACGGGGACATCCTTGCCTGGGATGAAACGACGAAGATCATGGTCGTCGCCAGGATCACTCTGCGGGATGTGATGGTGGTGAACCTCGGGGCCCTGGCCACGAAGGATCCTGCTGTCATGGTCCGCACCTGCGTTGAACTGGGCCATGCCTTGGGCAATCAGCACTGGCCGGCCATCGTGAAGAACGATCAGGTTTTCATCCCCCTCACCGTCGATCGCAAGGTGATGTCCTCCGTGATGAAGACCCACAATTTCCAGGACGTGACCTATGAGTTCACCCCTGCCGACGAAGTCATTCCCTATCTCTTCCCCCATGAAGCGCGACGCCTCTTCGGTGGCGCCGAGCAGGAATCCCATGGGCTGAAGCCAGTCATTGCCGACCAACACGACCACGGCCAGGGCGCGCACTCGCACGGCCAACACGCGCACGCCCAGTCATGACCGCCCTTTCCGAAACGGCCCTCGATCCTGCTCCCCGAATGGATTGCTCTGCGGGCGATTGGCTTCGCATGCTCCAGTTCGGAGACTCCGCCCTACCCACAGGCGCGTTCGCCTTTTCCCATGGCCTCGAATCCGCTCTCGAACGGCGCGTTGTCCATGACCACAAGACCCTGCAGTCCTTCGTCAAGACCTCCATGGAGCAATCCGCTTCCGGGGATGCGGTAGCCCTGCTGGTTGCCCATGATGCAGCCCTGAAGGGTCGGGTGGACGTTGCCATCAAGGCCGACCGTTATGTCTTCAACCGTAAGTTGAATGAAGAGGGGCGGGTCATGTCGATCCGCACCGGAAAAAAACTCACTGAAATGGCCAGCCGCATCACCAGCCACCAGTCCCTGCAGGAATGGCTGCGCCTCATCACGACGAACGCGACGCACGGCACTCATCCCGTTTCCCTGGCCATGGTGTTCGCTGCCCTCGGGCTGCCGGCCCAGGGTTGTTTTGCCGTCCACCAGTACGGTGTGGCCACCGCCATCCTCAGTGCCGCCCTGCGCCTTATGAAAATCGATCATTTCGGTACCCAGGCCATTTTATTCGAGCTGACCGGGGACATCCCCGCGGCCTTCCTCCAATCGTCGAGCAAGTCGCTGGAAGACATGTCCAACTACGCGCCTGTCATCGACCTTCTGGCGGCAACCCACGTCAAGGCTCACATCCGCATGTTTATGAACTAGGTCAGACACAGCCTCAGTCGGGAGAAATTCAAATGAAAAAGATCACGCGCATCGGTATCGGTGGCCCCGTCGGCTCTGGCAAGACGGCCATCATCGAAATGCTCACGCCCCTGCTCCTGAAGATGGGCGTCATGATTGTCATCATCACCAACGATATTGTCACTACCGAGGATGCCAAGCACGTTCAGCGGACCCTCAAGGGTGTGCTGGTGTCGGAACGGGTGATCGGCGTCGAAACGGGAGCTTGCCCCCATACGGCGGTGCGCGAAGATCCCAGCATGAACCTCGCAGCGGTTGAGGACATGGAATCCAAGTTCCCTGACACCGACCTGGTGCTCATCGAAAGCGGCGGTGACAACCTCACCCTGACCTTCAGCCCGGCGCTGGTGGATTTCTTCATCTACGTCATCGACGTGGCCGCCGGCGACAAGATCCCACGGAAGAACGGCCCCGGCATCTCCCAGTCCGACATCCTGGTGATCAACAAGACGGATCTCGCGCCCTACGTCGGAGCAAGCCTGGAAGTCATGGATCACGACACGGCCCTGATGCGTCCCGGCAAGCCTTACCTCTTCACCAACTGCAAGACCGGCGAGGGAATCCAGGAGCTGGCCGATCTTATCCGGCGCGACATCCTGTTCGATCTGCCGGTCCGGACCGAGGCGCTCTCCGTTCTTTGATCTCTCGCTCTGGTGGACCACCGGCACGGGTTGTTTGATCGCGAAAAAGCATTTCCAGAAAGGCGTCGTATGCAGGCGTTTATGCAATGTGTAGGTTCTGATCTTTTCATCGCTGAATTGGACGCTCCGGTCGCCCCGAAGGTTCGTTCAGCGGCGTTCTGCCCGGATGCCCCCGATTCGAGGACCTGGGAAAGAGCCCAGGAACTTGGCTCTGACGCCCGGGAACTGGCCTCCTATCAAGACGAGCCCGCTCAGATGGCCAGCGGATCGGTGGGGAAGAATGGATACATGCGCATGAGCTTTGCCCGCCGGGACGAGCGAACGGCCATGATCGATCTCGATCACCGCACGCCCTTCATGGCGCAACGGGCCCTCTACTGGGATGAGGCCCTGCCAAACATGGCTTGCGTCTACATCATTACGACCTCCGGGGGGACCCTTCAGGGCGACCGGTATTCCCTGGAAATCGATGTCGAGGCCGACGCCTACGCCCATATCACCACCCAGGGCATGACCAAGGTCCAGTCCATGGACACCAACTACGCCGCCCAGGCCCAGACCTTCACGCTGGCCGAAAACGCCTATCTCGAGTTCATGCCTGAGCCGATCATTCCCTTCCGCAATTCCCGATTCATTACTGAAACCCACATCGTGCGGGACCCGTCCGCGACTTTGATCTACTCGGAAATTCTGCTGCCCGGGCGCCGCTACCACCGGGAGGATGAATACTTTGGATTTGATGTGTTTTCCTCCTGCGTTAAGGGATTCGACCCATCTGGTGAGGAGCGCTTCTGTGAAAAGTACATCCTCGAACCCGAGCGCACGGATCTTCGCCAGGTCGGGGTCATGGGGGACTTTGACGTCTACGCCAATGTCCTGTTCCTTACCGCGAAAGCCAATGCTGACGAGGTTCACGCCCTAGTGGGAACTGGATTCAGCGTTGAGGATGGACTCGCTTGGGGAGCCAGCAAGCTGCCCAACGATGAAGGCCTGGTCTTCAAGGTGCTTGGCGGGGAAGTGAAACAAGTCAAAGACAAGATCCGCGACTTCTGGACCATCGCACGGAAGGTCGTCACGGGCGCCGAAGTGCCCCCGAAGTTCCTCTGGCGTTAAGTCGATCTCTCCACGAGGCACCCCGGGGTCGAAGACCCTCTTGGTGCCATGCCTTTCGAGAAACGCTGGTTGTTGTCAGCGACCCAAGACTAACCCTTTCACCATAGGAGTGCACCGATGAGTGCCACTGTTTCAACCAATCCCTGGACGCGAGCCACCGAGAACTCCGGCTTCCTCGACTACATCGACACCACCCTGCGTGGCTGCGGCCAGGTCATCTTCATGGACAACCCGCTCACCGGGTTGCTGAACTTCGTGGCCATGTTCTGGGGCGCCTATGCCTCGGGCTCCTCGCCCGCAGTGGCCTGGGGTTCCCTCATCGCCACCTTCGTGTCTACCGCTACGGCCTATGCGCTCGGGGTGGATCTCGACAAGCGCAAGATGGGCCTCTACGGCTACAACGGCATGCTGGTGGGCTGCGGCATCCCCACCTTCCTCGCGGCCACGCCCATGATGTGGGGGTTCCTGGTCATCGGCTCCGCCGTTTCCACCGTGGTGATGTTGGCTGTGGCCAATGTCTTCTCGACCTGGAAGACGCCGGCTCTGACCTTCCCCTTCGTGCTGACGACCTGGCTTGTGATGCTGGCCGCCTATGCCTTCCCCACCCTGCCCATCACCGGCCTGGGTCACGCGGCCCTGTCGCACGCCCCCGTGGTCGTGCATGCCGCCATGGGCCCTGTCGAAGTGGTCCGCGCCTCCCTTGTGAGTGTGGCGCAGGTCTTCTTCGTCAATAGTCCGATGGCCGGCTTCATCTTCCTGGTCGCACTGGTGGTCGAGTCCCGCTGGGCCGCAGGCCTCGCCTTCGGCGGCGCCCTCATCGCCGTGCTTTGCGCCATCCTGTTCGGCGCCGACACTGGCGCGATCAAGGACGGCCTCTGGGGCTTCAGCGCCGTGCTTACGGCCGTGGGCGTCGGTTGCGTGTTCATGAACGTCGGCACCAAGACGCTCATCTACGCTGGCTTGGCCACGGTGGTCACCGTGGTGGTTCAGGGTGCGCTCAACGTCACCCTGGGCACCTTCGGCATCCCCACATTCACCTTCCCCTTTGTCCTCACCGCCTGGCTGTTCCTCTTGGCCCAGCGCAACTTCGATTCCAAGACCAACTAACTCTCGAAGGAACGGCTGCGCGGGGGATTCTCCTCCGCGCAGCCTTTCTCCGGCCTCCACGAAAGGTAGCTGATGCACATCCTGGACAACTACCTGAGTCCTGCCACCTGCGCCGTGATGACCGCCGCCATGGTTCCGGTCTGGACCGTGTCGGTCCGGAAAGTGCAGCGTGAACTTCCCAACTCCAAAATCCCCCTCTTGGGCATCGGGGCCGCCTTCACCTTCCTGATCATGATGTTCAATATTCCGGTTCCCGGTGGAACCACGGCCCACGCCATTGGCGGAACCCTCATTGCGGTCCTGCTGGGTCCCTGGGCGGCCTGCCTCGCGGTGAGTGTCGCGGTGCTGATCCAGGCGCTGCTGTTCGGGGATGGCGGAATTCTGGCCTACGGCGCCAACTGCTTCAACATGGCCTTCGTCATCCCCTTCCTGGGCTACTTCATCTACACCTTCTTCCGCGGTCGGGTTAGCGGGGCCCGGGCTCAGATGTTCTGCCTCGGGGCGGCCTCCTATCTGGCCCTCGTCGCAGCCGCCCTCTGTGTGGCCATCGAGTTTGGTCTCCAACCGGTCCTGGCGAAGGATGCGGTGGGCCTTCCCCTCTACTGCCCCTACCCGCTTTCAGTCTCGGTCCCGGCCATGCTGATCCCGCACATGACCATCGCCGGCTTCGTGGAGGCCTTCTTCACGGTGGGCGTCTTCGGGTTCATCAACAGGGTTTCTCCCAGCACCATCTACGAGGTCCCCGAGCAACGGATCCACCTTGGCTATGGCCTGCTCGTGGGCATGGCGTGTCTTTCACCGCTGGGGCTCCTGTCCAATGGGACGGCCTGGGGCGAGTGGCGTATTGAGCAACTCAAGACCATGGCGGTCGGTGGCCAAGGCCTGGCCACGATGCCTTCCCGCATGGTCCATGGATTCCACTTGAATGTCGCCTTCCCGGACTATGCAGTGGCAGGAATTCCACCCTTCCTGGGCTATGTACTCTCGGCCATTGCCGGTGGCGCCGGCCTCATCGTGGTCTTCAAGCTGCTTGGCCTGATGCGGAGGCAGGGCGCGGTGAAGACGTGACGACCCACCTGCCGGACTGGCTTCAGGTCCATGAGGACTATGCCCCTCGAGCGGAGCGAGAGGCCTTCATCGACCGCAGCATCCTGTCCTTCCTTGGGGTGCTCAGCATCGCCCGCCCCCGGGATGGGGTTGTGGAGCCCGGGGTCCGGGTGGAACCCGTGGTCAAAATCCTCGCAGGCTTCATCGTGATCCTGCTGCTTTCGCTAACCCGGAGCGCTCTGTTTATTAGCGTGACGGCCGTGGGCCTACTGGTCCTGGTGGCGGGTCAGCGGGGTGAGTTGATCGCCGCAGTGTTGCGCACCAGCCTGATTTCGGGGGGCTTCACGCTGCTGACCCTGCTGCCCTCCGCGCTGTTCGGGCATGGCTCGTCCATGGTCATGATCACCGCCAAGGTGCTCATTTCAGCGGCCACGGTGAAGCTCATTGCGGAAACGTCCGAATGGGCCTCCCTGACAGGGGCGTTCAAGCGCCTGGGAGTCCCCGACCTCTGCCTGCTGGTCCTGGACATCACGCTGAGCTACATCACCCTCCTGGGTGAGTTTGCCCTGGCCATGCTCTATGCACTCAGGCTCAGGTCTGTGGGGAGCAATGCCGCCAAGGCTGCCTCCCTGTCCGGGATCGCAGGAAGCCTGTTCCTCAAGTCCAAGGAGATGGCCGAGGAGATGTACGCGGCCATGGAGTGTCGCTGCTTTACCGGCGAGTACCGGGTCAGTTCGAAGCTTTGCCTGGGCTTCAGAGAACTCTCACTGGGAACCGCAGTATCCCTCCTGGCCATGGTTTTCTTCCTCCTCCGGGCGTGATCGCTCGGGCCCTGATCCCCCCCAACCCCTTTGACAAGGAGCTTCAAGTGCTACCTCAGATCAATACCGGCAACACAGGATTCATGATCCTATGCGCCAGCCTAGTCATGCTCATGACCCCCGGACTGGCCTTCTTTTACGGCGGTTTGATGCACCGCAAGAATGTCCTGGGCGTGATGATCCAGAGCTTCGTATCCATGGGCTGGACCACCGTCCTGTGGTTCCTGTTCGGCTATTCCATGTGTTTCGGCCCCTCCGTCCACGGGATCATCGGCAACCCCTTCACCCACGCGCTCCTGCGAGGCATCGACCTCCAGAGCCTCTACCAGGGCAACGTCACCTTGGGAATTCCGACCTTCGTGCATGTGGCCTACCAGATGATGTTCGCGATCATCACTCCGGCGCTCATCACCGGTGCCTTCGCCAATCGGATCACCTTCAAAGCCTACATGTGGTTCCTGACCTTCTGGCTGATCTGCGTCTACTTCCCCTTCTGCCACATGGTTTGGCATCCTGATGGAATCCTGGCCCAGTGGGGCGTCCTGGATTATGCCGGCGGCATCGTCGTGCACAACACCGCTGGAATCGCGGCCCTGGCCTCCATTCTCTATGTCGGCAAGCGGAAGATCATCGACCACACCCCCCATAGCATCCCCCTGGTGGCCCTGGGCACCGGCCTCCTGTGGTTCGGCTGGTACGGCTTCAATGCCGGCAGCGAGTTCCAGGTGGACTCCGTCACGACCTCCGCCTTCATCAACACGGATGTTTCGGCCTCCTTCGCGGCCGTCACCTGGCTGGTCATCGAATGGATGAATGAGAAGCAACCCAAGTTCGTGGGCCTACTCACGGGGGCCGTGGCCGGTCTGGCGACAATCACGCCTGCTGCGGGCTATGTCTCTCCGGCCATTGCGGCCCTGATCGGCGTCATGGCTGGCATCGTCTGCTACTACGCGGTGGCTCTCAAGAACAAGCTCGGTTGGGATGACGCCCTCGATGTCTGGGGAGTCCACGGCGTGGGCGGCATGATCGGCATCATCTTCCTCGGATTGTTCGCGAACAAGGCCTGGAACCCGAACATTGTCACCAACGGCCTGCTCACCGGAGGCGGGTTCTCCTTCTTCGGCAAGCAGGTCGCGGCAGTGGCCATCTCCACTGTCTGGGCCTTCGTGTTCACCTACGGCATGCTCTGGCTCATCGACCGCGTCACCCCTGTCGTTGTTGATGACAATGTGCAGGCAAAGGGCCTGGACATGGGACTCCACGGCGAAACGGCCTACACGGACGATACCCACGTCCATGATGCGATCTAGCCCAATTCCAAGCCTGGGGCTGGTGGCCCTGTTGGTCGGATCTGCCTTGCAGATTCGGGCGACGGCCCCCGGCCCAAGGCTTGGCCCTCTCGACCCCTCCGCAGGGGGGGGCGTGGAGGGCCGGGTCCTGGATTCCAGGGGTATTAAACTCGCCGGCGTCACGGTGGAAACACGTGGGCCCGGAGACGGCCCGGGGCAGACGACCGTCACGGACGGGACCGGTGCTTTCCGGCTCCCGGGGTTGCCGGCAGGACTCTACCGGGTCCGTTATGCCAAGAATGGCTACCAGGAAGGCTGGCTGTCGCTGCGGGTGGAACCTCGGGACCTCCACGCGCAATGGACCCTGGTGCTGGCCGCCCTCCCCGGTGCCTCTGTGGAGATTGTTTCCCAAGGGTCGGGCTTTCTGAATTTCAGGGATCTTGATTCCACCGCCGTAGACCTGGTGGGCGTCGCGTCCAGCGCCAGCCAGGGAGTCGTCACCGAGGCCCGGCTGGCAGGTCGGCCGGTTCTGCGTCCCGGAGAACTGCTGGAGACCGTGCCGGGCGTGATCGTCACCCAGCACTCGGGGGGCGGCAAGGCCAATCAGTATTTCTGCCGCGGCTTCAGCCTGGATCACGGGACCGATTTCGCCACGACCGTCGCTGGGTTGCCCATCAACCTTCCCACCCATGCCCACGGCCAAGGCTACATGGACTTGAATTTCCTGATTCCGGAACTGGTCAGTGCCATCCAGTACTGGAAGGGTTCGTACCTCGCCGAGCAGGGGGACTTTTCCAACGCCGCCACGGCGAACGTCAACTACGTGAACACGCTGGACAGGAGCAACCTCAGTCTGGAACTCGGGGGCATGGGCTATCGGCGGATGCTGTATGCAGGGTCCACTGAAGTCGGAAGCGGGCACTTCCTGTACGCCCTGGAGGACTACCACAGCGATGGTCCCTGGGACCGCCCGGATGACTATCGGCGCCTGAATGTCTTCCTGCGCTACACCCAGGGGGGACCTGAAAATGGGTTCACGGTGTCGGGGTTCGGCTATGGGGGCTCCTGGAATTCCAATCACCAGGTGCCCCAGCGCGCCATCGACAGGGCGCTCATCGGCCGCTTCGGCAATCTGGATGCCAGCGATGGTGGGCAGACGAACCGCGAAGCCCTCACCATGGATTGGCGGCGCACCACCGATGGGCAGCAGACGCGCGTCGAGGCCTATGTCTCCAAATACGAAGTGAACCTGTGGAATGACTTCACCTTTTTCCTGAATTCACCCGCCCACGGTGACCAGGTCGAACAGGTGGATCGACGCTGGAGTTACGGGTTCCACCTCAGCGAGCTGTGGAACCAGGAGGTGGCTGGCATTGGACTGGATAACCTCGCCGGTATCCAGATCAGGCGGGACGACATCGCCCAGGTCGGTCTCTTCCCGACCCAGGGCAGGGTCCGCTGGGGACCGGCCCAGGCAGATGATGGCATCGACCAGGTCCAGGTATCCGCCTATGCCCAATCCACCCTGCGCTCCCCCTGGCCATTTCGGGCCATCCTCGGAGTGAGGGAGGACCACTATTCATTCCAGGTCGCCCATCGGGGGCCCGTGCCCAGCGGCCTCGACCCCGGGTTGCTACAGGGGAGCAAGGGTGCCAGCCTCCTCAGTCCGAAGGTCACCTTCGTCTTTGGACCCTGGGGATCGACCGAGTTCTATCTCACGCGAGCCGACGGTTTCCACAGCAACGATGCCCGGGGGATCGTCCAGCGGGAGAATCTTGCCGGCACCCAGTTGCAGGTGGCGACACCCCTCGTCAGATCCCGGGCGGTGGAGCTGGGTTTCCGCTGCAAACCCTTGGAAGCCTGGCAGACCACCCTGAGCCTGGTCCGTCTGGATATGGACTCGGAGCTGGTCTTCAGCGCGGATACCGGGACAACCGAGCCCTCCAGGCCCAGTCGTCGCATAGGCCTCGAATGGTCCAATGACTTCAGCCCGACCCCCGGGCTGAACATCGACTTCGACTGCGCCTACAGCCGGGCCCGCTTTCGGGATGAGAATCCTGAGGGCAACCGCATCCCTGAGGCCATCGAGGGCACGGGGAGTCTTGGTGTGTCGGCGAAGAACAGTTCGGGGCATTCCGTGAACGTACGACTCCGGTATTTTGGGCCCCGGCCCCTGCTCGCCGATGATTCAGCGCGTTCCCACGCATCGATTCTGGCCCAGGTGCGCCTGGGCTGGGAGCTGAACAAGAGGATCACGTTAAGCATTGAGGTGATGAATCTGCTGAATGCCAAAGTCAACGACATCGAATACATGTATGCCTCCCGGCTGCGGGGGGAGACCACCGAGGGGGTGGTGGACCGCATGGTGCACCCCAGCGACCCGCTGTCCATCCGGTTGACCTCCTCGTTTCGATTTTAAATGTCCGCCACGCCCTTGAAGCAGCAGCCCTTCACCTATTCGGAGTGACCACCCATGTCGGCCAGAGCCATCCTGAAGAACATGCCAAAGTGGCACAAGCCCCTTGAAAAATTTGAAGAGTTCGTGGTCGCGGCGCTCTGCCTGCTGATGGCGCTCCTGGTGATCGTGATGTTGGCCGTGGTGGGCTACATCTTTTTCACCCGTGTGTGGAATATCGCCGCCCACACCGTGGATTTCTCGGAACTCCAAAAAGCTTCCCTCCATTCATTCGCTGGAATCCTTCTGGTCCTGCTTGGTCTGGAGCTGCTTGAGACCGTCAAGATCTACTTCAGGGAGCACAGCGTACGCGTTGAGGTGATCCTGCTTCTCGGCTTGATCGCCATGGGGCGGCATGTCCTCGAGATCGATCTGTATTCCATCAATCCGATGGTCCTTTTTGGATTCTCGAGTCTCGTGCTGGCGCTGGCCGTGAGCTATTACTTCGTCAAGCGCGCCCAGACACCGATTCCGAAAACCTCCGGCTCCGGCCTTCGGCAGGGAGTCTACCGCAGGATGAGGGGAACGCCCCCCATTCGTTAGCCCTGATGGGCCATGCCCATCTCAAGAAGAGGAGTACCTTTGCGCATCCCCAACTCTGATCCAATTCTCGACGCCCAGCAGTTGGAGGCTCAGCTTCAAAAAATATGCTGGGAGATCATGGCTGCGCTGCGGGACGAGGAATCTCTCGTGGTCATTGGCATCCACACCCGGGGCATTCCCCTTGCGGAGCGCTTGACCATCAGGTTGGAAGCCGGGCTCGGACGAAGAATCTCCATGGGAATCCTGGATATTGGAATGTACCGGGACGACCTTTCCGAGATCAGCGGCAGCCCAATCCTGCGTTCCACAGACATCCCGTTTGATCTTTCAGGCCGCACTGTGGTCCTGGTGGATGATGTGATCTACACAGGTCGGACCGTTCGGGCGGCCCTGGATGCCATCCAAGATCACGGCAGGCCACGGCGTATCTGGCTGGCGACCCTGGTGGACCGGGGAGATCGGGAGTTGCCCATCCAGCCGGATTTTTTCGGCATCAGGTTGGGCCTCAGGGGGGACCAAATGGTCTCCGTGCGGGTCAAGGAAATCGACGGAGATGACTGCGTTCTCCTGGGGACCAAAGGCGGGCAGGAAATCAGCCACTAAGGGTGGCCAACCTTCATTTCTATTCGGAGTTCCCATGCGAAATAGGACCTTGCTCCTGCTCTCGGCCATGTTCGGTGGCACACTCGGGGCACAAACGCCAGCCACAGCGCCAGCCTCGCCCACCCTGGGGGAATTCAGGCTGAGTGGCTCCAGCACCATCGGGTCCCAGTATGTCTTCCGGGGGCTCACTCAGACCGATGGTAAACCCACCGTTCAGGCCGAACTGGATCTCTCCCATCCGGCTGGTTTCTACGCCAACGCCTCGTTCAGCAACATCTCCTGGATCACGGACCAGTTCCCCGGCGGGCCAGCTTCCGCCTCCGTGGAAGTCGATCTGTTCGGGGGGTACAAGTGGGGCTTTGCCAGGGACTGGACCCTCGATGTCGGACTCTACCGCTACCTCTACCCGGGCACCTACACCAGCCTTGGCTCCTATCATCCCAACACCACAGAAGGAGATCTGGGGTTGAGCTACCGATGGGTGAGCCTGAAGTATTCCCGGGTGCTCAGCGAAGAAAACTTCGGAGTGCCCGACGCCAAGGGTTCCAGCTATGTGGATTTTAGCCTTGGCATTCCCCTAGGCGAAGAGGGCTGGACCGTTCTTGTCCACGGTGGCAAGACCACCTTCAACACAGGTCAACCCACGACCAATCACCTTCTCGACTACCCAGACTACAAAATCGGGATTGCCAAGGAGTGGAATGGATACACGGCGGCCTTGGCGGCTACCCATGCCGACACGAAGGACCTTGGCTACCGCAATGCCAATGGCCGAAACATCGGTGGGAGGCGGGTGACGCTCACCTTTGCCAAGACCTTTTAGGCGTATGCCTGGCCGGGGAAAGGTGGGAGTCGAAGGGGCCGTTGTTCCCATCAGAAATATGTTCCCAAAAACGGCTTAATCGGTAATCGAGCGGATTCTCAAAAGCAGTGGCCGGGCTTACTAATTATCTACGGCAGTCAATTCGAATTCCCTTGACCACGCGCCATCAGGAGCACACATGAACAATCGCATTCAGTCAATCATCGGCAAGGCTCAGAGCCTTCGTGGCATTGCGGCCCTGGCCTGCCTTGCCACAGTCGCCCACGCTGGCGGCACCATGACCTTCGGGCCAGACAAGACCATCAGCATCGGCGCCGGACTCCGGGCCAGCATTTCCAGCACTGAGAACGGGGCGCCCAATGGTACCTCTAGTGCCACGGATTTCAATTTGGACAGCATCCGCCTGTACACGGATTTGTCGCTGAACAAGATCATCAAGGGCACCTTCAACGTTGAGCGCGGTGGCGACAACAGTGTCCAGGTGATGGACGCCATCGGCCGCTTCGAATTCTCTGAGGGCTTCAATGTCTGGGTAGGCCGCATGCTGCCCCCCAGCGATCGCTCCAATCTGGACGGCCCCTACTACCTCAGCACCTGGTCCTTCCCCATGGGCTCCCAGTACCCCGCCAAGTTCGCCGGTCGCGACAACGGCGTGACCGTCTGGGGCAAGCTCCTGGACAAGAAGTTGGTTTATTCCGTGGGTGCCTTCCAGGGACATAACCGCTTCGCCGGCGCTTCCAATGACACTGCGCAGCCCCTCTACGCTGCCCGGCTCCAGGCGAATTTCTGGGACGCTGAGCCGAACCCCGCCTACTACTGCAGCAGCACCTACTACGGCAAGGAGACACTGGCCCTGGGTGTCGCCACCCAGATGCAGAAGGATGGCGTCGGTACTGTGGCAAAGAAGGGCGACTACAAGGGCCTTAGCGTGGATGGGCTGATGGAGACGAAGGTCGGCAGCGGTTGGGTAACGCTGGAAGCGGCCTACTACAAGTACGACACCGGCAATGTCATGGATTTCAACGCCCCCAGCACCGCCGCTCCCACGGCCAATGTGGGTGGGATCACCCAGGGCACATCCACCTTGTTCAGTGCGGCCTACCTGTTCGCTGAGAACGTCGGTGCCGGCCGCCTCCAGCCCGTGGTCCGCTTCCAGAAGTTTGATGCCGACCTCGCAAAGGTGGTAACCAAGCGCACGGACTTTGGCGTCAACTACATCATCGAGGGCCACAACGCCCGCATCAGCGCCACCTTCTCCAAGGTCAAGGTCGGGAACGGTGCGGATTCCAATGGCTTCATCCTCGGCACCCAGCTGCAGTTCTGAGCCACGCTTGAAGACCCGAGCCCCCCGCCGAGCGGGGGGCTTTTTTGTGGGCACAGTCTAATTCGTAAAATACAGGATAAGGAAGCCATCATTTTTAGGGGGTACCCCTGCAGATGGTGGATGATGGAATCATGCCCAACCAGGACTTCATCAAGTTGCCATGCCCTGATAAAGTTCTTCCTGACGAGGGCGGCTCCTCGCCGATTTACAGAAGAATTCTTCTTGTGGATGATGACCGCAGCCTGTTGAACAACCTTGTGAGTCTGCTGCGGCTTGAGCGACCGGAATGGGAGGTTGGTACCGCGAACAGCGGCGTGGAGGCTCTCAGCAGCCTGAGGGGGCAGCGACCGGACCTCCTCGTGTCGGATATCCAAATGCCCGGCATGGACGGACTGGGGTTGCTGAGCGTGGTGCGGTCAGACCCCGACCTGGACACCCTTCCCCTGATCTTCATGACCGCCAAGGATGACCGGGCCAGCCTACGGGAAGGCATGTCCTCGGGCGCTGATGACTACCTCACCAAGCCCTTTTCCATCGAAGAACTGATCCAGGCCATTGAAGGCCGGTTCCGGAGGAAGGTCCGGGAGGCCGGCCCGCTGGCCCTGGACCAGGAGCTGAAGGCCCAGGTGGCGAAAGTCCTTTCAAGGCGTGAGCGGGAGGTGCTGGCGCTCATCGGCCGCGGGCTCGTCACGAAGGATATCGCCAGCAGCCTGGTCGTGAGCCCACGCACGGTGAGCAGCCACCGGGAGCACATCATGCGGAAGCTCGATACCCACAACGCCGCTGCCCTCGCCGCTCTCGCCGTCCAGGCGGGCCTGCTCTGACGATTTCAATGGGGCAGGGTGAACCAGAACGTGCTGCCGCAACCCAGCTCGCTCTCAAGGCCGATTCTCCCACCGTGGGCCTCCACCGCCAGCTTGGCAAAGGCCAGCCCAAGGCCTGAGGATTGGTGCCGCTCCGGACCCGGACCCGCCCCCTGGTTGTAGCGTTCGAAAATCTGCCCCTGGAATTCCGGACCTATGCCTGGGCCCAGATCCCTGACCTCCACGCGGGCTCCATCATCCGACGGGCGAAGGCTCACCTTGATTCCTCCGGGCAGGGGTGGGGTGAATTTGACGGCGTTGGACACGAGGTTCAGCAGGATCCGCCCCACGATGGGACCATCGCAGACCGTCGGGATGGGGCCGGCGGGAAGGTCCAGGACCAGACCGCCCTCCTCCTGCAGCGCCCGCAGCGGCAGGAGGGCACCCGTGACAATGTCCCGGAGATCGCAAGACTCCCTTTGGAGCTCCATGGCGCCACTTTCCATCTTGCTGAGGTCCAGCACGGTGCTGATCATCTCCCGCAGCAGGAAGGCGCTGGCCAGGGCATCCTGGACCACCCGGTTGCTTTCGGCGCCCAACTGGTCTGGCTTCATCCGGCTGAGGACCTGCAGGTTCAGCAGTGAGTTCTGCATGAGATTGCGCATGTCGTGCACCACCATGTGCACCAGGGTGTCCCGCATGGCGGCCATTTCGGCCAGCTCCCGGTAGCTCGTCTCCAGGGCCTGGTTCTTGCTCTCGAGTTCCCTGCGGTACTGATGGATCTTGAGGTGCACCTGCACCCGGGCCCTGACTTCCTCGAAGAAGAAGGGCTTGGTGATGAAATCCTCACCGCCATGGGCAAAGGCCTTGACCTTGTCGCCCGTGGTGTTCAAGGCGCTAAGGAAGATGACGGGAACGCTGCGGGTGTCCGGATGACCTTTCAGCCCCAGGCAGACCTCGTAGCCGTCCATGTTCGGCATGTTGATATCGAGCAGGACTAGGTCCGGGGCCCTGCGATGGGCGGCCTTGAGGGCCATGGCGCCATCGGGGAAGGCAAGCACCTCGCAGCCGCATTCCTGGAGCATGCGCTTGAGCAGCAGCAGATTGTCCGGCATATCATCCACGATCATGATGCGTGGACATTCACCCCGCTCGATCTTAGCCACGGGTCCTCCCATCCTTTAGCCCAAAACCAAGAGAATCTGCCGGTAATCAAACTGATCCGTAAGTACCTGCAGGTGGTGGGCGAGGCCCGCCTCCAGGGGTTGGACCTCACGGAGCACGAATTCTGAGAATCGATCGATTTCACCATTTTCCACCAATCCACCCATGTGTAGGCGCATGGACTCCGGCAGGCGCATGGCCGCATCCTTCCGATCGTTGGTTGCATCCAAAAGTGCCGAGCTGTCCGTTGATTGGAGTGGGCCTGCGTATTCCATGCGGACGTTCGGAACCAGCGTCTGGATCTGGAGCAAGAGGTCCAGGAGGAGGATCGGTTTCCTTAGGTAGCCGGCCACTTCGCAGCCTTTCAGCATGCCGGCGACTTCATCCACTGAACGGGCGGTGACGACCACGATGGGAATGTCCTGCCACGCGTCGTTGGCCCGGATTCTCTGCGTGGCCTCCAGGCCACTCATGACGGGCATGATCCAGTCCATGAGAATCAAATCGGGGCGAATGCTGGCGAGTCGATCCAGGCATTCCTGCCCATTTACCGCTTCTGTGACCTGGAAACCGAAGGGCTCCAACAGGACCCTCACCAATTCCCGGTTCAGGGCGATATCTTCTACGAGGAGCAGGTGCGGGACATAGGAATCGGGAGCGAGGCCTATGATGTCGCAGCGAGTGGCCTTCGGGAGCGAGAGGGTTCCTTCAGATCTGGTGGGGCGGAAGTGGAAAAAGAAGGTCGAGCCTTCTCCCTCGCGGCTGCTCACCGTCAGATCGCCTCCAAGAAGATGAGCATGTTTTCTGCTGATGGCCATGCCGAGGCCGGTCCCACCCTTTTTAAGCCCGGCTTCGGCTTGCTCGAAGGCATCGAAGATCTTGGCCAGATCCTTGTTCGGGATGCCGATGCCGGTATCGCTCACCTCGATCACAACTACCAGGTCCCCCTGGTGGTCCGAGGCACTGCGCACCCTGACCTTGACCTCCCCCTGCTCGCTGAATTTCAGGGCATTGCCGAGGACATTGATGAGCACCTGCATGACCTTGGTGGGATCCGAGCGCAGATGCTCGGGCAGTCCCTCCTGGAGTTCCAGGGTGAAGCGGAGGCCCTTTTCCTCCATTTTGACCCGGAACATCTTGACCACGTCTGCCAGCAGCTGGTGGAAATCGAAGTCAGTGGCTTCCACGGCGCTGCGTCCTGCGTCCAGTTTGGACATCTCTAGGATGTCGTTGATCAGGTCCAGCAGGTGATAGCCGCTGCGGCTGATGGTGGCCACATGGTTCTGGTGGCGTTCCTCCAGGGTCGAGTCCCGCTGCAGCAGCTGGGTGTAGCCGAGCACCGCATTCATGGGTGTGCGGATCTCATGGCTCATGTTGGCCAGGAAGGCGCTTTTGGCTAGGTTGGCCTCCTCCGCAGCGGCCACGGCCTGTAATAACTGGGCTGCGGTTTCCCGTTCCACCGTCACATCGTCGACCATGACGACCAGGCCGCTGGACGGCGCCGCCATGTCCAGAGGCCTTGGGGACATTCGGCCCATGAACGTGCTGCCGTCCTTGCGCACGAGTCGCGAATCGAAGTGGAAGGGGATATCGCTCACCATGAAGGCGTTGAAGGCCGTGACCGCTGTCTGGTAGTCGACCTCATCGAAGTACCAGCGGCGGGACAGCCCGCCGATCATCTCCCCCGGCTGGTAGCCGAAGATCTCCTCCATCATCCGATTGCAACTGACGATATGATGATCCTTGACGAGCGATATCCCAGAGGTGGCGGCCTGGAAGATGGCGCTGAGTTGCTTGTTGGCCACCTGCAGGGCCTCGGTCTTCTTTTCCAGCTCCAGGGACTGGATTTGGGTTGCCTCCAGGAGCTGTTGGGCCCGCCAGGCCCGCAGCACGATCTCCAGGGGAGGCGCAATCATCTCCTGGACCTTGGACAGGAACCGCTGCTGCAGATCCTGGAGCGCCTGCAGGCAGGTGAGTTCGATCATCGCCACGACCCTGCGGTCGATGACGATGGGGATGAAGATCAGCACTAGGTCCGGGGCTTGTTCTTCCGAGTAGATCAAGGGGAGAGCGGCCTCGGCCGCATCGAGTCTCGGCCTCAGGTGTTCTGGGTCCAACAGTAGGGTTGTCCGGAGCGACGGGAGGGGACAGGCGTTTTCCTGGTCATGCCCGAAGCCCCCAAGAAAGGCCAGGTTCTTCACCTGATCATCAAGGTAGTACATTGCCCCATGTGAGGCGTGCAGGACCGAGGCCAACTGCTTCAGGAGCATCTCAGTAAAGTCGGCGAGATTATTGGTGGCCTGGGTTTCGGCAATGATTCCCTTCAGGCCAGTCTCGACCCAGCGTTTGCGTTCCTCCGCTTCCGCAGCCAGGCGGAGGTCCTCCAGGGCCTTGGCCAGATTGCCAGTCTGAACCTCATGGCTGGCGTGATCCTCGCTGTGGTCCCCGTTAAGGATCTTTCTTACCTTGGCCACGGAGGTCACGACCGGGTCCATGACCCGGCGCTGGACGAACCACGAAATACCCGCGATCAAAATGATCAGATTCACGGTGTACACGGCGATGAGGGTGAGCCGGAGCCGATCCGCAGCGCTGGCCTGGGCGATACCTTCCGCCGTGAGTCGGGCTTCCAGTTCGCCCTGGGCGATGCGGGTCGTATCCACGATGGAGGCCTTGGCCTCCAGATACTCTTTGCCGTAGGCCAGTTTCAGGGCCTCACCCAGGTTCTTCTTGGCGGCGGCCGTGAAAATCTGGTGCTCCAGGGTGACGAGTTCATCGGAATATCGTTTTGCCTGCTGAAACTGCCAGATCTCATTCTGGGTGAGGCCAAGGCGCGTCAGCTGCTCCAGGGCCTTGTCGCGAGACTTCGTACGGAGCAGTTCCTCCTCGAATTGCAGGCGATAGAGCTCGTCGCCGGTGGCGGCGTAGGCCCGGACCGCCCGGGTGAGCGTATCGCTGCCATCGAGCAGGGTTTCGCAGGCTCGAATGGCGGCCACCAGGGACTTGGTGGATTGAAGGCTCAGGTCAACTCGGGTGCTGAACAGGGTCGTGAGGCCAAGGCTGAGGAAGGTGAGGATGACTCCAAACAACCCAAAAAAGAACCCGGTGGGATTCTGGCGCATGAGCTGGGGTTCCCTTATCGGCGGAAGATCGATTTGGAACTCAGGCTTGCTGGCTGGTGCAGAATGGCTGTTTTTCAAACGACCCCGCAGAAGATTCCTTCGGCAGCCTTTATGGGCACTAAATGAAATTCGGACTTCTACCGCTTTGACCGTTTTGCAGCCTGATCAAAGGATGAAAGCCCGAGGCTAGTCTTTATGAATGGATGGTGACCTCTACGACCATAACAGACCGATTTAGCAATCCACGATTCCGATGAACCTCAATGTCCTTAAAGGGCAGGCAGATCACCTTCCCGGCATTGGCCGTCAAGCTCATGGGTCCAGAGGAGCTGCAGGTGATCCGCCTTGCTGGGTGGATGTTAAGGCCGAAATCGACCGTGGAGAATCCGCTCGATTACTGAGTACCCCTGATTTCTGGAGGTGGAGTCCCTGAGTCTTCCGGATGCAGCCCTGATAGCGGAGTTCAGCGACTCTGCGAATGCACGCCTGGCGGCAGCCTGATGGCCGCAAGACACTGCTGCAGTTCTCCTAAGGTGAAGGGCTTGGGTAGGAAGGAAACCCCAGGATGGGCTGCGGCAAGATCCAGGGCTGTCTGATCGACCCGACCGGTGCTCAGGAGCACAGGGACTTCGGGGCGCAGGGCCCTAAGGCGCGGCAGGGTGCCAGTCCCACCCAGGCCAGGCATGTTCATGTCGAGGATGATGACCTCGGGATTGAGCCCTGCGGTCACCATGGCCAGGGCCTCCTCGCCACTTCCGGCTGATGACACCTCCATGTAACCCAAGGCTTCCAGGATGATCTGGACCGAACTCTGGATTAGGTCATCGTCATCCACCAGCAGCACCTTTAGGCCCCCTGAGGCCATCGGGGCGGACTCGGCTGGCGCTTCCGTGGCAGTCAGGGCCTCCCGCTCGCAGGCGGGGAAGCGAAGCATTACGCGGGTGCCCTTGCCTGGGTCGCTCTGGATCGCCAGCTGACCCCGGTGGGCCTTGACGGTGCTGTGGACCATGGACAGACCCAGACCGGTGCCCTTGCCGACCTCCTTAGTGGTGAAGAAGGGGTCCATGGCCTTCGCCAGGATCTCCGGACTCATGCCGGCTCCGGTATCTTCCACCACGACCTCGATCCAGTCGTTGTCGACATTGCGAGTGCGCAGAATGAGGGTTTTGCCCTCAGGCATGGCTTCCACGGCGTTGACGCAGAGGTTCATGAAGGCATGGGTCAGGGCGCTGGCATCGCCCCGGATGGACCGCAGCTCCTGCTCCAGGTCGAGCAGAAGGACAACGTTCGCCAGGGTGGTCCGTTCCAGGAGATTGGCCTGCTCCTTGAGGAGCGCGTTCAAATCGAGTTCGTGGTTCTCGGCGGGGGTCTGGCGGGCAAAGCTCAGCAGGCCCTTGACCATCTGCCCGCCACGTCCGGCGGCCTTGCTGATGGTGTGAAAGGCCCGGTGGAGCGGGCTGCCCTCGGGTTGGTTGGAGAGGTGCAGTGAGGCCAACCCCAGGATGGCGCCCAGCACGTTGTTCATATCATGCGCCACCCCCCCTGCCAGGATCCCCAGGCTTTCCATTTTCTGGGATTGCTGAAGCTGGGCTTGGAGTCTTGCGAATTCCTCCTCCGCCAGCTTGCGCGCGCTGATGTCAGTGACCGTCTCGATCACCCCAATGATCTTGCCCTCGCCATCGCAGAGGGGCGCGCAGGCGTCGATGGTCCAGCCCGATCTTCCCGTGGCCGGAATCTGGAATGGGAAATCGACCGGAGCAACCTCTTTACCGGCAAGCACCTTCTCCAGCAACTCGATCACGCCAACTTCCTGGAGGAAGGGAAACACCTCAAGGGGATGGTGGCCCAGTACCTCGCCTGCGGGGATGCCCGTCAAGTGCTCCATGAACGGATTCCAGACCTGGTAGCGCAAATCGAGGTCATAGACGACCACCCCCTCACGTGCGCTCTGGAGGATGGCCTGGTTCAACCGGTATGCCTCGCGTAGGGTCTCCTCGGCCCGCATGTGCTCGGTGACATCCCTGACAATGGTGATCGTCTGCTCTTCGCTGCTGGCCACCACGCGGGCTTCGAATTGCCTGTCTTTGCCATTCAGGGGCAGGGAATAGTGGAGCTCCTGGACGGACCCCGAAGCCAGGGCGCTGAAATAGGCCCGCATGAACTGTGCTGCGAGAAGAGGCGGTAGCAGGTCGGATGGCTTCCGGTGCAGGAAGGTCTCCTCCAGCGCCTGAAGTTCTCGCGGGTTGGAGGCATGGACCGCGAGGAATTCGCCGTCCCGATGGTTGGTGAAGATAAAGTCCGGGATGGCGCTGATGAGGGCCCTGTTCTCGGCCTCCGAGACCCTGAGCCCCTCCCGCTCCTGCTGCACGAGGCGCTTCTCGGCGTCCAGCCTGCGGTTCACCAGAAGCAGGCGGGAGATGAGCATCAGGATGATGCAAACAGCGGCGGAGCCAGCCAAGATCTGGCCTTGGTACCGCGACCAGATGTCCTTGGCAGTGAATTTGGGAGCGGCATCGAAGGGAGGCATGCGCAGGTCCCGCAGCAGGTTCTCCACTGGCGCGTAGTCGGCGGACACGTCGAAGCCGTAGATGCCCAGGGCGCTCAATGCGTCCTTGTTCTCCTTCATGCCCAGGAGGGCCGAGGCGACTTTCCTGGCCAGGTTCTTGTCGACCCCCGACATGCCGGCGAGGGGCCACTCCGGGTAGCGCTGGGTGGAAACCAGTGAGGCGAGCCAGGGGCTCTCCTGCCGGTTGATCACGTGGATGCTGTTCAGGTCCAGCCTCCCTTCACGGCTCATGCCCTCAAGCACGCCCTCGCGAACGAAGCCGACGTCTGCCCGACCCGCCAAGACCGCCTCCACGGCATTGTCATGGGGCACCCCGGTGGCGATCAGGGTTGCGTCCCCGGGCAGCCTGATCCCAGCCTGAGTGAGCTCGAATGCCTGCATCAGGTAGCCACCCAGGGACTCGCCATCGGGAAATGCAATCCTCAGGGTTTTGACATCGCGGAGTTCCCTGATTCGGGTCTGCTCTGCGAGGCAGAAGATCACGCCTCCGAAGCTGCTGGTCGGACGACCGCCAACATCCGTGATCAGGGTGGCAAGAGGCACCGAAAGCTGGCCCCGTTTCTTGAGCAGCACGTAGTGGCCAGGGTTGGTGAGGACGAAATCCAGGCTGCGTGCCGAAATGGCATGATTGAGCTCAGAGTAGGTGAAGGTGTCGATGGCAAAGTCACACTCGGGGATGGCCTTCTTCAGCGCGAGGGTCAGCGGTCGCCACTGCTCAAGCGCCTGGGCCTTCGGGCGGTAGGCCAGCACCCCGATTCTCACCACCTCCGCGCCAAGTCCGGGCATGGGTGACAGCAGGGAGAAGGCTAGTCCAACCCGCAACGCCAGCATACGGAGGGCGGCTCCCCAGGTGGGATAAACAAGTGCTTCGGTGAGGCTCATGGCACGTCCGGTCGTAGGGTCAGCGGCAACTGCAGGTCGTCCCTGGTGGATGATTTGGAGTTGTTGCAGGGCTCCCTGCGGCGATTCAGACCTGCCCGACCCTTGGGCCGGATGGTGCCGAACTAGCGCATCCGCTGCTCCATCAGCAGAGCCTAGAACACTGGGCAATCCACTGGGCATGCCATGGAATTCATCAGTGTGTAAGCAATATAGCGGATGAAAAATTATCTATAAATTAATCAGATCTCAATATCTGAAAAAGTGACTTGTGTCATGGCTTGGATTCATAAATTCCATAAAACAAACACCTGAACATAATTTATCAACGGAAATTTAATGGTAATATTTTGCCGACTAATGATATTCAATTTATACACGCCAAAGGGAGTGCTCTGAGCTTTCCCGCTCCGGGGTCCATCCTTCGTGGGCGATTCCAGTGGAAAGGATGCCCAGGCCTTCTCCCCTCAGAAGCCTGGGCACACAACCATCCGGCCCGAACAGAACCACGCTCCTTCGCCACGCCCGGTTGGGGGGACCCAAAGCGGTCAGTGGGCCCTGTCGACCGATCTTTTAAGGATTGGGAAGGGTGATCAGCAGAAATCAGTAATCGAGCGGATTTCCATTCGCTGATCCTGGACGTATTACTTTAGCCAGGAGGTCGGGCCGCCCTGATCTCTGCCGAATACCCTTTCGCGCCGGCCTGTGCCAGGAGAATGCCGCTTGCCTCTTAAATCCAATGTGAAGCCACCCTATCTGGGCATGTCGAACAACTATTCATTAAATTATAACTAAAAGGGGAATACTGCCATGAGTGGTTATAACGCTGTGTTAGCAAGAAACACGGAAAATGCCCCAAAAGGTGTGGGCCCATACTCACAAACCGTAGCTTTTTCTCACTATAATCATCTTTCGGCTCAATTACCAATCGATCCGGAATCTGGTGAAATGGTCGCTGGTGGTGTAAAGGAGCAGGCTGAGCAGTGCTTCAAAAATATCAAGGCAATTTTAGACAGCATCAATCAGGCGATGAGCGACGTGGTCAGAATTAGTATTTTTATTAAAAATATAAAAGATATTGACGTCATTGATGAAGTCTATAAAAGCTTTTTCTCAAGCTATGTCCCTACCCGGACGACAGTCGCGGTTGCGGCTTTACCTATGGACGCCTTGGTACAAATCGAGGCGCTTGTTTCGAATGGTGTAGGCACCATTCCGAACGCGCCCCAAGCAGGTGACCTCATAAAACTTTCAAACAACACGGCAAATGCACCAAGAAGTGCTCTATCTGCACAAGCTGTAGCATTTTCTCATTACAATAATATTTCAGCTCAATTGCCCATCGATCCAAAATCCGGTCGGTTGGTCGCTGGTGGCATAAAAGAGCAGGCCGGCCAGTGTTTAAGGAATATCAAGGCTATCTTGGAAAGCATCGACGTTCCTTTTGATGACATTGTTAAAATTAATATATTTATTAAAAATATATCTGATATTGAATGCGTGAACGAAGTTTACACAACATTTTTCCCAGACTCGGCCATTGCCAGGACTGCGGCCTATATGCCAGCAAGAACAACTGTTGCAGTTGCAGCTTTACAAATGGATGCTCTGGTGCAAATCGAGGCAGTTGTGTCACACGGGGATGGTACACCCCCCCAGGCTGTTCAAGACAGGCATGGGCTCATCGTAGAAGCTAACAATACCGAGGATGCTCCCAAAAGTCCTTTATGTACACAAACTGTTGCATTTTCTCATTATAATCATATCTCAGCTCAATTGCCTTTGGATTCTAAAACCGGTGAATTGGTAACTGGTGGAGTGAAGAGTCAGGCTGGACAGTGTTTAAAAAATATTAAAACAATTCTAGAAAGCATTGATCACTCTTTAGGGGATGTGGTCAAAATTAATATATTTCTAAAAAATATCGATGATATTAATACTGTAGACGAGATTTATAAAAATTTTTTCCCAGGCGGCATTCCGGCTCGAAGAACCATTGGGGTATTAGCTATATCTAATGATGCTTTAGTACAGATCGATGCCGTTGTTGCAAATGCTGAAGGAACACCTCCAGCAGTAAAGTAGTCCTATATAGATAGATATTTGTATTTTTTAAGATAATTAATATTTTCGATAGTGACTGCGAATTCGCCAAAAGAAGGACCCCAAGGGGTCGGCTTGCCTATCGCTGCCCACCAGGCGGCCGCGGCAACTCCACCCATATGAAAATGGGTCGTGAAGGGAAAGACGGCCGGACCCACAATCCGCGACAAGTGGGCGATTCTCGGGAGTGCATTTAATGTCGGTACCTGGTGAACGGCTGATTTGGTCAAGCGCCGTGATCTCGGGAATACACTTGTGGCTTCGCAAGGTTGATCTGGCAGTGGACGTAGCCGCAGGTTAATAGGTAATCCAGCGGATGGGTCCCCTCCAAGAAAAGATGTAAACTCCACTCTCAGCAGCATCCCTGAGCCTGTTTAGTTGAAGGTCGGCCAATTTTGCATATCCGATGCAGGGAGTCTTGGCGAATAGGGACAGAGCCTTGCGAGTTGAAGGCACAGCTACCCAGGTCCCCACGGACCGACAAGGCCGTGCCTCTTTTCTTTAGATTATTTGGAGAGATCATGTCGCTGAAGACTTGGTTGCACGACCTTCGCCTGAAATCCAAATTCAGGTTGATCCTTGGGGTGCAGATCTCGATGCTGCTAATGCTCAGCGGGCTGGGCTGGTGGGCCCTCAATCAGTTCCAGGAGGTGCTGGCCAACACCGAGGCCCGGGCACCGCAACTCCAGATCCTTGCCAACTTGCGCTACCGGATGACCCATTACCGGGGGGACAGCCTCGCCATGCTGGTGGCTGCCTCCAAGAGCCCCGAGGTATACCAGGAGCGGAGGGAGAAGGCCCTCGGCATCCTGAAGGAATTGGAGGCCGGGGTCGCGGCCGCCCAGAAGATGGACCTCGCGCCAAAGGAGAGGAGCCGACTGGACCTAGCCATCAAGGCCAATCAGAACTACATGGACCTGGTGACTTCCTCTCAGTCCCTGGCCTCGGGGGATCGGAATGGCGCGAGCCTTAAGGACCTCTTCGAACTCGGAAAGGCCGACATTGCCACCTCCCGCAATGAATTGGGGGCCCTGTTCCTGGGCCTTCAGAAACAATCCAGCGAAGAATCCCTCCACGCCAAGACCATCAGGGGCCGCCTGGAGATTATGATGGGGACCATCGTGCTGGGGGCCATCGGCTTGGGCATGGCGATCAGCGGAGCCATCGGTCGTCGCGTGGACCGCTCCGTTCAGGGCATTGACAGGGCCATGGCAGCCCTAGCCAAGGGGGACCTGACCTGCATTCCCCCTATGGAGGGGCTGGATGAACTGGGCATCATCGCCCGCAACCTGGGAGAGGTGATCCACAAACTCCACGGGGACATGCAGATCATCGCAGGCATCACTGAACGCACGGCTTCGGGAGCCACGGAATTGTCCGCCACAGCGCAACAACTCAACACCACCACCGAACAGATCAACCAGGACATGGAAGCGCAGCGGATCGCCATGGAGCAGTCCACCCGTTTCCTGGCCGAGGTCAGCCGCTCTGTGGGCGAAGTGAGGGCCCAGGCCGCAGGCGTGGGCCAGGTCTCGGATGGTGCTCTTGCCGTCAGCGCCCAGGGGCTTTCGGAAGCTGAGTCGTCCCAGCGGGCCATGACCGCCATAGAGGAAAGCTCAGGAAAGGTCGGGCGCATCACCACGGTCATCGCAGACATCGCCCGCCAGACCAACTTGCTGTCACTCAACGCGGCGATCGAAGCGGCCAAGGCCGGCAGCCATGGTAGGGGCTTCGCAGTGGTGGCCGAGGAAATCCGCAAGCTGGCGGAGCGGTCAGCAGCGGCTGCCAAGGAAATCAATACGCTGATCCAGGAGAGCACGGATCGGGTGGCCATGGGCACCTCGGCCGTGGGCGCTGTGAACCGGGCCCTCCAGGCCCTGGAATCCGCCATCCGGGACAGCTCTGGAAGAGTCGGGACCATCATCGGTGCCACCAATGAACAGGCCCGGGGCACCGAGGAGGTCGTCCAGGCCATGGGCACTTCGGGACAACTGACGGAACGCAGTGCCTCGGCCACCACCCAGCTGGCCTCCAGCCTCCATGAGACCACCCGTACCATCGAGGATTTGGCTCAGACGGCCCAGCAACTACGAGGCCTCACGGCCCGGTTCAAGCTGGCCTGAGGAAGGCAGCCCTGAACTCCGGTAAACAGCAACGAATAGGGGCTTACTACCTCGACTCCACCTGCCGATAGGCAAGGCATCATGAGGATCCAAGGGATGCGGAAGGCGCTCACGGGCAAGGCTGTCACGTCAGTTGGAATCCTGTTGCTCGCCTGGCCTGTACCACTTTGCGCCCAGGCGCCCAGGATCGGTGGGGTGGCCTACGCAGCGGCTCAGATATACCAGCCGGTGGACACCAGGGGCCTCGGTGACTTGAACTTCGGAGCCCTGGTCACCACCGCCAGTGCTGGCCGGGTCGTCCTGGCGCAGGATGGTGCCCGAACGGCTTCCGGTGGGGTGGCCCTGGCCAGTGCCGCTGGCGTATCCTCAGCTGCCGTCCAGGTGGCCGGAGAGCCCAATGCCACCTTCAGCCTGAGCCTGCCTACCAGCGTCCAGATCAGCTCTGGCAGCAGCCGGATGACGGTTGCGGACTTTACCACTGGTGGCGTGACCCAGCGCCTGGATCCGAAGGGGGTGCTGGTCCTGAAGGTGGGCGCGACCCTTGGTGTGGATGCCCATCAGGCGGCCGGCCTCTACTCCGGCAGCTTCACCCTGACGGTGGCCTACCAATAACAAGAAGACCAGGGGCTGCAGGCCGCCCGGCCTCAGGGCTCGCGGAGCCGCAGAGGGACGCGTCCAGGGAGATCTAAGCTCGATTGCTTAGGCTCGCGAATCCTCTCGAGCTCTGATGGGTGGTCATGTTACACAGAACCATTCGGACTGTGCCTTTCGTCGGGGTACCGACCGCAGGGGGAATCGACATCCG
>Ga0214167_1000270_pt1 | contig 31370 bp, 33 predicted proteins | sample TroBogypolimnion_45_FD_153006 | JGI IMG/M metagenome (GOLD analysis project Ga0214167, IMG submission 153006) | Freshwater microbial communities from Trout Bog Lake, WI - Practice 18AUG2009 hypolimnion v3 | ecosystem: Environmental > Aquatic > Freshwater > Lake > Hypolimnion/Profundal zone ... | reverse complement strand
CGAATTGGATCTGGTTTATTTGGTGGACGCATTAAAACGCAGATGTTTAATGGATACAGCGAGCAAGTAGGGCAACTGTACGCTGGTTTAGATTTACGTAAAAACTTCTAATAGCTTTTATTGCTTTGGCTTGGTTGCTACTAATCCGTTGCCATTTCTTGATAACTGGTTGAAAATCTACATAAATTGTAATAACATTGTGCTTTTATAAAAAGCTAAATGTTATTACAATATGCTTATGGAGAAATTAATGAAGGCAACACTTAGAAAAATGGGTAACTCTCAGGGAGTTCTAATTCCGAAGGCAATTATTGCCCAACTAGGGATAGGTGTAGACATGAGTATGACAGTAGAAAATGACACTATCGTATTACGAAAAGCCGACAAACCACTTCGTGAAGGTTGGCTAGACGCAAGCAAAAAAATATCTGCGGCAGGAGATGATGCGTTAGTGTGGCCTGAATTTAGCAATACCGAGGACGCCGAGTTGGTATGGTGAGGCGTGGCGATGTATGGTTGGCATCGCTAGATCCAACAGTAGGTAGTGAGATTCAGAAAACTCGCCCTTGCGTAATAGTGTCTCCAGCTGAAATGCACGATAAGTTACGCACGGTTATAGTTGCTCCAATGACTACAGGAAGCCATCCAGCGCCTTACAGAATACCAGTGACGTTAAATAATAAGGATGGATTAATTTTAATTGACCAAATTCGCACTCTGGACAAGGTTCGATTGGTTAAAAAAGTTGGCGAAGTCAATGCAAAGGTGTTGACAGCAACTCTAGCTGTTTTACAAGAAGCGTTTACGGATTAATCTTAAATAGTATTTTAGTTTTCATTCATATACATCAACCGAATATCCTTAAAGTTCTGACATATTGTTAAATTCGCTAAAGAGGGCGCCTAATAAGAAGCAAATCTTGCTATTCAAAGCCTTTGTCTTTTTATTGTGTTTAGTACCCTTCTTTCGCCTTTTTGTTCTCGCACTTCAAGATGATTTGTCTGCTAACCCAGTTGAATTTGTTGAGCGTGCGACTGGGTTTTGGACCCTTTTCATACTATTGCTCACACTCAGTATTACCCCGATTAGATTGCTTACTGGCATTGCCTGGCCGATTCAATTGCGGCGGATGACAGGTCTCTTTATGTATTTTTACGCCTGCCTGCACATCACGACTTATGTCTGGTTAGATCACAGCTTCTTCTGGCCGGATATTTCCCATGATATTTTGAAGCATCCTTATGTCTTGGTAGGTTTTAGTGCATTCTTATTCACCACACCATTGGCGATAACTTCAAACAACTTCATGATTCGAAAATTAGGACGCCGGTGGAAGCAATTACATCGACTAGTCTATTTAATTGGGATTTTAGGTGTTGTGCATTTTTGGTGGTTGGTTAAGAAAGATATCCGTGAGCCATTATTGTATGGCTGTATTTTATTAGCGCTGTTAGCAATCCGAATTTACTCTAGCTACATTCGACCTAAGCGTACTGGCTAATTTATGCATTGCGGCTTTTCTAGGACTGATTATTTTATTTAGGTGAGGGGTTAGCCTAGGGCAGGTGATTATTTTAGCTAATCGCTTAAGGCCGTTATCTCAACAATGGTGTTTATAGGTTAATTATCAATTTTACATAATATACATTATACGAAGTAAATGCATATTTAATAAGCCGAGGTTTAATTCGGCTTATGTGAGCATGTTTAATCAGTGCTACAAATAAACACCCCTTCTATCAATTAACGATTGTTGAAAAAAGCAATATTCATTACTTTGTCATTCACAAAAGTAATTTCAGTTTCTTTATATGTATGTTTAGGATCGTAGCGAACAATATTTTTGTAATACCACATTTCAACAGTCACACGTTTAGAACCTTTTTCTTCAACACCCGCTTGACCAAGCACTGTAGATGCGCCAGTAGGTTTTACTGACAATTCTTTTTTAAATGGAGCACCCAATTTCTCAGCAATTACTTTCTGAGGCTTGCCACTGAATTTATTTAAAAACTCATCTTCGGTATAGGTTGTGCCAGCCTGAACTACAGTGAATGCAGACATAAGCAAAGTTGCCATTGCTAAGCTAAGACATATTTTTTTAATACTTAATTGCATTTTATTGATCTCCTAAGGACTGCAATATTATCTCACTTTACGAAGAATTAGCATAACCAAACACAGGTTTAGCTAAACAACGTTACACAATACTAAGTGGCACTTACTTTGAGGCCGTCATAGCCCACAAAGACGTTGTTAGGCAGTTGTGCTGATAATGCGACGTATTCTAATTGGTGTGTCATATGAATCAAGTAAGTGGATTTAGCTTTAATCAGACCTGCATATTCCAAGCTTTGTTCCAAATTGATATGGGTATAGTGTGTTGTTGGGCGTAAACAATCTAGTAACAATACTTTTAGACCTTGTAGCAACAAGAGTGAGCTCTCTGGAATTAATGAGACATCTGTTAAATATGCAATATCACCTACCCGATAACCATATATATCACTGTTGCCATGCTTAAGCGGGATTGGAATGATAGTTTGCCCAAATAAATTAAAAGGCCCATCTACAGCATTTGCTTTCAACACCGGTAAATCCCAAAAGTTACTGGGTTCACGTAACGTATAGCCAAACTTAGCCGAAATATGCGCCACTGTTTCATGACTTCCATAAAGCGGTATTTGAGCGCGTTGAATTTGACAAAATGCACGTAAATCATCAATGCCGTGGATATGGTCGGCGTGCGTATGCGTGTAAAGAACTGCATCAAGGTGCGTCAACCCTGCCCTAAGTGATTGCAAACGCAAGTCTGGGCCAGTATCGATTAATATAACCTTACCATTATCTAACGTAATGACACTAGAGCAGCGCGTTCTGTTATTGCGTGTATCCGTTGAGGTGCATGTGTCGCAATCACATCCCAGCATGGGTGTGCCAGCACTTGAACCAACACCTAACATTAATAGTTCCATCTAACCCTTTGAATTACAATTAAATAAATAATATTAATTAGTCTAATATTCCACACTTAAACATGAGCATGTTTAAACAATTGAAAGAAATTTTCAGTGGTAGCTGTAGCGACCTCTTCAAAGCTAATACCACGCAATTTGGCAATTTCCTCTGCTACATGCTTTACATAACTAGGCTGATTGGTTTTACCTCGATAAGGGATAGGCGCTAGATAAGGTGAATCTGTTTCGATCAGCATTCTATTCAAAGGGACTTGTCGAGCAACTTCTTTAATAGCTACTGCGTTTTTAAAGGTAACAATTCCAGAAAACGAGATGTAAAATCCGAGCTCTATCGCTTCTAATGCAACCTCTAAGCTCTCGGTGAAACAATGCATGACACCTCCAACTTGTTGAGCGTTCTCTTCACGCATTATACGTAGCGTATCCGCTGCCGCATTGCGTGTATGGATTACCAATGGTTTTCCACACTGAATTGCAGCTTGAATATGAGTGCGAAAACGAGTGCGCTGCCATTCTAAGTCACCTGTCAGCCTAAAATAATCAAGTCCAGTTTCACCAATAGCCACCACTTTATCATGATCAGCCAGGGCTAGTAAGCCCGCCACAGAGGGCTCTTCAATGTTTTCGTAGTCTGGATGCACGCCGACTGAGGCGAAGAAATTAGCATTGGTCTCAGCCAAAGCAAGCACTTGTGGAAAGTCTGGCAAAGTGACTGAAATGCACAATGCATGCCCTACTTCATTAGCCATCATCGACTCCTTAATTGCAGGTAAGTTGGCTAAAAGTTCAGGGAAATTCAGATGGCAATGAGAGTCTACAAGCATGATGTTTCTAATTTTGATCCGTTAATAAATTTTCATTCTTTATTTAGCGCTAAATGCTCGCGTGTATTCTAGCAGTAAGCTTTCCATTTGCAGTTCATGATTCAATGGATGCAAGGCGAGCTTGCGAAGTTCATTACATTTTTTTTGCAATACGAATAATCTGTCTAAGTTTACCTTTTCAGCTAGCCCTTTCAACACATCTGCTTGCGCTAGGTGATAACGATTATGTTGCCCTAATCGCATCGCTAGCAGGTCATATATCCACTTTTGTAAAGCAATGATGCCTGACTCTACTGAATTAGCAATTAAAGCAGGCGCAGCGATGTGTGGTTCTAACTTGCTTGCCATCGCTAACAATCTCCAAACTTCAGATAATTGATTGAACTGAGACTGTTCAGCAAACACCTTAATAGGCGAGCCTTCTAAGTAGGCTAGTTGCTGCTTAGCATTAACTACGCCCTGCTCTTCCAGCCACGCCATCGATTGCGCTTCATCAGGAATTGGCATGCTAATTTTTTGGCAGCGACTAATAATCGTTGGTAACAACCGTTGAATTTGGTGGGAAACCAATATAAAAACAACGCCATCAGCGGGCTCTTCTAACATTTTTAACAATGCATTCGCCGAAGCTAAATTCAACGCTTCAGCCGGATGTATTAATACGATGCGCAAACCGCCGCTACGATGGCTAGAAAGGCTTAGAAAGCTTGCAAGATCCCGAATCTGAGCGACTGAAATCTGTGTTTTCTTCTTGGTTTTTTTTGTGGATACAACCTCGTCTTCAGCTTCAACTTCTTGTTCTGGGCTTAGTAAACGAAAATCCGGATGACTGTCGTCATTAAACCAATTGCAACTAGAGCAATGTCCGCAGGGAAATCCTTGGTCATTCTTATCTGCACATAATAGTGCCTGACTAAAATTTCTTGCAAAATCATACTTCCCAATACCTGATCTGCCATGCAGAAGAAGAGCATGCGGCATACGCTGCGCATCCTGATTGAGATGCTGCCAAACCTGAGTTTGCCAAGGATAAAGTTTGCTTAAACTAGTCATTCTTATTCATAACCAATGCTAAATAGTGGCAAGAATAGCTTCAACATTGGCAACTACCTCTGTTAAAGCAACACTGGCATCAATGACTCTAAATCTTTTTGGGTTTTCTTGAGCGCGCTGTAAATAAGCTTGTCTAATAAGACTGAAAAAATCCGCATCCTCACGTTCAAACTTATCTGGCACTCGTGTTGCTGCGAGTCTTTGCATGCTTACTTCTACTGGTACATCAAATAACAGGGTGACGTCTGGCTGTAATTCAGATTGCACCCATTGCTCCAAGATTTGAATTTTTGAAGCTGGAACACCCTTAGCCCCACATTGGTAGGCATAGGTTGCATCCGTGAATCGATCTGAAAGCACATAAGCACCACGTGCTAGCGCTGGTCCAATCACGGTAGCAATATGTTCACGGCGCGCAGCAAACATTAATAACGTTTCGGTTTCAGCATGCATCGGTTCATGTAGTAAAAGTTCACGTAAACGTTCACCAAGCGCAGTACCTCCTGGTTCGCGAGTTGACACTACCTCAAAACCTCTTGCTTGTAAGATTTTGATAATGTTTGGAATATGCGTGCTTTTCCCAGCGCCGTCCATCCCTTCTAATGTAATAAACTTTCCGCTCATAAGTTAATGTTTATTTCCTAATTGATAATGAACAACCGCGCGATTATGATCGTCAAGGTTATTAGAAAAAGCGTGGCTACCATCACCTTTCCCTACAAAATACAACGCTTTAGTCTTAGCGGGATGTAAAGCGGCTTCAATTGAAGCAATACCAGGCATAGCAATAGGTGTTGGCGGAAGTCCGTCACGCGTATAAGTGTTGTAAGGGGTATCGGCCATTAAATCTTTTTTACGGATATTGCCATCAAACTGCACGCCCATGCCATAAATAACTGTGGGATCAGTTTGTAGTCGCATGCCAATCCGCAAGCGATTAATAAATACGCCTGCAATCATCGGACGTTCGCTTGCCCTGCCCGTTTCTTTTTCAACAATGGAAGCCATAATGAGCGCTTGGTAGCTGTTTTTATAAGGGAGGTTTTCGTCGCGATTTGCCCAAGCTTTAGCCAGTTTAGCCTGCATGGCCGTGTAGCTACGTTTTAATAAGATGGTGTCTTCAGTATTGCGATCGAAGTAATAGGTATCAGGAAAGAACAACCCTTCTGCCACTTTATATGGCGCGCCAATCTGCTTAAGTATTTCAGCTTCCGACATTGTTGTAATGGTTTGCTTGACCGCATCATTGACTTCTAGCTTAACAAGCATTTGAGAGAAAGTGCGCCCCTCAATAAAGGTAACGCCACCCTGGGTGGTTCTTCCATGATTAAGCGACAGCAGTAATTGATATGGTGTAATGTTTTTATTGAGCGTGTAATCACCGGCCTGTAAATAGGACTGCTTATTTAATAGCTTCGCTAACAAGATAAAGCGCCAAGGCTCTTTCAGCACTCCCTGCGCCACCAATTGGCTAGCGATACTTCTTAGGCCGCTCTTAGGCTGAATCACAATCTCCTGACTAGACGGTTGTAATCTAAGTGAAGAAATTGCGTAATAAGTTAACCCTGCGCCTAGTAGTAAGGCCACAAAGGTTGTTAACAATAATCGGCGTTTAAACTTTTTAAGCATAGGCAAGTGCAGCCCTAATATTTTTAGCTAAATTAAGTTGTGGCCATACTTTCTGATTTAGGCTGCGGACTTGAAAGGCACCATAGAGACTATTACAAATCATCACTTCATCTGCTTGTAATAAGCGCTCTAATGAGAGTGTTGCGACCGTTACCTCTAAATCTAACGTGTGTGCTAGCGCTATAATGCGTTGCCGTGTAATGCCTGCAACCCCACAATGGCTTAAATCTGGGGTGGTTAACTTTGTCCCAAATCGAGCAAAGAGATTGCTCATAGTACATTCAATCACATTACCCTCTTGATCTTGTAAAACACCATCAAACAGGCTTTCATCGCGCCACTCCATGCGTGCCATTACATTTTCAAGGCGATTTAAGTGCTTGATACCAGCGAGCTTAGGCTGATCTGCCAGACGTGTTTCGCATAGATGCAAGTCAACGCCATCGCTATAGTTTTTTGTAGCATACACGCTAGCAGTTGACTTAATGACAACGCGCGTTGGCATCGTAATTGACGGAGGTGCATAACCGCGCTCACCTTCACCCCGACTAATAATTACCTTGGCGATTTCTATGGTATCAATAGGGGGATGGGTAATCGGGAATAGCTGTTGTATATCACCCATTAATAACTCAGCACTAGGGCAAACGATACCAATGACCGCACAATCAGCCACTAATTTCTGATAGTGCTGTGGCCAACTTTCAGGCACGCCATTGCGGACAAGCATAGTGCGAAAAACACCATCGCCATAGGCAAACCCACGGTCTAGTGGGGAAATGACTTGGTTAAAATCACCGTTAATTAAATATGTATGAATAGATGCCATAAGCTTGAATTAAACCATAGCCTAAGGTATTAGACTAGTTGAAAAAGCAAAGCCTGCGAGTTGTGGTTGCGCAGGCTTTTCTGTTGCAATCAGCAACGTCGTATTTAGTGAATCGTCTAGATTTTTTTAAATACTAGACTGCCGTTCGTGCCACCAAATCCAAAGTTATTCTTCAATGCATATTCAATCTTCATATCACGTGCAGTATTTGCGCAGAAGTCTAAATCGCACTCAGGGTCTTGGTTAAAAATATTGATCGTCGGTGGTGATACTTGATTATAGATAGAAAGAACAGTAAATACTGATTCTAAGCCACCTGCACCGCCTAATAGATGACCTGTCATTGATTTGGTCGAGTTCACTACTAATTTGCTTGCATGGTCACCAAAAGCGGCTTTAATCGCATTGGTTTCATTGGAATCACCTAGAGGCGTTGATGTGCCGTGGGCATTGATAAATTCAACTGCATCCACATTAATCCCTGCATTTTGCATAGCATTACGCATCGAGCGGCGTGGTCCATCCATATTCGGGGCTGTCATGTGGTAAGCATCAGCACTCATGCCATATCCACTTAACTCAGCATAAATTTTAGCGCCACGTTTTTTAGCGTGTTCATATTCTTCTAGCACCATCACCCCAGCGCCCTCACCTATCACGAAGCCGTCTCTATCTTTATCCCAAGGACGACTTGCCGTTGTTGGATCATCATTACGCGTTGATAACGCGCGTGAAGAAGCAAATCCGCCTACGCTTAGGCGTGTAATTGCTGCTTCCGCTCCCCCAGCAATCATCACATCCGCATCACCGTATTCAATCATGCGCGAAGCATCACCAATTGAGTGAGTCCCCGTAGTGCAAGCTGTAACGATAGCTACATTAGGGCCCTTAAAGCCAAACATAATCGACAGATTACCTGAAATCATGTTGATGATAGTGCCAGGGATAAAGAACGGCGATATTTTACGTGGGCCTGAAGCTTGGTAGAGAATGTCAGTATCTTCAATATTCTGCATGCCACCAATGCCAGAACCGATGGAAACGCCAATACGTTCTGCATTTTCTTCAGTTGCGACAATGCCAGAGTCTTTTACTGCTTCAATCGCTGCAGCCAATCCGTATTGAATAAAAGTATCCATTCGTCGTGCATCTTTAGCTGGAATGAAATCTTCAACATTAAAGTCTTTTACTTCACCTGCGATGGTAGTGGTAAAAGCGCTTGCATCAAACTTAGTAATTTGTGCAATGCCAGATCTTCCAGCAATAATATTGTCCCATGCAGCTTTAACTCCAATACCAACAGGAGAAACTACACCAAGGCCAGTAACGACGACTCTACGTTTATTCATAGGTTTAGACATAAGATTGTCTCTTATATAGGATTAAGAAACGAATGGTAAAAGCAGCAAGCTTCTTTGATAAAGAGGCTTGCTGACCATGTTTGATTTACTTGGAATTACTTGAGGTTTGTATTGATGTAATCAATCGCTAATTGTACTGTTGTGATTTTTTCTGCTTCTTCGTCTGGGATTTCGCAGTCAAATTCTTCTTCTAATGCCATTACCAACTCAACTGTGTCGAGTGAATCAGCACCTAAATCATCTACAAATGATGAAGCATTTTTAACATCAGCTTCGTTTGCACCTAATTGTTCAGCCACAATCTTTTTAACGCGTTGTTCGATGTCAGACATCTAATTACCCCTTTTATTGAAAATATAGCTTAATACAGCTAAGTCGACATTCTACCTAAACTCAACCAGAATGCCAAAATACTTAAACAAAAACTCGATCCGATAATGAAATAAGCTTAAGCTTATACCATCAACATACCGCCATTCACATGGATTGTTTCGCCCGTAATGTACGCTGCGCTTGGCGATGCGAGAAAAGCGACAGTTGCCGCAATTTCTTTTACATTGCCCAAACGGCCAGCGGGAATACGCGCCAACATTTTATTGGTGATCTCTTCCGATAACTCAGCTGTCATATCGGTATCGATAAAGCCTGGCGCTACACAATTTACCGTAATGCCACGACTGCCTACTTCTGATGCTAGCGACTTTGTAAAGCCCGTCATGCCAGCCTTAGCCGCAGCATAATTAGTTTGCCCAGCGTTGCCCATATGGCCGACAACTGAAGAAATACTAATAATACGGCCAGTTCGCGCTTTCATCATTGGGCGCAATACCGCCTGACTCATGCGGAATACCGACGTTAAATTAGTGCCAATGACTGCATCCCAATCCTCATCCTTCATTCGCATTAATAAGGTGTCGCGCGTAATACCTGCATTGTTGACCAATATACTCACATCACCATATTTTTCAGCAATAGTTTTTAATGTCACTTCTACTTGTGCTGCATCGTTGACGTTTAAAGCCATGCCTTCGCCCTTAATTTTGGCGTTAGAAAAAGCTTGGCTTATCGCCTGCGCTCCAGCTTCTGAAGTGGCGGTGCCAACCACGATGGCACCCTGTTCACCTAGCGCTTGTGCAATAGCAGCACCGATTCCACGGCTAGCTCCTGTAATTAAAGCAATTTGTCCAGTTAACATAGTAAGCCTCTGAATTTATTTATTAAATTTAATCTAATTGTGCTTGAAATTCTTCTAGCGCAGCTTGAGTTGTGAGTGCAGTTGCTGGTAATTCAGCAACGATACGCTTACTTAATCCTGCCAATACTTTACCTGGACCACATTCAGCCGCCTGCGTAATGCCCTGCGTATAAATAGCTTGTACAGTTTCCACCCAACGTACTGGACTGTATAGCTGACGTACTAGCGCATCCTTAATTTTCTCGCTTTCATTATAGGCGGCGACATCAGCATTGTGAAGTACGGCAATATTTGGCGTATTGAACGCCACATTTTCTAAATAAGCTTTTAATTGCACTGCTGCAGGCTGCATTAAAGCGCAGTGCGAAGGTACGCTGACTGGTAACGCCAATGCCCGCTTAGCGCCTTGAGCCTTTGCCAACTCCATGCCACGCTCTACTGCCGCTTTATTGCCAGCAATCACTACTTGACCAGGCGAATTGAAATTAACAGCTTCTAATACCTCGTTCTGTGCAGCTTCTAAACATAAAGCACGCACGCTAGCATCTTCTAGGCCAAGTATAGCTGCCATTGCACCAACGCCAACTGGCACAGCATTTTGCATCACTTCAGCACGGTAGCGCACCAATGGTAATGCATCTTTAAATGACAAAGCCCCTGCAGCCACTAACGCAGTATACTCACCCAAGCTATGTCCTGCCAAAATGCTAGGCTGCTTATTAGCAGTCACTTGCCAAGCTCGCCATGTGGCAACACCGGCTATCAGCATGATCGGTTGAGTGTTTGTAGTTTCGTTAATTTGCTCGTTCGGCACTGTTGCCATCGCCCAAAAATCTGCGCCTAGAATATCGGAAGCTTCAGTAAAGGTGTCACGGACAATACCCGCCACGTGCCCGGCTTCAGTAAAGCCCGCCATCATCCCTACTGATTGTGAGCCTTGGCCTGGAAAGAAAAATGCAAATTTGTTCATTATATTTTTAAGGACTTAATTTAGATTGATTATTATAAACTTAGTGTGTCTAGGCTAATATTTAATAAGGGCAGAACCCCAAGTAAACCCGCCGCCAAAAGCTTCCATTAATATAATTTCACCGCGCTTAATGCGGCCATCACGAACGGCTACATCAAGAGCTAGTGGAATGGAAGCTGCTGAAGTGTTGCCGTGTTTATCAACAGTCACCACCACACGATCCATACTCATACTCAACTTTTTAGCTGTGGCTTGCAAGATACGGATGTTAGCCTGATGCGGAACTAACCAATCGATATCTGATTTTTGCATGCCATTGGCGGCCAGTGTTTCATCCACAATGGCATCTAATGTATTAACGGCCACTTTAAAAACGCCGTTGCCTTCCATCACAACAGTATCAGAGCTATTCATGTCATTTTTACGTGGGACATGAAGCATGTTTTCATAGCTACCATCCGCATGTAAATGCGTGGAGATAATGCCAGGCTCATGGCTTGCTTGCAGTATCACAGCCCCAGCACCATCACCCCAAAGGATGCAGTTACCGCGATCAGTCCAATCAGTGATGCGCGAAAATGACTCTGCACCAATCACCAACGCGCACTTAGCGGCACCTGCTTTAATAAAGTTATCAGCTGTTGCTAGCGCATAAACAAAACCGCTACAGACCGCCTGCACATCAAATGCAGGACAACCAGAAACGCCTAATTTACGTTGCAAAATACAGGCCGTACTTGGAAATATTTTATCGGGAGTAGTCGTCGCGACAATGATTAAATCGATGTCATCAGCCTTAATCCCTGCAGACTCAATGGCTTTGTACGCAGCCTGAAGAGCTAAATCGCTAGTAAATTCATTGTCAGCAACAATATGACGCTCGCGTATGCCTGTGCGTGAAAATATCCACTCATCGGTAGTGTCCACCATATGCTCTAAATCGGCATTAGTCAGAACTTTTTCTGGAAGATAACTACCTGTGCCTGCGATTCTGGAGTATGTCATGCGTTGTCCGGGTTAACATCAAGCGCTTCTTGCGTTTGGATGTGCTCTATTTCTAATTGTTCGGTAATTCGGCGTAACACGCCACTTCGTGACTCTTCAATGGCTGTGTGAATCGCCTGTAAAAAGGAAAAGCTGTCGGCGCCACCATGACTTTTTACAACTATACCGCGTAAACCTAAAAAGCTGGCGCCATTGTAACGACGGGGATCTAAACGCTTTTTAAACGCCTTTAGCACTGGCATTGAGATTAAGGCCATGAGTTTTGTTAGCCAATTGCGTTTAAACTCCTCAGCAAGGAATCTTCCCATCATTTGCGCTAAACCTTCTGATGCTTTAAGTGCAATATTGCCCACAAAGCCGTCACACACGACTACATCTGTCGTACCTTTAAAGATGTCATTGCCTTCAACATTACCGTAAAAATTTAAATGGCTGGCACGCAGAAGTTCTCCTGTACGCTTAACTACCTCATTACCTTTGATTTCTTCAGAACCAATATTAAGGAGACCTACGCTTGGATTTTCCTTGTGTTCTACACATGACACAAGCATGCTACCCATCACAGCAAACTGCAGTAATTGTTCCGCGGTGCAATCCGCATTGGCGCCCAAATCAAGGATATAGGTTTTGCCTTTACGACTAGGGAATACGCCAGCAATTGCTGGGCGATCAATGCCAGGTAACGTTTTTAATACAAAACGTGCAGTTGCCATTAAAGCACCCGTATTGCCCGCGCTGATGCATGCATTAGCGACACCTGTTTTGACCAAATTGATGGCCACGCGCATTGAGGAGTCTTTTTTGTTTTTAAGTGCGCCCTGAGGGGATTCATCCATGCCGACTAACTCACTAGCATGATGAATTCGCAGACGTGGACCAGTGATCGCTTTTAGCGCCTTGAGTTCAGACTCAATATCCGCAGTTAATCCGACTAGTATGATGCTAAGGTCTGATTCTGACGCTAAAGCTAGCAGAGCTGCTGGTATTATGACTTGAGGGCCATGATCGCCACCCATTGCGTCAATTGCAAGAGTTATTTCCATCGTTTTTAATCACACTGGTTGTTAATTAAAGGTTGGTTCATCTATCCCACAAAAAACTAACGCCGATCCAGCAATAGGATCGGCGTTAAAATTTTTAGTAACTTCTCAACAAGCTTCGAAGCTTTAGATTAAATCTAAAGTATATTACTCGCCTTTTGTTGACAGTACTTTACGGCCACGATAGTAACCGCTTGGGCTAATGTGATGACGTAAATGTGTTTCGCCTGTTGTAGGCTCAACTGCTAATGGTGGATTGTTTAAAAAGTCATGTGAACGGTGCATACCGCGTTTTGATGGTGACTTTTTGTTTTGCTGAACTGCCATAATAAACTCCAATAAAATGATTAAAACATCATCTCAATTACATACGAACTGATGCATTGATTAATTCAATCCACCACTGATTTAAGACTGCGCTAAATAGCTAGTGCAACACTATAATATAAACCGAGCGTTTTGTCAGCCATAATTCAATGATTATGGCTTAATTAAACCTTTTAATGCCGCAAAAGGATTCGCCTTCTCACCACTTTGGGTGATTATTGCGCCGCAATTCTGCTCATGTATTGGCGCAATAGGCATGGCCATAATAATTTCATCTTCAATTAAGTCTTTTACATCCATGGCTACGCTGGCTTGTTGAAGATCTAAATCATCGCTACCTTCTATCTCGCTTGCCTCAATATCATTCACCGCGGCATCACCGATTAAGTAGTTAAAATCAAGCGCTAACTTTAACGGCATTTCACCCATACAACGCTGACAGGTCGTCTTTAGATTGGCGTTAAGCTTCAGGTGTAAATAATGCTGCCCTGCCGGATCAGTTTTACCTTGTAATGTGTAAACAATACTGGAAGGTGCCGCTTCCGAAATTGAAGTGGCTGACTGATCAGCTTCAGATTGCAGTAATTCAGCCAATCTAGGGAAGTCTGCCAGAGTTAAAACTCCACTTAAGTGTTCATTATTTTTGGAGAAAACCAGGTTATCTATAAGTATTGAATGATTGTTCATAATTTAAGTAGTCTAATTTTTATATAAAAATTTTATTTTAGGGTTTAAAACACCGATATCTTTAGCGTCAGCACTTTAAGCGCAGCGCATGTGCATGTTACAATTGCCAGGTTTGAGTGACAAATAAGGGCTGTAACGTGTTTAAGAAAATTCTTGTAGCTAATCGCGGTGAAATTGCAGTGCGTATTGTACGCGCTTGCTCAGAAATGGGCATCAAGTCTGTTGCGATCTATGCAGATGCTGATCGTCAAGCTTTGCACGTTAAAAAGGCAGATGAAGCCTACAGCATTGGCGCAGACCCAGTGGCTGGCTATTTAAATGCACATAATATTGTAAACTTAGCAGTAGCATCAGGCTGTGATGCTCTGCATCCTGGGTACGGCTTTTTATCAGAAAATCCTGAATTAGCTGAAATCTGTGAACGTCGCGGTGTTAAATTCATCGGCCCAAATGCCGATGTTATTCGCCAAATGGGCGATAAAATTCAAGCTAGAAATGCAATGACCGGTGCTGGCATACCATGTACGCCAGGCAGTGATGGCAATTTAGCCAACCTAGAAGAGGCCGTTGCACTAGCTGCTGAAATTGGTTACCCAGTCATGCTGAAAGCTACTAATGGTGGCGGCGGTCGTGGCATACGTCGTTGTGATAGCGAGAAAGAGTTACTCGGAAATTATGACCGCGTTATTTCTGAAGCTAGCAAGGCATTTGGCAAACCAGAAGTGTTTTTAGAAAAATGTATCGTTTCTCCGCGCCATATTGAAGTGCAAATTCTAGCCGACAGTGAAGGTAATGTCATTCATTTGTTTGAGCGTGACTGCTCTATACAGCGCCGCAATCAAAAGTTAATTGAAATCGCTCCTTCGCCGCAATTGAGCCAAGCCCAGCGTGACTATATCGGCAGCTTGGCGGTAAAAGCTGCTAAAGCCGTTGGTTATGAAAATGCTGGTACGGTAGAGTTTTTACTCGCCGCGGATAACACCTTCTATTTCATGGAAATGAATACTCGCTTACAAGTTGAGCACACGGTTACCGAAACGATTACTGGCATTGATATAGTCCAAGAACAGATTCGTATTGCTTATGGCTTACCATTACAATATCGACAAAAAGATGTGCAGTTTCGCGGTTATGCAATGGAGTTCCGCATTAATGCTGAAGACCCTAAGAATGACTTCTTACCTAGCTTTGGTAAGATTACGCGCTACTATGCTCCCGGAGGCCCAGGCGTGAGAATGGATGCGGCCATCTATAGTGGATATATCATTCCGCCTTATTATGACTCTATGTGTGCAAAGCTGACTGTATGGGCGCTAGATTGGGATAGTGTGATTGAACGCGGTCGTCGTGCACTAGATGATATGTTGATTTATGGTGTAAAAACAACAATCCCTTATTATCAAGAAATCTTAAAGCATAAAGACTTTAGAGACGCAAACTTCAACACGAGTTTTGTGGAGTCACATCCCGAGCTCACTAATTATGCCAATGAAATACCACCAGAACTCGTTGCGGCGGCTATTTCAGCAGCGATTGCTGCTTACGAAGGCGTTTAGGTTTAAGCAGTAAAAATAAATGATTGTTAAATATATAAATTAAAGAGTTAAATTATGGCCAAAATACAAGTTACCGAGCTAGTTTTACGTGATGGGCATCAATGCCATATCGCTACACGTATGCGCACAGAAGACATGTTGCCGATTTGCGCCAAGCTTGATGCCATTGGATTTTGGTCATTAGAAGCTTGGGGCGGTGCAACCTTTGATGCTTGTGTACGTTATTTGAGAGAAGATCCATGGGAGCGTTTAAAAACGTTGCGTAAAGCGCTACCAAACTCCCGCATTCAAATGTTATTACGTGGCCAAAACTTACTCGGTTATCGCCATTATTCGGATGATGTAGTGCGCGCTTTTGTAAAAAAGTCAGCGGATAACGGTGTTGACGTATTCCGTATTTTTGATGCATTAAACGACACTCGGAATTTGCGCGTCTCTGTTGAAGCTGTAAAAAAAGCTGGCAAGCATGCTGAAGGCACTATTAGCTACACCACCAGCCCAGTGCATGATGTAGCTCACTTTGTAGGGATTGCTAAAGAGCTCGAAGCCATGGGTAGTGATACGATTGCCATTAAAGATATGGCTGGTTTACTCACACCACAGGCAACCATAGAATTAGTAAAAGCCTTACGCGCTAATGTGAGCTTACCTATCCATATGCATACCCATGCCACAAGCGGTCTAGCCAGTATGAACTTGCTGCGCGCACTAGAAAATGGCGCCTTAATGATCGATACTTGCAGCGCGGCATTTTCAGAAGGTGCCAGCCACCCAACAACAGAAAGCATGATCGCTGCATTACAAGGTACTGAATTTGATACCGGACTAGATGTTGGCGCAGTGCAAGAAGTCACAGCCTATTTCCGTGAAGTGCGTAAAAAATACTGGCAATTTGAAACTGAATATTCAGGAGTAGATACACGCGTTCTGCTCAATCAAGTACCTGGCGGCATGATCTCTAATTTGAGCAATCAATTAAAAGAGCAAGGCGCTTTAAATCGCATGGATGAAGTGTTGGCTGAAATCCCGTTGGTGCGTAAGGACCTAGGTTACATTCCACTTGTCACCCCTACATCACAAATTGTAGGCACCCAAGCGGTGTTAAACGTAATGACTGGTCAGCGCTACAAATCCATTACTAATGAAGTCAAAAACTACTTCTTAGGTCAATACGGTAAATCTCCAAGTGCTGTCGATGCAGCAGTCAAAAAACTGGCCATCGGAGATGCTGTCGCCATTACTTGCCGCCCAGCAGATTTACTCGCTGATGAAATGGCAAAACTGACGAGCGAATCTGAGCGTTTTGCCCAATCAGAAGAGGATGTGTTGACCTATGCCATGTTCCCAGATATTGGCAAGACGTTCTTGCAAGAACGTCTTGCTGGCTCATTGGCGCCAGAGCCGTTATTAGATAAAGCAAGTGCCAGCGCTGCCGGACCAAGGTTTGCCCCTAGTGAATTCAAAGTCACATTGCATGGAGAAACCTTCCATATCAACTTAACTGGAAGCGGTCATGCAGGTGAAGAGAAACGTCCTTTCTACGTGTCGATTGATGGTATTGCTGAAGAAGTGATTGTTGAAACTTTAAGTGAAATTGAAGTTTCTGGTGGCAGTTCAGGTGGGAAAAAGAAAGCCGCCTCCAAGGCTGGTAACGCCGGACGCCCTCGCCCAACCCATGCCGGACATGTCACAACCTCAATGCCCGGAACGATTGTTGATGTGAAAGTAAAAGTTGGCGACAAAGTGAATGCTGGTGATGGCGTATTGGTCATTGAAGCGATGAAGATGGAAAATGAAATTCAAGCGGCAGCAACAGGAATTGTAGTTGCAGTATTTGTGAGCAAAGGCGATACGGTAACGCCGGATGAGTCTTTACTTGAAATTCAACCTGAGTAAATAAGCGACTGGCAATGGTCAGTCCAAAGGAAAGTACAAGCTTAAGCCGACAGTCTAATACTGTCGGTTTTTTTTATTGATATCCAAAAAGTAAATTATGACCTCTAGCTTAATCCTAGCTTCATCATCTATCTATAGGCGAGAGTTATTATCTCGCCTGCAACTGCCTTTTACTTGCATCGCGCCAGAAGTAGATGAAAGTGCATTAACCCATGAATTTCCATCACAAACCGCGCTACGCCTAGCGCAATTAAAAGCTCGTAAAGTAGGTCTTAGCCATGCGCAATCGTTAATTATTGGCTGTGATCAAGTTGCCACGCTTGATAACATCCAACTTGGTAAGCCTGGCAATCATGAGAATGCTACGTTACAACTGCGATTGATGCGTGGACGTGAAGTCGTGTTTCATAGTGCCTTATGCTTATATAACCCAACGACGGACCATATGCAGGCTGAAGTAGTACCATATACCGTTAAATTTCGAGAGTTATCTGACGCGCAGATTGAGAATTACCTTCAAAAAGAACAGCCTTACAACTGTGCAGGTAGTGCAAAGTCTGAAGGTTTAGGGATTGCTATTATAGAAAGAATGGTTGGTGATGATCCCAATGCGTTGATTGGCTTGCCGCTTATTAAGTTAGTTAATATGCTACAAAATGAAGGTATTGCCGTCATTTAGACTAGATAATCATTGAGAAAAACTGCATGCAAAAATTAGGCACCTTATATTTAATACCAGTCACCATGGGCGCTGACAATATAACGAAAGTATTGCCACCAGAAGTAGTCGCTATCGCGCAGCAACTAGAAACATTTGTTGTGGAAAACGAGAAAACAGCGCGCCATTTCTTAAGTGCGATTAAAACCAATAAGCCAGTACGTGAGCTAGTATTAAATACCTTAAACGAACACACTACAGACCAAGAGTTACCAGCACTTTTAAAGCCTCTATTGGCAGGTATTGATGTCGGATTAATGAGTGAAGCCGGTTGCCCTGGCATTGCTGACCCTGGTGCTAAATTAGCACAGTTAGCGCATCAAAAGGGCATCAGAGTTTCTCCATTGGTAGGGCCTAGTTCTATTTTAATGGGATTAATGGCATCTGGTTTAAATGGGCAACGCTTTACCTTTCTAGGATACATTCCCGCTGACAAAGCAGCACGTATCCAACGCTTAAAAGAAATTGAAAGAATCTCAGGTAAAAATCATGAAACGCAGATTTTTATTGAAACCCCCTACCGAAATCAACATTTGTTTGAAGATATTCTGGCGCAATGTCAGTCCAATACGAAACTATGCATTGCTTGTAATATAAGCTTAGAGGATGAATTTATCTTAACGAAAACCATTGCTGAGTGGAATAAAATGCAAAAAAACTCTCTACCAGACCTACATAAAAAACCAACTGTATTTTTTATCTTAAGTTAAGTAACTAGGCTACAGAAATCTAACTTAAAAGCCTTCTTACAGGCCCATACGTCAGACGATGTATGGGTGACACCCCATGCAGATTAAGCATTTCTAGATGATAGGCCGTTGGATAGCCTTTATGCTGCGCAAAACCATACATGGGGTATTGTTTATCTAGAATATAAAGCTCGGCATCACGTGCGGTTTTAGCCAAGATTGATGCCGCAGAAATAGCTTGCACCTTGCTGTCACCGCCAATAATAGCCTCACAGGGGAGACTAATGTTGGGACACTTATTACCATCAACCTGCACTAAATCAGCCTTAATATGCAAAAGCTCTATGGCGCGCTTCATCGCCAATAAGCTTGCTTGCAATATATTGATCTCATCAATCTCAGTCGCGCTACAACTGGCGATTGCCCAGGCGAGTGCGTTTTGTTTAATTTCAATGCTCAGTAAATCACGTTTTTTTTCAGAGAGTTTTTTGGAGTCAGCTAAACCACTTATAGGACGATCTGGATTCAAAATCACCGCAGCAGCAAACACAGCACCCGCCAATGGGCCTCGTCCGGCTTCATCTACGCCACAAATTAACTGCTCATGATGAAACATCATTTTAAATAAGCTAGGATGGCGTTAGCCGCTTTTTCAGCCGTATCTTGTTTAAGTGCATAATGAATTTTTGTAAATTCATCTTTAATTTCAGCCAAGGACACGCTATCACTGATTAATTTAATTGTGGCTTCAGCTAGCTTTTCCGGTGTGGAATCATCTTGCAATAACTCAGGTACCACAAACTTTTCAGCCAATATATTAGGCAAACCGACATATGGTTGTAAGCGCATACGCTTCAATAGCTGCCAGCTTAAATTAGGCATGCGATAAGTGATGACCATCGGCTTTTTCAGCAAGGCTGCCTCAAGCGTTGCAGTGCCAGAGGCTACGATTACGACGTCTGCAGCTTCCATTGCATCATGTGCGTGGCCAAATAGGATTTGTATTGGCAAACTTTCAGATTCATGAAAAATCGCCAACTCAAAAATCTGCCGAGTTTCTCGCGTAATCAAAGGCACTAAAAATAGTGCTTCAGGATACTCCGCATAAATGAGTTTGGCTGTTTTAACGAATAATTCAGCATGTTGTGCCACCTCACTCTGGCGACTGCCTGGAAGCATTGCAACCACCATTGCAGAAGCTTTTAATTTTAAAATTTCTCGCGCACCCGCGACGTCGGGCACTATAGGTAATATGTCGGCTAAAGGATGACCTACGTAGGTCACCGCAATTCCAGCTTTTTCATAAAGTGCTGGCTCAAATGGAAAGAGTGCCAGCATGTGACTGACCGCATTTTTGATTTTATTCACGCGATTTTTACGCCAAGCCCATATAGATGGACTAACGTAATGTATGGTTTTAATGCCCTTTTTTTTGAGCTTTTTTTCAAGCCAAAAATTAAAATCGGGTGCATCAACCCCTATAAATAGATCGGGGCGGTTTTTTAAATAATATTTGAGTAACTTGCGACGTAATCTTAACAATCCAAACAGATGCTTTATGACTTCAATATAACCACGGACAGACAATCGCTCAATAGGAAATAATGAAAGCGCACCTTCTGCCATCATTTTTGGACCTGCAATTCCCACAAACTCAATATCGGGACGCTTAAGTTTTAAAGCTTGCATTAGATGACTACCAAGCAAATCGCCTGAGGCCTCACCGGCCACTATTCCTATTCTAAGCATTGGTTTTTAGCGCACTATGCCACGAGTACTAATCTTCAAAAAGTCACTCAAAAGCCCAATTTGTGGCGTGACTGTTTGCATAGTAGCCAAAGCTACTTTCGCTTCATCCAAGGTTAAAGCGTTGCGGTAAAGCGTTTTGTAGGCACGTTTGATTTGCAGTATGGTTTCTGCGGAATATTGATGACGTTTGAGACCTTCAGCATTAATGCCATTAGGCTTTGCATCGTAGCCTGCAGCCATCACAAAAGGAGGGATATCTTTAAAAACTACAGATCCGACAGCCGTTATTACATAGGATCCAACTTTGCAGAACTGATGGATGAGTGTGAATCCACCTAGGATGGCATAGTCATGGATGTCCACATGCCCTGCCAATGATGCATTGTTAGCGAGTATAGTGTGGTTACCTATCTGGCAATCATGCGCTATATGAACGTAAGCCATAATCCAATTATCATTGCCGATTTTCGTGCTGTTTTTATCTTGTACTGTACCGCGATTGAAGGTACAAAACTCACGTATGGTATTGTTATCGCCAATCTCAAGCAAGGTAGGCTCACCCTTGTACTTCTTATCTTGTGGCGCTTCACCTAAGGAGCAGAATTGAAAGATATGATTGTTTTTGCCGATGATAGTGGGGCCGTTAATGACTACGTGACTTCCGATACGGGTGCCGGCACTAATCTTCACATTGGGACCTATTACCGTATAGGCACCCACTTCTACACTAGAATCAAGCTCTGCGGTGGCATCTATAATGGCCGTCGCATGGATTTTTGTCACTTGCATTGCTTACTTCTCTGTTTTTTCTATAGCTTTAAGTATGCACATCATTTGCGCTTCAGCGACCACTGCACCATCTACTTTAGCCACGCCAGCGTATTTCCAAATACCTTTTAAGATACGCTCAATCTTAACTGTTATGACAATTTGATCACCAGGCGATACTGGTTTTTTAAAACGCGCATTATCAATACCCGCAAAATAATAAACCGAATCATCACTAGGCTTGGTATTCATGGTTTTGAATGACAAAATGGCTGCCGCTTGTGCCATCGCTTCTACAATTAACACACCTGGCATCACTGGATGGTAAGGGAAATGACCTGGGAAGAAAGGTTCATTCACACTCACATTTTTGATGGCCGTAATTTCTTTTCCAAGCTCCATCGACACAACGCGATCAATCAACACAAACGGATAGCGATGCGGTAAGTGTTCTAGAATCTCATGGATATCCATGCCTGTTGAATCAATTTGGTTTGTCATGTTTGTCTCAGCTTATTTCTTAAAATTATTGCTGCAAGTGATTATTACTATAAGCTTGATTTTAACAGAGCTAGTGCTGTTTCAAGCTGTTTTATTTTAGTCGCCATATCATCTAAGTGTCGAATTTTAGCCGCGGTCTTTAACCAAGCTTGGTGAGTTTGAAATGGCATGAGTGCGGTATAGGTTTCAGCTTTTAGTAATGAGCGCGTAATCATACTGCCTGGTGAGATGGTGATATGATCTGCAACCTCTAAATGGCCTAATATCATTGCCGCACCACCAATCTTGCAATGCCGTCCGATCTTCGCACTCCCAGCCACGCCCACACAGCCGGCAATCACAGTATGAGCGCCGATGACACAGTTGTGGCCTATTTGTATTAGGTTATCGAGCTTAACGCCCTGCTCAATCACCGTATCGTCCAACGCACCACGGTCAATTGTGGTATTTGCACCAACATCAACATCGGCATGAATCACCACGCGGCCGATTTGTGGAATTTTAATCCAACGTCCCGCTTCCTCTGCATAACCAAAACCATCAGCACCAATCACTACGCCTGGGAAGAGGTGGCAATTAGGACCAATCACACAGTGGTGCTTAATCGTGACATGTGGCTCTAATCTGGTGTGATCGGCAATACTGACATCATGCTCAATCACACAGCCAGAGGCGATAATAACGTGTTCACCAAGCACAACATTGGCACCAATGACTACGTACTCTGCAATTGAACATGTAGCAGGAATAGTCGCACTAACATCAACAACAGCTGATTGAGCAATCCCTGCGATAAGCTTAGGTTCTGGATTGAATAAAACCGCTACCTTAGCAAAGTAGACGGAGGGATTGTCAACAATAATGCTAGGGGATGAGGTTAACTTAGCGTCGTGCGCACGCAACACATAGGCACTTGCATTGCAGGCGTCGAGTTCTTTTTGGTACTTGCTATCATTGACAAAACAGAGATCACCAGGCTTTGCATTGTTTAATGAAGACACACGCTTTATAAGCGTGTCACCGTCGCCTATTACTTGACCGCCGAGTGCTGCGACGATGTCACTAATTGAGTAATACTTACTCATTCGCTATGCTTAACGGTATGCGAGTGAGCGTTAATTACTTCTTACCCAGTAGTTTTAACACTTTATCGGTAACATCAATTTTCTTGCTAGCATAAGCTACGCCACTATAAACAACCAAATCATAACCTTCAGCTTCTGAAACTGATTGTACAGCTTTATTGATACGGTCTTGTAAGCTACCCAACTCTTCATTCTTACGTAAATTAATATCTTCACGAAGTTCGCGTTGCTTACGTTGAAATTCAATTTTGATATTCTGTACATCACGCTCTTTATTACGACGCTCTGCTTCCGAAATCGTTAAACCGTCTTTATCTAATACTGTTTCTAATTCTTTAATTTGCTTAGCCATGCGGTCCAATTCTTGGGAACGTGGACTGAATTCGCGCTCCAACTTCTTGCCACTTTCAGCAGTTTGCGGCGCTTCTTGCAAGATCTTATCCACTTGCACATACCCTACTTTTAACTCAGCTGCTTGGGCACTCCAAGCGCAAGTCAGTAGACTAACTAACACTAAACTCTTTAAAGTATTACTCAATTTGTATCTCCCAAAACGAATGCTATTATTAATGATTAATTATGCCACAACCGCATGCTCTCCAATTGCGCTGTAGGCTGTATTTTTCAATTTATTAGCCTGCCTTCATGCAAGCCAACCCTACTAAAACTGCTGCCCCAATTGGAACTGTATGGATTGCAAACGATCACCCACTTGACTGTTAAGTGGCTTTGCATAAATTAGTTTTAACGGACCAAACGGTGATGACCAACCAATACCTACTCCAGTTGAGTAGCGTAAATCTCCGAGATTATATGCGCCGTCATAGACTTGGCCAGCATCCAAAAAGAGACTAAGTCTAAATTGCTTATTATCTTTTAAACCTGGTATTGGGAGCAGAAGTTCTGCATTACCCAACAAGCTCTTGGTGCCACCGGTAGAATATGGAGTTAATGTTGTCGGCATAATCGCTTGCGGACCCAATGCACTATTATCATAGCCTCGTACTGAGTTTACGCCACCCATGTAAAAGTTTTTGAAGAACGGATATATTTCATTACCGTAAGTACCTGCATAGCCAATTTCACCATTTAACATCACAGAAACACCGCTATAAACTTCTTTAAACCAGCTATGCTTGTATTGTAGTTTATAGTATTGCAAGTCGAGTATAGGCATTGCAAATTCACCACTCAACCGCTGTAACACACCTGTGGTTGTATACATAATGCTATCACGAGAGTCGTGCGTCCAACCGGCAGAGGCTACTAAAGAGTTCCTGTCGCAGCTAAGAGTCGGGCAAGAAGCGAGCATTTGAGGTGAGCTAGTAAGGGTGCTACTTAAATTCACCTGGGTAATATCCGCAGTCATTCCGACGTTTATGGTATCTTTCTCATTCAATGGAATGCCAAAACGAACCCCAGTACCATAAGAAGATGAGCTATACGGGCTTATAGCGACCAGGGAGTTGGTATTAACATCGCGCCTGTACACATCAAAACCACGACTAATACCATCCGGCGTGAAATAAGGATCGGTATAAGACAATGCATATGTAGTATTCACCTTTCCTGTATTGACCTGCAAGCTAACTCGGTTACCTGTGCCCAAAAAGTTGTTTTGGTTAACGGTAAAACCAAGCACAACACCTTCGTAGCTAGATAAACCAGCACCAATTTGAACACTACCGGTTGACTGCTCTACTAAACTAATATTTAAATCAACCTGATCTGCAGTGCCTGGTACGGCTGGAGTTTCAATATTGACATCTGAGAAGTATTGGGTGCGGACTAAGCGCTCTTTGGATCTATTGATTTTATTGGCAGCATACCAAGAAGATTCTAATTGGCGCACTTCACGGCGGACAACTTCATCACGGGTACGCGTATTGCCAACAATATTAATACGGCGCACATAAATACGTTTTCCTGGATCAACAAAGAAAGTAAAAGAGGCTGTATGTAGCTCCTTGTTAACCTCAGGCACCGCATTAATATTAGAAAAGGCATAACCATCATTACTTAAACGATCGCTAATCGCTTTAGTGGTTTGCGTTACTTTCTCACGGCTAAATGTTTCACCCGCTTGTATTTTCATAAGCGTACGCAATTCATCCTCTGGCACTAGCGTTTCACCCGCCAACTTCACTTCTGAAATAGTATATTTTTCACCTTCAGTAACATTGACTGTAATGTAAATGTCTTTTTTATCTGGGGTAATGGATACTTGTGTAGAGTCAATATTAAACTCAAGGTAGCCTTGGTTCATATAAAAAGAACGTAAAGCTTCAAGATCGGCATTTAATTTTTGCTTAGAATACTGATCATTTTTATTCCACCAACTCATCCAGTTTGGCGTAGTTAATATCAGTTGCGCGCGCAAATCATCCGTAGTGAAAATTTGATTGCCAACAATATTGATATCTCGAATTTTAGAAACTGCGCCCTCTTCAATCTCAAAGCGAACAGCCACTCGATTACGCTCTAGTGGCGATACTATCGTCTTAACTGTAGCACCGTATTTACCCTGCGCTAAATATTGGCGCTTGATTTCTTGCTCAGCACGATCCAATTGTGATTTATCAAAAATTTGACCTTCAGCGATACCAATCTGCTTTAGCCCTTCCTTTACCTTATCGGTAGGCATAGACTTATTACCGCTAAATTCAATTTGTGCAACTGATGATCTTTCTTGCACGGTAATCACCAACACATCGCCATCCGCTTCTATTCGAATATCTTTAAAAAACCCTGTGCCATACAAAGACTTAATGGCCTGTGCTGCCAAGTCATCATTCATGGTTTCGCCAACCTTTACTGGCAGATAAGTAAATACAGTCCCAGCTTCAGTACGCTGAATACCTTCAACGCGGATATCTTTAACCACAAACGGCTCTAAGGCCAAAGCTGAACCAGCATATAGCCCACCTAGAACCAATAGCATGGTCTGAAGCGTCAAGTGCTTAAATTTATATGCGGCTAATTTAAGGTCTGCTCTATTAAGATGCATTATATTTTTGATTGCCATTCGATCAGCCTGTTATTAATCTGTTTATATCGTTATATAGAGCCAAAAACATCATCAAGGCTAATAAGGTAAAACCTACTTTCTGCCCTATAACCATGATTGAATCTGACACTGGTTTACCGGTAAAAATTTCTATCACATAATACATCAAATGGCCGCCATCTAACACAGGTACAGGCAATAGATTAAGCACGCCGATACTAATGCTAATTAAAGCTAAAAAGCCGATGAAGGATTTAATGCCCATATGCGCACTCTGCCCTGCGTAACTAGCAATAGTGACAGGGCCGCTCATGGCCTTCCATGAGGAATGCCCAGTCAGCATGCTACCTAACATTTTTAAGCTAAAAATTGAGGTGTCCCATGTTTTTTCTGTCGCTTTTAGTAAAGATTCCCAGATGGAATAATGCGTGGTGACAAAAATCTTATCTAAATCCACTTGATTCAGCTTAACACCAACTCCAATGCGACCTATTGTTTTGCCACCCTCATTCGACGCTTCTGGGGTTACGCTGATTGTAATAGCTTCACGCTCGCGAAGCACAGTTACTTCAAGCTTTACATTGGGCTGACGCCTAATTTCTTCTACGAAATTTTCCCAAACTGTGACTGGGTGATGGTTAATGCTAAGGACTAGGTCATTTGGTTTTAAGCCACCAACCTCAGCGCGACCATTTTTAAGGACTTCACCAATTAAAGGTGGTGATTTGATTTGATAAATCACTAATCCTAACTGATCTAAAATGTCGTAACGAGAGTCATCTTGATTGACTTTACTTAAATCTAATTGATGGTACTGAATTGCTTGCTGCTCATCAATCGTTTGGATGTCCACTTGGGTCTTTTTGAGTACCGCATTCAATAACTGCCAGCGCGCATCTTGCCAAGTCGCAATCGCTATCCCATCCACTTTTTGTATCGTGTCACCCATGTGCATTTGAGCCATAGCCGCTGGCGTATGCTCAATCACCTTGCCTAGCATCGGCTTCATGCCGATCACACCTTGCATGAGTAATATAAAATATAAAGCAATCGCAAGGAGTAAATTAGCCAATGGTCCAGCCAAAACTATAGCAATACGCTTATAAACAGATTGCCGATTAAAAGCGCGTGCTAAATCTTGTTCTGGCAATGCAGCAATAATAGCTTGATCAGACTCTCGCTCATCAAGCATTTTGACATAGCCTCCTAACGGTATGACTGCCAATATAAATTCAGTCTGGTCATGGCCAAACTTTTTTTTCCATAGCGGTTTGCCGAACCCAATTGAAAACTTCAGTACTTTTACGCCACACCACTTTGCCACCTGAAAATGTCCATACTCATGCACCGTGACCAATATGCCCAATGTGAATATAAAGCTGATTGGGGTAAGCAAAAGATCTAACATAGACTGCGGAGCTCCAGCTTAAGCATGAACACTTAACCAATCAGACGCTTGTTGCCTCGTCATAGCGTCTACTGCCACTAATTGCGCAATGGACTCTACCTGTTCAATGCTAGCGGCTGACAATACGGTTTCTATCATGCAAGGGATGTCCATAAAACCTATTTTTTCATCTAAGAACGCCGCAACTGCAACTTCATTGGCTGCATTCAATATGGCTGGCGCCGTGCCACCAAGACTTAAAGCATCATAGGCAATACGAAGACACGGAAAGCGCTCAAGGTCAGGAGCACTAAAGTCTAAACGCGAAGTGGTCAGCAAATCTAAACTACTCACACCGCTAGTTAATCGTTCTGGGTAACCTAAGCCATAAGCAATCGGGGTGCGCATGTCGGGGTTGCCGAGCTGCGCCAACACACTTCCATCAATGTATTCAACCAAGGAGTGGATGATGCTTTGTGGATGCACCACTACATCAATCTGATTAGGCAATGCATTAAACAGCCAATGCGCCTCGATGACTTCTAAGCCTTTATTCATAAGTGAGGCTGAGTCCACCGTAATCTTGGGACCCATTACCCAATTAGGATGATTAAGCGCTTGTGCTCGTGTCACCGCCTTTAATTCATCAAGACTGGAATTGCGAAAAGGTCCGCCAGATGCAGTTAGAATTACGCGCTTAACGCCCATTTGGGATAATTGCGCACTGCGCTGCTTTGGCATTACTTGGAATATGGCGTTATGCTCACTATCAATAGGAAGAAGTGTGGCGCCGCCATCACTCACCGCTTGCATAAACAAGTTGCCAGCCATCACTAAAGTTTCTTTATTGGCGAGCAAAATACGCTTACCCGCTTTAGCTGCTGCCATCGCCGGGTGCAGGCCGGCGGCACCAACAATAGCAGCCATGACCGTGTCCACCTCTTCATGAGAAGCAACGTAACACAGAGACTCTTCACCATGCAAAACGACAGTGCTAGAGCCTATGGCTTTAAGTTGCGTTGCCAACTCATTTGCGGCTGTGGCATGGAGCATCACAGCATAACGAGGCGCATAGCTGACACATAAAGCAAATAGACCTTTAACGTTGGTATTGGCGGTTAAGGCAAATACATTAAAGCGATTGGGGTGTTGTGTGATTACATCAAGCGTATGTAAGCCAATGGTGCCAGTTGCCCCTAGTATGCTTACATTTTTCGCTAGTAAAGGATTTACAGAGTTAAACATGTACTGATCACTTCACAAAATGGCGAAAACAAATACACAAAAAAGGTCAAGACTAAAGTCGGGATTAAGCCATCAATGCGATCAAGCACACCGCCATGCCCTGGCAAGAGCTGACTGCTATCTTTGACCCCAGCTTGACGCTTAAGTAATGATTCAAACAAGTCGCCCATGACACTTAATACTACTAATAAAGCCATACCGACAATAAGCCATAGACTTAGATTAAAACTGTAACAAAGAATATACCCATAAACGCTGACCGCTAAAATGGCACCAGCAACGCCTTCCCAAGTCTTCCCTGGACTAATTGACGGTGCAAGCTTATTGCGACCAAAACGTTTGCCAGAAAAGTACGCCGCACTGTCGGCAATCCAAACTGTCGCCAGTACGCTTAATAACACCCAGGGGCTAATGTGGTGCAAACCAACCAACGCTAGCCAAGTAGCCAACAACAATAACAATCCTAATATTGCCATCCACCATTTGCAACTTACTTGTCTGCCAGACCATAAGAAAAATGGCGCAACGATTAGCCAGAATAGGCTCGCTGTAGCCATCAACACCAATTTAACAACATCATAAAATGGAGAAATAGATAAATTAGCGTCGAATATGAACAATAAGCCAATCGCCAAGGCAGCCAAAAGCATTAAACGCATTTGCCATGTGTCTAGGGTAATAAGTTTTGACCATTCCCATACCCCAATTAAAGTCACGCTAAGGCTTAGCAATGCCCAAGTAAGATCGGAGGCTAAATACAAGGCAGTTAAAAAACCAACAACAAGGAATATGGCCGTAATGACTCTGGTTTTAAGCATGGCGATTGATTGGCCCTAAAGAGTAAGCGAGAGCAATAAGAACATTAATCATTGGATTCACTTAATTGCTCACTGGTACGACCAAATCTTCGTTCACGTTGTTGATATGAGTGAATAGCCAACTTAAAAGCTTCTTCATTAAAATCTGGCCACAGGGTGTCGGTAAAATAAAATTCAGTATAAGCCAACTGCCATAGCAGAAAGTTACTAATTCGCTTTTCCCCACCAGTACGAATAAATAAGTCCGGTTCAGGGGCATAGTGCATCGATAAAGATGGGGTTAAGTGCGCTTCAGTAAAATTACCTGCTAGCTCTGGCGCCGCTAATTGCATTTTATTGACGGCCTGCAATACATCCCATCGACCACCATAGTTAGCAGCAATCGTTAAGGTAAGACCGGTATTGTTCGCTGTGAGTTGTTCTGACTCTTCAATCTTGGCAATCAGCGCAGCATCAAAGCGACTGCGATCGCCTATTAACAAGAGTTTAATATTGTTTTGATGCAACTTAACCACTTCGCGCTTAAGCGCATCCATGAACAAGCCCATTAAGAAAGAGACTTCCTCACTAGGTCTACGCCAGTTTTCGCTGCTAAATGCAAATAAAGTTAAATAATCAACTTTAAGATTGATGCAGTACTTTACTAAGTCACGCACCGTATCAACGCCCACTTTATGCCCAGCCACTCTAGGCAAAAAGCGTTTGCGTGCCCAACGTCCATTACCATCCATAATTACGGCAATATGCTGAGGGATTTCTGCAGTTACAGGGACACTTTGCGTAGCACTACTAAAAAGCTTCATACTAATCGCCTACGCCAAGAATGGAAATGAAAGCAAGTTGCGCTTGGTTGTTTAGATTACGGTGTATAAGGAAGTTTACCAAGATAAGGATGGTTAAAAAGCTGCTAAACAGCCATCAATTCAACTTCTTTAGCATTTAACATTCTATCAACCTCAGCAACCGCTTTATCCGTAGATTTTTGTACATCGTCTTGCGCACGACGCTCATCATCCTCAGAAATTTCTTTGTCCTTAATTAACTTTTTCAATGCGTCATTAGCATCTCTACGCACATTACGGATGGCGACTTTTGCGCCTTCTGCTTCTGAACGCACGATTTTAGTTAAATCACGTCTACGCTCTTCAGTAAGCATTGGCATCGGGACTCGAATCAAATCCCCATTAGTAGCTGGATTTAAGCCTAAATCAGCATCACGAATTGCCTTTTCAACCTTACCAACCATTGGCTTTTCATAGGGTTGTACATTAATTGTTCGTGAGTCACCTAAGTTGATATTGGCCACTTGACTCACTGAAACCATGGCGCCGTAATATTCAACCATCACATGGTCCAACAAGCCTACATGTGCGCGTCCAGTACGAATCTTGGCTAAATCATTTTGCAATGACTCCAATGATTTTTGCATTTTCTGGTCTACTGTTTTCTTAATATCGCCTAACATTTACTTCTCCAACTAAGTCTGTCATTTACTAATAAGGTACTGTCTATCGAGATAGACGTAATATTAAGGCGTCACCATGGTGCCTTCATCTTCGCCCATAATCACTTTTTTTAATGCGCCTTGCTTAAAGATGCTAAATACTACAATCGGAAGTTTTTGATCTCTACACAAAGTGAGTGCTGTCGCATCCATCACTTTTAGGTTTTTAATGATCGCTTCATCGAAAGTAATCGTTTTATAGCGCATCGCCTCTGGATGTGTCTTAGGGTCATCGGTATAAATGCCATCTACCTTAGTTGCTTTAATCACAACTTCAGCATTCATTTCCATACCGCGTAAGGCTGCTGCCGTATCGGTAGTAAAAAAAGGATTGCCTGTACCGGCACCGAAAATAACAACACGGCCTTCTTCTAAGTAACGTATCGCCTTACCGCGTATATAGGGTTCTGCTACTTGCTCTATATTTAGGGCTGATTGCACTCGAGCATTAAGGCCAACGTTCTTCATTGCATCTTGCAAAGCCATTGCATTCATGACCGTGGCCAGCATGCCCATATAGTCAGCTGTAGCCCTATCCATGCCAGCGGC
>Ga0214167_1000269_pt1 | contig 31391 bp, 28 predicted proteins | sample TroBogypolimnion_45_FD_153006 | JGI IMG/M metagenome (GOLD analysis project Ga0214167, IMG submission 153006) | Freshwater microbial communities from Trout Bog Lake, WI - Practice 18AUG2009 hypolimnion v3 | ecosystem: Environmental > Aquatic > Freshwater > Lake > Hypolimnion/Profundal zone ... | reverse complement strand
CAGTTGACACTAGATTAAGCAGATTGGTTGTGGAGACTAGATTTGCTAGATTGGCAGTTGAGACTAGATTGGCTAGATTGGCAGTTGACACTAGATTAACCAGATTGGCTGTGGAGATTAGATTGGCTAGATTAACAGTACTTAGAAATCCACTTAGGTTGGCTGTTGATACTAGGTTAGTTAGATTAGCAGTTGACACTAGATTGGCAATATTTGCTGTTGATACTAGGTTAGTTAAATTAGCAGTGGACACAAGGCCAGGAGTTATACTTGATACATATCCTACAGTTCCTAATCCTATAACAGTGGATCCAATTTGTGTTTGAAGATAGCTAGTTGAAACTAAGCCAGATAAATTAGCTGTACTTATAAGACCTACCAAATTCGCACTACTTACAAGGCCTGCCAGATTCGCTGTACTTATAAAACTAGGAATACTTGATAAATATCCTGTAGTTCCAAGGCCAATTACAGTACTCGTTAAATTTGCCTGCGTCAAGAAGCTCACGCCAACAATTAATTGTGTTGAAATGATTGGCGCATAGACAATGCCTGCATTCACTTGGTAGGTACTAACTGCAGCTGCACGTAGTGCCCCAAAATCGGCCCAACCATTTCCATCTCCAAAAGTTAATTGATCAATAGTGAGTGATGAAATATATGCATTATTGGCAATTCCAGTTGAAAATCTGAGACTTGATACAGTTGCATTTAATGTAAAAAAGTTCTGCGAATATCCATAGGTTGTTGAGAGAAGTTGCTGGCTACTGATATATCCCACTGTACCAAGACCTACCACAGTACTTGTAAGATTTGTGTTGATTTGCGATGTGGATACTAAACCTGCCAAGTTGGCTGTGGATATTAAACCTGCCAAGTTGGCTGTGGATACTAGACCTGCCAAGTTGGCTGTGGATACTAAACCTGCCAAGTTGGCTGTGGATACTAAGCCGTTCAAATTGGCAGTGGATATTAGACCATTTAAATTGGCAGTGGATATTAGACCATTCAAATTGGCAGTGGATACAAGGCCTGTAAGATTTGCTGTGCTGATATGTCCAGACAGATTTGCTGTGCTGACCACTGAACCCCAAACAATTGTGGAGACATACCCAAAAGTTCCAAGGCCTGTGATTGTACTCGTCACATCTGCTTGAACAATTGCAGTTGCCGATGTCTGAATCTGTTGATAAAGTCCAAGGCTAGTACTCAATAACTGGCTTGTACTCGTATAGCCAAAAGTGCCAAGACCTTGAGCAGTAGAGGCCACTGCATAAGTTAGGCCAAATGTACTAATAAAGCCATTTGTGCCTAGGCCAATAATTGTACTTGTGAGTTCTGTAGGATCAATAAAACTACTCATGTATTGAGTGAGTCCAAGACTTGTAGAAAGTAGTTGGGAACTTGAAATATAGCCTGCAGAACCTAGTCCTACCACTGTAGAGCCAATTTGTGTTTGCAGATAAGTCGTTGATACAATGGAGGCCAAATTTGCTGTCGATATAACTCCACTTAGATTTCCAGTAGATACAAGGTTTGCAAGATTTGCTGTAGATACATACCCATACCCCCCTATATTTGTGTTAGCACTCGATAAATATCCTACTGTTCCAAGCCCTATAATAGTGCTGGTAAGATTTGTAGGAGTTACATAATTAATACCAATAAGTTGAGTAGTTGAGATGGTCGTTGCATATACAATACCTGTATTTACCACAAGTGTACTTATTGCGAGGGCTCGAAGCACACCAAAATCGGCCCAACCATTTCCATCACCAAAGGTTAATTGGTCAATATTTAGAGATGAGATATAGGCATTATTAGCTGTTGCAGTTGAGAATCTGAGGCTGGATATAGTTGCATTTTGTGTAATAAAATTCTGCGAATATCCGTAAGTTGTTGAGAGAAGTTGCGCACTGCTAATATATCCAGTGGTTCCAAGACCTGCTACAGTTGACGCAATAGTTGTATTAAGGAATGACGTTGAGACTAGGCCTGCCAAGTTGGCCGTGGAGACTAGGCCACCTGGAATTTGGATGGCTGTTGCCGAAGAGAGATATCCTGCTGTACCTAAGCCAACAATAGTTGACGCAATAGTTGCATTAATGAATGATGTTGAGACTAAACCTGCCAAGTTAGCTGTACTTACGTGACCTGCAAGATTTGCGGTGGATACAAAACCTCCAAGACTGGGTATACTTGATAGATATCCCACTGTACCAAGGCCAGTCACAGTTGATGTTACATCAGCCTGAACAATTGCAGTTGCCGATGTCTGAATCTGTTGATAAAGTCCAAGGCTGGTAGACAGTAACTGACTTGTACTCGTATAGCCAAAGGTGCCAAGACCTTGAGCAGTGGAGGCCACTGTATAAGTCAGTCCAAATGTACTAATAAACCCAGATGTTCCAAGGCCAATAATTGTACTTGCAAGTTCGGTAGGATCAATAAAACTACTCATATATTGCGTAAGTCCAAGACTTGTTGAGAGAAGCTGACCACTTGAGATATAACCGGCTGTTCCGAGACCTTGTAGAGTAGAGCTGAGTTGTGCTTGCAGATAACTCGTAGATACTAAGTTTACCAGATTGGCTGTACTTATCAGACCACCTGGAAGGTTAGTGGCTGTTGCTGAGGAGAGATAGCCTGCCGTACCAAGTCCAATCACTGTTGACGCAAGCTGTGTCTCAAGATACGAGGTACTTACAAGACCCCCTGGGAGATTAGTCGCTGTTGCTGAGGAGAGATAGCCGGCCGTACCAAGTCCAATCACTGTTGACGCAAGCTGTGACTGAAGATACGAAGTACTTACAAGGCCGCCTGGGAGATTAGTCGCTGTTGCCGAGGAGAGATAGCCGGCCGTACCGAGTCCAATGACTGTTGATGCCAAATTTGTTTGTGTAATGGTCTGTCCAAGTAAAGTAGAACCATTAAAATATAAAGCTCCACTACTTACTTTAAGTGTTGCCGTACTTTGTGAGGGATCAATAAAATTTAGTGAGGAGATAAAAAGATTACCAGTACTGATTGTTTGTGTTGACAATCGAGGCTGCACTTGAGTATAGATATTTGTTGTACCATTTGTAATAAGTGTTGATGGTGCAGTATAAAAATTAGTAAGACCACTAATCTGAACATTTGTTACCTGGCCAAAGAAATTTGCTACGCCATTTGTTGAGACACTCTCAACTGTACTGTAAAAATTATAACCACCACCGCCAAATCCTTGACCACCCGCTGTCGACCAAAAGGTTCCACCCGAACCGTCTGTGTAGAGCACATGGCCTGAACTTGGATATTGGGATGTAATACTTTGTTGAATGTTGAGTTGTCCTACATACAGATTGTCTATCTCATAGACTCTGTAGAAACTCATCTAGTCTATGTCCCGGAACTTTTTTGTGCGCTCTTTTTCCGACCTACTTAAGTGATTTCTACGCAGGATGAGTATGAGCACCGGCTCACAACATGGTGAAGAGTGGCCAGGTATGACGCGGCTCGCCGCAAGTCCTTCGGATGCTCTTAAAATCTATCAGCCCATGCTCAAAATTGCTCCAATTTTTGAACGAAAGATTGTTCTTCTCGCAACGGCTACGATTACGGATGAGAATATTTTCAATAATGGTCTCTTCCAAAATGTCTTTTTTCTTCTACGCATGTTCGAGGCCATGGGCATGCTCCCGCTTTTTGTAGTGAATGAGAAGCCCAAAGCGCTTGACAAGGTGCCCGAAGTTCTACGGAATACTCGTGTTGTCAGCGTTGAAGATTTAGTCAAACAGCCGATCCCCGTGGCCTACTACATTGAGATTGGCATGTCCATCGACCAGGTCATGCGAAAATTTCTCAAGATGATTGGTGCAAAAATCTTCAAGCTCTACCTAGGAAATATCCTAAATATTGATATTGAGACTCCAATCTTCTATCCAAATATGAATTTTGCCCATCACGTAATCGGTGAAATTACAGATATCTGGGTTTCACCTCATTATGCACAGCACAGTGAGTATGCTCGTCATCTTAATCATGTAGATCCGAGTAATCAAAAGACAATGATTGCGCCCTATGTCTGGGATTCAGCAATTCTGACGGATGATGGACGGAGACATATGTCTTGGCGTCCTCGTCAACCCAATGAAGAAGAGGTGCTTGTCATCATGGAACCGAATATCAGCTTTCAGAAGTCGTGTGTAATTCCGCTCATGATTATTGAGACCTGGTTTCGGAAGCATCCCAATTGGAAAGGTAATGTGCTTGTCATCAATGGCGACCGTGTAATGCAGATTCCATTTTTCAAGGAGAATCTGCTCGGTCAGATGGATGTCTTCAAGGCCGGTCGTGTTCAGACAGTAGGTCGTCTTGACATGGTGAATGTAATGAAACATTTTCCTCATGCCACCTTCCTCTGTCACCAAGTAAACAATGAATTTAATTATATGGTCATGGAACTCCTCTGGGCTGGCTTTCCTGTTCTGCATAATAGTCGCGCATGGGACCAGTTCGGCTACTATTATCAGCAGTCAGATGTCAAAGATGGAGCGATCGTGCTTGAAGAAGTACGAAAAAATCACCAGGATCGTCTTGAGGCGTACAAGTCACATTCACGCACACTTGCATGGAAGCATTCTCCGTATAACCCTGATGTTCACCGTGCATGGAAAGATCTACTTGGCTTTTGAACGGCGCGGTGCCTTCGGTTCCGCCCTGTGGCATGCCTTGCACTTGAAGGTAAATTTAGTTGTTTTATGCTCTTCAAGAAATGCAATTAGAATTTCGCGGATGCAGATGGCCTTTGACGTATCGGGCCAGACTCGTTCAAGTGCCCGTTTCATGAGGATCGGGCGCTCTTCACCAAGACCATGACATCGTTCTTCTGATGGTTCTTTACACTCAGAACAAGGATGCTTTTTTAGATATGCTTTTGTAAACGCCCATAGAATAAAGTTCGTAAAGACATTGCTGAAGAAATCTTCAATGAAGTCTTTATGGCTTGTTTCGACGATTTTTGTATTCCATTTCTCTGTATGCTTTTGTAGATCTGCAATTCGTTTATCAATATACTCCGAATGTGGATTTATATACGACATGATTGGATTGAAAGAACGGGGGCAAACTGGTTCAATTTTACGTGGACATATTTGCTTATATCAAAATTGAAAGGCTCTTTTATATAGAGTATAAATATGCCTTATATCGTATACGGTGGTCTACGATATACACAAACAAGACATGCAATACACTGTAAGAAGTGTTTAGAAACAATAGAAAGTAAATATGTACATGATTTCAAACAGTGTATCTGTGGCGCTGTTGGAATCGATGGAGGACTCTCTGAAGGAAATCGTATATTAGGACATCTGTCAGATATTGAAGACAGACGTATGTATTGTGCGATTATTGAGAAAAAGAAGATATGGCTGCCACAAGCCGCAATTGAAGAACACTTTGCCCAATTAAAATGCGCTTAAAAGTCTTCTTCCAACACTGTTAAGAAAGCAGATGAAGGTTGGCATCACCGCGCATATTCAGTATTCCTTCTTTAGTGGAGGGGCTGGTGGAGCCAGTCTTGCTATTGCAGAAGTCTTCCGAAACCTTGGGCACGAAGTCTGGCTACTCAACACAAATGGAGATACTGAATGGTGGGATGACTGCAAATCAATGAGGGAAACATGGAAGAACTTTATAGTAAATGCTACAATGATTCGTGAAGGAAAGCTCCCTGGTGATACGCCCTTTGATCTTATTGTAGAAGTCGAGCGCACCTTTTTCATGAGTGCAGAGGAGCGACGACGTGCTACGGGTGCCACGGGCCATTGTGTCTGGCTCCACCGCAAGTCAGCCGTTTTTCACGATATTGAGGCGAGTCTCTATCCGTTTGACATGGCAAAGCGTTGTGTTGATGGGCTTGATGCCGTCTGGATGTTTGATGCGACGACCACGGAAGATGATAAGAACTATCTAGAAATTGTTGCCCGTTGCCCCGTCTATCGTGTACCGTTCACATGGACACCGAGTTATGTTGAGGTTCATCGTGGCGAGACAAAGGCTCCTGAGTGGCTACAGGCCACCGAGGCACTGGGCGCTGATAAGCCGTGGTCAGTTCATATCTGTGAGACAAATAATTCGGCGGCGAGCAGTCTTACACTACCGCTTGTGATTCTCCACCATACGAAGGAGAAGACGAGCTTTCCGTTTGTCAAGTGGACGGCGCACAATGCGGACTCCGTTCTGAGGAGTGATTTTTTCAAGAATAATGTGAAGGCGCACTGCGAAATTCAGGGACTCAGTGGAGAGTTCATTGGGCGTCAGCGTCTTATTGACTGGGTGTACGATGCGAAGAGTTGCGTGCTCAGTCATATGCGGTTCAATACAATTCGCCCTTTTCTACTGGATGCGGTCTGGACAGGTGTCCCCCTAGTGCATAATTCGCCTTGGCTTCGTGATCTAGTAGGAAGTGGATATGAACGCCTCTATTATCCAGATAATCAAATCATTGCTGCATCACGCTGCTTTGAAACTCTGGAGACTGATTTTAAGGCGCGAGCGGGCATCTTTTCTACGGAGGCACGGGCGGCGACTAAGCAGACAATTCTGGAGAAGATCAGTCCCTATAGCCTAGCGGTCTGCAATGCTTGGAAGGCTGCGGTTGCAATTCTACAAGGTGTTGACGTGCCTGCGGCTGCTAAGCCTCTACTTGCAACAACGCCTGTTCCTGTCGCGACGCCTCCCACAGCAACGCAAAATACCCTGAAGGTATTATTTACCGATATGTGGGATGATTTCAATCCTTCGTATAATATGTTTACCCTTATGTTACACGAAGCTGGTCGTCATCTGAATCCTCCAGTTCGTATTGAGGGCTATGGACCAACCGATACACGGACACCCGATGTCTGTATCTTCGGCCCCTTCGGTTCTAAGTGGACCAGTGTTGACAAGCAGATTCCCAAGGTGCATTTTACGGGAGAGAATTCAATGATTATTAACGCGGAGAATGTAAAACTCAATATCGGATTCCAACATGCCGACTTCAAGGACCAGGACTATCTTCGTCTTCCTCTGTGGATGCTTGAAATTGACTGGTTTGGATGTGACAAGAAGCTCATTGCAAATCCGAAGCCGCTGTCGATTGATTCCTGTACAAAGGTCGACCCTGACATTGCCCGTAAAAAGAAGTTCTGCGCTTTCGTGGTGACCAATCCCTGCAATCCTGTTCGCAATAGTTCCTTCCATTGGCTCAGCAAGTATAAGCAGGTGGATTCTGCCGGTCGCCTCTTCAACAATGTAGGGGATGTAATCTTTGCAGGTCGTGGTGGTGGTGGCGGTGAACTGAAGAAGTTTGAGTTCCTCCGCGATTACAAGTTCTGTCTGGCGTATGAAAATAGCAGTTGCCAGGGCTACACAACGGAGAAGTTTCTTCACGCCAAGGCTGCCGGTTGTATTCCGATTTATTGGGGTGATCCGAAGGTGGACCGTGATTTTGACACCAAGGGTTTTATAAATGCACAGGGATTCACTCGTCCTGAGGAACTCATTGATGCTGTACGTAAGATGGACACTGACCAAGATGCCTGGTTGAAGGCGTATTCTGTTCCCGCGCTTGATGAAACGCGCCGTGATCTTGTACGACGTACACTCTCTGAGTGTGCACGCCGCATCCTGCGTATTGGACTTGGACCTGACGTAAATCTTGATGAAATTCCGCGATTCCTAGGTGCAGCATCAGATGCGGAGGCGGCCGCGCTTTCAATGCAGCAACAGGATAATTCTATTCTTCTTGTAAGTGCTGCTACAAAAGACTATTTACCGTCACTCCATTTACTTCTAAAATCGGCAGGAATACAAACACAATTACGCTCTGTCTCATTTACGGGCGAAATCTGGCTTGGACCCGATATTGATGAACCGACCGCATCTGCCTTACGCACCCAATACTCATGGGTTCAGTTTAATCGATTCCCTACAGATACACCTGCCGATTTTCCCGATCTCTGGAATCCGAAGCATTTTGCTTGGAAACTCTGGATTTACCAGCATGTAGTTAATTTACCTAAATACAAGGGATCGCTTTGTATGTACCTTGATAGTGGCATTTTTATGTGTGATGTTCCAACCAATTGGCTTACACTAACAAAGAAACATGGAATCTGTTTATTCAACGATGATAATCAAAAGAACCTACACTGGTGTCATGAAGAATTCTGCAAGGTGCTTTCAGTAACAGCGGCTGAAAAAGAGCAGAATCAGACAGTTGGAGGTATTGTCTCATTTATTGGAGGATCTGCTCCTGCGGTGAATCTTTTTAACCAAGCCTGGATTTATGCTCAGAAGAAGGCTGCGATTGTAGGTTCAAAATGGGTAGGATATGGTTCAGATGGACATCCGTATGGACACCGTCATGATCAAAGTATCCTAAGTATCCTCTCAAATCGCCTTAATATATATCGAATTCCTCTTGATACGGTATACTGCGATACTAGCTTTGCAAAGACATTAGAGAATAAAAAAGCTCTTTACGTTCACCGTGGAACAGCAAAAGATTATGCCGATGTGGAGGGTTGGGCACCATTTATTCAGCCCAAAGGTGTCAATACATTCAGTATTATTGATTCACCTACTGTGACAAAACCAATTCTTGGAATTCACATGACAACGATGGCATCTCGTCGATTCCTTCCCTCACTTCATCAACTTCTCTGCTCAATGGCCGCACAACGAAAAAATACCCCTTTTCCACTAAATAGCACAGTTTGGTTGGCTGAAGACATTGAAGTTGAAACTGAGGCTGAACTTCAAAAAGAGTTTGATTGGATGAGATTTGAACGCTTTCCAAATCTACAGATTTCTGGATTTGAAGATATTTGGGAACCGAAACACTATGCATGGAAGCTCTGGATTCTAAAGACTATGTCAAATCGTAAAGAACTGAATGGACATATTGTTCTTTATATGGATAGTGGTGTATTTATGTGTCGTTGGCCTGTAGAATATCTACAAATTGCCAATCAAAATGGAATCTGTTTTTTAAATGATGCAAATGAAATTAATGGACGCTGGTGCCATGATGATTTTTGTCAAGAACTCTCCGTTACTGCCAATGAAAAGAAAGAAAATCAGATTTGGGCAGGTGTCTGTGCCTTCGTAACGGGCCATGAAATTCCTGTAAAACTATTTGAGGAAGCATGGGTCTATGCTCAGAAACGTAATGTAATCGCAGGTCCTAAGTGGACAGGGGTAAGTTTAGAAGGAAAGTCCTTTGGTCACCGTCATGATCAGAGCATTCTGAGTATTTTGAGCAGTCGACAGGCACTTCCACGTTATCCTATGGAGTCTGTTTATGCAAATGAGTCTCTTCGCAGGACGTTCTTGAGTAAAAAGGCCTTCTACGTCCATCGCGGAGCCTTCACAGTACACAAACAGTTTACGGAAGGTATTGATGACTGTTATGTAATTAATCTGGATCGCCGTGCAGATCGCATGGAAAAGTTATATACGAATATGCCGAGTCTCGTGGGCCGCGTAAATCGCACCAGTGCCGTCGAGGGACGGAAACTCCAAATGACACCTGCGATTGCGCGTCTCTTCCGCCCCCACGATTTCAAGTGGAAGAAGCCGGTACTTGGATGTGCGCTGTCGCATCTGCGACTCTGGTGGCAACTCGCAAATGAACGCGATGATATTGGCCAGTACTTAATTTTGGAGGATGATGTCAAAATGTCGCCTGACTGGGAGGCACGTTGGAAGGCCGCTGTGCCGCATATTCCCGAGGACTTTGATATTATTTATCTGGGTGGCATCTTGCCGCCGAACCGTGAGGGCTTTGAGGCAGCAAAGGAGCCTGTAAATGCCCATTTCTCGCGTGTCAAGGAGAATACTTTCTTTGGCCAGCAGAAGCCGAATCGCTATTTCCACTGGTGCGCGTATTCCTATGTACTCAGTCGCAAGGGTGCTCGCAAGGTAATTGAGATTCTTCTGGCAAAGGATGGATACTGGACCTCAGCCGATCATATGCTCTGTAATCCGGTTGAGTTCCTCAGTATGTATTTCCTGGATCCACTCGTGGCCGGTTGCTATCAGGATGAGGACCCTCGTTACCAGGGCGCTGCTTTTAATGACTTTAGTCGTAAGGATGACTTTGACAGTGATCTCTGGAACAATAATGAGCATTTCAATGTGACGGACTGTGAAGCAATGAGCCAGCTTGATGGACCGCCTGATATTCCTCGCGCACTTGCGGACTCCCTTCAAGTTGGTCCAGTGACAGCCAGTACAGAGCAATCTATAGGCAAGGAGGCTCCCGAAGTTGCCAAGGAACGTCTTCGTAGTGCACTGCCATCACATCCTCTCTGGAGACAACTTGAATCCGCAATTACTATGCGAGAGCCGCTTCTTGGTCGTGAACTCGCCTTTCAGATGATGCGCGTCTGGGAGCAGGAGTGGAATGAAAAATCGGACGCAGATTTTACTGGGTTTTTGACTGCCATGCGCGATGAGACATTTGCTGGACTTCCTTCCAAGGATGAGCTTACTGAACTCTACAAGCAGTGGAGTGTTCTTACAGATTCAGCGACCCAAGCGGGCCGAACATGGCCCGAGCAAGTTCGCCAAGCACTTGAAGTCTACATGAATTATCTGCCGCGTGCAACGGAGCCCCCCAAGAAGATGAAGGGGCGTCGTATTCTAAAACTCAAGGGTCAGGGACTGGATCTTGGACTCCTCTATGAAGGAAAGTGGCTGAAGGAACTGTTTGGTGAGGGACAGGATCTTTGCACAGAAGATATAAGTATTCGTGATCCTCTGCCAAAGGATGAACCGATTCTTTTTGTCATGAAGCCATGGTGGAGTACTTGGATCCCAATCATTCAACGGTTGGCTGAAACGAACACAAAGTTCTATGTCATTCATATCAGCGACGAGTTCTGTAGTGATCCTATTGAGTTTTACGGATTGGCCCAGTGTCTCGGTGTGGTCCGCATGTATTGGCGAAAGGAACTTGAACAATATGGAGAAAAGGTGACTGTGATTCCTCTCGGATATCATTGGACTCGCTTCTCAGGAATCAAGAATCCCCTAATGGATACTCCGCGTCTCCCGTTTCGTGAATTCACCTGGTCCTTTGCAGGAACTAATTGGCGCGGACGCAAGGAGGCCATGAAGGGACTTGAACTAATTAAGCCGAACTATGTGCGCTGGTTTGAACAATGGAATGATCCTGGTATGCTCTCGGACGATACGTATCTGAGTCTATTGCTCAATTCAAAGTTTGTTCCTGTCCCTGCGGGGAATAACCCTGAGACCTATCGTTTCTACGAGGCACTTGAGTGCGGATGTATCCCTATCTATATCCGCCAACCTGGAGATGAACTGTTAGTGGATAAGCATTTGAAGGCATGGCTTCCCATTATTGATTTGCCATCATGGGACCATGCAACTGCGCTCATATTCCAACTTTCAAATAATCCTGAAGTAATGGAACAATATCGAAATGGAATTTTAGATGGATACGGGCGGTGGAAGCTTGAAACCGCAAAGAAAGTTCGGTCTACTCTCCGTATTTAGTGGAAAAAGCAAACTGACGAGAGAGATAGAGATGGGAGGGGGTACATTAATAAATACTGTTCTTGAAAAACATAAACGCTACGGAGATGTGTATGTTAAGAATGACTTTTTCTGGGGACTGGGTATTGAATGCGAATCATATTTTGAAATGACAAAACCGGTCTCAGTTACAGATAAATTCATCCGTGAAAATCATCGCCCCGAACGCTACAGTGTAAACTACTATAATAGTTATAAACCCGAACTTCTACGGAGTACTCTTGAACGTATGACCATAAAAAAACAGGAGTTTAGTCTACCGCTTTTAGTTAATGCACATGCCATTACAAAAACGGATAAATTCTTGGAACATGAGACACTCTATAAAAAAGGTACACCTCCAAATCCAGCATTTCAAGGCAAGACACTTTTTGATGCATTGAAGAAAAAGGAGCCGGCGCTTTTTGAAAGTCTTTATGAAACAAATTATACGTTTGACGGCGATAGTATTGAAATTATCACGCAGAATTTTTACAATACCACTGTAAAAAAAGTGTTTACGGAATTCACAGAATCACGAAAACGCTTTGAAAAGGCTATGCAGAGTGTCTTTGCTGAGCAGTGTTTACTGCACGAGCATGGAACAATTCAATGGGCGCGTCAGAATCATGGGCTTGCAGTGATGGCAACCAATAAAACGAATCTAGCTATTTTTAACAATGGAACGTATCATATTAATTTAACGCTGCCAACGCAACTTGATGGCGCAGGAAAAATTGCTGATTTTCCGCTCTTTGAGAAGCAACACTGCACACTGATTCGATACATTCAGTGGCTGGAACCACTTCTCATTGGTGTCTTTGGTTCGGCAGATTGTTTGGCAGCGGTGCGCCCTGATCTCTATGCAGGAGGTACACAGCGTGGTGCTATGTCGCGCTATATTGGTCTCGGTTCCTATGATACGCGCAAAATGGAAAAAGGAAAAATTCTCACGGTTGAACTTGATACGGTACGGTCAACCTGGTATACTGCGTATCATAAGACTTCTGGATATGAACCCTTAAAAACAATCGGGCTCGATATTAATTTTAATAAACACTGGAATCACGGAATTGAGATTCGATTCTTTGACTGGTTTCCAGATGGCCGACTCCTCGGTCTTCTGCATTTTCTAGTGTTTGTCATGGATGTCAGCCTTGATGAATATTCTGCACCGGATCCATTAGAGAGTGCTGTTTGGAACGGATGGATGGAGCGGGCTGTTCGTCAGGGAGCTGCTGCGGGTGCTACGAAGGCTGAGGCGGACTTACTGACAAAAATTCTCTGTGTTGAGTGCCTAGTATCTCACGATCTTAATGTAGTCTTTGCTGATCTGTTTCACAAATTATCCAAAAAGTGGCGAGGAAAGGGACCTTGCTCGGCGCTTTTCTTAGGGGATGAACGTAAGATTGAACCTGCGATCGCTCTTGTTGCGACTGCACCAGTTGTTGTGGCGCCTGTTAGGTCTTGGTTTGATTGGGTTTGGTGGCCTTTTCGTCGATGCTAACTGATCCACAACAGAGATATCCGAACGGATTTGGCTTGGCCTTTATTGGTGTATAGAGTGCAGACCACTCTTTCAGCGTGTATTGATTACCCATTGAAAGATTGCACTTGGGACAGATTGGATAGAGGTTATTAATATCTGTAGGACCACCCTTTGATTCAGGAATATCATGCCCGCACTGAAAATCAAAAGCGGTCACTCGATTTTGACACCAAGTTGTTGCACACTTGGCTTCAAAGACACGACCATTTTGTTGAAGCCAAACTTGCTCTCGTAGAGCCGCGGAGATTTTCGCCTTTACATACGGCTTCTTCCTGAACGAATTTACAATAGAATTCATTTGGAACCGTGTGGCTCGCATTACTCTTTTAAAGAGGGCGTTCTTAAAACCAGAAGAGTCCTTGGGCATGTATGAAACCACTGAATAACGGGGTCCTTATTTTTATAGAGATGATACCCTGCATAGAAATACGGAAATAGGAATGCAAGAGGAACTTGGAAGTACTTTTCACGCTGTGCAGCATATGCCATCCCTGCACCACCGAGCATACCGTGTACAAAATAGTGTACAGTTCCAAACGTTCGTACTGTTTGACTCAATGTTTGCGTTAAGTTGTGTTGGAGTAGATTCGATGCCATTCTAGTTTACAATAAACTTTTTACAGAGACTCAATTTTGTGCAAACCTATCTAAAGTGCTTGCTACTAGGTGTTCTAGATGGCAGATTCATTCCCTGAGTATCTGAAGAGTATCCAGGCCCAACTTGCGGCTAATGCGCCGACACCTGTAGCTGCTGCGGCACCTGTTGCTGCATCGTCTGCACCCTTTGGATTTGCGCCTTCTGGAGCTGCGCCCTCTGGAGCTGCGCCCTTTGGTACACAACTTAAGAATGCTGCAAGCCTTGTAGATAGTATCAAGGCCGACGCAAAGCCTGCAGATTTCAAGGCTGGAAACCTTCGTTTTATGCTTGTATCCACTCACCTTCAGCAGTACACGGGCTACAGCCGTGTAAGTCATAATCTTATCCGTGAACTCACTAAGCACCAGGACATCTCTGTCACGCACTACGGTTTTCAGAAGTTCCCTACTGCCCCCGCTAATTACCGTCCCTACCCTGCTGGCGTAGATGTCATCGATGCGGCTGCTACTGAGAAGCCGGCCCAGCAGGGCTTCGGTTTTGCGGGTCTACCTGATGTAATCCGTAAGAAGAAGCCGCACGTTGTGATGATTTACAACGATATGTCCATTGTAGCTAAGTTCCTTGAGGAGATTCGCAAGTCAGGTGTTAAGCGCGACTTCAAGATCTGGCTCTATGTTGATCAGGTGTATACGTGCCAGCTACAGGGCTATATTGACATCATCAACCGTGATGCAGATCGTGTGTTTGCATTTACAAGCTTCTGGAAGAAGTGCCTCAAGGATCAGGGTGTCAACCGTCCTATTGACATGATCCACCACGGCTTTGATAAGCAGCTCTATTTCACCGTACCGCGTGAAATGGTGCGCAAGCAGATGGGAATCCCTGATGATGCCTTTGTCTATCTCAATCTGAACCGGAATCAGCCGCGCAAGCGCTATGATCTTCTAATCATGGCCTTCGTAGAGCTATTGGTCAAGAATCCAACGAAGCCGATCTTCCTCATGTGCGTATGCGACAAGGGTGAGAAGGGCGGCTGGTGGCTCTTTGAGATTTTCCAGCGGGAACTGAAGATGCGTGGCGTAGCTGTAGAGATGTTTGCCAATCGCCTCATGATTAGTAGTCAGGATATGACTTTCCGCGATGAGGAGATCAATCTCTTCTACAATGTTGCAAATGTTGGTGTCAGCACGGCGGATGGTGAGGGCTGGGGTCTCTGCAGTTTCGAGCAGATGGGTGTTGGTATTCCCCAGGTTGTTCCTGATGTAGGTGGCTTCAAGGAGTTCTGTAAGCCGAATAACTCTGTGATGGTGAAGCCGAAGCACCGTTACTATCTACCAATGGTCTATTCACCGGTCGGAGGTGAGGCGGAGGCGGTCGACCCTCACGATTTCTGCCTGGCTATGGAGGAGTATCTCTTTGATTCAAAGAAGCTGGCGGCCCACGGTGCCGCGGCCAAGGACACCGTGCTCGGATATACCTGGGAGAAGGCAACGGAGCAGTTCATCAAGCGCCTACTTGAGACCAAGAAGGAGCTTGCGGATGACGGGGAACTTTAAAAGGTTGCCTAGTCTAGAATGGCAGTCGCCGTATTTGATACAAACAAGGTCGTAGGTGAAGTGCTATTTGGCAATACACCAAAGGGATGCCGTGTCCATGCGACCTTTACGAAACTACCACCTGGTGAGCATGGATTCCACATTCACAAAGCGGGAGATTTACGGGGAGATGGTTGTAAGGGAGCCTGTGACCACTATCACATTGGTGCACCACAGCATCATGGGGGCCCGCCTGCCTCTGGTCGTGGTCATAGGCACACAGGCGACCTTGGAAATATCAGCGGACACTTTGAGCGAAGTTTCTATTTGGCTGGTGTTCGAGTGGAGGATTTATGGGGGCGCTCGGTTATTGTACATGCAGATCCTGATGACTATGGAAAAGGAGGTGAAGAGGATTCATTAACTACAGGTCATTCGGGTGCTCGAATTGCGTGTGCTATTATTGGTCGAATCAAGCCTTGCATGTAGACTTCCACCACTTACGAGCAGATGCTGAACGCGCCTTAGCACTACGTACTAAATCGGAATCGGTTGTTTGGTAGGTTTTGCCACATAAGAGGAAACTATGAACGCGACCATATCCCCACTGCTGTTCAGTAGCTCCTGGACGATGACCCGTACGCCATGCGGCCATCCCCCGATTGTAGGATTCGCGGATCTCTTTTAACGGAACACCCGTGGCTTTGGCTTTTTCTTCCAAGGATGTTGCATTAGGAAAGAGTTTCCGCCACCGTTGCGTATAGGAAGAGGACCGTTTCCGAGTGCCGCGGTCCGTTTTGAATCCTGTATAGGCTCTCGGGTCTTGCCAGTGAAATTGCTTAAAATGCGCAATCTCCTTGGCACGCTGAGTCTTTTTTCGAGTACTGAGGCCCCTGAAATATTTGGGTGGCCAGAGTTTTCCTACCATCTAGTAGATGCAGAGACAAGGTGGTGGCGCTAAGGACAAGCAAGCAGGTGGTGGTTGCGGATGTGGAATGCCGCTTATGGGTGGATACCGTGCAACCGCGCGTAATCGTAAGTATTTGAAGATGTATCGTGCAGGCAAATCAATCGGCTTCACAATGCTCGCGAGTCTGAAGGCCAAGGGGCTCATTCCTCGCACAAGCCGCAAGCTCCGTGGCCGCAAGGTGCTTGGGCCCAAGTATAAGACTCGTAGAAATCGGCAGTAAAACTCTGCCAACCCATTCTAGATGTCGGCAACGGCGCAGCAGGCCTTGGTCCAAATTGCCAAGGACAAAGAAAAGGAAAAAGAAGTCTTACTTACTCGTTCTGGATATGAAGTAAGTGAGGCTTTCCATGCGTACCAAACCGCAATTAGTGAAACTGGTACAACGGCAATAGGGAAGGCTCTGCATTTTGCCGCCGATTTAGTTTGTAGTGGGGCCATTGACCTCTGGATGAAGGTCGCCTGGGACTATGCTATTTTTCATGTGAGTCTCGCTTCGCCTCGGGTCTTTGTCTATCTGAAGAAACGCTTTACAGAACTTCAAGTCTTAACTAAGAAATTTCCACAAGAGCAACTCTACAAAGATGAAGAGTTCCAAACTCGCATTGGAGAAGTAATTTTTGTTCTGAATGGATGCCCCCGACGCGCCTGTATTAAATGGCCTGCCGTTGGAACGGAGACTCATGCCGAAGGATGGCTGCAGGCCGTTCGACAGGCCCCCGATGTGGCCGCAGTGGGCCGTACATGGAAACATGAAAGTGATTTGATGCCGATGAGGATTGCTGCGAATGAAATTGTAAAAGCGTGCACAGATGGTGCAACAGAGCGAGCCTTTTTCTGGGTTCGTTGGCTTCTTGAAGAGGATAGTATCGTTCGTAAAAATAACCTTGGAACCGGACTCACCACAATGGAGCGAGGTCCGGCTACACAGACCACAAAAAAGCGCACCGATATGGGCTATTTTCTACTCGCAGTCTTTGCGGAAGTCTATAAGGACTTGGCTGCGCGGAACTTGGTGCGGATGCATGAAGAGTTTCAGTGTCTCATTGATATGTGGCGTGGTGAGGTGCCTTTAACACAGAAAATGAAACGGGAGATTCTCGGGATTCTAGTTCTGATTCTTGCAGAAGTTCCGCGTTGGAAAGTGCCGGCTGCACCGACCCTGGTCAAGGACCCAGTACAATTATCACGAGCCGTTGCGCAGACATACAAATTCTTTTCAGAAGTGCTTGTATATCCACCTGTTTCGAAAGCGGCTGTGAAGATTGGTGCAAAGAAGAAATCAACTGGGCGAAAAATTACGGAAGGTGAGAAGAAACAGATGAGTTTAGATGAGCATTTAGCCAAGTATGATGCCGTTGTAAACTCATACTTGGGAATTGATTAACGGCGGCGTGTTGACTTCTTGCCCTTGCGATGCTTTCTGCGTGTCTGGCGACGGCCACCAAATCTTTTCATAGTAGCGAATTGTTTTTGTAGACGAGCAGCCGCAATATGACCTTCTCCTTTCTTTAAAAGTGCTAATGCACTAGTTTGATTTATAGCCAAGCCCTCTCGAATTAAACCTAATGCTGCTTCTTCATTTCGTGCATTATTAGCCGCAACCGCCTTCTTAATTTTTTTTATAAATGGCGCTGTTTCTACTGCCTCAAATCCCTGCTGTAATCTTTGTATTTCAGGATTTCGCATTAATTCTGTAAGAAGATCAACAGAAGCACTTGTAATAGCCTGTGCAGATTGTACAAGTGTTCCGTTGGGATTCACTGGTGTACGACTTGCAAGAAAACTTCTCATTTTTGGAAGTTCTTCCTTTTTAAGACGATAGTATTCCTGGTTTTTTTCAAATACGTCTTCAATATTACGCGCTTTATAATAATCAAGTAGAACTTTAAGATTTATTAAAATCTGTAAATCTTCTTCAGTTGGACGTACTTGAGCTCTATCAAATTTATCTAGTTTAGCTTCTACTGCCGCAATGGCTTTTGCTCGTTCTTCGCTTCCAATTCGATATTCATTTGCCTCTTTAAGTTCTTTCAAAATAGTTCCGTGACTTACAATTCCAGCAAGCTGTTTTGCAGCTATAGAAAGTTGTTTAGCAAGAGACATCTACTCTGTACATTGAAAATTTGAACCCGTTATTTAAATTTACGGTATACAAAAACATACAGAATGTCCACTTTGCCAGAGATTGTCAAGAAGTTGCGAGCGGCATCAGACGCATATTACAATGGTGATAAGCCTCTGATGACAGACGATGAATACGATGAACTCAGAGATGAACTGGCAAAGCGCAGTCCGAGCCACCCCTTCTTGAAGGAGGTCGGAGCACCTGTTGGCTCAGGAGCCATTGCTCTGCCCTACATCATGGCCTCTCTAAACAAGATCAAGCCTGGAACAGGTGCAGTGGAGAGCTTCAAGAATAAGTCTGCGACAAAGCATTGGGTTCTGAGCGAGAAGCTCGATGGAATCTCCGCACTCTGGTATGAGGGCCGCCTCTATCTCCGCGGCGATGGTCAGATGGGTGTGGAGGTCACCAAGTTTGCTCCGCACATTCAGGGCCTGAAGGTCTGTGAGCACCCTGTTCGCGGAGAGCTCGTCGTGGCTCGTGCTGAGCCGTGTGTGGCTGGAACTCTGGCAAGGTCTTGGGTGAATGGACAACTCCATCAGAAGGAGCCACAGGCGGAGATTCGTGTGGTTCGGTTTGTCGCCTATGAAATCATTGGTGAGGGAACTCCGTCTGAACAGTTCCGTGGACTGAAGGAGGCTGGCTTTGAGGTCCCTTGGAATATCACAATTGCCGAAGCTCATATTAATGATGCTGATTTGGGAACATTTCTGCAACTGAGGCGTGAGAAATCAGTGTACGACACCGATGGGATTGTTGTGGCCGAGAATGTTGCCAGTCCAATCACAACCACGGTGCGGAATCCGACGAGCAAGATGGCCTTCAAGATGGTGATTGCGGACCAGTGTGCGGAGACCACCATTGTAGAGGTGGAGTGGAATGCCAGTGCACAGGGATATCTGATTCCGCGTCTCCAGATTCAACCTGTGGTTGTAGGCAGTGCCCGTATTGAGTTTGTCACGGCACACAATGCAAAGTTCGTCGTTGAGAACAAGCTGGCTCCTGGAGCACGGATTATCATTCGGCGCAGTGGAGATGTGATTCCCGCAGTCGACCATGTAGTTACGGGAGGTGCCGCACCCAAGATGCCTGAAGGTAAGGAGGGACAAGCTTGGAAGTGGGATGTGAATGCGACGCATCTGATACAGATTGCTTGTGCAGGCGTTGCTGTAAGCATAGAAGTTCTCAAGGCGCAGCTTGTACACTTTGCCAAGACCATGGAGATTGTGGGCATGGGCCCTGGTGTGGTGGCGAAGCTCGTTGATGCAGGGGTTGACTCGGTTCGCAAGCTGTTCGGCACCAAGGATCTCGTCCGCATCCTCGGTAAGACACTTGGTCCTAAGATTGAGGGTGAGCTGGAGGCAATCTCGGGTCGTGCCACCGAGATTCAATTGATGGTGGCGAGTTCTCGTATGCCCCGACTCATTGGTGACACAAAGTTGAAGATTCTCTTTGATCTGAAGAGCGATCCGAGACAGTGGAGTACACTTCCGGCTCCTCAGGGCTGGTCTGCTGACAAGTTGGCGGAGTTGATGGCAGCTCTACCTGCCTATGAGGCGTGGCGGCATAGCGAGACTCCGCATATTCCGTATCCGATTCTGCCTGCTGTTGTGCCTCTGGCTCCAGCACCTTTGGTGGCAAAGGGCACTGTCTGCTTCACAGGTGTTCGCTCAAAGGAACTGGAGGCCGAACTAGAGGCAGCAGGCTGGAAGATTGTCAGCTCAGTGAGCGGAAAGCTGGGTGTTCTGATTGTTGCTGATACAGATGGTGCGGACTCCAGTGAAAAGGCGAAGAAGGCGCGCGACCTCGGTGTCCGTATTCTCAAGATTTCTTCCGTCAAAAAGGAACTCGGCTTAGTCTAGAAATGGCGAGTGTACTCACCTCCATTGGAACTGTAGTTCAAAATATTTTTTCAGTCTTTAATGGCATGGGTGGCTACTTACCTCCTGGTACGTGGATAGTCCTAACAGTAATGCTTGTTGTTGGAATCATAGTAGGAATTTCTCTCTATGTCTCCAAGCAGCCTACTGTTGACTCGACGCTCGCCTCACAACTTGCTCTCTATCAGGCACCCTATGACTCGCTAAGTACATCACGACAGGGTATAGACGACTATCTAGCAAGACCAGAAGTTCAGGCATCCCAAGGAAATTGGGTACTTCTCAACTTTGCACCATTGACTCTTATGAATGCAGGATACACCGGGCCATATATGAATGGTGTCTATAATGCACAGACTATTCGGCAGGCTCTCGATCTCGGATTCCGAACGTTCAAGTTCCATATTGACTTCTACACAGGTCCTAATAAGAAAGACTTTGGAGCTGTAGCAGGTGAACCGTGTCTCTTACATCGTGACGACAATGGAATTATCCGTTCACTTAATGCTGGTAAACTTGCCGATATGATCACTGCTCTTGATCAACAGGCCTTTTCACCGAGTCTTCCTACAGGCAGCGATCCGTTGATTGTCATTCTTGATTTTAAGAATACTCCCGACCCTGTGCAAACACCTGAACTCTATAAGAGTTTCCTGTCAACAGTCAGTAAACAGATTCAACCCTTGCGCAGAACACTGCTTACACAACTTGGAGAGAGTTATTTCAATAATCTGCAAAACCAGAATCTACTTTTTACACAGAACTTCCAAAGTCTCAGAAAAAAGACACTTATTTTTACAAATGTCGATACAACCTGCTTTACAAAGGCGAGTGCGGTGCCAACAACAGAAGAGAATCTCCGCATGATGATTCATGCGCAAGTCTATACAATGGATGGTGGTAGTGCTGCAGGCTTCACACCCCCTGATACAGTTACGCAAGCAGCGCCAAGTGGAACACAGATGGCGATTGGTAAACAGTCACCGTCCTATTATCTAAATACCCCTGAAACTCAACTTACAGCCATGCAGAATAAGACAAACAACACCTATGCACTTGTAGACCCTGGTTCACAGAATGTTTCAGGTGCAGATAATAATACACTGATGACAACCTACGGAGTCCAGATAATCCCGTTCTTCCTGTACAATACATCCGTGGAGACACTTGCTATGTTCAAAGCATGGGGCCCCTACAGCTGGAAGCTCAAGCCTGCTGCGCTCCAGTATATCGTAGTAAAGACAGTGCCTCCTGCAAAACTCAGCCAGGCTGCAAATGCTCAAGGAGGAAATGTGAGTCCGCCCGCGCTTCACTTATAAAAGAAGAGGTCCATAAATAGATGGAGGAGTTGCATCAGTATGTGCCCGAAAGTAAACTCCTTGAAAAATCAATTTTTAAAAAACAGATTGAAGATTTGAAGGCGGCCGCAGACGAGGCTGCCAAGAAAATAGACTACGATACTGCACACGACGAAGAGATTCGCAAGGCGATTGGAGTTGTTGAGAGTTTCTTGCGAAAATCGAAGCGTGTTTGCTATGGAGGTCAAGCTATTAATACATATATGCCCGAAACTCTAAAATTCTATGATGAAGAATATGATCTTCCAGACTATGACTTCTTTACACCCTATGCAGACCGCGATGTAACTGAATTAGTCTCAATGCTACAGAAGGCTGGATTTACGGAAGTTAATGAACGTATCGGTATTCATAAAGGGACTCGCAAAATTCTCGTGAACTTTATCCCAATTGCAGACATTACTGAGGTTGAATCAACTCTTTACCGCACCTTTCTAAAGCGGTCTACTATTACAAATGGCATTCATTATGTAGATCCTGATGTTCTCCGTATGAATATGTATCTAGAGCTCAGTCGTCCCGCGGGTCAAGTGGGTCGTTGGGAGAAGGTGTTTGAACGGCTGCTTTTGCTAAACATTGCGCAGCCCATGAATGCGTGCAGTGGAAAAACAATTAAAGAGAAAAAGATAGAGCCCTATATTCGGAAAAAGATTCTGAACTATATTATCGAACAAAAACGTGTTTTAGCGGGTGCAGAACTTGGATTTATCTACAGAGCATCAGCCCAAGAAAAACTACCTGAAATGAATTGGATTCTGGAATCTGGAGGTGCGATTGTCTTTTTTTCATCCGATATCTACAAGGACGCTGAAAAGATTCAGACATTACTTGGATATAAGACAACTCGGCGTCAAACGGAACGTGGTGTAGAAGATTTTCTCCCTCGACGTGTGCTAATTAAAAAAGGCGACCAAACGGTCATCATGATTATTGAAGAGATGGCATGTAATGCCTTTAATGAGCTTGATATGGGAGGCCGCACTCTACGAATTGCAAGTTTAGATACACTTGTCTACCTGTATATTTTACTAGGAATCTTTACAAAAGATGAGGATAAAATTGGGACTCCGCTCTTATGTCTTGCACAACGACTGGTTGAATTAGAAAATAAGATTCGTCTTTCACCTAACCATACATTTCCTCTCTTTTCGATTAAATGTTCTGGACATCAAAAGACGTATCCATCTCTGCTGCGTGAAAAGGTAGCGCGAATTGAAGCGCAGAAGAAGAAATCTGGGGCGCGCAGTCATACTAGTAGAAAAGTTGAAAAGCGCCGTTCTGGTACACGGAAGGCAAAACATGTGCGAGTTTGATTATATACTCGACGATTGGCACCTATTGAAGAAGGCTGGACTGAAGTCACGTAAGCAAGTTGGAAATCTTGTACGAACCACCTATGCACCAAAACACAGTCAGACAGATGAACAATCACCTCTTTGGTGGCGCAAAGAAGCGCTACGAAACAAGTGGTTTGGATACGCGTTGGACGCGACACCTATGGATGGAAGTGCAATGTTCGGTATTTGTAGTGTTCTTGGAATAACGTATGTTACGTATATTTCAAATCTGCGACACCGTGAACGGCTGGAGATGGCTGTACGAATCTTTGGCATGAAAGTGAGATTCTGTGAATCTATGGAGGAACTTGTAAGTATTAAGGGGTTTCTAATACGATGAATCTAGCGGCGGCTGTGCGTTTTGCGCTTATGGTGTGTTTTACGCTTGCGATTTGTCTTACGGCGATTACGTCTCCGACCACCGGAAGAGTTACTTACAGGTGATGCATTTACTAAATTTTTAAAAGCATTGAAAACATCAACCGGCACTTCAGTATCAATATTTCCCACTGTATCTGATGAATAATACACATGAGATGTATTATTCTTGAAATCAATTTCAAGTGAGGCATTATCATCTCCTTCCCACATAAGTCTAACATCTGTATTGACTGCTAATCTAGGATGACGAACAGTTAATGAACCAACATCCCTTATACGTTGTGCTAAGACTATACGCACAACAAACCCTGCCTCATACATAATTGTATAATCACCAACCATTTCTTGTACTATCGGCATTTCTATATTTATACTCTATATATTAAATAGAGAACTTTAGTATAGAATGCGTGCGACTCAAAAGAGAATGACTAAAAAGCAGCGCCGCGCTAGAAAGTCAAAGCGCACCATGCGAAAGAGAGTTCAACGCGTAAGAAAATGCGCGGTGGTGTTGTTTTAGATAAATCTCCCGACGATGAAAATTATTTAACGTATATGGGAACTGTCGTAGATAAGCAGGGAAATACAATTACATACAGAGATTTTCTTAAAATGGATGAAGAATCATGGGAGACTATTTACAATAAATTAAAAGAACATGCTGAAGGAAATTTTCAAAAAGATGAAATCCTTGATAAAGGATACGGTGGTGATAATGGAAATGGTATGATTACGGTAAGTATTTCCGATCCTGAAATGAAGAAGAAAGGTTCGACCGGAAAAGTAACTGCAAAAGATTTGCCACCAATGGAGTTTGAAATTGGTGGAAATACATACACAATGAATTTTAAAGTTGACTTTGGAAACTAATCATTTACTAGAAGGCTGTCATGAAAGTAATAACAGGACTCCTAGCCCTAGGATTTTTTATAGTTCTTCTACTGCTGATACAATATATCCGCAGTGAAGAGGGTTTTGCCGATAAACCAGCGGCAGTCTATGATGCGACCACATTCTTTGCTCCTTTTTCACTGGATAAAATCTGTCCTGTCTGGACAACTGTCTATACAAATCTGCAAGGTGCTTATAAAACGGATGCATCAGGGCATCCGCAACCTGAAGATGTTGCAAAAAAAGCGACAGATGCTGCTCTTCTAAAGGATCTGCCATTGGGACCTTTTCCGTGTCCTTTTTCCTTTCCAACATCCACAGAGCCAAGTGTTGTTTTAGCCTGGTTGAAAGATCATAACCCGAATCTACTTCTACAGGCGCATCAGACACTTGTTTTCTGTAAAACACAATTGGAGTCCACGCTCTCTACGGCACGCGCCTCATTATCCAATATCCCTGCCAAAGAGGGATTTGCCTCTCAGTTTACTGAACTCTTGACAGAATGCTCTGGCGAAGAACTTCTTACAAAAGACATTCTACCACTACAATGTGTAGATCCTCGAGTTGAACTTGGTACGGAATCAACACAGATAAAAGCCCAAGATCAGGCGGCTACGGCGGATGCTACAAAGGCGAAGATTGCAATTACACAGATTCTTTATAAGATGTGGACAACCTATACGGCGGCTGTACCTGAAACGCAGCGGATTGATTTTGCCGCGACGATTGCCCACTGCAATGATATTGCTAAACAACTTGCGGACATCAAAGCAAAACTCGAATCAGGTCAAACAAGTTTTTAAGGTAGAATAGGACATGTCAAGAATCTATTCAAAGACGCCAAGTGGAGGTGACATCGCAAGCAGCGTAACAAATAAGGTAATCCTTGCTTCACAGCGCTGTGCTGTGGCTGCTGCGGTTGCAAAGGCACGATGGAATCCTCCGTGCGCGGGTTGCTTGCCACCCCAATACAACAGCACGGGTGGAAATAGTAGCTCTGCTCTACTTCAACAGCAAATTGATACTAACGCAAATATAAACTCCACGCAAGCAAATCTGATTGCGAATCAACAACTCCGAGGGACCACGGGAACAAACTATGCGCAGTATCTTCAACAAAAGACACTAATGAACTATGCTCCGGCCACAGATCCAGCTCGTCGATTCTTAGCCTATCAAGGAAACTTCATTCCTACGCCGTGCCCACCAACACCTGCAGAGCAACTTAATGCTGGACAACCTAAGCCCACAACAAATTGCCAACTTGCGCAGTTGCCCAGATATCTTCGACCATCCGCATAAAATAGTTTCCTACGGTAGAAAATGCCGACTGGTGTATATGATGCATCCCTAATCACGAACCGCAACCGCAATCGTGCCCTCTCTTCGTTTAAGAATAGTCTTGTCACTGCAAATGCGTCTGGCAATCCAGTTACTCCTCAGCAGAAGGGTGCACCTATTGCATCCGTAAATACAGAGGCAAATATGGGTTGTGCGGATGGCACATGTAGTTCGGTGGCACAGTATGCAGGCTCGAATGCGTCTGTTCTCCCTGCATACACGCAGATCATTGGCTCGACCCCTTCATAAAATCATTATTATTTATTGTAATCTGCTGCGTAGGTGCTAAATCTTCAAACTGTCCATAGCGAGATGGATGCATCGCAGTTGCGACTAATTCCTGCTTTACGCGCGCGGTTTTTAACCACGTACGCAAAGTTTTTTTCAGACAATAGCGTCGCCAGACTCGTTTAATTGAATCTGATGCAAGAGTAAACTTGAGACCACACCAATTATCACTTTCATCTATTGATCTTGCCCAGGTCTCGCGATGTATCATTTGAAACTCTTGAAGGGAAAAGGTGAGTTCATTATCGGTTAATTGAATATATGTTAGAGGGGTTTGTCGTTTTTTCAAACTAATGCTCTTTATCTTATTATGACCAATTGAGAGGACATGTAGATTATTTGGTAAAGAAGGAACCACTTCAATTTGATTATACTGTAGATGAAGTTGCTCCAAACAATTTGGAAGATTCCGAGGAAACTCTTTCAAACGATTATTCGCTAAATTCAGAATTCGTAGGCGTAGCCCCCAATCATATGGAAGTCCAGATGAAACAAGATGATTTGTATGAGCCTCAAGCACTTCAAGATGAATTCGTCGAGGAAGCTTATTAAGAAGTGTTAAATTGATAAGAAGTTCTTTAAGAGTCGCTGGTAAAGTCTGAATCTGTAATATATTTGTGTGGCGTGCAGAGAGTTTTTCAAGTGTGGGGGGAAGTCCTTCTGGAAGTGAGCGAATGCAGTTATTATCAAGTCTAAGTGTCTTCAGGGAGGTTGGCCAATGAATTCCATCAAGGCGACAGATATTATTTGAATCAAGTAAAAGTTCTTGAATTGAATCTAGAAGTACGAAAGGAATACCATCTTCTGCAAGATAATTATTTCCAAGATCGAGATATTCTAGATTTGGAGGTAGATATTCTGTAAAAAAAGCGGAGATACTATTTCCAGCGAAACTTAAGCGGGTCGCTTGACTTCGAGATAAATCCGGTTGTGTTTGAAGGTTACAGTTCTTCAATTGAAGAACACTCATACAAAAAAAGAGTGTGTCGTATTTAGACCTAAACTGTAATTCCTTGCCAGGCGCCTCCATTTACACGATACCAAACTACATACTTAACAGCATCAACAGCAACATCAAGAATATCTCCATCTGTTTCAAAAAATGCAGTACGTAAGTCTGGGCTAGGATTAAGTGAATCATTATTTACCCACTCTTGTCCATCATCATAAAACCCAAATGATGTTCTATCATAGCCCACGTAACTAGAGGTTGGAGAGGATGCCATACATACGCCAATACCATCATAATCTGGTAGACGGCAATATTTGGTATGTTGAAGACTGAACATACAGTAGGTTCCTGGAAGAATTGGAATATTTCCTGAAACTAGATTATTTGCACTATATGTTTCTGAACCAGTGGCGATATCCTTAAGAGAACCACTTGTAGATGAAATTGTTACAAGTGTTGGGTCATACCTTTCCCAATGCCAGTCGCTAAGAAATGTAAATCCAGATGGAACTGCATAGTGTGAGAAATGTTGTATAGTAAAGACTGTACTATAAGGATAACTTATACTGCCGAATACATTAATTGACGGATATAGAGTTTGTGGCAATCCTATTAAATACTTTGTTAAGTCTACACCTCCTGGTATATAGGGAAGTGGAATAGGCTGGGCAACAGGAGGGAATATAAGAGGAGAAATTTGAGATAGTTGAATCTCAGTTAGATCTCCTGATGAAGTGCCACCCATTGTTAGTTGAAGAGATGGATTATTAGCATGAAATTGGCGTAAGACAGTTCCACGTAGCATTGCTGCATGATTAGACGAGGATGTATCCGCATTTGCCCTTTTAAAATTTGTAAGGATAGGCATCTACTAACAAAAAGATAATTAAGATATTGTTTTTTTAGTAAATATAGTTTTATTTTAGTAATTTGTTATTTACTTCTTGACTACCTTGACAACCTTCTTGGTCGTCACAACCGTCTTCTTTGGGACAGCGATCGGCTCAACCTCATCACCCTCCGCATCCTCCTGAGTGACTGCAGCAAGAACACTAGAGCCCTTGGCCACAGGCGCCGCCGCAGGTACATCAAAGACATCATCATCATCAACCTGCTCCTCCTGGGCAGCAGCGACAGCCGAGGAGGGCGCAACAGCCGTTACGGTACGACGAGCCGCGGGTGCGGGTGCAGCATGACTCTCACCCTCATCCGAAAAGGCAAAGCCACGGATAGAGTCAGGCAGCTTATCTACGCGAAGCTGAATGCCCTTCCAAGAGAGACCAAACTTGCTGCCGGCAAACCAGACACTCGTGCACTGGATGAGTGCCGTGATCTGGGCACCCTTTACAAGAAGCTCCTCAAGAGAAGTCTCCTCATAGTTGTAGGCCTGCTTGTTCATGTCGTAGGCAACAATGTCAAAGACATCAGAGCCCTGCTTCTTGCGCAGATTGAGCTTGAAGCTCGGCGGATATGGCTTCGGGTTGCCATTGGCATCCTTGGAGACACGAACTAGGGGCGTATAGAATGCCTTGACGACATCCTCACTGAGCTTCGACTTGAACCAGGCCTGAGAGTTTTCAACACCCTTCTTGACCATGAACTCGTCGAGCTTCATTAGAACATCGTAGAATGCCTTGACCTTCGCATCCTTGCCATCCTCATAGCCACGGAAGGAGAGGTCGACACTGTACTTGACGGGCCCGGCCTTGTCGAATACATTCATACCATAGGGAAGATTCATTGACGCCGTCTGCATGACTAGAGGGCGACCAGTGTAGCTAAGATACGCCATCTTAGCCCCACTATCCATAAGCTTAATCGGCGAGAAAGTGATGTTGGAAGTAGAGAAATCGGTTGACTGAACGACAGTGGAAGACATTTGGAATATATATGGCTCTGCAAATCTTTACTGGAAAAGGCTGAATCAAATTTTTGGCCGCGCCCTTTCCGAATTTTTTTTTGCCATTGAACCTTTAATGAAGAGGATTCAGAGCATTACGGTTGACTCAACTGCCGCTGAAACTCATCTCTGCACGCTTGGTGGAACCTATGGTACGGATAAGAGTCCTTACAATGGCGCGGGACATCGCCATCCGTATACCGCAGTTTATAGTCTTTTCTTTTCTCGTTTCCGATTTCAGCCTGTGAAATTTGTGGAGGTGGGTATTGCAGGTGGTGCCTCAATGCTTCTATGGCGCACTTATTTTACTCATAAAGATACTCATATCTTTGGCTTCGACCGTGATAAGAATTTTCTGCAGCATACACTAAACTTTGGACTTCCTGGACTCTCTGTTGGTGAAATGGATGTCTGCAACGAAGAATCAATTCGTAATGGTCTTGAATCCACTGGAGGAGAACTAGATATTCTTCTTGATGATAGTATTCATGCAGTTGATGAACAAATTCGTCTTATCAAGGTTGGCCTCCCATTTGTAAAGCCTGGTGGGTTGATTGTGATTGAAGATATCTTTCGTGATACTCCCGAAGAAAGATATGAACAGGGACTGGCAGATGTGCTGGATCAGTTTTCAATGGCAATGTTTGTAGTGACAGAACATGAGAAGCGCTATTCTCCTGGCTGGAATAATGATAAACTCCTGTTCCTTGTTAAAAAGTGATGCCCCTGTAGAAATGAACGCAGGTGAACTCACACGTCTTAGACAAAAGGCTGCAAATCAGTATCTTGCTCGCACAAATGTCACAGATTCGTCACTTCTGACCTGGAAGAAGCAGGTTGGACCTACCTATGCCGATTCAGGTGTGCCGCCTGTCGTGGCAAATCGTGGAATTAATGCGGGTACAGGTGTTATGGAGTTTGCAAATGGCAGCTCAAGCGATCTCCCTCGTGGAAATGCGTTATTTGATTCAAATGGTACGCTTAATTTTGCAACGGGTAAGGGTGTAAATGGAGAGAGTTTGCGTACTATCTTTACTGCTGCGGGATGTGCTGTATCAACGGATCCGAATCCTGCAACCAATCCGAATGGCATAACTCTGCCGTGTTTTACCTATGAGACGCGTCAGCGTTTCCAGATTACAAGTACAAATGGTGTTGTCTTAGATAATAACACCTTCTTATCCAATATAAATCTCTGTGGACCGCCTTCAGGCTACTTTCCTAAACAACCTGCAACGTATGGACCTAATTCAAACCCGACGTACTATAAAAATATCTATGGTGGTGGTAATGTCTATCCTCGTACGGGTTTCCAGGACCAGATGAAAGATAGTTTCCCATCGAACTAATCGAGACCTAGGCTCTCTAAAACCCACGGATATGCATCCGCAGCACCCTCGCTCACCTGTACTAAGCCCATCACTACGTAAAGTGCTCCTAGCCCTCGCAGTGATTTGCTCGTACCTCGTGTAACCAGGGCGTGAATCAGATTCAGATTTTTCTTTTTCCACCATGTAAGATCCTGATGGCCACGAGTTGTATCTTCAGGAATGTACCGAAAAAGACGCGTGGAAGCAAGTGTATGACCAGGACAAATTTCATCTTTTTCTGCAGTGCTCAGACCAAGTCTCCATGACCAGAGTTGATACAGTGCCCTGTAGAAATTCCGATGGTCCCGTACAACGAGTTCATGAAACCAGGCGGTATTCAGAAGATATCCCATTGCCTCAATCTTCATGAAGACATCAAGGACCCGTTGATTCCAGACTTGTTCTGGAGTGAGTATCTCATTGTAAACATATAGTAAGGGATACTCTTTTGCCCTCAACCATTCAACTCGTTTTCTAAACATTGCCAGAGCAGTTTCTGGCAGAGGCTCGCGTGTATAAGGATTCTGTAGTGACTGCCCCTGTGATGTCAGATGCACTAGAGAACGAATATCAAATCCCCAGCCGTTTTTTTGGGAATCTGCATAGGAGAAGAAAAAGACGGGTGGTATGGATTCAATAGACTCCATAGAATAGACTTCAGTTGTATTATTTAGCATTGCTTTGAGATGTACAAAAAGTCCTTGTGTACGCCGCCGTTTATTGGATATGAGGAGCCTCCACCACCGTTGAATTTTGCCAACCAAGAGCGCATTTGAGCGCGTATATATGATTCTTTGATCATTGCGTCTACGATCAAAAAAACGTATGGGACGCTTTGAATGGCGTTGGCAAAAGTCACCTTGAGATGCATTTGCATTACATTGTGCATCTGGGTGGTTACGGCTCTTGATACTCGCACAACGGCGAAACTGAAGTCTCTCCATATCCTGCTTAGCCGGAAGTTTGGTTTTCCTGTAAGAGCCAAAAAGGCGAAATGTTCTTAATTTTGCGATTTATTGACGAAAAATAAGTACACTTCAAAAAAAAAAGAGTATTTTTTGATTTCATGGGAAAATTTAAGTAAAAAAGTGAATGCAAATGTAAAAATTTGAGCGAGACTACTCATGAAAAAATTCGTAGTGCGTAAAATGTCTTCTAATTCTTCCACCGGTACTAGTACAATGAACTCCACCCCTGCCGTTGCCAAGGTTGCGACGAAGCGTGTAGCTAAGAAGGAGACGGTTGAGGTCGCGGCGGTGCCGGCCCCCGTTGCGGTTGCGGCCCCTGCGCCGGTTGAGGCCAAGAAGGTTGTTGCCAAGAAGGCGACGAAGGCCGAGGCTGCTGC